>Ga0209391_10000515_pt1 | contig 18329 bp, 20 predicted proteins | sample PPLLak3March2015_FD_187246 | JGI IMG/M metagenome (GOLD analysis project Ga0209391, IMG submission 187246) | Freshwater sediment microbial communities from Prairie Pothole Lake near Jamestown, North Dakota, USA - PPLs Lake P7 Core (1) Depth... | ecosystem: Environmental > Aquatic > Freshwater >...
GTAGCGGCGCGCGATGCGGATCATCTTGCGCAGCACGCTCCAGGCCAGCACCATGGCCAGCGTCGGGCCCAGGTAGATGGGCAGGAACCACACGCCCGACGCGGCGGCGCGGCCGACGCTGCCGAAGTAGGTCCAGGCGGTGCAATAGACCGCCATCGACAGCGCGTAGGCCCAGGCGTTGCCGACGATGGACCGCCCCTGCGCCGCACGCCGATCGCCCCAGGCCGCCACCGCGAACAGCAGCAGAAGATAGGCCAGCGAGGTGCCGATGACGAGCGTGGGGCTCAGCATCGCGGTTCGCCCGTCAGTCAGCGATGCGCTCGCTGATGAAGCCCAGCACGGCGATCAGCAGCGCCCAGATGAGAAACAGCGCGGCGGGAAACAACGGCACGCCCAGCAGCGTGGCGTCCACGTCCCACAGCGCGAGCAGCGGAAAGTTGAAGCCCAGCAGCCCGGCGGCGAAGAGCGCCAACAGCCGCTGCTGACCCAGGCGCTGCTTCACCGCGCTGCCCCCTTGCCCAGGGTCTTGTGGGCGTGGCGGCTGATGATGAAGTCGGCAAAGAATTTGCACCAGATGGTGGTGCCCGCCGCGGCGCTCCAGGTGGAATAGGGCACAGCGGCCACGACCACCAGCCCGATGATGCCCACCGCCACGGCGCCGGCCACCAGGTTGGCGATGCCGGTGTGCGGCGCCCAGCGTTCGGCGTCGGCGGGCGGCTCGCCGCGGCGCAGCGCCACCTCGGAAAAGTCGCGCCTGAACAGGATGCGCCAGGCCCGCCGCAGCCAGAAGAAGGCGAGCGGGAACAGGGCCAGGAACAGGATCCAGGTCAGCGCGACGCTGAAGTCGAAAACCATGCGCGGCTCCGGATGGAAAAAGGCCCTGCCGGCAGCACCGGCAGGGCCCCATTGTGGCAACCCCGGCGCCGCCGGGGCCCTGGCAGCGTCAGTGCGCGCCGTCCACGGCCTTGGAGCCGCGCGGGATGCGCACGGCCTCGACCATGTGCTGGATGTGCTCCGGCGGCTCCTTGGTCACCTTGTCCACCGCGAAGGCGACGGCGAAGTTGACCAGCGCACCGATGGCACCGAAGGCTTCCGGCGTGATGCCGAAGAAGCTGTTGGCGCCGCCGATCAGCGGCAGGAAGTCGGTGCCCTTGATGAAGAAGATGCCCTTGTGCGCGAAGACGTAGAACAGGGTCACGAACAGGCCCGCCAGCATGCCGGCCATGGCGCCTTCCTTGTTCATCTTTTTGCTGAAGATGCCCATCATGATGGCCGGGAACAGCGAACTCGCCGCAATGCCGAAGGCCAGCGCCACGGTGCCGGCTGCGAAGCCGGGAGGATTCAGGCCCAGGTAGCCGGAGATGACGATCGCCACCGCCATCGAGATCTTGCCGGCCAGCAGTTCGCTCTTCTCGCTGATGTTCGGCGCGAACACGCCCTTGATCAGGTCGTGCGACACCGCCGCCGAGATGGCCATCAGCAGGCCCGCTGCCGTGGACAGCGCCGCCGCGAGGCCGCCCGCTGCCACCAGCGCGATCACCCAGTTGGGCAGCAGCGCGATCTCGGGGTTGGCCAGCACGATGATGTCGGCGTTGACGGTCAGCTCGTTGCCCTTCCAGCCCGCGGCGTCGGCCTTGGCCTTGGCGTCGGCGTTCTTGGTCGCGTCGTTGTAATACTGGATGCGGCCGTCGCCGTTCTTGTCCTCGAACTTCAGCAGCCCGGTCTTTTCCCAGCGCTTCATCCAGTCCGGACGATCTTCGGCCTTGATGCTGGCCTCGGTAGCGAACAGGTCGCCGCTCTTGGCCACGGCGGTATTGACGGTGCCGTGCAGGTTCATGCGGGCCATCGCGGCCACGGCGGGAGCCGTGGTGTACAGGATGGCGATGAAGACCAGCGCCCAGCCCGCCGACGAACGTGCAGCCGCCACCGAAGGCACGGTGAAGAATCGCATGATGACGTGGGGCAGACCGGCAGTGCCGATCATCAGCGACATCGTGTAGACGAACATGTTCAGCGTGCTGCCCGCCGTGGTCGTGGTGTATTTGCCGAAGCCCAGGTCGGTGACGACCTGGTCCAGGCGCGCAAGCAGCGAGACGTCGGTGCCCGCCATGTCGGAGCCCAGGCCGAGTTGCGGGATGGGCATGCCGGTGAGCTGCAGGCTGATGAAGATCGCCGGGATGGTGTAGGCGATGATCAGCACGATGTACTGCGCCACCTGGGTGTAGGTGATGCCCTTCATGCCGCCGAACACGGCGTACAGGAAGACGATGCCCATGCCGACGTAGATACCGACGTCGCTGCTCACGCCCAGGAAGCGGCTGAAGGCCACGCCCACGCCAGTCATCTGGCCGATGATGTAGGTGATGGACGCGGTGAGCAGGCAGATCACGGCCACCGTGGACGCCGACTTCGAATAGAAGCGGTCGCCGATGAACTGCGGCACCGTGAACTTGCCGAACTTGCGCAGGTACGGGGCCAGCAGCATGGCCAGCAGCACGTAGCCGCCGGTCCAGCCCATGAGGAAGAGGCCGCCGCCGTATCCCATGTTGCTGATGAGGCCGGCCATGGAGATGAACGACGCGGCGCTCATCCAGTCGGCCGCGGTGGCCATGCCGTTCATGACCGGGGGCACCTGGCCGCCGGCAGCGTAGAACTCGCTCGTGGACCCGGCACGCGCCCAGATGGCGATGCCGATGTAGAGCGCGAAGCTCAGGCCGACGACGAGGTAGATGGTGGTCTGGAGTTCCATGATCGATCAGTCCTCGTGAACGTCGAACTGACGGTCGATGTCGCCCATCTTCTTGGCGTAATAGAAGATGAGCACGATGAAGACGTACATCGAACCCTGGTGCGCGAACCAGAATCCCAGCGGATAGCCACCGAGCTTGATGCCGTTGAGCAAATCGGCAAACAGGATGCCGGCGCCGAAAGAGACCAGGAACCAGATGATCAGGATCCTGGTCAATAGTCCCAGCGTGGCTCTCCAGTACCCGCCGCTGTCATGTTGCATGGATGCCTCCTCCAATGGAAAACTCTGACACGCCGCACCGAACCGGGCGACGCTGCGGCGCACTATCGACAAAGGCTCTGACCCTGCACTTACGCCGCGACAACACAAACTGACAAGATCATGGTTTACCCGCGCTCAACATCCCGTCATGCGGGAGTGGCGGCGTACATCGGTGGCTGCATCGGGTAAGCCTTCTCGGATCACCGTGATCCGCCCGACGCCAGGGCGTCTCCGGGCGAGCTCAGCGCCTCGAAACGCCCGGCGGTGCGACGGCCGCCGCGTCCCAGCCCGGCCCGACGAACCAGGGCTCGCCCCGCAGGGCGCCGCGCAGCATCGGCAACGCGTCCAGGCCCCAGAAGTGACGACCGTCGAGTGCGAACGTCGGCACGCCGAAGATGCCTTCGGCAGCGGCCTGTTCGGTGAGGCGACGCAGCTCGGCCTTGACCGCCTCGCCCGCCGGGTCCCGGACCGGCGCGAGGCGGGCCGTGAGCCCGGCCAGCCGCTGCGGATCCTGCGCATCGAGCCCGCCCACCCAGGCATGCCGGAACACCGCCTCCACGATGCGCCGGTTCGGCCCGCAGGCCAGCGCCAGCCGCAACAGCGGCAGCGGGTTGAAGGGGTGGACCGCCGGCGTGTCCAGCGCGATGCCGTGCTGCTGCGCCAGCCAGTGCACGTGGCGGAAGGTCCAGGCCCGTTTGGGTTCGATCTCGGCCGGGCCCTTGTTGCCCCAATGCTGCAGCAGGCCGGCAAACAGCACCGGCCGGTACTCGACCTCGTAGCTGCAGCCGGCCAGTGCCTGCGGCAGGCGCTCGAAGGCCAGCCAGGCAAAGGGCGAGACGACGTCGAAGTGAAAGACGATGCGCTTCATGTCGGCGTCTCCCGATCGGCCGCCGGCGCCGGTGCCGGTGGCAGAAGAGGCCGGCGTTGCGCCAGCGCGCCGATGACAGCGCGTTTGTCGTCGTCGTCGAGCACCGACCACAGCGCGATCTCGTCGAGCGTGCGCAGGCAGCCGGTGCACAGCCCGCTGGACTCGTCCATGCGGCACACGCCGATGCAGGGCGAAGCCACCGGCTGCGTCGTTGCCGGATTCATGCCTGGACCACCACGTCGGCCACCGGGGCCGCGGTCAGGCGCACGAGCTCGTCGGGCGACAGCTGGAAGACGCCGTTGGGGTGGCCGGCGGCAGCCCAGATCTCGGCGAAACGGAACAGTTCGCGGTCGATCAGCGTCACCGGGGGCGTCGCGTGCGCCAGCGGCGCCACGCCGCCGATGGAAAAACCGGTGCGCGACTTCACGAAGTCGGCATCGGCGCGGCCCAGTGCACCGGTGATCGCGGCCACGCGCTTCTCGTCGACACGCCGGTCGCCCGAGGTCACCACCAGCACGGCCGCCTCGTCGCTGCGGCGCCGGAAGACCACGCTCTTGGCGATCTGCCCGACGGCCACGCCCAGCGCCTCGGCAGCCTGCTGCGAGGTGCGCACCGCCTCCGGCAGCCAGCGTGGCGCATGGGGGTGGCCGCGCTCGGCGAGCGCGCGGCCGACACGCTGGAAGCCTTCGGGGAACTCGGTCACGGCGCGCCCGCCGCCGCACGCTTGCCCAGCAACGCCTTGCCGGCGCGCGACACCGGCGGCCTGCCGAGCAGGCCGCTGATCCAGCCGCCGGCGTCGACCAGCGCATCGAGGTCGATGCCGGTGTCGATGTCCATGCCGCGCAGCATGAAGACCACGTCCTCGGTGGCCACGTTGCCGGTCGCGCCCTTGGCGTAGGGGCAGCCGCCGAGGCCGGCGACGCTGGCGTCGAAGGTGTGGACGCCGAGTTCGAGGCAGGCCAGGATGTTCGCCAGCGCCTGCCCGTAGGTGTCGTGGAAATGCCCGCTGACCTCGCTGATCGGGTAGTGCTTCAGCGCGCGCTCCAGCGCCGCCTGCACACGCCGCGGCGTGCCGACGCCGATCGTGTCGGCGACGCCGCAGTGGTCGACGCCGATGTCCTTCATCAGCCGCACCACGCGTTCCACCTCGTCGGGGCCGACCTCGCCCTGGTAGGGGCAGCCGACGGCACAGGAGATGGCGGCGCGGACCTTGATGCCGGCGGCGTGCGCGGCCGCGACGACCGGCCGGAAGCGCTCGACGCTCTCGGCGATCGAGCAGTTGATATTGCGCTGGCTGAAAGCCTCGCTGGCAGCGCCGAAGACCACGACCTCATCGGGCCAGCAGGCGCGCGGCGCCGCCAGTGCCGACTCCAGGCCCAACATGTTGGGCACCAGCACCGAGTGGCGCACTCCGGGCGGGCGCGCGATGCCGGCCATGACCTCGGCGTTGTCGGCCATCTGCGGCACCCACTTCGGGCTCACGAAGCTGGTGACCTCGATCTCCCGGCAGCCGGCGGCCTGCAGGCGGTGGACGAGCTCGATCTTCTGTGCCGCGGTGACCGGCTGGGCCTCGTTCTGCAGGCCGTCGCGCGGACCGACCTCGACGAGGGTGACACGGGAAGGGATCATGATGGCGGGCAGGCTTCGGGCGAGAGCACGAAGCTTACCCGGCGCCGCGACGCCAACCTGGGGATGGTGCGATGCGCGCGATGCGACCACACTGCGCCGATGGACACACCGCCATGAAGACTGCCCGCTGCCTGCAAGTCGCCGAGCTGATGCACGACGCGCTGCGGCGCGAGCTCGGTCAGGGCATCGACAGCCTGCGCATGGTCGCCGAGCCGCTGTACGCGCGCGACGTGCTGCTCGTCTGCGACGCCCTGCCCGGCACCGAGCTGGCCGGGCTGGCGCGGCAATACCGCGAGGCGGCCGCCGAGGCGCCGGCACCCCAGGCAGCGGCACCACCGGCACCCACCCCGGTGCCGCGCTGGTTCTCGCCGTCGCGCTGGCTCGGCGACCGCTGAAGCGGCCGCCGGCAGCGCGTGCAAGCGCGCGCTCAGGACTGGGTCAGGCGCAGCAGTTCGCCGCCTTCGGCGACCTGGTCGCCCACCGTGTAGAGCAGCTCCGCCACCACGCCGTCGTGCGGGGCGTGCAGCGTGTGCTCCATCTTCATCGCCTCCATCACCGCCAGCGCCTGGCCGCGCTGCACGCGCTCGCCGACGGCGGCGAGCAGCGACACCACCTTGCCAGGCATCGGCGCGGTGAGGCGGCCCTCGGTGGCGCCTTCGCCGGCGTGCGCGATGGGGTCGAATTCGGTGACCAGCGCGCTGCCGTCGTCGGTGAAGACGGCGTGGCGCTCGCCCTGGGCGTAAACCGTGGCGGTGATGCGGCGATCGCCGAGCTGCAGGTCGTGGCGTGCGCCCTCCAGCACGCGGGCGGCGAACGGCCAGCGTTGCTCGCCGATCTGCAGCACCGTGGCGCCGTCGTGCAGGCGCTCCATCAGCACCGCCAGGTCGGCGCCCTGCACTTGCAGGCTGAGGCGGCGCTGGGCGCCGCCGTGCAGCCGCCAGCCGTCGCGGCGCGACCAGGGGTCGGCGCCTTCCAGCCGCGCCTCGGCCGCCAGCCGGTGTGCAACCACCGCCGCGGCGGCGACCTCCGGCGCCAGCGGCGGCGCCTCGAACAGCGCGGCGTGCTCGCGCTCGATCAGCGCGGTGTCCAGGTCGGCGGTGGCGAAGGCATGGCTGCCGACGACGCGGCGCAGGAAGGCGACGTTGGTGTGCAGGCCCACGAGGTGGGTGTCGCGCAGCGCCGCGTCCAGCCGCGCCAGCGCCATCGCACGGTCCTCGCCCCAGACGATGAGCTTGGCGATCATCGAGTCGTAGTACGGGCTGACGGTGTCGCCCTCGTCGAAGCCGCGGTCGATGCGCACCGCCGCCGGGTCGTGCAGGGCCTGGGCATCGGCATTGCGCCGGAAGGCGACGTGTGCCGGCCAGCGCGCCACCTGCAGCGTGCCGGTGGCGGGCAGGAAGCCGCCTTCCGGGTTCTCGGCGCAGATGCGGGCCTCGATGGCGTGGCCGCGAATGGTGAGCTGCTCCTGCGCCAGCGGCAGCGGTTCACCGTCGGCCACGCGCAGCTGCCACTCCACCAGGTCGAGCCCGGTGATGGCTTCGGTGACCGGGTGCTCGACCTGCAGCCGCGTGTTCATCTCCATGAAATAGAAGCGCAGGTCGCCGTCGTCGCTCTCCTCGGCGATGAACTCCACCGTGCCGGCGCCGACGTAGCCCACGGCCTGCGCCGCCGCCACCGCGGCCGCGCCCATCTCGGCACGGCGCTGCGCGCTCATGCCGGGCGCGGGCGCCTCCTCGAGCACCTTCTGGTGGCGGCGCTGCACCGAGCAGTCGCGCTCGAAAAGGTAGACGCAGCGCCCCTGCGTATCGGCGAAGACCTGGATCTCGATGTGCCGCGGCCGCGTCACGTAGCGCTCGACGAGCACGTGCGCGTTGCCGAAGCTGGCCTGCGCCTCGCGCTGGCACGACGCCAGCGCGGCGGCGAAATCGGCCGCGTGGTCGACGCGGCGCATGCCCTTGCCGCCGCCGCCGGCGCTGGCCTTGATGAGCACCGGGTAGCCGATCGCGCCGGCCTGCGCGGCCAGCAGGGCGGGGTCGTTGTCGTCGCCGTGGTAGCCCGGCACCAGCGGCACGCCGGCCTTTTCCATCAACGCCTTGGCGGCCGATTTGCTGCCCATGGCGGCAATGGCGGCAGCCGGCGGCCCGATGAAGACCAGCCCGGCATCGGCGCAGGCGCGCGCGAAGGCCTCGTTCTCGCTCAGGAAGCCGTAGCCGGGGTGGACGGCCTGCGCGCCGGTGGCCAGTGCGGCCTCGACGATGCGCTGCCACTGCAGGTAGCTTTCCCGCGGCAGCGGGCCGCCCAGGTGCACCGCCTCGTCGCAGGCCCGCACGTGGCGGGCGTGGGCGTCGGTGTCGGAGTAGACGGCCACGGTGCGCACGCCGAGCCGGCGCGCGGTGGCGGCCACCCGGCAAGCAATCTCCCCGCGGTTGGCGATCAGGATCTTCTTGAACATCGGATTGCCCTCAGGCCATGGCCCCGGACGACGGAGCGAAGCGCTTGAACAGCACGCGCAGGAATCTGAACAGCACGACGATCAGCACGATCGACAGCACGACGGCGACGCCGAGCACCGGGAAGAACAGCCACGGTTGCTCCCAGGCCAGCCAGAGCAGCGCCGGCACCGCCAGGTCACCGGCCAGCGACAGCGCGACATTGGAGAACGGCTCGGGCGACGTGTTGACCGCCGCGCGCGTGGTCGCCTTGGCGGTGTGCGCGGTGGCGGCCAGCGCGCCACCCGCCAGCGCCGCCACCGCGGCCCAGGTGGCCGAGTCGCCACCGAAGACGCCGGCGGCCAGCGCGGCGCCGGCCGGGATGCGGATCAGCGTGTGCAGCGCGTCCCAGAGCGTGTCGACGCCGGGGATCTTGTCGGCGACGAATTCGACCACGAACATGAAGAAGCTGGCCCCCAACACCACCGGGTGCTGCAGGACATGCAGCCCCGCGGGCAGCGGCAGCCAGCCCAGGTAGCCGACGGCGCCGGTGATGAAGACCACGGCGTACAGGCGCAGCCCGCTGGCCCAGCCCAGCGCCGCCGCCAGTGCGACCAGTTGCGGCAGGTCGAGCGTCAGGTCTGGCGCCATGCCGGATCTCGCTTGTCGAGGAAACTCTGGATGCCCTCGCGGCCCTCGGCGCTGGCGCGGATGTCAGCGATGCGGCGTGCCGTGTCGTCGCGCAGCCCGGCGTCGAGCGGCCGCTGGGCGAGGTCCTGCACCAGCCGCTTGCAGGCCTTCACCGCCGCCGGGCCGTTGGCCACCAGCGTCGCGACGATGGCGTCGACCGTGACGTCCAGCGCCTCGGCCGCGACGCACTCGTGCACGAAACCCAGCGCCCGCGCACGCACGGCGTCGAAACGCTCGGCGGTGACGAACCAGCGGCGCGAGGCCTGCTCGCCCAACGCCTTCACGACATACGGCCCGATGGTCGCCGGCAGCAGCCCGAGCCGCGCCTCGGACAGGCAGAACTGCACGCCGTCGGCGGCGACGAGCACGTCGCACACCGCCGCCAGGCCCACGCCGCCGGCGTAGCAGTCGCCGTGGATGCGGCCGACCACCGGCAGCGGGCAGCTGTACAGCGTCCACAGCATGTCGGCCAGCGCCTGCGCGTCGGCGCGGTTCTGCTCCCAGGTGTAGCCGGCCATGGCGCGCATCCACGACAGGTCGGCGCCGGCGCAGAAGGCCTTGCCGTGGCCGCCGAGCACGATGGCGCGCAGCGACGCATCGGCACCCAGCCGCGTGAAGGCCGCGGCGAGTTCGGCGATGACGCGATCGTTGAAGGCGTTGCGGACCTCGGGGCGGTTGAGGTAGACCCGCGCCACGGGGCCGTCGATGCGGATGTCGAGCGTGCTCATGGCTTGATGTCACCTGGCGACGCGGGGTCGGGCCTCGGCTCGGCGCGGTCCACGGCGGGCTCACATGCGGAAGACGCCGAACCGCGGCTGCTCGGGGATGGGCGCGTTCAGGCTCGCGCTCAGCGCCAGCGCGAGCACGCGGCGCGTGTCGGCGGGGTCGATGACACCGTCGTCCCACAGCCGCGCGCTGGCGAAGTAGGGGTGCGCCTGGTGCGCGAACTGATCGAGGATGGGCGCCTTGAAGGAGGCCTCGTCGGCCGCCGACCAGTGGGCGCCCCTGGCCTCGATGCCGTCGCGCTTGACGGTGGCCAGCACGCTGGCCGCCTGCTCGCCGCCCATGACGCTGATGCGCGCGTTCGGCCACATCCACAGGAAGCGCGGGCTGTAGGCGCGACCGCACATGCCGTAGTTGCCGGCACCGAAACTGCCGCCGATGATGAAGGTGAACTTGGGCACCGTCGCGGTGGCCACGGCGGTGACCATCTTCGCGCCGTGCTTGGCGATGCCCTCGGCCTCGTGCTTGCGGCCGACCATGAAACCGGTGATGTTCTGCAGGAAGACGAGCGGCACGCGGCGCTGGCAGCACAGTTCGATGAAGTGCGCGCCCTTCATCGCGCTCTCGCTGAACAGGATGCCGTTGTTGGCGACGAAACCCACCGGCATGCCCTCGACGTGCGCGAAGCCAGTGACCAGTGTCGTGCCGTAGCGCGCCTTGAATTCGTCGAATTCGCTGCCGTCGACGATGCGGGAGATGACCTCGCGCACGTCGTAGGGCTTGCGCGGGTCGGTCGGGATCACGCCGTGCAGCTCGCCCGGGTCGAACGCGGGCGGCCGCGGCGGCAGCAGCCGCAACGGTTCGGGCTTGCGCCAGTTCAGGTTGCCGACCACGTCGCGCGCCAACGCCAGCGCGTGCATGTCGTTCTCGGCCAGGTGGTCGGCCACGCCCGACAGGCGCGTGTGCACGTCACCGCCGCCCAGGTCCTCGGCGCTGACGATCTCGCCGATGGCGGCCTTCACCAGCGGCGGGCCGCCGAGGAAGATCGTGCCCTGGTTCTTGACGATGATGGTCTCGTCGCTCATCGCCGGCACGTAGGCGCCGCCTGCCGTGCACGAGCCCATCACGACCGCGATCTGCGGGATGCCCTGCGCCGACAGGTTGGCCTGGTTGTAGAAGATGCGCCCGAAGTGATCGCGATCGGGGAAGACCTCGTCCTGGTTGGGCAGGTTGGCGCCGCCGCTGTCGACGAGATAGATGCAGGGCAGCCGGTTCTGCTGCGCGATCTCCTGCGCGCGCAGGTGCTTCTTCACCGTGATCGGGTAGTAGGTGCCGCCCTTCACGGTGGCGTCGTTGCAGACCACCATGCACTCGACGCCGGCGACGCGGCCGACGCCGGCGATGATGCCGCCGCCGGGCGCGGCGCCGTCGTACATGTCGAGCCCGGCCAGCGCGCCGATCTCGAGGAAGGGCGTGTCGGGGTCGAGCAGCATCTCGACGCGGTCGCGCGGCAGCAGCTTGCCGCGCGCCGTGTGGCGGGCCCGGGCCGCCTCGCCACCGCCGGCGACGATCTTCGCCAGCCGGGCATTGAGGTCGCCCACGAGCTGGCGCATCTGCAGCGCGCTGGCCTTGAACTCTTCGGAGCGCGGGTTGAGTTTGGTTGTCAGCATGGGCAAGCGAGGTCTCCTCGGGCCGGCGCTCGCCCCGACCTCATGGGCGGTGCGATCTGCGTCTGCGTCGATTCTAGGAGCGTGGCGGCGTGCATCACCGTCGCTGCGTCGGCGGGCGGCCCGTCCGCGCGCCGATCAGAACGGCCCGCTGCCCAGCCAACGTTCGAGCTGCGGTCTGCGGTCGTTGCCCGAGACCCAGCCGGCCGTCGCCTGCCTGGTGACCGGCGCGCCGCCCGCCGGTGTCGGCTCAGCAATCGATGTGCCAACGCCAGCCACAGCCGCGGCAGCACACCTGCAGGCGCTCCGGCTCGTCGTCAGCGACCTCGCTGCGGCGTGCGGGTACGGCTTCCGGCCTTTCCACCGCCCAGCGGCCGTAGGCCTCGCACTGCGCACAGACGGCCTGGTTGGCGATATGTTCGGCGCGTGTCAGCAGGAAGAGGTAGCGGCGCAGCGACCACAACCCTATGGCGGCCGCCACCAGCACGCAGGCCACCATCAGCCAGCGCGTGGCATCAGGCTGAGAAAAGGCCTCCATGCCACCCACGATCGTCAGCACGCAAAGCAGCAGCAGCACCAGATGGCTGTGCCCGACGAGCAATTCGCGTTCGTACCACCTGCGGAACCCGCGCTGCCGTATCGCCTGTTCAATGGCCATGCTGATCGCCCCCCCGTTGCCGCGCCATGCTATCTCGGCATCAGCGCCCGTAGTCGAGTTCGATGCGCTGCAACAGGCGTCGCGCCACGCGCATCGACTCCTTGAGGATGCTGCGCTCGATGTCGTCCAGGGTGTCCACGTCGATCAGGTTGGGGTTGCCTGCCGCCGGCGCGGCACCTTCGGCCGTGGTCACCTGGGCCTGCAGCCGCAGCCCCTGCAGGAACTCGAAGGCGCTGACCCAGGCTTCGCTTTCGCGCGCCGCCACGCGCATGCCTGGCGCAGCCGCCTCCAGCCGGGCCCGCGTGCCCAGCGCCGGCAGGCCCTGGGCCAGCGCAAACAGGCGCGCCGCGTCGACGAAGATGGCCGTGCCGTGCAGCTTCAGATCGAGCATCTCGCGGCCGTCGAGGGTCTGCGTCTCGAGCGCGCCGCGCCAGTTCAGCGGCACGCGGTAGCGCAACGCATTGCCTGCCATCTGCTTCAGGAAACGCGGTACCTTGGCCGCTTCGCGCGCGGGCATGGCCTGCAGTTCCTGCGCCAGGACCGCGTTGCCGCACAGCGGGCGCAGGTCGAAGTAGATGCTGGCCTTCAACAGGTCTTCAGGCGCCCCGTGCTCTATCCAGTGCGCAAAGCGCGTGCGCCATTCGTCGGCCGTCAGGCAGCACTCGGGGTTGCTGGCCATCACCTGGCCCTTGCACAGCGGGTAGCCGCAGGCGTCCAGCGCCTCGTTCACTTCACGGGCCAGCGCCAGCCACCGCGGGCGGTCTTCGGCCGGATGGCTGCTTGAGAAGACCAGGCCGTTGTCCTGGTCGGTGGCCACCGTCTGCTCGCCTCGTCCTTCCGAGCCGAAGGCCAGCCAGCAGGCCTGGCCCAGGTCCATGCCGCGCTGCGCTGCCACCATCCGCACCAGGCGCTCGGTGAGCACGTCGTTGAGGTGGCTGATGAGTTCGGTGGTCTGGCGTGCCTGCACGCCCTGGCCGAGCAGGTTGCGCGCGAAGTCGCGGATCTCGCGCGCCAGGTGGCGCAACGCGTCGATGTCGGGCGCTGCACGCAGGTGCGTGCTCAGATGCGTCAGCGACAGCCGCTGCAGGGCGAAGAGGTCACGCTCGCTGACGATGCTCACCACGCGCCCGCCTTCGGTGACGGGCAAGTGGCGTATGCCGTGCCGGGCCATGGCCAGCGCGGCGTCCTGCAGCGTGTGTTCGCTGCTCAGCGCGTGGATGGGCGTGCTCATGACTTCGGCAATAGGCGCGTGCAGCGGGCGCTGCGGCAGCGTCACCCGGCCCAGGATGTCGTGGCGCGTCAGGATGCCCAGCGGCGCCTGCGTGTCGTCCACCACCAGCATCGAGCCGACACCACGTTCCTGCATCGCCTCCAGCGCCTGCTTCAGCGGCGTGGCCGGGCCGCAGGCCAGCGCCTGCTTGGCCGGCAGGGTGGACAGGCGGGCGTCGAGGGTCTGCGTCGCGCCGCTGCGCTGCAGCGCGCGCTGCGTCAGCGTCAGGAAACGCATCACGCGCCGGTTCAGGAAGTCGGCGAAGGCCGGGCTGGCTGCAGCCAGGCGCAGCACGTCGGTGGCCGGCAAGGACAGGCAACGGCTGTCTTCGTCGGCAGTGTAGGTGGCGGTGACGGCGCGTTCGCCCAGCAGCGCACCCACCGGGAAGAGGTCACCCGGCGCGTACTCGAAAGGGCCGGCCGTGTCGGCCATGCCACTCCGCCCGGTGATGCGGCCCGCCAGCACCAGCAACAACGCCTGCACGGGCCCGTCGGCGGGCTGCAGCACCACGCTGCCGGCGGCGTATTGCACGGGCCGGGCCGCAGCGATGAACTGCACCACCTGCGCCACGGTCATCTGGGCAAACGGCGCGTGGCAGGCCACTTCCTCGGGCAAGGCGTCGCGTGCGCCGGGCGCGGCGGCTTCGGGGGGCGATCGCTGGATGTTCATGCGGCAGGCGGCGCGGCTGGGGCTGCCGGCATCTTAGAACCGCAGGCACCGACTGCGAGGCGGCTGCGGCTGACGTGGATCAAGCGCGTTGCTGCGCCGGCCGCGCAGATGGAAAGAGGCCGCACCCGTGAAGGGTGCGGCCTCTGTGCGCAAAGGCGTGGAATCAGGCGCGTGAGGTATTCAGGCTCGGGTAGCGCACGTGCTCCACCAGTTCCTGGGTCTCGGCCGACGGTGCCTTGGTCAGCAGGCTGACGATGATGATCACCGCGAAGCCCAGCGGCACGCCGAAGAGACCCGCCGAGATCGGCAGGATGCCCCACCACAGCTCGATCGGCGAGGTGACGCCGAACACGCCGCGCAGCCAGGGCTGGGTCATCACCATGTAGTAGAAGGTGATACCCAGGCCCGCGATCATGCCCAGCGTGGCGCCCCACTTGTTGGCCCGCTTCCAGAAGATGCCCAGGGTGAGCGCCGGGAAGAAGGCCGCCGCCGCGAACGAGAAGGCTGCCGAAACCAGGAACAGGATGTCGGCCGGCTTCTGCGCCGCCACCGAAGCGGCAGCCAGGGCCACCACCAGCAGCAGGACCTTGCTGATCATCACGCGGCGCGCGGTGGGCGCGTTGGGGTCGATCATCTTGTAGTAGAGGTCGTGCGACAACGCGTTGGCGATGGTCAGCAGCAGGCCGTCGGCCGTGGACAGCGCGGCAGCCAGGCCACCGGCGGCCACCATGCCCGACACCACGTACGGCAAGCCGGCGATCTCGGGCGTAGCCAGCACGATGATGTCGCCGCCGATCCTCATTTCACCCAGCTGGAAGATGCCGTCCTTGTTGATGTCGACCACCGACAGCAAGGTCGGGTCGACCCGCGTCCAGCTCGCCACCCATGCGGGCAGCTTGTCGAAGGGCGTGCCCACCAGCACGTTGAACACTTCGTACTTCACCAGCACGGCCAGCGCCGGAGCCGTGAAGTACAGCAGGAAGATGAAGAACAGCGACCAGGTCACCGAGGCACGCGCGTCCTTCACCGACGGCGTGGTGTAGTAGCGCATCAGGATGTGCGGCAGCGCGGCCGTCCCCACCATCAGGCAGAACACCAGGGCCAGGAAGTTGCGGCGCGACTCGTTGAAGGTCTTCTGCGCCTTCTCGTCGCCGTTCGGATCGCCCGCGTACTGCTGGGCATGGCGCGGCATGCCGGCCAGCGGCTTGGCGCGGCCGTCGGCGGCCGTCTTCGCGGCGGTCCATGCCTTCGTGGCGGCATCGGCATCCTTGGGCAGCGCAGCCAGCGCCTTCTCCGCGGCCTGCAGTTCGGCCACCGGCGCGTTGGCGGCCTTCAGGTCGGCCACCTTCTGCTCGGCGGCCGCCTTGTCCGCCGCCAGCGCGGCGGGCACGTCCTTCAGCTTGGCGGCCAGGTCGTCCGACTGCTTCTTGAAGATGGCGATGACTTCCTTTTCCTTCGGGTCGTCGATCAGCTCCTTCTCCTTGGCCGTGACCTTCTGCAGCTGGAAGCCGTAGATGGCCTGCGGGACGGGCACGCCGGTCTGCTTCACGCTCAGCCACACCACCGGGATCATGTAGGCAATGATCAGGATGATGTACTGCGCCACCTGCGTCCACGTGACGGCACGCATGCCGCCCAGGAACGAACACACCAGAATGCCGCCCAGGCCGACGAAGATGCCGACCTCGAAGGCCAGGCCCGACAGACGGGTGGTGATGAGGCCCACGCCGTAGATCTGCGCCACCACGTAGGTGAAGGAGCAGAGGATGGCGGCCAGGATGCCGATGAAGCGCGGCAGGTTGCCTTCATACCGCGCGCCCAGGAAGTCGGGGATGGTGAACTGCCCGAACTTGCGCAGGTAGGGCGCGAGGAACAGCGCCACCAGGCAGTAGCCGCCCGTCCAGCCCATGATGAAGGCCAGGCCGCCGTAACCCGTGAGGTAGAGCGTGCCGGCCATGCCGATGAAGGACGCGGCGCTCATCCAGTCGGCGCCGGTGGCCATGCCGTTGTAGACGGCAGGCACGCGGCGGCCGGCGACGTAGTATTCGGCGGCGTCGTTGGTGCGGCTCATGATGCCGATGCCGGCGTACAGCGCCACGGTGGCAGCCAGGAAGATGAGGCCGATCGCGGCGCGCGACAGGCCCATCTGCTCGGCGATGGCCAGCACGATCACGAAGGCCAGGAAGCCCCCGGTGTACCAGCCGTAGACCTTGTTCAGGCCTTTCTTGAAGGCCGCGTTGGCCTCCTTGTTGGACAACCCGCTCTGGGGTTCGAAGCTCAAGCCTGCCATGTCATTCCTCCTCGGACACGCCGTGCTCGATGTCGAGCTTGTTCATGTAATGCGCGTAGTAGCCAATGATCACGACGTAGACGACCAGCGCACCTTGGGCCGCGACCCAGAAGCTGAAAGGCCAGCCTGCAAACGTGAACGCCAGGTCGCGGGCGAAAAACGCCGCGACATAGGTCACCACGAACCAGATCGCCAGCAGGATCGATGTGATCCTGAGGTTCTTTCGCCAGTAAGCCTGGTGGTTCTCGCTCACCTTCATCGTTGTCCCCTCTCGGTTGGTGGATTCGCCCTCGGAATGGGGCTGCTTCAGGACACGCGGCCGACGAGCAAGCCCGTCTCGCGTTCGAGCTGGGCCGCCACCTTGGGCTCGAAGCCCTTGAGGTGGCGGATGATCTTCACGGCTTCGTCGGGCTGGTGGCGGTCGACGTGCACACGGGCCAGCTGGTACCAGCCGTAGGGGCTCATGGGCTGCAACTCGGTGTTCTTCTTCAGCGCCGACACGGCTTCTTCGTAACGCTGCAGGCGAATGAGCACCAGGCCCAGGCCGTACCAGGCGCGGTCGAGCTCTGGGCCCAGCACGGTGGCGCGACGGAAGGCGGCCTCGGCCTCGGGCAGCTCGCTGGCGGCTTCGAGAATGAAGCCGTGGTTGAACCAGGTGCCGGCGTGGTCGGCGCGCAGAACCACCAGCCGCTGCGAATCGGCCAGCGCGGCCTGCACCTGGCCGGCCTCGGTCAGCAGGTGGGCGCGGCTGGCCAGCGCGTAAGCGTCGTCGGGCCAGCGCTGCAGCATGGTGTCGAACACCGTGCGCGCTGCCGCCTTGCGGCCCAGCACCAGCAGGCCGATGGCCTTCCATTTGTCGAACGAGTAGGCAAGGTCCATCAGCGGCATCCAGGCTGGCCGACGAGGCCCTGTGTCACGCACAGGTCGGCGCGTTCGAAGGTGACCACCATGTAGAACACGACCAGCAGGCAGAAGGTGACGACGGGCACCTGGTTGTCCGACACCTGCTTCGGCGTGATCTTGCGCACCAGCCAGGTGAAGGGCTTGCTCACCACCTGCAGCAGCTTGTAGAACACATTGCTCTCGCGCCGCTGGCCGGCCAGCACGTAGAGCGCGCCCTGCCCGACGAGGGCCAGAAGGGCGATGTACAGGATGAGCTGGACGGCGTTGAGGAAGGTCAGCATGGTGTCAGCCAAGGCTGGCGCCACTGTTTTGCCTGGCGCTTACGGCCTTCTGACAAAGCTCGCCAGACGCTCGCAAGCACCGATAGGTCTTACCCTAGCCACCATGCAGGGCCCGCTGGCTCCGCGGCGCTCGCCTTGTCGGGCCAGCAAGGGGTTGTCCCTCACCAGGAGCGTGTGCCGCCTCCTATGCAGCCGGCGACATATCGCGTAACCCAGGCCGGGCAGCAAGAATCCGCTCCTCCTTTGTTCGCCACTATCGACTCCTCGCCATGGCCCCACGTTCGACGCTCAAGACCCTGCTCGCCACTGTCTGGCTGTTTGCCGCCGCGCTGCTGTCCCCACCCGCGCAGGCTCAGGAAAAGTTCATCGTCGTCTCGTCGACGACCTCGACCGAGCAGTCGGGCCTGTTCACCCACCTGCTGCCGCTGTTCAAGCAGGCCACCGGCATCGACGTGCGCGTGGTCGCCGTCGGCACCGGCCAGGCGCTGGACATCGGCCGCCGCGGCGACGCCGACGTCGTCTTCGTGCACGACCCCGTGGCCGAGGAGAGATTCGTCTCCGAGGGCTACGGCCTCGCGCGCCGGCCGGTCATGTACAACGACTTCGTGCTCATCGGACCCAAGGCCGACCCCGCCGGCACGCGCGGCAACGACATCGCCGTGGCGCTGCAGAAGGTGGCCGCAGGCAATGCCGCCTTCATCTCGCGCGGCGACAAGAGCGGCACCCACGCCGCCGAGCTTCGCTACTGGAAGGTCGCCGGCATCGACCTGGCAACCGCCAAGCCGGCCGGCTACCAGGAGTGCGGCTGCGGCATGGGGCCGGCGCTGAACATCGCGTCCTCGGTCAACGGCTACGTGCTGGCCGACCGCGGCACCTGGCTGAACTTCAAGAACCGCGGCGAGCTGGCGATCCTGGTCGAAGGGGACAAGCGCCTGTTCAACCAGTACGGCGTGATCGTCGTCAACCCGGCTAAGCATCCGCACGTCAAGAAGGAGCTGGCGCAGACCTTCGCCGACTGGGTGGTGTCGCCCACAGGCCAGGCGGCGATCGCCGGCTACAAGATCGGCGGCGAGCAGCTCTTCTTCCCCAACGCCGGCAAGTGATGCGGGCCCGCGCCGCGGCGGGCACGGTTTCGGTGTGACACTCGGGGCCTCGCGTGCCCCGAACTGCCTCCACCGTGAACCATCGCGGCATCCACCTGCGCTACACCTTCGAAGACCGCGGCCAGCAGGGCGCGGAAGT
>Ga0209391_10000516_pt1 | contig 18328 bp, 19 predicted proteins | sample PPLLak3March2015_FD_187246 | JGI IMG/M metagenome (GOLD analysis project Ga0209391, IMG submission 187246) | Freshwater sediment microbial communities from Prairie Pothole Lake near Jamestown, North Dakota, USA - PPLs Lake P7 Core (1) Depth... | ecosystem: Environmental > Aquatic > Freshwater >...
GGCGCGCCCACGGAATTGGAAGTCACTCTCGCACGCATGATCCGCGACGCCTTTCCCTCCATGGAGAAAGTGCGTCTGGTCAGTTCCGGAACCGAAGCCGTGATGAGTGCCATTCGTGTTGCCCGCGGCTTCACCAAGCGGGACAGCATCCTGAAATTCGAAGGCTGCTACCACGGGCACAGCGACTACTTGCTCGCCAAGGCCGGTTCGGGTCTGGCGACATTGGGCATTCCCGATTCACCCGGAGTGCCGGCTGACTTTGCCAAACACACCCTGACGGCCCCTTATAACGACATCGACACCGTGCGACGAATGGTGGCTGAACATCGCAAGGACCTGGCCTGCATTATTCTGGAACCGATCGCAGGCAACATGGGCGTCGTCCCACCGGCACCGGAATTTCTTTCCGCTCTTCGCCGGTTGACGGCAGAGAATGACATCCTTCTCGTCTTTGACGAAGTGATTTCAGGATTTCGCGTGAACTACGGAGGCGCGCAGGCGCTCTATGGCATTACCCCGGATCTCACCATCCTCGGGAAAATCATCGGCGGAGGGCTGCCGGTCGGCGCCTACGGCGGACGGAAAGACATCATGGATCTGATCGCCCCGTCAGGGCCTGTCTATCAAGCAGGCACACTCTCTGGCAATCCGTTGGCCGTCTCGGCGGGGATCGAAACATTGAAGCAACTGAAGAAGAAGGGCGTCTACAAGAAACTCGAGATGCAATCTGCAGCCCTGGCGAAGGGCATCGGCGAAGCGGCGAAGAAAGCGGGCATTCCGCTCATCCAAACCCGCGTGGGCTCCATGCTCACCGCATTCTTTACTTCCACGCCTGTCAGTGATTGGAATACCGTGAAGCTGGCGGATACGGCACGCTATGGAAAATACTTTCATAAGATGCTGGACCAGGGCATCTATCTCGCTCCGTCGCAATTCGAAGCCTCGTTCCTCTCTACCGCCCACACCTCAGCCGACATCGACAAGACCATCCGCGCTGCGCATTCCGCCTTCAAGAGCTTATAGCGAATAGCTGATGGCCTATGTGGCCGGATGCTTTTTTAAGAGATGCTTGTCGGGAAGGATACTTCTCGTATCACGAGGGATACGTTTACTATCAGGTGGGAAGCTGTTCAAAACGGCCGTCCAGCAAGGCCGCAGCCACACTCAAGAGCGAGGCGTACTCTGAGTACGTTGAACTCTTGAGTGTGGCGAGAACGCCGCTGGCGGGCGTTTTCAACAGCTTCGCTATTCGTCGTCCTCGTCATCCATGTCTAATACCTCCTGTCGCTTTTGCTCTTCCATCGCGTTATGCAGGAGCATCCGGATAAACATCGAATAGAGCGAGCCTTTTTCCAAGGTCCCTCCTGGAGGAATGGCGATTTTGTTTTCCTTAATCATGCGATCCAACCAGATTTTTTGATCAGGCGCGATCAAGATTGGAATCTCGATCAGCCCCACCCGTCCCATCATATCCATCGTAAAACCTCCGTGATTCGTGGTTCGTGAAACATCGGCATTCCAGCACGCCGTTTTGATCGTTGTCAACCGAGTGGCTCATGGCACGCACCCTGCTTAGCACTGAGACATGCGGCTCAAACGAACATCCAGCATGACGCTCTGTGTTCTCACCGTGGCAACCTGTTGGTTAAACTCGGCCCAAGCCTCCCGACTCACTACGTCCAGTGGAGAATCAACGGTTCAGAAAAACTGTGACCTCTGCTGGTCGCCCTCGATCAACGAGTCATCTCCTCCTTCCACGCTGCAGCCGCATCGCCCGCACCGTCCGTCAGGGAGCCGACCCCATCGATTGCCTAAAGGCCGGTACAAAATCGCGCCGTACCGGAAACAGGCGCAGTCCTCGGCCCTGGGCCGGATCTCCGGAAGGAGAATTCCCACCAGCCAACCCATCCACACCGTCGACGGCGATACTTTGCGCGTGGGCTCTGAACGCATCAGACTCCGCGGCATCGACACGCCGGAACTGAACGAGCCACGCGGACCAGAAGCCCGACAGCGGCTGGAGCAACTCCTCAAAGAAGGGCCGATCCGTATCGTGCCCCACGGACAGGACGTCTATGGCCGCACCGTCGCCGACGTATTTGTGAACGGAAAGAACGTAGCAGAGGTGCTGAAACAGGAAGGGTTCGCAAAGCCTCAGTCCTAGGTGACTTCATCTCCACAAGAAATCACTTGGACTCGGGTCCCAATCCTGGCAGGATGCCACAAGGGTCTTCTTCAGCCTCTTACGGCTCGTGTCATCTTTTACGGAACCAGTTCCTAGAATAGTTATTCCGCATGAACAAAGATCGTCATGACAACGGAAGGCCATGGCCATTCACCGGTGTAGAGAACAGAGCAATGGTTTCGTGTCGTCATGACAGCTTGCGCATCGCTCATGATGAAGACAATGGCGGGCGGCTGATAATGTGGAGCCAGCATGAGTGATGCTCGGATTCTTGCGCTCGTCCGTGGCGTTCACTCGACTGTCTACATCATGATGGTCGCTTCGATCTTTCTCCTGCTCTATGCCGGCGCGACAGGGTACGTCGGCCCCTGGCTGTGGGTTGCGCTGGGGCTCCTCGCTGTTGAGGCAGTAGTCTTCGCAGTCAACGGGCTGAAGTGTCCTTTGACAGCACTGGCCGTCCGCTATGGGGCTACGACCGGCTACGCCTTCGATACGATTCTGACTGAACGCACGATGCGACTCACGTTCAGGTTCTTCAGTGGCCTGATGGTGCTTGGGCTGGTGTTATTGGCGCTGCGCTGGGCCGGGGTCCTCGGATGACTGTTGCTAATCCGTCACTATGAGGAGGCTTCGAGGCTCTTACCAGAGAGACTTTCTGAAAACTCCAACGCCGGTCGCAATGCGATAGTTGTCGATCAAATTCTCTTCTCGAAGCCTTTCGTGATCAATCTCATCCGTCATTGTCTCGCAAGAACACGAACTGCGCCTATCCTTGACTTATCACGCTTCACACGAGACATTCGTCTTCAAGCATTTCTTGATCGGAACCTGCATTGATTCACCCCGCACAGAGATCAGTGAAACTATTTTCGTAGGCCGCGATGGACAATCAGAGTTCTTCAAACAGCAAGATACCAGCCTCGATCCGCCTACGGCCGAGCCGCATCACTTTCATCCTCGCGAGCGTGGCTTCCAGCTTGGTGCTATTGAGCCTCGCAAGCCAGTTCCTCCGATATGGACTAGGCCATGACTACGTGTACGGGCTGCTCCCCATAACAGAACAACTCTTCCACATCGACCTCGAACAGAACATCTCCACGCTGTTTTCCGTGACTCTCCTGCTCTGTTCAGGCTCCCTGCTGGTCCTGATTGCCCTGCTGAAACGGCAGCGGCAAGATTCTGATGTCTCGAAGTGGATGATCCTCGCCGGGGGATTTTTCTACTTGGCAACTGATGAGGGCTGGTCACTTCATGAAAGGCTGATTGAACCGGTGCGCGGCCTGCTGGGGCACGGCGACCTGGGGATTTTCTATTTCGCCTGGATCATTCCTGCGATGGCAGGCGTGGCGCTCCTGGGATTGCTGTTTCTTGGATTCATTTCCCGCCTTCCGTCATCCACACGGTGGTCCTTCATGATCGCCGGTTCGCTCTACCTTGGTGGGGCCATAGGCATCGAAATGCTTGGCGGGCGACATGCCGAATTACATAGCTTTGAAAATCTGACCTATCAATTGTTCGCCCATCTCGAAGAAAGCCTGGAGATGGCGGGAGTCATCCTTTTCATTCACGCACTGCTTCGCTATCTAGCCGAACAGTATCCTGAAATCCGCTTGCTAACGCATAAATTAAGACCATCACGGAGCCGGGACGAATGGCTCCAGGAATCCCAGCAACGTGCTTCTCTTGCTACGGAAGACAGACCCGTGAATCGTGATGCGGAAGGTGCTGGACGAAGAAGCGCACGGCTTCGCTGAGTTACGGCTTCTTTTTATGCTTATCCGACGGATTCTCTGAAAACAGCAGCCAGCCGAGAACGATGAATCCGATGGCGACGCCGGTAACGGCGAGCCAGGTTCCGAGCTTATCCATTCAATGACTCCTTCGCTTCGCACGTCTCTCGTGAAGCGTCTCTCGTATCTCGCCAAGCATGACAGCCGTTTTCAGTCTCGCGCTTCACGCTTCACGAACGACAGCATCAAGCAGCACGTGGCCCAGACTGTAGCGCCGACACGACCGCCTTGTCGAGACGTTTCACCTTGCCGTTGCCATCCGTCGAGGCCAGTCGAGCAGACCCTTCCACGACCACGCGCCCGCTCGCCTTTTCTTTCACCACATGCGCGAAGGTCATGGAGGCGGCCCTCAGATCCGATACAACGGTGTCGATGAACAGCGTATCGCCGTACCTGGCAGGAGACCGATAGTCTAACTCCGCATGCACGACCACGAACACCGTCCCCTCGTTCATCAAACCGGACACCGACAGCCCCCGCTCTTCAAGATAGTGCGTCCGCGCCCGTTCAAAATATTTCAGATAGTTGGCGTAGTACACCACTCCGCCACAGTCCGTATCCTCATAGTAGATTTTGACTTCCATGGGAACTCGTGGTTCGTATCTCGTGAAGCGTCCCTCGTCAGAGTCGTTTGATGAGATTTCTGAGCATCTTGGACTCATGATCGAGCTGTTCCAGCAGATCGTTCATCTCAGCTGCAGTGAGGAACCTCAGGTCATGAGCAATTTCGACGTGCGTTTCCAGTTCTGCACACGAGCCCAGCGCGATATAGAGGAACTGCCTATATTCGGCGTTGTGCCTCCGATTGAAACCTTCCGCAACGTTTGACGGAACTGACACAGCTGCGCGCCGCATCTGAGAAACCAACCCGTACAGTTCTTCCTGCGGAAATTTTTTGGCAACTCGATACACGAGGAGAACCAGCACCTTGCCGAGCTTCCAGACCTCAAGGTCACGAAAGTTCCGTATCTTTTCCATCTGGCTCTCCTGGCCCGACGAGATACGCTTCACGAGCGACGGCGCCTACAAGTTCAGCGTCGGGAACTTCGGCAAGGATGACTCTGTTACCCCGGTCAACTTCAAGACGATGTCGTATAACTGTTGCACCCGTTCGGCCTTGACCGGCTCAAAACCGTGGCCGAGGACGCTATGATTGGCGGCGTCGAGCAGCGGTTTCATGGTCGGCCACTCGCGCACAAATGCGTGACCCAGTGGATCGCCCAGTTCCGCGAGGGCACGAAACTGGCTGTGCGGCGGCATTTTGTACTTCCCGTCGACATCGTTCAACCAGAATGTCTGGCAGGCTCCTTGAAATATCTGCGGGAGTTGCTCCGGCTGCACGTCCCAGGTTTTGACCTTGTACTGTTTGAACAGCTGACGCTGGGCGAACGATTCGAGCGCGCGCATTAGGGCGATCATCGCCGGCTCAGGATCATGAGCCACGTGAAGTCGACGACTCACGTGAGCGAGCAGATCGAGGCTCAGCGAATCTTTGACCGCAGCGGGATCGAGCACGAGGCGTTCGAGGAAACCGGCGTTGGCTTTGATCCCCGGCAGGACGGCTTTCAATCCCGGCGGTCCGCCCCAGAGGGACGCCATTTCTAGTGCCTTCGTGGCGGTCTTCAATTTATCCCAGGCCTGCCGATAGTGGAATCGCTCCCAGAATTCATAGCCCTCGGCAAGATCGGCAAAGGCGCGATAGGTCGGTTTCTGCCCGCCGCTCACCCTGGTCTCAATCTCGCGAAACAGTCTGGCCGAGGCCTGATACATTCCTCGATTGAACAGCTCGGCGGCCTCATGGCGTGAGACCAGCGCCACATCGTCCCAAAGATTGCCCTGCGCCCAGCGCACCGACCGGCCATTGAATGAAATCGGTTCACCCTCTTCCCCCTCACTCCACGGCAGGAGGGCCACCGTTCGTGAACTGATCGGGAGCGTCACCAGCGTCAGCGCCCCGGCCATGGCCGGAGTGGCACCGGTGAGATCGAGCACCAGATCGCCTGAGTGGACATCCCAAGTCTTCAGCAAGTCCGGCAGCGCACCAGCCAGCGTGTGGTGGCAGGCCGCCACATCGATCATATCGGCCAGTACGACCCAATCCCACCGCCTGGGCATGTGCTCAATGTTCGGTTGAACCGCCGATTCCACCAATGCCTTCGCGGATTCCGGCAACACGAAGCAAAGCGCCTCCGGCTGGAGCCGATTGATGACATAGACCGCCGCCGCCGCATCCTCGGTGAAGGCGACCAGCAACACCTTCGTTGGTTGTTCGTGAGCCATTGCGCGCGGACTATAGCATCGGCCGGAGAGGTGATCAATTCTCGGCAGGACAATGAGCGTTCTGCTTGACGGTCTTCGGAAACCGGCTTAGACTTTCCTCCATTATCCATGCCTCTTTGCTCGCTCACCACACAAGGCGAGGTTCTACAATGACCTGGTGGTACTGGCTCTTGCTCGGGTTGCTCCTGTCGGGCGCCGAGATGATGACCCCCGGCGGGTTCTATATTCTCTTCTTCGGCCTTGCTGCCCTGGTGGTCGGAGCCATCGCGTGGCTGGAACTCGTCCCGGGAGAGTCCGCACAATGGCTGCTTTTCTCCGGCATCGCCATCGCGTCATTGCTGTTGTTTCGCGGCCCTCTGCTGGCGCGCATGAATGCCTCAGAAGTAAAACATCCCGACGTCGATTCGATGGTCGGGGAAGTCGCCATTCCCGTAGAAACTCTGGCAGCCGGCGCTTTCGGAAAAGTCGAGCTCAGAGGCACCGCCTGGTCGGCCAGAAATACCGGCCCCACTCCCTTGAATAAAGGACAACGGAGCAAAGTAACCGGCATGGACGGCCTGACGTTGCTGATCGCCGGCGAATAGCGGAAACCTCTTACGCGGAGACGACATAATGGATGGTGGTATGAGCGGCGGATTTCTGGTCACACTGTTGTTGGCCCTGTTCGTCATCTATGTATTCGCGAAGACGGCGGTCGTCGTTCCGCAACAAAGCGCCTATGTCGTCGAGCGGCTGGGCAAGTATTCGGCGACGCTGGACGCGGGCTTCCACATTCTCCTCCCCTTCATCGACAACATTCGCTACAAGCATTCGCTCAAAGAAACCGCGATCGATATCCCCGAGCAGGTCTGCATCACCCGCGACAACGTGCAGGTCTCGGTAGACGGCATCCTGTATCTCAAAGTCTTGCATCCGCAGCGCGCGTCCTATGGCATCAGCGACTATGGATTCGCCTTGATCCAGCTGGCCCAAACCACTCTGCGGAGCGAGATCGGGAAGATCGAACTCGACCGCACGTTCGAGGAACGGACCAATATCAACATTCAGGTGGTCAACGAGCTCGACAAGGCCTCAGACCCCTGGGGCGTCAAAGTCCTGCGCTACGAAATCAAGAACATCACGCCCCCGAAAGATGTGCTCAACGCGATGGAAAAGCAGATGCGGGCGGAGCGGGAAAAGCGCGCGGTAATTCTCACATCGGAAGGGGAACGCGACGCCGCCATCAATCAGGCTGAGGGCGAGAAGCAGCAAGTGATCAAGGCCTCGGAAGCAAAGAAGCAACAGCAGATCAATGAAGCCGAAGGCGCCGCCTCGGCCATTCTCGCGATCGCCCAAGCGACCGCCGAAGGACTCCGCAAGGTGGCCGAGACTATTCAAGTGCCCGGCGGGCAGGAAGCGGTCCAGCTGCGTGTGGCAGAACAATACATCTCCAAATTCGGCGAGCTGGCCAGGACCAACAATACGCTCATTCTCCCGGCAACCGTCTCCGACGTAGGCTCTATGATCGCTCTGGCAATGAGCGCCATCAAGCAGGGCTCGCCGACCCCGCCACCGAAGGCGTAGCGTCACAGCCGCCGCGTTTGACAGTCTCACCGCGCTTGCCTAGAATCGCCGGTTAATGAAAGACTTTATCCTCAAGGCCTTTTCCGACAGCGCGACCGTGAAGCAGCAGTTCGCGCGTGACCACGCCGATCGCATTGCCCAAGTCGCCGCACTAATGGTCACGGCGTTCCGCGAGGGACGCAAAGTCCTGCTGTTCGGCAATGGCGGCAGCGCCACCGACGCCGCGCATATCGCAGCAGAATTCGTCGGCCGCTATAAACGCGAGCGCAAGCCCTTGCCGGCCATCGCCCTCGCCACTGACATCGCCGCCATCACCTGCATCGCCAACGACTACGGCTTCGACGAACTCTTCGCCCGGCAGGTCCGCGCCCATGGCCAGAAGGGCGACATCGCCATCGCCATCAGTACCAGCGGCAATTCGCCGAACGTGTTGAAGGGCGTCGCGGCCGCCCGCGAATGTGGAATGATCACCGTCGCCTGGACCGGCGGCACCGGCGGCAAACTTGCCGGGCTCGTCGATCATCCTTTCGTCGTCCCTTCGACCGTGACGGCGCGCATCCAGGAAAGCCATATCACGCTCGGTCATGTCCTGTGCGAACTCGTAGAGGAAACACTCCTTGGCACCGCGTCCTAACCGGACTCCCCCGCAACGCCCCGCGCGTCCGCTGATTCCCCCGATCGATGTCTCGGATCTGACGACCTATCCGCTGAAGAAGCGTCACAGCAAAGTGCGGGTGTCCGACTTCGCCCGGCCATGGAAGCGCGGAGGGTCGTTCGAGCAATTCTTCGCATCGCTGCCTGATCTACTCGCGGTGAAGACAATGCGCGCCGTAGCGACCGCGATCGCGACGGCCCATCGTCAGCGACGCCCGGTCATCATTGGCATCGGCGCCCATGTAATCAAGGTGGGCCTCGCGCCGCTCCTCGTCGATCTCATGGAACGCGGCATCGTCACCGCCGTGGCCATGAACGGGGCCGGAATCATTCACGATTTCGAGCTGGCGCTCATGGGTCACACGTCGGAAGAAGTGGACGCCGAGATCGACGAAGGCCGCTTCGGCATGGCCGAAGACACCGGCCGCATCTTGAACGAGGCCATCACACTCGGCGCACAACACGGCCAGGGACTCGGGGAAGCCGTCGGGCACTACATCAATCGCTATCAAGGCCAGTTTCCCAACCGCGCGACGAGTATTCTCGCCACCGGCGCAAAGCTCGGCATTCCCGTCACCGTACACGTGGCGATCGGGACGGATATCATCCACATGCACCCGGCCGCAGACGGCGCCGCTATCGGAGCCACCTCCCTGTTGGATTTTCGCCGGCTCGCCGCGGTGGTCGCCGGCATGGAAGGCGGGGTCTATCTGAATGTGGGATCGGCCGTCATTCTTCCGGAAGTGTTTTTGAAAACGGTGTCCTTGGGGCGTAATCTCGGTCATCCGCTCACCAAGATCACCACGGTGAATATGGATTTTCTCTCGCACTACCGGCCACTGACGAATGTGGTGAGGCGCCCGACCCAAAAAGGCGGCAAGGGCTATACCCTGACCGGGCATCATGAGATTATGTTGCCACTCCTGGCCGCGGCCGTACTCGAGCAGATCCGCTAACGGCGATTGCCGCCTCTGAGTCGCCGTGCTCCCGGCAAGACGGAGCCGCACCTATGAACCTACCCGTCGAACAATTACAGGCAGAGTGGCGCATCCTGAACGAGCGCTACTTCGGCGGGCTCCTGCCTGCCATTTCCATTGCCTGGAGCCGCCGCCTGACGTCGTCCGTCGGAATGTTCGTCAGTCACGGAGGTCCTCGTCCACGGCCGTTCGATGAATCGAATCCGAATCGAACCAAGCGGGAGATCCGCCTCTCCGAGCCGTTGATGCGGCGCCTGGCCGAACGAACCCCCTACGCCGAGCAGGAACTGCTGAACACCCTCGCCCATGAGATGATTCATCAATGGCAGTTCGACATCCTGAAACGGAAGCCGAACCACGGCCCTGATTTTGTTCGGAAGATGACGGACATGAACCGGAGCGGGCTGGTCGCGATTACAATCTACCACTCGCTGCACAAAGAAGTACTGGCACTGGCTCAATTTGCGTGGCGCTGTAAGGACTGCGGAAGGGTGTATCGCCGTCAACGCAAGACCATTCAACCACGACGGCATCTCTGCGGAACCTGCCGGGGAGCGTTGCAGGAATTGCCGGCGGTACATCGTGGAGCGGTGGCCGCGCCGCCGGCCCCCTCTCTCACTCCGCCGCCATCGGCGCCCTTGCCGTCCGAGCCCGGGCAACTCTCACTCGGCTGGGGGGCGTCGATTCGCGCTCTCTTCTCCGGCCGCTAAGCGACCTTACGCTTCTCTTCCGGCCACGACTCGGCATCGATCCCCTTTAGTGAGACCGATACCACCAGCTGATTGCCGCACCCATGAAAATCCAGCTTGTCAAAACTGATGGCCTTGGCCAGCGCGATCCCACGTCCATGCCCATCAGCAGACCGGGTTACATCGAGATCGAGAAACTGACTCCAATCAAATCCCTTCCCGCCGTCGGCGATGGACATCCGCAAGGCTGTCTCCGTCCGATCCAGTGAGACTCGCACCCGCTCCTGCGCATAGTCAGGCAACGCCAGGCGGCGCGTGATCTCGTGATCGAGTGTGCCGGTTTTGAGCAGCGCCGACTTCTCCGCATAGGAAAGGTTCAGATTCCCGTGCTCAACTCCGTTCACGAAGAGTTCTGTCAATCCCGGTTGCGTTCGCGAGGGATCCGGAAAGGCGTCCCTCCCGATCCATCATCACCAAGTCATCCAACGCGCTCTCCATGACGTTTCCGGTCTGCATCTCGCTTTCCCGAAGAGACCGTTCCGCTTGCATCGATCACTCGTGCTCCTTCCGCTGGCCGGCACCGGCCCAGAAGATCGCGACGAGCATGAGGAGGAAAGCCCACCGTCCCCCCCAATCCTATTTTCATCAGCAGGCTTCGAACACTGGCAAGCACATCCACATAATCGGCTCGCACCAGCAACCCCCGGGTCCCGCATGCAATAGACGATCGACCGAGGTTGCGAGACCTCTCCCCTGTTCCCGGTGATGGTCTGTATCAGGTCGTTCTTTCACGAACTTAAGAAATACCGGGGAAAATAGTCGGGTCGTAACGCGTGGCTTCCCATCGGCCGGCGCGACAGGTATGATGGCACTCCATGCCGCACAAAATTGTGACCCGAGAACAACTGGTTGAGCAGCTCCAGCCCCTGCGAGCAGGGGGTTCCCGTATCGTCTTCACGAACGGCTGTTTCGACCTCATGCATATCGGCCATACCCGCTATTTACAGGCCGCTAAGGCCCTGGGCGATCTCCTGGTCGTGGGGGTCAATAGTGACAAGTCTGTCCGTAGCTTAGACAAAGCCCCGGACCGGCCGATTGTGCCGGAGGCGCAACGGGCGGAAGTGCTGGCCGCGTTGGGCTGTGTTGATTTTGTCGTCGTATTCTCCGAATCCGATCCCAAGGCGCTCATCACGGCCGTGCAGCCTGACGTCCTGGTCAAAGGCGGGGATTGGTCTCTGGATCGCATTATCGGTCGGGACGTTGTGGAAGCGCGCGGGGGCAGAGTGCAAACCATTCCCCTGGTCCCCGGTTTTTCCACAACGGCATTGATTCACCGTATTCGCTCGGCCTCAGCGTAATCCGTGTCACACACACCCTCTCCCGCAGATGAATGGCTCGCCCCGCTCGTGTCCGCTCTCAAGCAGACCTCGGCCCGTCTCTGTGTCACGGGTTTGCACGGATCGACCGCGGCGTTTGTGCTTACGAGTCTGACTCACGCAGCCTCACTGGCCTCTTACCGGAACCGCCCCTGGATCGTCGTCACCGCCAATAATGAAGCCGCCGAGCGCCTCTTTGACGACCTCCAGTTCTGCCATCAGCTCATCGGCGCCCCGAGTGACCGGCTGACCCTCTTCCCTCAATGGGAAACGCTGCCCTACGAGGCCACGGCACCCCATGTCAGTCTGGTCGCGCATCGCATGCAGACGCTCCACCGCCTGCAATCCAGCCCTGATACGACCCTCGTCACGTCGGTTGCGGCCCTGATGCACCGCCTCCTGCCGAAAGACACCTGGAGCCACGCCACCCTCCAGCTGGAGCGCAACGGCACCGTCGAGCGCGACACGTTGCTGGCAAAGCTTCTGCGTCTCGGCTACCGGCGTGTCTCGGTGGTGGAGATTCCCGGTGAGTTCAGCATTCGAGGCGGCCTGGTGGATATTTTTTCGACCGCCTACTCTGATCCGCTCCGCGTGGAGTTTCTCGGGGATTCGATCGAAGCCCTCCGGCTGTTCGACGCCACCACACAAACCTCGATCCGTCAGGTCGACGAAGCCACGATCTTACCCGCGCGGGAATATATCCGGCCCGAAGACAGCCCGGAGGCCTACGCCCCGATCGCCCCGGATGCGGAGTGGCGTGCACCGGATCTCTACCCGCAGATGGGAACCCTGTTCGACTATCTGCCGAAAGAGCCGATTCTCATCTTCGACCAACCGGCCACGCTCCAGGCAACCTGTGCAGTACTCTGGTCCAAGATCGAGGACGGTTACCTCCGCCACGGTGAACGGGACGCGGCCAATCCCTATCCCAGTCCCGAGCGGCTCTTCCAAACCTGGGATGAAATTGAAATCGGCGCAGCCGGCTGGTCGACAATCGCCTTGGAGCCACTCACTCCGTCTGACGACACCTGGACTCCGGTGGTGCCGTTCCCGGCACAGGTTCCCGCTAGCGCCGGCCTGGGGATTCGCGGAACCCCGTTCAGCCAAACCCTATCCATACTCGATCAGTTGCGGGACGGACATCGCGTGGTGCTGATCGCACGCAGCCGAGGACAAGTCGATCGGCTTCTGGCCCTCCTCCGCGAGCACGACCTGCCGGCCACGGAATGGCACCCCTCAGCCTGGACCAAACGCGAGAGCGGCAAACCGCCCATCGCCGTTGTACACGGCGACCTATCGAGCGGGTGGTTGTCTGAAACGTTTCGCCTCGCTCTCCTGACGGAGGAAGAGCTCTTTGCCAAAGGCACGCGCCATAAGACGCAGCCCAAGAGCAAAACCGCGACGTTCCTCTCCTCCCTGGAGGATCTGAATGTGGGCGACTATGTCGTCCACGTGCAGCATGGCATCGGCCGATACCTCGGCCTCAAACGGCTGACCGTGCAGGAATTCGAGAGCGACTTTCTGATCCTGGAATTCGCCGGAGCCGACACGCTCTATGTTCCGCTCGACCGCCTCAGCCAGGTCCAGCGCTACAGCGGCGCCGACGGACATGTGCCCCGGCTGGATCGCCTGGGCGGCACCAGCTGGGCCAAAACCACGGCTCGCGTCAAAAAAGATATTGAGGAGATGGCCCAGGATCTCATCGACCTCTATGCGAATCGCGAGCTGGTCAAGCGGGACGGATACGGCGGGGCCAGCACGCTATACCACGAATTCGAGGCGGCGTTCGAATACGAAGAGACGCCGGATCAATTGAAGGCGATCCAGGATATCGCAAAGGATCTGGAGTCGGGGAAGCCGATGGACCGGCTGGTCTGCGGCGACGTCGGCTACGGCAAGACGGAAGTGGCGATGCGGGCGGCGTTCAAGGCGATCGAGAGCGGACGCCAGGTCGCCGTCCTCGTGCCGACGACCCTGCTCGCCCATCAACATTATGAAAATTTTGCCGAACGATTCGCGCCCTTCCCGACGAAAGTGGCCGTCCTCTCCCGTATGCAGCCTCCGAAAGAAACGAAGGCGACGCTGAAGGACCTCGCCGCTGGCGTCATTGACGTCATCATCGGCACCCACCGGCTGCTGCAGAAAAGCGTGGTCTTCCACAATCTCGGCCTCGTCATCATCGACGAAGAACAATGGTTCGGGGTCAAACATAAGGAACGACTGAAGCAACTGCGGACGCAGGTCGATGTGCTCACCCTCACCGCCACACCGATTCCGCGCACACTTCAGATGGCGATGGCCAGCGTGCGGGATCTGTCGATCATCGACACGCCGCCGGCCAGCCGGCTGGCGATTCGCACATCTGTCATCAAGTCGAATGACAAGGCCATCCGTGACGCGATCCTGCGCGAACTGGGCCGCGGCGGCCAGATTTACTTTATTCACAACCGGGTAGAGACAATGTCCGCCACCGGCGCCTGGCTTCAGCAATTGGTCCCGGAAGCGCGGATGGTGATGGCCCACGGACAGATGGATCCCAAGCTGCTCGAAGCCGTGATGCTGAAGTTCGTCAAACACGAGGTCGATGTGCTCATCGCCTCGGCCATCATTCAGTCAGGCATCGACGTGCCGAACGCCAATACCATCATCGTGAATCGGGCCGACACGTTCGGTCTGGCACAGCTCTATCAGCTACGCGGGCGCGTGGGCCGTGGCGGGGAACAGGCCTATGCCTATCTGCTGATCCCCGATGAAGGCCGTCTCACCGAGGACGCGCAGAAACGACTGATGGCGATTCAGCAGTTTACGGAGCTGGGTTCCGGCTTTCGGATTGCCGCAGCAGATCTTGAAATCCGAGGAGCCGGCAATCTGCTGGGCAAAGCACAGTCCGGCCACATCGCCGCCATCGGCCTGGATCTCTACCTCAGAATGGTTGAGGAAGCCGTGCAACGCCTCAAGGGGCATACGGTCGAAGAAGAACCGGATCCCACTCTGCGCGTACCGGTCTCGGCCTTCATTCCGGAAACGTATGTGGACGATCCGCACCATCGACTCTCGTGGTACAAGCGCCTGACCGCCTGCAAGCAAGTCGGTGAGCTGGCGCTCCTACACGGGGAAATCCAGGACCGGTACGGACTCCCGCCGGAACCGGTGGAGCGGCTCCTGGAAGTGATGCAGCTGCGGGTGCTGGCCAAGCTGCTCCACATAGCGGCCATCGAAGTCACCCACCAGTCGGCGATCGTCACACTGGGACCCAAGGCCGTGATCCCCGAACCGGCCGTCCATGCCATGATGGATCGGCTGAAAAAGCGGCTTCGCTTCCTCTCTCCGCACGCGTTTGAGATCCAGATGCCGCATGACGACTGGGGTTCGACCTTTACCGAACTCAACACAACCTTGCAAAGCCTGGGACACTGTGATACCAACAAATCAACGATACATCCGAAATCGAGCGCCTGAACCACGCCGCTCTCTGATACTGACTGGATTTAGAATATTACCCATGCGATATTTTCGTCCCTCGCTCGCCCTGGCCGCCCTGCTGTCCGGTTCCCTTTGGATCATGACCGGCTGCACCCCGCCGCAAGAGGAGCCTGTCCTGGCGCTCGTCAACGGGCGTGCCATCACGCAATACGAGTTCGATGTCCGTTGGAACGAGCTCTCCGAGGCCACCCGCGTCCGATACGACAAGGAAGGCGGCAAGCGACGGTTTCTTGATGAATTGATCACCCGCGAACTGCTCATGCAGGAGGCCCGCCGCCAGGGGCTGGATCAGAACGATGCGATTCGCGATCGCGCGCAACGCTATAAAGAGCAACTCATACTGGACGAGCTACTGAAAGATCGCCTGCGGGCCAAAGTCGAGCTCTCCCAGGCCGAGCTGGATGCCTACTACGAAAAGCACGCCCACCTGCTGCTGGCCCCGCTCAAAGTCCAAGTCTCCCAGATGTTGCTGAATAATTATCCGGCGGCCAAAGATTTGAAAAAGCAGGTCGAAGCCGGCGGCGACTTTGCCAAGTTCGCCCAGCGCTATTCCATCGACGACAAGACCAAAGCCAAAGGCGGCGACCTCGGCCCCTATCGAAAAGGCCTCCTCAATCCCGACGTCGATGCCGTCGTCCAGACGCTCAGGCACGGCGTGATCAGTGAACCCATCAAGACCGACGCGGGCTACTACCTCGTCAAAGTCAGTCCGCTGGAAAAAGAGACCATTCAGGCGGATCTCGCCACCAGGGAGCGGCTGCGTCAAGAGTTGCTTGCGGACAAACGCCGAAAACAGTTCGAAGAAGTGATTGCGGATATCCGAACCAAGGCAACGGTCCGCCTGGCCGACGCGTCACGCTACATTACCGAAGACACCGGAAAACCGTAGGGCTCACACGTCCGTCTCCTCAAGACCCCTTCATTTCGTGTACAATCCGCTGGTCTGCCCCGCACTCACCAGGAGCATCGTGCCCGTGCATCTGAATCCGGTTTCCCGCACAATCATCCCTGTCGCGTTCGGACTGCTGATCTCTCTGCTCTGGTTCAGGCCGGCCCCTTCGGCCTTCTCTGCCACTCAGCTGGAGGATCGGATTGTGGCGGTAGTGAATACCGACCTCATCCTGCAATCCGACGTCAGACGCGAGCTGGCCCCCGAACAAGAACGAATTCGCCAGCAATATCACGGCGAGGAATTGGGCCAGCGACTGAAGACAGCCGAATACATGGCGCTGACGAAAATGATCGAGCGACGGCTGCAACTGCAAGAAGCCAAAGCCAAAAACGTGGATGTCTCGGATCAGGAAGTGAAGCAAGCCATTCAGCAGATGAAGCAGCAGGGCGAAAAGGTCAACGAGAAAGATCCGCTGAGTGTGAGAAATGTGCGCGATCAGCTCGCGCTCCTCAAAGTCGTCGACCGGGAAGTACGGAGCGGCGTCATGGTCGGGGACGCAGAAATGAAACGGTATTACAAGGAGCACCAGACGCGCTTCGCGCTTCCGGAGGAATACACGCTGAGTCAGATCTTGATTCAGCCCCGCTCGGCCGACGGAACAGCGGAAGCGCTGGAGAAAGCGCGGATCGTGATGACGGAATTGAAGCAGGGGGAAAAATTTGAGGATGCCGCGCTGCGCTATTCAGACGGTCCGAACGCCTCACGCGGCGGCCGGCTCGGGCTGGTCAGGCAGGGAGAACTTCTGCCCGCCATTGAGCGCGCGATCGCACCGCTGGTTCCGGGCGCGATCTCCGAGATCGTCGAAACCTCCGAGGGCTACCATATCGTCCGCGTCGATGAGCGGACGCCGAAACAGTTTCGTCCATTTGATGAAGTAAAATTCGAAATCCAGTCGCTGGTGTTTCAGCAAAAGAGCGAAGACGTCTTTCAATCCTGGCTGGTCGACTTGAAGAACAAGGCCTACATCGAAATTAAGTTTTGACGAGATCCCGTAAGACCCCCCAGAGCTGATCCCGCCCCTCCCCGGTGACCACTGAATAGGGAATGAGCTGCTGTCCTTCCGGCAATCCGAGATCGCGGCGGGTTTGACGAAGCGTCCTTACCCGTTCACTCGGCTTGAGCTTGTCGACCTTGGTCGCCACAATGACCGGGTCACGTCCGATCGATTGCAACCAGGCCACCGTCTGGCAATCCTGTTCCGTGACGACCCGGCATTCCACTAATAAGACAACCGTGATCAATGAGGGCTGCTCTGCCACATAGGATTCAATCAGAGGCCCCCATTCCGCGCGAATGGACTTCGAGACCTTCGCAAATCCATAGCCCGGAAGATCCACCAGATAAAACTTCGCCAACCCCGGGTCTGAGGTGGCAATCTGAAAGAGGTTCACCGCCCTCGTCTTCCCGGGCGTTCGACTGACTTTGGCAAGCCCCCTCCTGTTGAGCAGTGAATTAATCAGCGAGGACTTCCCGACATTCGATCGTCCCGCGACAGCAATCTCCGGCAACTCCCCCTGAGGAAATTGTTCTGCCGACGCGCAACTTTTGATAAACTCAGATGAAAGAATTTTCATAGTGATGACGCACCCCGTGACTCAACCATCGTTAGCCTCTACACAGTAGCAGAATGACGGGCGAGTAACACCCTCTTCTTATGCCCAAGGCCAAGAAACAACGAACCGTCGCCCGGGTACTGCTCTGGACGGCCTTGCTCCTCGGCATTCCGCTGGGCCTGCTCGCCTTGACCTGGCTGCTGACGTTGCCGGACGTGGCGCTCCTCGCCAAGACCAATCCGGGCCCGACCGCGTTGATGGAACATCGACAGACTCTTGCACACAATCAACGACACCCGGTCCCGCGACAATGGATCTGGGTACCACTCTCACGCATGTCCCGCCATCTGCAACATGCGGCCATCGCGGCGGAAGATGCGTCATTCTTCATTCACGAAGGATTTGACTGGGAAGGGATCAAGGATGCCGCAATCCACAACCTCGAAGCCGGAGAACTGAAACGGGGCGGCAGTACGATCACGCAGCAACTGGCGAAGAATCTGTATCTGTCGACCGAGCGCTCACTCATACGGAAGGCCCGCGAGGCCCTGATCACCAGGTCACTGGAACACCACCTGACCAAGGAGCGGATTCTCGAACTGTATCTCAATGTCGCAGAATGGGGAAACGGCGTGTACGGCGCTGAAGCGGCTGCGCGCCACCACTTCGGGAAATCCGCCCAGGACCTCACCGCAGAGGAAGCGGCCTGGCTGGCGGCCATCCTGCCTTCTCCGCGCCGTTACGACCCGCTCCGAAAGACGGCGTTCCTTAGCAAGCGCCAACAACGGATCCTGAAAAGCATGAACAGGGTTCCCACCGCTCCCCC
>Ga0209391_10000519_pt1 | contig 18300 bp, 20 predicted proteins | sample PPLLak3March2015_FD_187246 | JGI IMG/M metagenome (GOLD analysis project Ga0209391, IMG submission 187246) | Freshwater sediment microbial communities from Prairie Pothole Lake near Jamestown, North Dakota, USA - PPLs Lake P7 Core (1) Depth... | ecosystem: Environmental > Aquatic > Freshwater >...
CGTCCACCACGCGGGTGTCGAGCCCGGTGCGGTCGCGCAACGCCTCGAGGGTCTGCGCCGCGAGTTCGATCGGGGTGATCGGGTGGAGCGAGCCGTCCGGGCGGCCGCGGCCGCGCGGCGTGCGCACGGCTTCGAGGATGAAGGCGTCGGTCATGTCTGTGTCCCCGGGTGTTGTTTCAGTGCAAGGCTACATGGTCAGTCCTGTCGATCCCGGCACGCCGACGCGCCGGGCACCGCCGCGCCCGCAGGCGCCGCGGTCGTCTCGTCAGCCGTAGTTCGGCTTGCGCTTGCCGAGGAAGGCGGCCACGCCTTCCTGGCCGTGCGGGTGCCGCGCCTGGGCGGCGATGGCCCGGCCCTCGAGCGCCATCTGCGCCTCGAGGCCCGGGTCGGCCGTATCCATCAGGCGCTTTACCGCCGCATACGATTCCGTCGGTCCCGCCGCAAACCGGGCCGCGAGCGCGAGCGCCTGCGGGAGAACCTCGGCGTCGTCCACCACCTGGTTGACGAGGCCCCAGGCCAGCGCCTCGTCGGCACTCAGCGTGCGGTTGGTGAGCAGCAGCTCGAGCGCACGGCGCCGGCCGACGATGCGCGGCAGCAGGAACGAGGTGCTGCAGTCGGGCGCGAGGCCGACACCGGTGTAGGCGAGCGAGAAGCGGCTGCCGCGCCCGGCGATGGCGAGGTCGGTCATGCAGACGAGGCCGACGCCGCCGCCCGCGGCGGTGCCGTTGACCGCGGCGATCACCGGCGCCTTGAGGCGCGTGAAACAGCTGATCGCGGCATGGATGTTCGTGGTGAGCTCGTTCAGGTAGCCGCCGACTGCCGCGCCCTGCTCGGCCATGCCGCGCAGGTCGCCGCCGAAGCAGAAGTGCTTGCCGGCTCCGGTGACGACGACGGCGCGCACGGCAGGCTCCGCCTCGACCCTGAGCGCCACCTCGAGCAGATCGCGGCCCATGGTCATATCCAGGGCATTGGCGCCCTCGGGACGGTTCAGCGTCACGGTGGCGACGCCTTCGCGCGTCTCGAGCAGCACGGTCTTGCCCATCGGTACTCCGTCTATTCGTCCGGCGCCACAGTGAGCGGCAGCCCGTCGAGCGCCGGGGTGAAATCCACCTGGCAGCTCAGGCGCGAGCGCTCGGGATCGTAGTTCTGCAGTTCGACGAGCAATTCCTTCTCATCGCCCTGGGGCGCCGGCAGCCGCGACATCCACTCGGGGTCGATGAAGATGTGGCAGGTGGCGCAGGAGCACAGGCCGCCGCAGATCGCCGTGACCCCGTACTCGTACTCGCGAAGCGTCTCCATGAGCTTGACGCCCAGCTGCCCCTCGACCTCGTGGAGGATCCCGTCCCGGTCCGTCACCCGCATCCGCGCCATGCGTCACCCTTGTTCCCAGTTAATCGACGGATTATCGCAGTGCAACAGGCGCCGCGACAAACGCTCCGTCGGCTCCCCTCCGGCGGCCTCGCCAGCCGGGAAACGGCAGCGGTACCAGAGCCACTGCACGTAGTCGAAGGCCCAGCGTGCCGCCTCGACCAGGGCCCGGTCGGCGGCCGGCAGCGCCCCGTAGGCGTCGAGGAATACCTTCGTCGGTTCCGGGGCGAGTTCGTGCATCGCGAGGAATCCCGCGAGATCCATCAGCGGGTCGCCCCGCCCGCCGTATTCCCAGTCCACCAGCCAGAGCCGGCGGCCGTCGTCGAGGAGGTTGAGGTGGTGCAGATCGTGGTGGCAGAGCGCCGGCGTGCAGCCGCGGCCGTCGAGGCACGCGAAGATCCGCTCCGATCGTTGGTGCAGAGTCGCTTCCCTCGCCGTCGCCGTCGGCAGCCCCGCGGCCAGCCGACGCGCCTGCTGCGAATAACTCACCGCCTGAACGCCCGCCGGCACCGGCAGCTCGTGCAGTCGCCGCAGCAGCCCGGCGATCCGACGCAGGTTGGCTTCGACCCGGACGTCCGTGGCCTGCCAAGGCGAGCCGTCCACGAAGCGAGTGACCAGCAGCTCCGCCGCCGGCTCGCAGGCCAGGACCTCGGGCGAGAGGCCCGCGGCCGCGACCGCACGGAGCAGCGCGCACTCGCTGGCGCGATCGACGCCGAGCTCCGATGCCCCGGGATGACCCATACGCGCGAACCACGCCTCGCCCGCGACGTCGAGCCGCCAGGCGCGATTGCTGAGTCCGCCCTCGATCGGCCTGAGGTGGCCGTCGGCCAGCGCGCGCGTCGTCACGCAGCCGCGCAGCCGGCGGCGCAGCTCGACCTCGGCCGCCGGTACGTCGCCCGTCGGGGGGTTGGACTCAGGCACGCGCCGGACCGGGCGCCGCCTCGCCCCCCCCACGGGCGAGATCGGCACGCCAGGCGTAGAACCCGCGCACCGCGATGACCACGTAGAGCACGAACAGCACAGCCGTGGCGTGGAAGCCCTGGCTCCAGTAGAGCGCCGCCGCGACCGTATCCACGACAATCCAGTACAACCAGTTCTCGAGCACCTTGCGCGCCACGAGCCAGGTCGCGAGCACGCTCGCCCAGGCCACGAAGGCGTCCACGTACGGCACCCACCCGCCGGCGGCACGTCCGAGCAGCCAGCCATTCACCATCGTAGCGGCGAGCACGAGGCCGATGCCGGACGCGTGTCGCCCCGCGCTCCAGCGCGACACCGGCAGCGCCGTACCAGCCCCGTCGCCCCGCCAGGCGCGCCACCCATACACCGCCATGCCGACGTAGAACACCTGCAGCACCGCCTGCATGACCAGCCCGCCGCGCGCGAACAGCACGAGGTAGATCGCGGCGCTCGCGATCGCGCAGGCCCAGCACCACGGGTTCTGCCGCACCGCGAGCAGCAGGTAGGCGAGCGCGAGCGCCACCGCCACCCACTCGAGCGCAGGGATCGCTGCAAATGATTCGAGCAGCGTGGACACGAATTCGCGCGGCGTGCTCACTCGTCTCTGGAAGGCGGCGCCCCGCCCAGCACCTTCATGACGAACACCGCGCGCGCCTCGCCCGCGAACGTGGCCTTCGTCTCCTCGGCCAGCGCGGCGAACACGCGATCATGCTCGCCCGCCACCTGCGTGCTCATGGCGTTGGTCTCCACGACGAGCCCCGGCTGGCGATTCAGGCGCTCGATGAAGTCCTTGATCGGCGGAATGTAGTCCGCGTCGAGCGGGTACAGGCTGATGTCTACGGCGATGCGCATGCGTGGTACTCCTCAGGTTCAATCCGTGTGGTGGCTCTCGGTGGCGACGAGCACGCCCGGTAGACGGTCGGCCGGGACGCCGTGAATCCATCCCTGGAGGCTCGCGCGCCGCATCCCTGCGGCGCGACGCCCGGCCCACCGTCTACCGGGCGCGCTCATCGCAGGGACCAGCTGATCGTCACGCCGACTTGCCTCGGATCGCCTCGCTGCACATACAGCTTGTCGGCAAAGTCCGGGGGCTCCAGGCCGAAATAGAAGCCGCGGACTGCGTAGCGCTCGTCGAGCACGTTGCGGCCCCAGGCGTAGGCCGACCAGCGCTCGCCTGCGTAGCCGGCGCGCAAGTTCAGAAGCGAATAGGACTCGGAGCGCTCATCGTGGCTTGCGTCGAAATAAAAGGCATCGCTGCCGGCGAGGTCGGCGCGCGCCATCCAGCCGCGGCCGGCGCTCCACTCGGCCGAGAGCGAGTACTGCCAGCCGGGCGCGTGCGCCTGCTCGCGGCCGTCGAGGTCGCGATCGCCGTAGCGATAGCCGAGATACTCCGAGAGCAGCAGGCCGAGCGTGGCACCGAGGGTGAGCTCGGGGCGTGCGCGCCAGGCAAGCGAGGTCTCGAGGCCCGCGTTGCGGCCGCGCGAGGCGTTGTCGGTGTAGAAGACGTAGGACAGCGGATCGCCCGGGTCGAGCTGGAAAGAAGTCGCCACCTGCTGCGACTCGCGCCACATGTGGAACACCGTCAGTTCCGCCGACAGCGTGCCGTCGTCGCTCGAATGTCGCAGGCCACCCTCGAGGTTCCACAGGTACTCGGGATCGAACTCGCGCCGCTCCTCGGGCACCAGCGCACCGATGTTGAAGCCGCCGGCTTTGTAGCCGCGGCTCGCGGTGACGTACCAGCCGCTGCGCTCGTCGAGGTCGCCGGCAAGTGACAGGTGACCGCCGACGAGCGTGTCGCTTGGCGAGAAGCTCGCGCCGTCGCTGTCGTCGTAGTCCGCCCACCGGGACTCGACGCGCAGGCCGCTCGAAAGCACGAGACTGCCGCCGAGTCCCCACTCGGCCTCGCCGTACACCGCAGCGTTGACGGCCTCATAGCCGGCGTCGAGCAGCGGCCGCAGCAACTCGCCTGCGAACTCGTCGCGCTGGAGGGTGTCCTCCTCGAGACGCAGGGCATAGACGCCGACCAGCCAGCCGAAGCCGTCGTCACGCGCATTGGCCTGGCTCACGAGGCGCAGGTCCTGGCTCAGCGTCTGGCGCGCGCGGTCGTAGCGCGAAAAGTAGTCATACGGCGCGTACTCGCCCCAGTACGGGTCGTTGCCCCAGTCGCCGTCGAAGCTGTAGACGATGTCCGAATCGGCGAAGGCGGTGATGCTCTGCAGGGTCGCGATGCCGACGCGACCCGTGATGCGCGCGGCAGCGCCAGTCGAGCGCTGCGCGTCGCGGCCCGGCCGGTCGGAGATCGTGTCGAAGGAATTGTCGGGCACGAACGCGTCGAAGCCGTTGTCGACATCAGCGTGCAGCAGCGTGAGGCCCAGCCGCCAGCCGTCCACCGGCTCGAGGCTGAGCCGCCCGCGGACCGTGAGCTCGTCGCGACCGTTGGTGTCGTCACGGTCCAGGTAGCGGTTGCGGCGAAAGCCGTCGCTGCGGGATTGCTGTGCGGCCAGCCTCCACGCCCCACCGTCCCCATCCCCGAGACCGACCGCGCCGCCGGCGACCAGTCCGGCCGACCACAGGCCGTCGTCCCCGGCACTGAACTCCGTCATCAGTTCCTGCTCCGGTCGCGGCGCGCGCGTACGGACGTTGATGAGCCCCGCGAGCGCGTTCGCCCCGTAGCGCGTGCCCTGCGGACCGCGCAGCACCTCGACCTGCTCGACGTCGAAAGACGTGGCGGGCATGCCGACGCCGCTGAAGTCGATGTCGTCGATCAGAAATCCGACCGACGGGTTGGGTGCCCCCTGGTACTGCTCTAGCTCGCCCACCCCGCGCAGCTGGAAGAACCGCGGCCGGGAGGTGCCGCCGGACCAGTTCAGGTTCGGCACCAGCCCCAGCACGTCCTGAAGGTGCTGCAGCCCCGCCGACTGGAGCACGTCGGCGTCGAGCACGGTCGTGCTGGCCGGAAACTCCGAGGCCGGGGCCGGCCGCAGCGAGGCCGTGACAACGATCTCCTCGAGAGGCTCGGTCAGGCGGGCCTCGTTCCCATGCGCCGGGAGGCCTGCCAGAAGCGCCGCGACGACGCAGAATCCGTTGGGATTACGCCTGCAAGCGAATGAAATTATTGATGAAAGACTTGTCAGCCTGGACACGTTACCTGCTCCCTACGCCGGTACTAACCGGATCAGGTTCAACGGGTTCGCCGGTGAGCGGTTCGCACCGCGGTCGGCATCTCAGGCCCAGTCAGGCCACCCCAAGGTGAGGCGCAGTATAGCCGCCGCGTGGACCCACGCGTACGAGTCCGGTTGACGGCGGCGACGCCCTCAGGACTAATGCGCCTCCCCCAGCCCCGGATCCATCGCTTTATGGCCAAGCGCACGTGCCGCCTGTTCCTCATCGATACGTTTACGCGCGACCTCTTCTGCGGCAATCCGGCCGCCGTCGTGCTCGATGCGGAGCAGCTGACGGACGATGAGATGCACCGCATCGCGAGGGAGATCCACGAGGAAGTGGCCTTCGTGCTGGCCTCGGACTCGCCGGAATACGACGTCGAGGTGCGGTTCTTCTCGCCGAAGCGCGAAGTGACCTTCGTCGGGCACGCAACCGTCGCGGCCCATTACGCCCGGGCGCTCACCCTCGGCGTGCCGAAGGGCCGGGTCCGGCAGAAGTCGGGCAACTGGATCGTCGAGGTCGAGGTGACCGGGCGCGGACCCAACCTGCGGGTCGCCATCCACCAGAGCCCGGCGACCTTCGGGCCCATGGTGCCCGACGAGCGCCGCGGCGCCGTGCTCGATGCGCTCGGCATCAGCTCCGCGAGCCTGCATCCGTCCTGTCCCATGCAGGTGCTGAGCAAGGCAAACTCGCGCCTGCTGATCGGGCTGCGCTCCCCCGAGACGCTCGAGTCGCTGCAACCCGACATGGAAGCGCTCGAGCACCTCACGCCGCACGTGGGCGCCGACGGCTTCTTCGTGTTCGCGATCAAGCCGGACACCGATCCGCTGACGACCGAGTCGCGCATGTTCTGCCCGGTGATCGGTATTCCCGAGGACCCGGTGAGCGGTAACGCGCACGGCATGCTCGGCGTCTATCTGCTGAGCAATGGCCTGCTCACAGCCGGCAAGGACGGCACGGCGCGGTTCGTCGGCCACCAGGGCCGCTTCGTCGAGCGACCGGGGACCGTCGAGGTGAACGTGACCGCGTCGGGCAAGCGCGCCACCGGCGTGAGCGTCGCCGGCCACGCCGTCGTCGTGTACCAGGCCGAACTGCAGCTTTGAGCCGATGCGCGCGGCCACGACCCTTGCCGCGAGCCTGCTGACAACTGCCCTCACGGCGACGACGGCCGACGCGGCGCCGTCCGATGCGCTGTGTGGAAGCGGACCGCTCGAGATCCTGCTCACCAACGACGACGGCTTCGACTCCGCCGGCATCCGCGCTCTGTCGGCCAGCCTAGCGGCGGCCGGGCACCGGGTCACGCTGGCCGCGCCGGCCCGCAACGCCAGCGGCAGCAGCATGGGATTCTCCTGGGGTGAGATTCCCGTGCGACAGGTGACCGCCGATCCGCCCGTGTTCGCCGTGGACGCCACGCCCGCCACCGTCGTGGTGCTGGCGGCGACGGCGCTGTACGCGGCCGGCCGACGCCCGGACCTCGTCGTATCCGGCATCAACCACGGGCCGAACGACGGCGCGCTGCTGATGCTCTCGGGCACGGTTGGCGCGGCGATCGCGGGTACGCTGCTGCTCGACCCGCCCGTGCCCGGTGTCGCGGTGAACGCCGGACGGCTGAATGCGGCCGAGCCCTGGGATTCGCCCGCCCACCTTGCCCAGTTCGACGCGGTCGCAGCCCACCTCGCGCGGCTCATCGGCGCGAGCCGCGGCTGGTTCTGCGAACGCGGGCACGTGGTCCGGCCGCGCACCGTGCTCAACGTGAATTATCCGGCGCTCGCGCCCGGGCAGTGGCGTGGGACAGTGCTCGCAGGCCAGGACTCCGCGAGCGACCTGCACTTCGACTTCGAGGCGACGGCGGACGGCAAGTACAGGCCCAGGCCGCTGCGCAGCGACCCGCCGGCCGCGCGCGGTTCGGATCGCGATGGCCTCGCGCGCGGCTACGTGACGGTGACGCCCCTGGGCGCCGCGATCGTGGACGACACGGCATCGGCGGGCACGCCGGCCCGCGCCCTGAGCCGGCGCCTGCGCGGCCTGTAGCCGCGACCAGCCGATTGCCGCGCGGGTTCGCCTGATCACGCTGCGAGCGACGCGTTCAGCCACCGAGCCAGCGGTAACGCTCGCCGTCGACCTCCGCCCGTCCCTCCTCCACCAGCTTCACGGCGTGGGCCAGCAGCGAGTGGCGTGCGTAGAGGTGCATGAACTTCGGCACGTCGTCGTAAACCTCGGGCAGCACCTCATCAAGGGTCGCCGTGCCGCGCTCGGCGAGCGCCCGCACCAGCCTGGCCTCACGCGCGAGCCGGTGTGCGATCACGCGATCGATCTCGGCGATCGCCTTGGGGTTGAGCGCACCGTGCCCGGGCGCGAGCCCGGCGAGCGGCATTTCACGCAGCCGGCGCAGCGAATCGAGGTACTGCCGCATCGATCCGTCGGGCGGGATGATGATCACCGTCGAGCCGCTCATCAGGTGGTCGCCGGTGAAGAGCAGTCCCGAGGCCTCGAGCAGCAGGCAAACGTGGTTCGAGGCGTGACCGGGCGTGTGGACGGCGATCAGCCCCTCGCCGTCCGCCTCGATGCGCTCGCCGTCGGCGAGGCCCGCGTCGGGCGCATAAGCCGGATCCTGGTAGCCGTCGTCCGGGGCCGGCAAGCCCAGCACCGGCGCGCCCGTCCGAGCGCGCAGCCACGAACTTCCGGGCGAGTGATCCGGATGCGAATGCGTGCAGACGATGCGCGCGACCACGCCGCCTGCGACCTCGAGCACGCGCTCGAGATGCGCAGGATCGTCGCAGCCTGGGTCGATCACCACCGGTCGTTCGCGGCCCACGACGTAGGTGTTGGTACCCGCGCCGGTGAGCGGGCCCGCGTTCGGGGCGACGATGCGCCACAGGGCGCCCGCGATCTGCTGGACGGCGCCGGTCACGGGCAGGGCCTGGGTGTCGAATTCCGTCATGTCCACTTAGGGATCCTCGACCACGTATCCCCGGGCGCGCAACTGGGCGACGAAGCCGTCGGGCTTGAGGATCTGGTCGATGGACAGCACGGCCAGCGTGGACGTGTTGGCGGCCAGCGCCGCCTCCACCGCGTCGAGCCAGGCCGCGGCGCGGCGCGCGGGCCAGTCCGTGTAGCCGCGGTCCTGCATCACCTGTGCATTCAGCGCCACCGCGATGCAGGCGCTGGCGTTGTCCACCGGCGCGAGCGCGCGCAGCTTCTCGACGTCGCCCGTCGCCCAGGCATTGGCGCGCACCTTCATCAGGTCGAGGTCGGATTCGAGCCGCTCGATGGTCTTGGCGAAGCACTCCACGTCGTCGAGCGGCGCCTGCTTGAACTCCTTGATCGCCGCGCGCGGCTTGTCGATCCGCACCGTGACCTCGGGCTCGACGATCTTCACCTTCGCCTTGCGCGCGAGCTTCTCGACCGCGGGCCAGACCACGCCGAACGGCTCGAGCCCCGACTTGCGCAGCGCCTTCTCGTACAGTTCCTGGGCGGCGAAGATCGGGCGCCACTTCTCCACGTCGCCGTCCTTGCCGATGTAGCGCTGCTTGAGCGGCAGCCAGCGCGCATACAGGTCGGCCGGCACCACGTCCTCGAGCCGCGCATCGTCCGGGTTGCGCCGCAGCCCCACGAGCGCCGGCAGCAGAGTCACGCCACCGAGCGGTCCGACGCTGGCCCGCATCGACACCGGGGCGATGACCGCCTGCGACTCGGCGAGCGCGGCCTCGAGCTCTGTGGATCGCCAGCTGAGCTTCTTCGGCAGCGGGCCGTAGGACCCCAGGATCCACAGCACGTGATCCGTACCGTCTGATGGACGGGTTACCTTCCAAAGTCCTGGGCCGGGCTGCTGCCCGGTGACCAGCACTTCCTCGATCGGTGCTTCAGCGATGCCGACATTCGCAGCCCGCACGTCTGCACATGCCAGCAGCGCAAGCGCCGACGCAATGCCAGCCCAGACCGTCCTCACGATTGCGCGACCTCCTACGCCGGCATCGGGCGACCTATAGAATCGCACAGCCACGAAGGAGTTCCCGTGTCCGCCTGGTCGCGCGCCCTCGCCCTTGCCGAAAAGACCCCGCCGTCCCGCAACCGCTACGTGGATTTTCTGCGGGCGCTGTCCATCTCCGCCGTCATCCTCGGCCACTGGATCATCGCCGCGCCGTGGATCCGCGACGGCGACCTGCAGCTCGATCACATGCTGGCGGCACAACCGTGGACGCAGTGGCTCACCCTGCTGTTCCAGGTGATGCCGGTGTTCTTCCTGGTCGGCGGCTATTCGAACGCGGCCTCCTGGGACGCCGCGCAGCGCACCGGCACGCCTTACGGCACGTGGGTTGCGGGCCGCGCGCGACGACTGATCGGCCCCGTCATTCCGCTGATCCTGACCTGGGCGGCGATGGCGTTCGTGTTCCGGCGCTTCGGCGTGAGCTACGAGATGATCCGCCACGCCTCGATCCTCGCGCTGGTGCCGATGTGGTTCCTGGCGGTGTACCTGCTGGTCGTTCTGCTCGTGCCGGTGACCCGAGCGGCGTGGCGCCGCTTCGGCGTCCGGTCGTTGTGGGCGCTGGTGGCGCTCGCGGTCGTCGTGGACGTGCTGCGCTTCCACGACGGGCATCGCCCGGCACTCGGCTGGGTCAACTACCTGTTCGTGTGGGCCGCCGTGCACCAGCTCGGCTACCTGTGGCGCGACGGTCGTCTCGCCGGTGCACGCGACGCGCTGCCCTGGCTCGCAGGCGGCGCGCTCGCCTGGGTGCTGCTCGTGCGGTTCGGGCCCTACCCGCCCAGCATGGTCGGCGTTCCGGGCGAGCCGGTCTCGAACACCACGCCGCCGAGCCTGCTGCTGCTCGCGTTCGCCGCGGCGCAGGTGGGCCTCGTGCTCGCGCTCGAGCGGCCGATGCGTCGCTGGCTCGATGCACCGCGCGCGTGGGCGGCCACGGTGCTCGTCAACGGTACGATCATGACGGTGTATCTCTGGCACCTCACAGTGCTCGCGCTGCTGGTGGGCCTTGCGATCCTGGTCGGCGGATTCGGGCTGCACCTCGTGCCCGGCAGCGGGCAGTGGTGGCTGGCACGGCTGCCCTGGCTAGCGACGCTCACCGTCGGTCTCGGACTGATCATTCCGCTGGTGGGTCGCTTCGAGCGCTCGGCACCCCTGCCGCCGGAATTCCGGCCCTCGACATTGCGCGTGCTCACCGGCGCGGCGCTCGTGAGCGCCGGCATCGCCTTCCTCGCGCTCGACGGCATCGCTGCCGCCGGTGCGCTCGGCGTGCGCGGGGTCGTGGTGAGCGCAACGATCCTGGGTGCCTGGATGCTCGGCGTCCTCGGCACCGGCGCGTCGCGGCTCAGGTCGCCATGATCGTCGGCCCGCCCTTTGCCTCGGCACGCTGGTAGGCGGGACGCGCGCGCATCCGGGCTTGATACGCGTGCAGGTGCGGGCAGGCCGCCGCGTCGGCGGCACGCGACAACAACGCCTCCACCGGGAAGCTCATCTGGAAGTCGGCCATGGTGATGTGTTCGCCCGCAAACCAGCGGTGGCGCGCGAGATGGCCCTCGATGAATGCGAGCGCGGCCTTGACGTTGGGATCGACGAGCTGCGCCTGCACCTTTTCGCTGATCGCCCGCGCGATCGGCTTCGCGAAGAAGGGCATCGGCCGCTTCGGGATGGTGACGAACACGAGCTTCATCACCAGCCAGTTCATGAGCGACCCCTCGGCGTAGTGCATCCAGTAGCGGCACTGCCGGTACTCGGGCGTACCGCGCGGCGGCTCGAGGTGCGCGAGTTCGCCCTGCCCGCGCGCACCGTACTTCTCGACGAGGTACTCGATGATGGCGCCGGACTCGGCAATCACCTCGCCGTCGTCCGTGACCACCGGCGACTTGCCGAGCGGGTGAATGGCCTTCAGTTCCGGCGGCGCGAGGCGCGTCGCGGCGTCGCGCCGGTAGACCTTCAGCTCGTAGGGCACGCCGAGTTCCTCGAGCAACCAGAGGATGCGCTGCGAGCGTGAGGTTTCGAGATGGTGGACGGTCAGCATGGTCGCGGCACCTGGGTTCGGGGGCGAGGCCGCGCAGGTTAGCAGTCGGGGGTGCCCTGCGCATGGCGGCGCCAAACGTCGCGGCCGATCAGTGCACCGCGGCGAGTCGAGGCGACTGCGACATCAGCCGGTCGGTCCAGGCGATGCGATGATCGCCAAGGCGAGCTTGATCTCGAGCACGCTTGCATTGCCGTGACTCAGCCACTCGGGCTGGTAGGGTTCCCCGCGAGGTCCAGGCGCGAGACGAAGGTCTCGTAGCCACCCACGATCACCATTACCAGCAGGTTCGAGATCAGTACAACGTCGATCATGCCGAGGTACAGCGGCAGCGGCAGCCAGCGCGAACTGAAGATCATTGCCGGCTACCAGGGGCCCGGCCGCGGCCGCGTGATCGTGCCGCGACCCTAGATCCGCTCCGCCGCGAAGGTCGAGCGCAGCCCCTCCGCGACGGTGTGGCGGTGGGTGACCCGCGTGACGTAGTAGGTCCCCTCGAGAAGTTCACCGACGCCGGCCAGTTCGACCCGCATTCCCGGTCGCAGCAGTACGTCAAGGCCACCGGTGACGCCGGTCCCGGCCACCAGAGGCGACGCGGCCGAGGGCGGCGGCGCGCTCGCACCGGCGGGCGCCGACACTCCGAGACCTCGCGTGAGGCGTCCCTGCGACGAGGCGCCCCAGACACCGGTGAACTCGAGCAGCTCGCTGCCGTACTCGAGGACCACGTCGGCCGCGTCTCGTCGGGCGCGGGCCTGCACGGCGAGGTGCGTCCCCTCGATCGAGATCTCCGCATCCACCGCAAGGGCGCGCCGCAGCAGGAAGTCGCGGTCGCTGAGGTTTGCCTGCACGAGCTTGGGGTGAGTCCGGCCGTTCACTTCCACCTCCACGGTGAATCCGTGTTGCTGTGCGACCCGCCTGAACACGTCGGCGTCCGAAAGGTTGAGGAAAGTGCGCCGCTGGGACGTCGCCTCGAACCGGTGTCGCAACGGCACGGCAACGCAAGTGACCGTCGGCGCGCTGCCGGACGGGAAGGCAGCGTCGAGCGACCGCATGACGCCGTCGAACGCCCGCTTCATCTGCAAGGTGGTCGGCAGGTCGACGGCCAGCGGGCGCCCGACGTCCAGCACGCTGCGGTCGAAGTAAGTGAATCCCATCGTGCCGTCCGCCGTCGCGCCCCAGTTCACGAACGTCGCGCGACACCCGGACGGCCCGATGAACGAGTCCTCGATGACCAGTTCGAGCAGCTCCGCTGCGAGCTTCGGGCGCGTCACGCCCTCGATGACGAAGGCCGGGCGGTTGGAGATCGTCATTTCGTAACCCTCGTGTTTGCGGGCGTCCGCAGGGGAGTTCGGCGCAGGAACGCGTCGTACCCCGCGGTGAATTGCTCGCCCTCCTCGAAGTGCGGCAGCGCCCCGGTCTGGAACACCGTGAACGACCAGTTCGGACGTTCCCCGAACACCGACTTGCGCCGGTAGTTGGTGAAGTCGCCGCGCACACCGTGCGACACCCACACGGGCAGTTCGAGCCGGTCGTAGATGGCGTGGATGTCGGCGCTGAACAGGCCGCCGCCGAGGAAGCACAGCGGCGCGTACTCGGCGCCGGGCTGGCGCGTGGTGATCACGCTGTACTCGCAAAGGCCCTCGTCGATGGCCTCCGCACCCCAGGTGCGCCGCAGGAAGTAGCGGATCACGCTCGGCCGCGTCAGGCCGCGGAACAGCGCGCCGCCCCAGCCCGGACCTCGCAACGCGCCGTATAGCCAGGGTCGCGCGAGCGTCGTGCCGGGGGCACCGCTGCGCTCGCGCCCGTCGTCGAAGCCGGTCGGGCTCACGAGCGCGAGGCTGCGGAAGTTTGCCGGCGACTCCACGGCAGCACGCGCGAGGAACTCGCACGAGAGCGACAGGGCGAGCGCATCGACCGGCCCGTCGCCGCAGCGGCGGCGGATCTCGTTCGTCATGGCGTGGATCGCGTCGGTCATGAGTCGCGGCGTGTACGGGCGATCGCTGCGCTCCGCGAAGCCGTAGCCCGGCAGCTCGAGCGAGAAGACGCGACGCGTGGCGCGGTAGTGCTCGTGCAGTGGCCGCATCTCGGCCGCCGAGGCAGCCGCATTGATGCTATGGACGAGCAGCAGCGGCGCGCCCTCGCCCGCCACGTAAGCGTTCAGCCGCCCGGTGCCTGGGCCAGAGAACTCGAAGCGCTCACCGCTCACGGCGGGTGGAAGCCTGGGAGGAGTCATGAATCGAGTCCTTTGGCGATGTCGGTTCAGGCCAGCCCGAGGTCAACGAGGCTCTTCGCCATCGCGGCGGCGGCCTCGGGCGCCGGGATGAACGTGATGCCGAGCGTGCGCCGCGTGAGGGACGTGTCCACCCTGAGTTCCTTGCCGAGTTCAGGGATCGCGAGGCGCGCGGTGGGATCGAAGAGCCCGGCGAGCTTGACGGCCCAGTCCGGCAGCACGCGGGACGGCACCTTGCGGGCCGCCTCGCCGAGGCTCGCGCGGATGGCGCGCGCAATGTCGATCATCCACAGGCACTCGGCGCAGCCGAGGTAACGTCCACCACTGGGCGCGTCGACCTCGATCGCGAGGCGGTGCATGCGCGCCACGTCGCGCACGTCGATGCACGGGATGGCCATGCGCGGCGCGCCGGGGTACTTGCCCCGCAGCATCATCTGCACGATCTCCGCCGAGGTGCCGATGTCGCGATCGAGCGCCGGGCCCAGCACCAGCCCGGGGTTGACCGACGCGTAGTGCAGCCCCGACCGGTCCTGCGCCATGAACTCCCGCGCCGCGCGCTCCGCGAGCGTCTTCGACTTCGTGTAGGCGGTGACGCCCGGCGTTCCGGTCTGCGTCCAGTCCGCCTCGGTGAACGGCGCTGTGCGGTCTTGCGGGTGACCGTACATCACGGCCGCCATCGACGAGGTCTGCACCAGCCGCTCGACGCCCGCGGCGGCCGCGGCCCGCAGCACGCGCAAGGTTCCCTGCACCGCCGGTCGGATCAACTCCTGCTCGTCGCGCGGCTGCTTCGCCGGGAACGGCGAGGCCACGTGCAGCACGTGGACGCAGCCGGCCACCGCCGCGTCCCAGCCGTCGTCCGACTCGAGATCCGCCTGCGCGAAGCTGAGCCGGGACAAATCCGCATGGCGCCCCAGCGACGCGCTCACCTCGCCGGATTGCGGCAGCGAACGCACCGTGCCGCGCACGGCGTAGCCGGCGTTCAGCAGGTCCACGGCGCAGTGCCGGGCAATGAAGCCGGAGATCCCCGTGATCAGTACCGTCGGTCTGGCCATTCCCGACCCCCTGTGTTTCACCGATCATCGCACGTCTGGACCGCTCGCCCGGCAGCCACCGTCGCCGCGATCCAGCCCGCGCCTTGACGCGCTCGCCAGACGGCGCGTACGGTCGCCGGCGATCCGGCTCAAGGAAAACCCCATGCTCGTGCGAACGATTGCCCTGTCTCTCCTGCTGGCGTCCTCCACGGCCTGGGGGGCATCCACCGCCACCGGAGCGACAACACCCGCGACGCCGGAAGCCCTCGCCCGCGATCCTCGCGTGGTGCAGGCGCTGCGGCTGCTCGACGCCTGGGCCGACACCGAGACCGTCGAGAAGCGACTTCCGGGCGTGTCCATGGCCGTCGTCCACGACCAGCAACTGCTGTGGAGCCGCGGCTTCGGCTACGCCCACCTCGAGCCGAAGGTCGCCGCAGGCGCCGACACCATGTACTCGATCTGCTCGATCTCGAAGCTCTTCACGAGCATCGCAGTGATGCAGCAGCGTGACGCCGACAAGCTCGACCTCGACGACCCGGTCGCGAAACACCTGCCGTGGTTTCGCATCAAGGCGGCCGAAGCCGGCTCGCCGCCCGTCACCGTGCGCGGCATCCTGACGCACTCCTCGGGCCTGCCGCGTGAGTCCGACTTCCCGTACTGGACCGGTCCTGCCTACGCCTTTCCGCCGCGCGACAAGGTGATCGAACGGGTCGGCGAGCAGGAAATGCTGTACCGCTCGGACCGCTACTACCAGTACTCCAACCTCGGCCTGTCGTTGGCGGGCGAGATCGCGGCGGCGACCTCGGGCGTGCCCTACCCCGAGTACGTGCGCACGCACATCCTCGATCCCATTGGGCTCAAGGACACGGAGACCGAGCATCTCGACAAGCACCGCGGCGGACGGCTCGCAAGCGGCTACACCGCCCCGCGCCGCGACGGGTCGCGCGAACGCGTTCCGCCCTACGAGGTACGCGGCATCGCGCCGGCGGCCGGCTTCACCTCAACCGTCGAGGACCTCGGCCGCTTCGCATCCTGGCAGTTCCGCGTGCTCGCGGGCGAAGGCGACAAAGTGCTCGACGCGGACACGTTGCGCGAGATGCAGCGCGTGCAGTGGATGGACCCGGACTGGAAGACGAGCCGCGGTCTCGGCTTCGGCCTCTGGCGCGTCGGCGAGCAAACTTTCGTGGGCCACGGCGGCTATTGCCCCGGCTACCAGAGCCATCTGCTGCTGCAGCCGGCCGCGAAGGTCGCGACCGTGTTCATGACCAACTCGAACGGCATCGACAGCCGTGCGTTCGCGCAGACCGCCTACGACATCGTCGCTCCGGCCGTGAAGCAGGCCATGGAGAGCCCGGCCGGCGCGAAGCCGCACGACCCCGCCCTCGCCCGCTACACGGGGCGTTACGACAACTGGCTCGCCGGCGAGTCGTGGGTCATCCCGTGGGACGACGGGCTGGCGTTGATCGAGCTGCCGTCGAGCCGGCCGATGGCGGAACTGATCAAGCTGCGGCCGGTTGGCGAGCACCGGTTCCGCAGCATCCGCGACGATGGCAGCCTTGGCGAGGAGGTGCGCTTCGAACTCGGGGCCGACGGCACGCCCGTGCGCGTCTGGCGGCACAGCAACTACGACGAGCGACCCGGCGGCGATTCGACCTAGGAGCGGATGCTGACGGCCGAGATCCGCGAGTAGCCGTTGACACCGCACTCCCCGGTCACGAACACACGCACCCGCTTGCCGGAGCCGACCGATTCCAGCAGCGCGAGGTACATCTGCTCGGAACCTCTCGCGCTGTAGTCCTGGAAAAACACCTGCTTTTCCCGGCAGCCGCTCGGGTTCTGCTGGACCGCGATCGTGACCTCGTAACGCTGGTGGATGGTCGGGGTCAGCTCGGTGACGAGCGCGTAATCGGTCCAGCCGGCTTCGGCCATGGCGGCGGGCGCTGCGGAGAGCAGGCCGATCGCGGCTAGCAGCGCGGGACCGAGCCGCCGAGAGACCATTGCACTCACCATGTGATGGATCGCGGCTCGGCTGCAGTTGCTTGTCATTCGACGCCTCCGGTAATTGCGATCACCAACACGAAATCATAGGCAGCCACTGCCAGCGCGAGAATGAGTCCTACGACGAAGATCAACTCGTACTGCGTGAGGACGCCACCCGCCACACGAAGCCTTGCTCCTTGTAGCTCGCGTAGGCCGACTTGGTAAGGGCCGCCAATTCCTTGAAGAGCCTTGGGTCGCTGTCCTTGAAGTTGAAGCACGACTTGCCCTGCATCCGGGACCGGAGCGCGGGCGACACCGAGTCGATGAGGTCGGGCTTCAGGTAGACGGGCATCAGGTGGAAGCTCACGTACGACTTCTTAAGCTGAACGGCGCCGAAGAACAGCGGCTTCTTGTTCTTCTGAACGTGGCGGGTATCCACCCAGAGTTCAGTCCCGTCGTCGCGCTTCGTGTCGAGCTTGGCTGCGTAGTGAACCATGACCTTGTGCAGCGCGGCGTAGACGGGCGCGAGATCGGTCATGGCGGGCTCCCATAAAAACTGAAGGTTCGGACGCGTTGTCGTGCGAGCGCGGTGGTGCAACTATCCAAAAGGACGCGTGGCACCACGGCGGTCGCCCTCTCGGGCGGCAGGATCCGACCATCGCCAACAACGAGGGTGTGGCGCGGGGGGGTCCATAAGACTTCTGCAGGTCTCGTTGACCGCTACGGACTGCTAATCAATGTCCGATCCCGGCCGGTCGCTCTTGTCCCGGAGTGTCCGCAATCCCGCGGCTTCACGCAACGCCCGAGTTGGTGCTGCCCAAAGCGGACGTCGTACGGGGAAGGTCGACCCGAAGCCGACCTTACTCGGCCAGAGGGAACGCGTCCGCAGGCTGCAGACCACGAATGAATGCGTGGAAGCTGTCGGCGATGTGCGTAACGGCATAGTCACGCTCCTGATCGACGTGGACCACGCGAGGCTCGTCATTCTGGCCGCAGGAACTGTAGTCGAGGCATAGCATGTCGTGGCCGGCCGACGGACAGTCTGCGAAGTATATTCCGAGGTCCGGGTATCCCCATTCATCGATCATGAACTGGCTGCCTAACGCCCCGCACAGCGAGTACGTCTTGCTGGCGCCGATCGATAGGAAGCCCGTCATTGCGACATGGTCCGCCGCCCAAGTCGTCTCGCGCGAGGAGCGGTGGCAGTTCTTGACTGGCGCCCCACCGTTGCGGTGCTTCATGAATTCGATATACGAAGCTGGAAGCTTGTATCTAAGAGTGGTCTCGACCAGCGCGATCTTCTGCGGCGTGAGCGGATCATCCGTGTACTCACGGGCGTAGTACTCGTCTTCATCCCAGAAGCCAGTCAGGTCAATGTCGGCAAGAACGCTGTTCATCTCGTTCGTCTTCCACCACAAAGTCGGGGCAACTCACGGCCGCCGCGACCGACTGCTTCTGGCCGATCTTACCGTTCCCGAAACCGGTCATGCGACTTCGGCAGTCGACCCATTGCTGCCCGTGGCCGATTTCGCGGCGAGCGACCGGTCTACCTCGGAACTTGACC
>Ga0209391_10000520_pt1 | contig 18288 bp, 12 predicted proteins | sample PPLLak3March2015_FD_187246 | JGI IMG/M metagenome (GOLD analysis project Ga0209391, IMG submission 187246) | Freshwater sediment microbial communities from Prairie Pothole Lake near Jamestown, North Dakota, USA - PPLs Lake P7 Core (1) Depth... | ecosystem: Environmental > Aquatic > Freshwater >...
TCGAGCGCAAGGTTCCGGACGTCGTGCTGCTCGATGTCGGGCTGCCCGGCGAGGACGGCCTGTCGCTCGCGCGCTTCCTGCGCGAGCGCTACAAGGTCGGAATCATCATGGTGACGGCCGCGGACGGCGTGGTCGATCGCGTCGTCGGTCTCGAGGTGGGCGCCGACGACTACGTTGCAAAGCCCTTCGACCCGCGCGAACTGCGCGCCCGCCTGAAGAGCGTGCTGCGTCGCCTGCAGGCAGAGGCGGCCGCCCCCGCATCGCAGCGGGCGCGGCCGCGCATCGGCCGCTGCGCGCTCGATCTGGATGCGCGCCGGCTTTTCGACGACGAGGGGCGCGATGTCGCGATCACGGCAATGGAGTTCGACCTTCTGAAGACATTCGTCGAGCATCCGAACCGGGTGCTGACGCGCGACCAGCTGCTGACGCTGACTCGCAACCGCGAGTGGGAACCGTTCGACCGCTCGATCGACATCCGCATCGCGCGCCTGCGTCGGAAGATCGAGAAGGATCCCGACAATCCGACCGCGATCCAGACGATCCGCGGCGCGGGTTACATGTACGTACCGCCGGTTGATTGAGGCGGCTTTCTGGCCGTCTGATCGGGCCTTCTGGTTGCCGTCGGTATCGCTCTGTTTCAGTTGTGTAACAACGCGTGTGGCCATGCACCCGCACACCTAAACTGCCAGCCACCGAACCTGCCAGCGAGCCTGGATGAACGACGACTCGATCGCACGCAGCAGCCACACCAGCCTGCAGTCGGGGCAGCAGAAGGCGGTGTCCGAGGTCCTCGCGCGCATGACCGCTGCTGCGGTGGCGGTATCGAGCGTGCAGGCCGGGCGCGTGTTCGAGGATCTCGGTCTGGGACTCACCCAGGTCCTTGGCAGCGAGGCCGCGCTCATCGCCGTATTCGTCGATGACTCGAAGCAGCGGATGCAGACGCTCGCGCTGGTGCATCGCGGGCGGACGCTGCGAAACGTGGAATACGACGTTTCGCTGACGCCGTGCCGCCACATCGTCGGCCGCGCTTCGCGCTTCGTGCCCAGTGGCGTCAACCCGGAGTTCGCACCCGGGACGATCTTCGCGACCCAGGGCTTCGATGCGTACGCCGGTTATTCGATCCTCGATGACGCAGGCGAGCAGCTCGGCATCATCGTCGCGCTCGATCGTAAGCCGCTCGCCGATCAGGAACTGACGGAGGCGCTGCTGAAGATCTTCGCGGTGCGCGCCGCCGCCGAGCTCGAGCGGCAGCGCGTGGCGGCGGCCCTGGCTGTTTCGGAGACCAGCTACCGGGCGATCTTCGAGGCCAGCGAGGATGCGATCTTCGTTCACGACTGGGCGAGCGGCGCGATCCTGGACATCAGCCCCAAGGCCACCGAAATGTACGGCTACACGCGCGAGCAGCTGAGGCAGATGCGCGTCGGCGAATTCAGCGCGAACGTGCCGCCATACACCGAAGTCGAAGCGATTGCGCACATCGAACGCGCCAAGGCGAGTTCAACGGCCCACCGCTTCGAGTGGCATGCGCGGCATCGCGACGGACACCTGATGTGGCACGAGGTGACGCTGAAACGCGCGGTCATCGCCGGCCAGCGGCGCGTGCTGGCCTTCGTCCGGGACATCACCGAGGCCAGGCGGGCGGCGGAAGCACTGCGCTCCAGCGAGGAGCAGTACCGGGCGATCTTCAATGCCTCCGTCGACGCCGCCATCCTGTGGAACAGCAAGTGCCGGCGCGTCGACGTCAACCCCGCCTACACGCGGATCTACGGCTGGGCACGGGAAGAAGTCATCGGGCGCGGCCAAGGGGCGCCGAGGTTCTCGGAGGAATACGAGCGACCCCGGCTCGAGCTGGTGCGGCGTGCCCTTGCGGGCGAAAGCTGCCGGGCAGAGCTGGAGACGATCCGCAAGGATGGGGTCCGCATCCTGACCGAAGTGCAGGCGACTCCCTTCAGCCACCTCGGGGAGCCGCATGCGCTGTTCCTGTCGCGGGACATCACAGAGCGCAGGCGCGCCGAAGAGGCGCTGAGCGCCAGCGAGCAGCAGTACCGCGCCATTTTCAATGCCTCGGCCGACGCGCTCGTGCTGCGCGACGCCGACTTCCGTATCGTCGACGTGAACGCGACCTACGAACGCATGAGCGGCTGGACGCGGGCTGAGGTGCTGGGGCTGGACCACGTAGTGGCCAATCCGTCCGATGTCGCGCCATCGATTCGGGCACTGCACGCGCGGGCGCTTGCCGGCGAAGCGATCGCGCTCGAAGTGCCGCTCGTGCGGCGCGACGGGACGCGCTATGAAATCGAGTTGCGGGGCGTTCCGATCCAGCACCGCGGCCAGCCGCACGTGCTCTACATGGGCCGGGACATCACGGAGCAAAAGCGCGCCGAGGAGGCGCTGCGGACGAGCGAGGAGCAGTACCGCGCCATTTTCAATGCGTCGGCCGACGCGCTCGTGTTGTGGGACAGCCAGTATCGCCGTGTCGACGTCAACCTGGCCTACCAGCAGCTGTACGGCTGGAAGCGCGAGGAAGTCATCGGTCGAAGCTACGAGCTGCCGCCGTTTTCGCCGGAATACGCACAACCGCGCCTCGACCTGGTGCGTCGGGCTCTGGCGGGCGAGAGCTGCCACGCCGAGCTGCTGGCCCTTCGCCGCGATGGCACGACCGTGCTGACCGAAGTGCACGCGATTCCCTTCCGGCACCTGGGCCAGCCGCACGTGCTCGCCATCGCGCGCGACATCACCGAGCGCAAGCAGGTAGAGGAAGCGCTGCGCGCGAGCGAAGAGCAATACCGCTCGATTTTCCAAGCGGCGACCGATTCGCTGCAACTGCTCGACGCCGAGCATCGTGTGGTCGACGTCAACCCGGCCTACGAGAGGATGTATGGCCGTAGCCGCGACGAGATGATCGGCAAGACGCTCGACGAGCTTGTCCCCGAGCCGCTGCGCGACGAGCGCAGGGCCCTAGTGGCGCGGGCGCTGAAAGGCGAGGTGGCCGAACTGCAGACGGTCGGCTATCGAAGTGACGGGGCCGTTTTTGACCTCGAGGTGCGCGTCATCCCGTTCCAGCACCGCGGTCAGCCGCACGTGCTGGGCATTGCACGCGACATCACGGAGCGCAAGCGCAGCGAGCTGGCGCTGCGCTCCAGTGAGGAGCAGTACCGCTCTATCTTCAATGCGTCGGTCGATGGGATGATGCTGAAGGACGCACAGCACCGCATCGTCGACGTCAACGCGGCCTTCCTGGCGATGCACGGTTATCAGCGCGAGGAAGTGCTCGGCCGAAGGCTGTCCGAGTTCATCCCCGAGGAGTTGCAGGCACGCTGCGACGCGCTGCTGCCCGGGATCATTGCGGGGGAGTCCTGTCTGCTAGAGGCGCGCAGCAGGCGGCGGGACGGCACGACGTTCGAGGTCGAGATCCGCGGCGTGCCGATGCAGTACGACGGCAGGGCGCATGCGCTGGTAATCATGCGGGACACGACCGATGCAAAGCTCGCGGAGCAGGCGCTCCGCGCCAGCGAAGAGCAGTACCGGGCGATCTTCAACGCGTCGGCCGACGCGATGATGCTGTGGGACAGCCGACTTCGGCGAGTCGACGTCAATCCCGCCCACAAGACGATCTTCGGTTTCGAGCGCAGCGAGGTGGTTGGAAGGGGCTTCGAGGGTCTGCCCTATCCAGAGAGTTACTCCCGTCCGCGCATAGAGATGGTCCGCCGCGCACTGGCCGGGGAGGCCATCAAGACAGAGATGGAGGCCATTCGCAAGGATGGCCGTCACATCTTCACCGAGATGCGCACGATCCCTTTCACGCATCGGGGCGAGCCGCATGTCCTGCAGATTGCCCGCGATGTCACCGAGCGAAGGACGACCGAAGACCGGCTGCGCGCCAGCGAAGAGCAATACCGGGCGATTTTCAATGCATCGGCCGACGCCATGCTGCTTCGCGACGACACCATGATGATCGTCGATGCGAACCCGTCCTTTCTCGCGCTGTGCGGACTCCCGCGGGAGCGGGTCGTGGGGAGCAGGCATGCGCCGTTCGTTACCGAGGCGCACGAGAAGCCGGCCGAGCAGCTCCTAGAACAGGCGCTGGCGGGCAGTCGCGGCACGATTGAAGCGCAGACCCGGTCGGCTGACGGCTCGCTGCTCGATGTCGAGGTGCGGGCCATTCCGATGCTTTATCGGGGCCGTCCGCACGTGCTGGCGATCGCGCGCAACATCACGGCGGACAAGCGTGCGGAGGCCGAGCGGCTGCGCTTCGAGGCGCGACTGCGCCAGGCGCAGAAGATGGAGGCGATCGGCCAGCTGACGGGCGGCATCGCGCACGACTTCAACAACATCCTGGCGAGCGTGATGGGCTACATCGTTCTGGCCGAGGAGCGTGCGACCGATGCAGACGATGGCCGAGCTGCGGACTACCTCGGGCAGGCACTGGGCTCCTGCCGCCGCGCGCGCGACCTGATCCAGCAGATGCTGACGTTCTCGCGCGGCGGGCGGGGCGAGCCGCGGGCGCTCTCACTGGCAGCACTCGTACGTGAAGCGAAGCCGATGCTGCGCTCGGCGCTGCCATCGACTCTCGCGATCGAAATCGATGTCGACGACAAGGCGCCGGCGGTATGGATGGACGAGGTTCAGGCCCATCAGGTCGTGTTGAACCTTGCAATTAACGCGCGTGATGCAATGGCCGAAGGAGGCGCAATACGCATTGCGGTCAGGCGATGCGATCTGCAGGATGCCGTGTGTACCAGTTGCCGCGCCGCGGTCAGCGGCAGTTACGTCGAACTCAGCGTTACCGACAGCGGCAAGGGTATCGATCCAGGCCTGCTGGAACGGATCTTCGATCCGTTCTTCTCGACCAAGGCGCCTGGCCGCGGCAGCGGCATGGGGCTGTCGATGGTGCACGGCATCGTGCACGAGCACGGCGGCCACGTGATCGTCGAGTCCGACTGGGGCAAGGGAGCGCGGTTCAGGATCCTGCTGCCCGAACACGCCGGTGCGCCAATTGCCGCCGAGCATCTCGATGCTGCGCGCACATCGCGTGAGCAGCTGCAGGGCAGGGTGCTGCTGGTCGACGACGAGCCGAGCGTCCTTGCCGTAACGCGCGAGACGCTCCAGTCCTGGGGACTGGCGGTCGAAGCCTGTGCCTCTGCGGACGCCGCCGAGCTGGCATACGAGCGGGCGCACGGACAGTTCGACCTGCTGGTGACGGATCAGGCCATGCCGGGGGTGACGGGAATGGACCTTGCAGCGCGGCTTCGCCTGCGACGTCCGGAACTGCCGTGGGTGCTCGTCACGGGTTTCGCTGATGCCGACACGGTGGCCCGTGCGCGGCGACTGGGCGTGCGGGCGGTGCTAACGAAGCCTGTCGAGCGCGATGTGCTCCGTGCCGCCGTTGCCGCCGTGCTGGCGGAGCGTGAAGGCACTTGGAAGCTGCTGGTCAGTTTTGCCGACTTCGAAGCCGCGTCCCTGGCGGAAGGATTCGACGAGGTTGTCGAGCGGCACTGGGACGCCAACGAGGTGCTCGAGCCGCACCGGCATCCCTTCGGAGTGAAGGCGCTGATGGTCGCGGGCGAGATGTGGCTGATGCGCGACGAGAAGACGCAGCACCTGCGCCCCGGGGACGGCTTCGAGATTCCGCGCAACGCGCTGCACTCCGAGCGGTACGGGCCCGACGGCGCCACCTTCTGGGTCGCGCGGCGGTACTCGCCCTAGGACACCAGGAGATTCCGGCACGAACCGCTTCCGGCGTCGGGCCGGCTTGTGCCGCCTTGGAAAGTAGCGTCAGATTCGCCTTCCTGCACACGAGGAGCGCGCGATGACAGAAGCGAGCCGACCCGCCCAGCGATTCACGGTGAGTCACCTGACGGGCGAGGATTTCAAGAGCGGGGGCCTGCGCGACTACTCGGAGTACCGCGACCTCGGCATTGCGGCGGCTACGGGCGGACTGGCAACAGCGCATGTGATCCGGATGATCGCGCCGTTCAGTGAGGACCTCGGAGGGCGGCATCACCATGACGTCGACTTCCAGATGGTGTATGTCCTGAAGGGGTGGTTCAAGAACGAGTTCGAAGGCGAAGGCGTTCATGTGATGAAAGCCGGATCGTGCTGGATCCAGCCGCCCGGCATCCGCCACAAGGTTCTCGGATGGTCGGAGGACTGCGAACTGCTCGAGTTCATCATGCCGGCGGAGCACAAAACGATCAGCGATCCGTAATGGGGTCCGTCGATCCTGGACGTCCTGTGCACCGTCCTTGATATCGGACGCACCCGCCCGCGTCAGGCTCGCTATAAGGAAGACAGTGCGTTCGCACCTGCCTGGACGCTGACTCTGCCGCGCCGGGGTTTCCATGCCATGGTCTGAAGACCACTACCCGTCGTCGATGCTCCACCTGAGCGCGGTCGCGCGCGCAAAGGCGATCGAAATCGCCAATGCGCTGCTCGCTGAAGGCATGGACGAAGGGCAGGCGATCCGCATCGCGATCGCGCGTGCCGAGCAGTGGGCCTGGCGGCGTGGGCTGGCACCGCGAGCCGTCGGCTGATGTGCGACAGATCCGGAGCGGTCGGAAGATGACGGGAAGTCAGGACCTGCAGCGGCACGAGGCACTGGTGCGTGGACTGCAGAGGCCGCAGGCGTACCCGGAGCCGGTCGGTCGTGTCGAGCGGATCGACACGCACATATCGACGGTGCTCCTCGCAGGGGAGCACGCCTACAAGATCAAGAAGCCGCTCAACCTAGGCTTCCTGGACTTTTCGACGCTCGAGAAGCGGCGGCAGTCCTGCGACGACGAAGTGCGACTGAATCGCCGTACGGCGCCAGACATCTACCTCGATGTGGTCGGAATCGCCGGTTCGATCGACGCGCCACGCGTCGAATCCGGTTCGGCGAACGACGGTGCCCAGGCTGTGCTCGAGTATGCGGTGCGGATGCGCCGATTCGACCCGGACCAGAGCCTCGATCGGCTCGCGCTGCGGGGCGAACTCGGCAACGCCGTGGTGGACGATCTGGCGGCGGCGGTCGTCCATCTGCACTTGCAGGCGCCGCCCGCGGTGCCGGACTTCGGGAACCCCGCCCGGATCGAACACTGGGCGCTGGACAATTTCCATGCGATGAGGAACCAGGTTCAATCAGCCGACGATCGGGCGCGACTCGACGCGCTCGAAGCCTGGACACGCGACGAAGCGCGGGAACAAGCCGCGCTGATGGCCGAGCGGGTCCAAGCGGGCTGCGTGCGCGAGTGCCATGGTGACCTGCACCTGGGCAACGTCGTGCTGCTGGAGGGCGCGCCCGTCATATTCGACGCCATCGAGTTCAATCGCGAACTGCGCTGCATCGATGTGATCAGCGACATGGCCTTCGCGTTCATGGACCTCGTGGATCACGGTCTGCCGCGGCTCGCCTGGCGCTTCGTCAGCGCCTATCTGGAGCGCACGGGCGACTACACCGGACTTCCGCTGCTGCGCTTCTACGCGGTCTATCGGGCACTGGTGCGCGCGAAAGTCGCTCTGATCCGCCTGCGCCAGCCGCAGTTGTCGCACCATGTTCGCCTGCGCCAGCACATGTCGTTCGAGCACTACCTGGCGCTCGCCGAGCGCCTGCGCGGACAGGGAGCATCGTTGCTCGCAGCGATGACCGGGCTGTCCGGCAGTGGCAAGTCGACGGTGGCGCTGTGTCTGGCCGAACACGTCGGCGGCGTCAGGATCCGGTCGGACGTCGAACGCAAGCGTCTGTTCGGTCTCGAGTCATCAATGGCGTCGGGCGGCAGCATCTACTCGGCGGAAGCGAACGCGAAAACCTATGCCCGCCTGGAGCAGTGTGCACAGGGCGGCATCGCGGCGCGAGTGCCGGTCATCGTCGACGCGGCCTCCCTTCGCCGCGACGAGCGACTCCGCTTCCGCGATCTGGCGCGCGAACTCGGCGCAGACTTCGCGCTGATCGTGTGCAGCGCGCCGACCGAGGTCCTGCGGGCGCGCGTTGCCGCGCGCTTCGCCGCGGGCACCGATCCCTCGGAGGCCGACCTCGGCGTCCTCGAGCGTCAGCTCGCGTGGTACGAAGCGCCCTGGGCCGACGAGGAGGCGTGGGCTCATCACGTCGACACGGCGCAGGGGCTGGCGCAGATCGAAGCGATCTGCGACCGTCTCGGACCTGCACTACTTGCGGCCGCCGCGACTGACGACTCGTGATGACGTCCGCCGAGATCCAGAAGCAGGGCAGCGGTAGGAACAACGGGTCGGTCCTTGATACAGCCGCATATCCAGCCCTTTCACATCAGAGCGAAGCCTGCAACTTCAGTGAGAGGAGTGGGTCAGCCGTTCCCATAAAAACTGGCAAACCATTTCCCAAATCGCGCGACAGGTTTCGCGCAAACAGATTGTCTGAACGCGACCGAGGCTGTGTGAAAACTCGAAATCGTTGTGTTTTCGGGGGTCGATTTACTCTTCCCCTTGTGGCGATCGTCGATCCTGGGGCGATCTGATGGGTCGAGGTTTCTTAAGCGCTCGGTTTCCGTGAGTTTTCACACACCCTCGACTCATAGCCGCCGTCCTAACTTTCCAAGAGCGGCCGTCGAGTTAACGCAGAAAGCCGACATCGGCCTGATTGGCAGAACGCGAACCCAAACAGCCGTCAGCGCTTTCCGAAAGCCGCCTTCGATTTCGCGCTGAAAGCGTCAGATCGGCGGATCGCGACTCTCCCTGGTCCTCGTGACCCTAGTGACCGCGATGAGAAAGACGCCAGAATTGCAGATGCGGCTCGAATTGATGACCCACGAATGGGTGCGCTGAGTTCTCTCGATCTCTCACTCGGCGCTCAGCTACAGGCCTCCGCATCCCGCCTCAACCGAAACCGTTCCCCTACAACTCGACACCTATTGCAGTGGCAGGCGGCTGATCAGCTCAGCGGGCGACAGTTCCGGGGGTAGCTGCTCGTGGGGTGCCTTCTGCAGGCCGAGCGCGGCGAGGTGCCGCGCCGCGTCCTCTTGTTCCGAGCGTGGGAAGTCGGCGTGCTGCATGGCCCAGCGCACGAGCCCGACGCCGAACGGCACGTCGCCACTCGCGGCGAGAACGACGCCTGCGGTGGACAGGCACTGCACCCGCAGAGGCATCGATTTGAGCCGCAGCGCAATCGCAAGCGCGGCATGCACCTCCGACAGGCCGCCGCGGCTGTGCGTGCGACGTGCCGTCAACCGGGCAACGGCCAGGCGTGCGGCCGCCTCGATCATCGGTTCACCGTGCAGCGTCCCTGACTCGCGCGCCTTCTCTGCAAAGTGCGCCGCTTCGTCAAGACGCCCGCTTGTCTCATGCGCGAGCGCGATGTTGACGAGCAGGAAAGGCTGGTCGCTCGCCATTCCCTGGTCCTGCGCCAGCTTGAGGGCCTCGTGTAGCAGCGCAAGCGCTTCCTCCGTGCGACCGAGCAGGCGTAGCAGGTTGCCCATGTTATTGGGCAGATAAAGGTGCCGAGAGAACGAGCCTTCGGCGCGGAACGTCTGGAGCAAGATGGTGTACGAGGCGAGCGCATCCGCGTAACGCCCCCTCGACTTGGAGACCATGCCCAGATAGCTGAGCGCACGGCGCTCTGCATGGACCGACCCTGTCCTCCTGGCGTGCTGCAGGAGCCTGTTGAACACAGCCTCTGCCGCGTCGTACTCCCCCCGCTGCCAGTGCACTGCGCCCTCTCGCTGCAAAGCGCCCGCTTCTACCCCATCGAGTTCCCAGCGTGATGCCAGCAACTTCGCCTCGCGTGCCACCGCCAGTGCGCGGTCTAGGTCCCCGGCCGCGTAGGAAAGGTTGGAGACCGCATTGAGCACCTGGCCAAGCGCGCCAGCGCTCTGTCGTGCGGCCGCACTCGCGCGGTCCACGTTACCGTCAGGTGGCGCGGCAAGCCTCGTCAGCAGTGCCCGCTGGGCGGCGATCGCGCGTGCCAGTCCATCCCTAGGCCGGCCGCTTCTCTCGAGGTGATTGCTCAGCGCCGTCGCCAAGCCACCAAGCACCGCCGCGTCTGCGTGCGCCACGCCCCAGTCCCACGCCACAAACGCGTGCGCCAGCAGCTCGCCGAGCGGCGCACCGACGCGGCCAAGCGTTTCCGCGGCAAGGCGCGCGTGCCGCTCGCGCACCTCGTCGACACCATCGGCCAGGGGCTCGGCGCAGCGGCGGATCAGTGGATGAAGCCAGAAGCGGCCGGCGTCGTCGGCGCGCAGCAGCGAGCGGTCGACCAGCGCGGCGAGCACGGGCAGTTGCGCCCGCACCACGCGGCGTGCCATCTCGCGATCGGCGGGGCTGGGCAGCAGCGCTAGCCGCGCCAGCGTGCGCTGCTCGGCAGCGCCCAGCTGCTGCCAGCTGCGCTCAAAGGCCGCGCGCACGCTTCGCTCGCCGCCGGTGGTGGGCTCGAGCACGTCGAGCGAGGAGGCCAGCTCCTCGACGATCGCACGCACCGGCATCAGCCGCCGCCACGCGGCCAGCAGTTCGATGGCCAGTGGCAGCCCCTCGACGTCGTGCACCAGTTGCACAACGTCGCCAGCTTCGTCGCCCAGATCGAAGCCCGGCGCCAGCGGCCGCACGCGCCGCTCGAACAGCGCCACCGCATCGTTGGCCCGCAGCACCTCGGGATCGCGTTCGTCCAGGTCGGGCAGGGGCAGGCCGTCCAGCGGCATGCGCCATTCCCCGGCGATGCCCAGCGCAACTCGCGAGGTCGCAATCACTCGCACGCCCGGGCAGGCCTCCAGCAGGGCAGCCAGCGGCGCAGCCAGTGGCAGCGTTTCCAGGTTGTCCATCACCAGCAGCGCAGCGTGTTCCTTGATGGCCTGCGCTAGGCCCACCCACGGCGCGAGCTGGCCGTCTGGCACGAACCCGAGCGCGGCGGCCACTGCGGCCGGGACATCGTCCGCGCGCGCGACGGGCTCGAGTGCAACCCAAACGCCACCATGCTCGGCGGCGATGCTGCGCGCCAATGCGCTCTTGCCCACCCCCGGCGGTCCGAGCAGCGTGAGCAAGCGGCAGGCTGGATCGGCGAGGCGTCGGCGCACCTCGCTGCGCTCGTGACGACGTCCGACTAGGGGGGCCAAAACAGCGGGCTGCGCCGCGGGCGCAAGTGAGGTGGAAGCGCTGCCGCGGCGCAACTCCGCAGCGAGTTGCTGGACTGCCACCGACGGCTCGATCTTCAGTTCGCTGGTCAGCCGGCGCGTGTAGTTCGCAACCGAAGCGAGCGCTTCGTCGGTGCGTCCGAGCGCCTGCTGTGCGCGCGCCAGCGCCTGCAGCGCGACGTCGTCCAGCGGGTCGTGCCGCAGCATTATTTCGGCGAGTGTGCGCAGCGCCTCCGGGTCCTCAGCCAGCGCGCCCAAGCGGCGCGTACATGCGTCATGCCAGCGCGACTGCAGGCGCTGGCGCTCGCCGTCGAGCCAGTCGCGCGCGGCCTCGGGCCAAGCCGGATCCAGCCCCAGCAGCAGCGTGCCGCCGTAAAGCGCGACCGCGTCGCCGTAGCGCCGCTGATCGCACGCCGCCTCGAAGCGAGCGAGGTCCGAGTCGGGAGCCCAGCGGAGCAGGTCGCCGCGCTGCTCGATTTCGCCAGCACCCTCCACCTTGCGTGCCAAGAAGACGACCTTGCGCAGGTTGCTACGGGCGCTGTCCAGATCGCGGCCGGGGTACAGAAGGTCGGCCAGTTCGTCCCGCCGCACCCAGTCGCGTCGGCAGCCGAGCAGCGCCAACAGCGCGTGCGCTCGATCAGATCCGAGCGGCACCGCCCTGCTGCCGTGCAGCAATGTCGGGCTGCCGAGTAGGCGCACCTGGGGGGCATCGGACGCAGCGGTAGGGACAGCAACGGCGGCGGACATTGCCCAACAGTATCGCAGCCGTTTCCCGCACATTCCATCCGGGCAGAGCCACGAAACGCCAACGAAACGGGCCTCGTGGATCGTTCGCTCCACTCTGAGCACGACCACCACCCACGCAGGGAGCCCACCATGACCACCGCCGTTACCACCAGTACCAGCGCCAGCACCGACCGGCTCCCACCGCCCCACCTGCGGGCGGCGACTTGGCGGAGCCACTACCTTCGCACCCTCACTTGGGCGTTCACGCTGTTCAGCACCATCCGCGTGCTGACCTACCTGCCCACGATCGCGGCGATCGTTGCAAGCGGCGACTCCAGCCAGCATTCGCTGCTGACGTGGTTGAGCTGGACCGGCGCGAATCTGACCATGGCCGCCTGGCTGTACGAGCAGAGCGGCCAGAGGGTCAATCGCGCGGTCGGCGTGAACATCGGCAACGGGCTGATGTGCGTACTGACGACCGCCGTCATCGTCTGGCAACGGATGTAGGCCCGCCATGGCTCCGCTCGATGACGAGATCGATGACGACGGCCGGCCGCTCCGTGTGCCACGGCCGGCCTTGGCTTGGCAGGCAGTAGCGGCCACGCATGCCCTATGCGATCACGTCCCGCCTGACGGCGTGGATTGCCTTGCGGTGCAACTGGTGCAGCGGCTACGCAACGCGGCGCGCGAGGTGATCCGCTGGATACGCTGACCGATTGCCGATCCATCCAGACCAAATCCACTCCCGAACCCAATCAAAGCAGTTCCGCAAGCTTGAAGCGCGCGCTGGGTTTTGCACTAGGTCGACGATCATCGGTGGCAGCGCTGCGGAGCGCAGAAAGACGTCCGCTTTGCGGTGAGCCGTCAACTCTTAAGTCCTCCGCTATGGTGCGAATTGGCCATGACAATGCGATGTCTGGAGATAGCCGAACTGAGAGCTGCGATCCCTTACGCTGCTTCGGCATGAAGCTTCACGCCAAGCGCCCTCGCGACTTTCAGTACCGTGGCAAAGCCGGCGGTTCCCTTGGCACCTAAGGAGACGGCGGGATAGGGCGGAATGCGTAACGCTTACTCAACTACTGAGTTGACCGGGTCAGGCGATGGTGCCGGCGGCACGCAAAGGCCGCAGCAGCGACGCGAATCCTGGCAGGGCAGTGCGGTCCAGCTTGCCGGCGGCCGTGTGCTGCAAAGTTGGCACGAAGCACACCTGGCGGGGCCGCTTGTAGGGCGCCAGCCGGTCGTGCAGGTAGGCGAGCAGGTCGAGATCCGCCGGGGGCGCCTGATCCGCCACCAGCGCGGCCGCCACCACCTGACCCCAGATCGGGTCGGGCAGACCGAACACTCCCGCCTCGCGGATTCCCGGGCACATCTGCAGCACGCGCTCGATCTCTGCGGGGTAGACGTTCTCGCCACCCGTGATGATGAGGTCGGCACGTCGCGCATGCACGTGCAGGAAACCGCCTTCGTCGAGGTGGCCGAGGTCGCCGGTGTCGAACCACGCGCCCGCGGGCAGCGCCGGCTCGCCAAGGTAACCTTCCATCAGCATCGGGCCACGCACGTGCAGGTGCCCATCGTGCACGCGCAATTCCACGCCGGCGAGCGGTCGTCCTGCAGCGAACTGTGCCGTCTCGAATCGGTGCTCATAAGGCGTCGCGACGACCTGCGAACAGGTCTCGGTGCATCCGTAGGTGATGACAATCGGCAGACCACGCTCGTTCGCCCGGCGCAGCAGCGCCAACGGGGCGGCGGCGCCGCCGACGAGGATCGCGCGCAACCGCGCCGGCGCGTTCCACTGCGGATGCGCATCGAGCGTCTGGGCGAGCATCGTCGGAACCAGTGAGACGAGCGTGCTGCCCGTTGCGTCGATGCGCAGCGGCAGGGTTGCCGCGTCGAATCCCGGTTCGAGTGCGACGGCCGTGCGAGCTGCGAGGCAGCGGGTCAGGATCGACAGTCCGCCGATGCGACCGAGCGGCATGGCGAGGAGCCAGCAGTCATCGCGCTGCCAGCCGAGGTTCGCCGCACTCGCCGCGGCCGAAGCGATCAGCGCCGAGCGCGTCAGCACGGCTCCACGAGGTCGTCCCGTCGTACCGGACGTGTAGAGGATGGCCGCGGGATCGGCGACGCCGTCCAGGTCGTGACAGGCTGCGGCCTCGACCTCGCTTGCCTGCTCCTCGGCCGTGGCGCGCGGGTGCAGCAGCAGCACGGGAATTCGGCGCTCCAGCAGTGCATACACCGTGAGCACGGTGTCGAGCGTGTTGGTGCCGACCAGCGCGTACGGCCGCGGCGCGGACCCAAGCTCGGGCAACGAGCGCAGTCTGTCGTTGACCAGGTCGGCGAGCTCGTCGAAGCGATAGGTGCGGTCGCCGCTGCGCAGGGCTGTGGCCCGCGGCGCCTCACGAGCGGCAGCAAAGACCGACAGCGCGTCGGTCATCAGCGCTCTGCAGCAGGCAGCACTTGCGGCGCCATCACGGGAAGCGCGGGAACTTGCGGAAGTCCGGTTTGCGCTTCTCCACGTAGGCGTTGCGGCCTTCCTGGCCTTCCTCCGAAAGATAGAAAAGCAGCGTCGCGTTGCCTGCGAGCTCCTGCAGGCCCGCCTGGCCATCGCAGTCGGCGTTGAGGGCCGCCTTCAGGCACCGCAGTGCGATCGGGCTGTTGGCGAGCATTTCGCGGCACCACTGGATCGTCTCGGCCTCCAGCTGCTCGTAGGGCACGACGCAGTTGACCAGCCCCATTTCGAGCGCCTGCCGGGCATCGTACTGGCGGCACAGGAACCAGATCTCGCGCGCCTTTTTCTGGCCAACAATGCGGGCCATGTAGGCCGCGCCGTAGCCACCATCGAAGCTGCCCACCCGCGGCCCGGTCTGGCCGAAGCGCGCGTTGTCGGCGGCGATCGTCAGGTCGCACATCATGTGAAGCACGTGGCCGCCGCCGATCGCGTAGCCGGCCACCATCGCGACCACGGGCTTGGGCAACGTGCGGATCTGCCGCTGCAGGTCGAGCACGTTCAGGCGCGGCACGCCGTCTGCGCCGACGTAACCGCCCTTGCCGCGGACACGCTGGTCGCCGCCCGAGCAGAACGCGTCCTTGCCCTGACCCGTGAGTATGACCACTCCGATGTTCGAATCGTCGCGCGCGTCGGTGAAGGCGGCCTCCATCTCGCGCACGGTTTCAGGACGAAACGCGTTGCGGACTTCAGGCCGGTTGATCGCGATCTTCGCGATTCCTTCTTCGGCCTTGGAGTAGATGATGTCCTGATAGCCAGGAACGACGGTCCACGCCGGCACGGTGGGTTGCTGAGGAGCGTTCATGGTGCTGTTCGATCGACGGTTGCGACTTGCGGGACCGCTATTTCATCACGCCGCGCGGGTGGGGCCGACGGGGCCGCAGCGGGCCGCGGTGCCGGCCTGTTCGCAACCCGCGTCTTCGGCGGCCGGTTACACGTGAGTGTTCAATCGATCTTGGCTCCGGACGCCTTGACGACCTTCGCCCACTTTTCGGTGTTGATCGCGATGTGACGGGCGAATTCCTCGGGCGAGCTCGGTACCGGCTGCGCGCCGCGCGCCTTCAGCGCCTCGACGATCTCCGGGTCCGCCAGCGCCAGACGTATCGCCGCGTTGAGCTTTGCGATGATCGGCACCGGTGTGCCGGCCGGCGCCAGGACACCGTCCCACGCGCTGACCTCGAAACCCGGCAGCCCGGACTCGTCGATCGTCGGCAGTTCAGGCGCACTCGGCACGCGCCGCGCCGTGCTGACGGCGATCCCGCGCACGCGCCCCTCACGCGCCAGCGGATAGGCGTTGGGCATCACCTCGATCATCATCTCTACCTGCCCGCCGATGAGATCGGTGATCGCCAGCGCGCCGCCTCGGTACGGAATGTGAACGATGTCGATGCCTGCCATCGTCTTGAACAGTTCGCCCGCGAGGTGAGAGGTCGTGCCGTTTCCAGCGGAAGCGAAGTTGAGTTTGCCGGGATTGGCGCGCGCGTAGTCGATCAGTTGCGCGACGGACTGCGCGGGCAGCTTGGGATTGACGATCAGCATCGCCGCGATCGACGTCATGCGCGAGACAGGCGCGAAGTCCTTCACCGGATCGAAGCGAAGGTTGCGGTACAGGCTCGCGTTGATCGAGTGGGTGCCATTGGTGCCGTAGAGCAGCGTGTAGCCGTCCGGGGCCGCACGTGCAACCAGTTCAGCGCCGACATTGCCGCCGGCACCTGGCTTGTTTTCGATGACGATCGGCTGGCCGAGCGCCTGCGAGACCCGCGGCATGATCGTGCGCGCCAGGTTGTCCGCGCCGCCACCGGGCGGGAACGGCACGATCAGGTGCACCGGACGGTCCGGGTACTCGGCTGCCGAAGCGAAGGGCACCCACGCTCCGGCGCAGCACGCGAGCCATAGCGCGAACGCACGTCGCGCGACCTCCAGACGCCTGCGCCGTACTGCCAGATCGTTCACTTGGAAGCTCCAGTGGCCGGTGTCTCCGGATTTCGACAGAGCATCAGCGTCATCGCCTTGACGGTCATCAGGATGTCGCCACGTTCGCTGCAGACCTCGATCAAGGATCGCAACATTCCTCGGTCCGGCTTTGAACGGGACCGGCGCGCTTCGAGCACGGTGATGTGGACCCACAGCCGGTCGCCCGGACGAACGGGCGCGAGCCAGCGCAGTTCGTCCACGCCCGGCGAGCCAAGGCTTGCCACCCGGGACAGGTAGCGCTCGACCAGGACCCGCATCATCAGTGCAGCCGTATGCCATCCGCTCGCGACCAGGCCGCGGAACGGTCCGTCCGCCGCGCGTGCTGGATCGATGTGGAACTCCTGCGGGTCGTAGCGGCGCGCAAAGTCGATGATCTCGTCAGCGTCGACCTCGATGGGCCCGTAGTTCATGACGGTGCCTGGCGCGTAGTCCTCGAGGTACCGCTCATCGATGCCGACTGCGAGATCGGACTCGACCGGGGAAAATCGCGGGTGGGAGTGCATCAGCTATCACTTTCCTGCGCCAACCGTGGCTGCCCGGGCGCAAATTTACCGTGTGCTTTAGGTCAACCAAGGCCGGATTGCCCGCCGGGCGGTGGCTCCGGATTTCCGGACGCTGCGCTCAATCTCGGATAATCTGGCCGGAGTGCCTACTTTCATCATCGCACCTGCATGTCCAGTTCCGATCTGACAGACGCTTCCCTGGTGCGCCCGGGTTCCCTGCAGGCCTGGGCCGCGGCCGTTCGCCTGCCGAGTCTGCTGGTCGCCATCAGCCCGGTAGCGGTCGGCACCGCGCTGGCGTGGCAGCGGACCGGCCAGTTCGAGCTGCTGATCGCGCTGCTCGCGTTGGCGGCTGCGGTGGCCCTGCAGGTGATCAGCAATCTCCAGAACGATGTCGGCTACACGGCGCGCGGTGCAGAACTGTCCGGCAACCGGACCGGACTGCCGCGGGCAACGGCCAACGGCTGGCTCTCAGTGGGGCAGGTGCGCACCGCCATTGTGCTGTGCTGCGCGCTGGCGATCGCGATCGGTCTGCCCGTCGTTGCGGTGCGCGGCTGGCCCGTGCTTGCAATCGGCCTGGCGTCGATCGTTGCGGCGCTGGCCTACATGGGTGGGCCGCGGCCGATCGCGTACACGCCGTTCGGGGAGTTCGTCGTCTTCGTCTTCTTTGGCCTGGTCGCGGTCGCGGGCTCGGACTTCATCCAGACCGGGGATATCGGCGTCACGACCTGGCTGGCCGCGATTGCCCTCGGTGCCCTGGCGGCCGCGGCGCTGGCGGTGAACAACCATCGCGACATCGACCACGACCGCAGCGTCGGTCGACGCACCTTTCCCGTCGTGTTCGGCGCTCAGACCGCGAAGCACATGTACACCGCCAGCCTGTATGGCGCCTTCGCGCTGGTGTTGCCGATGGCCTGGCTCGAAAGCGCCGCGACGCTGCTCGCACCATTGCTGTTGCTGCCCACCGCGCTCAGGCTCAACCGGGATTTCCTCGGTTGCCCTCCCGGCCTTGCGTACAACGCCATCCTGGTACGTACGTTCAAGCTGGAACTCGGGTACGCCGCGCTCATCTCGGCCGGCGCCGTGGCCGCGCGATTGCTGCCCTGACCCAGCCGGGCAGGATCCACTGTCCGTTCAGGTCGGGCAAAGGGACAGCGGCAGCGTCCGGCGCGTGCCGGCGGCCGGCAGGGGCTGACGTGGTGCAATCGCCGGGGCGCCGTAGCGCCGATCGGAGGACTTGAACATGGCGTTTGACTTCAAGGGCAAGCGCGTCGTCGTCGCGGGAGGCAGCCGAGGCATCGGGCGGGCGATCGCGCTGGGCTTTGCGGCGCACGGTGCCGACGTCTCCATCTGCGCTCGCGGCGCGGGGCCGCTGGAAACTGCGCGCAGTGACATTGCCCGCCACGGTGGCAAGACGCATGCGGCACCGTGTGACCTCGCCGACGGCGAGGCCGTCGCGCGCTATGTCACCGACGCGGCCGCGGTACTCGGCGGCATCGACGTGCTTGTCAACAAC
>Ga0209391_10000523_pt1 | contig 18264 bp, 15 predicted proteins | sample PPLLak3March2015_FD_187246 | JGI IMG/M metagenome (GOLD analysis project Ga0209391, IMG submission 187246) | Freshwater sediment microbial communities from Prairie Pothole Lake near Jamestown, North Dakota, USA - PPLs Lake P7 Core (1) Depth... | ecosystem: Environmental > Aquatic > Freshwater >...
GAGTAGACCGGGCGGCCGGCCTGCTTCGGCACGAAGTAGTACATCATGCCGAGGAAGGCCGCGGTCAGGAAGAAGCCGACCGCGTTGTGGCCGTACCACCACTGCACCATCGCGTCGACCACGCCCGAGTAGACGATGTACGACTTCGTCATCGTGACCGGGACGGCGATGTTGTTCGTGATGTGCAGCACCGCGATCGTGATGATGTACGCGGCGAAGAACCAGTTCGCGACGTAGATGTGCTTCACGCGCCTCATCGCGATGGTGCCGAAGAACACCACGGCGTAGGAGACCCACACGACGGCGATCAGCAGGTCGATCGGCCACTCGAGCTCGGCGTACTCCTTGCTCTGGGTGATGCCGAGCGGCAGCGTGATGGCCGCGAGCAGGATCACGACCTGCCAGCCCCAGAACGTGAACGCGGCGAGCTTGTCGGCGAAGAGCCGGACGTGGCAGGTGCGCTGCACGATGTAGTAGGAGGTGGCGAAGAGCGCGCTGCCGCCGAACGCGAAGATGACCGCGTTGGTGTGCAGCGGGCGCAGCCGGCTGTAGGTCAGCCAGGGCACGCCGAAGCTCAGGTCGGGCCACAGCAGTTGCGCCGCGATCAGGACGCCGACCAGCATGCCGACGATGCCCCAGACCACGGTCATGATCGCGAACTGCCGGACCACCTTGTCGTTGTAATGCGTGGCCGTCGTTTTCATGCTCGCCTCGGAAAGGATGGATGACTGTCCCTGCGCCTTGTGTGCGCTGCACACAAGCGGGCGAAATGTTAAGCGATGGATCCGCTTCGTAGGCAGCAGTGCAGGGCGTGGCCGCATAGGTACTTTCCGAAGGCGGCATCCACGCATTGCGGCGGCCCGCCCGGGCGCCCAGAGTGAGGACGGTACATTAGCAACTGCTGATGGGTGGGCGCCCCATGAAACGCATCGACCGCGTCCTCGCCGTCCTCGACCCGACCGCGGACGCGCAGCCGGCCCTCCGCAAGGCCGCCGACCTCGCGCGAGCCTGCTCCGCGACCCTCGACCTGCTGGTCTGCGACTTCGATCCCGCGCTCTCGGGCCAGCCGTTCGCCGAGTCCGGGACGCTCGCCCGCCACCGCGAGGCGTTCCTGGCGGACCGTCGCGCCGCGCTCGATCCGATCGCCGCGGAACTGCGGGCCGGCGGGCTCGCGGTCGAGACGCACGTGCGCTGGGGTCACCCGCTGCACCGGTCCATCGTCGAGTACGCAGTCGCGACGTCGCCCGACCTCGTCGTGAAGGACACGCACTACCACGGCCTGCTCCGGCGGACGCTGTTCACCAACACCGACTGGAACCTGATCCGGGCCTGCCCCCTGCCGCTGCTCCTCGCGAAGGAGCGGGAGTGGCCGGCGTCGCCCCGGATCGTCGCCGCACTCGACCCCGGCCACCTGGGCGACAAACCGGCGGCGCTCGACCACGACATCCTCGACTGGGCCGGTCTACTCGCGCAGAGGACCGGCGGGGAGGTGCACGCCGTGCACGCGTTCTTCCCGGCGGCGCTGCTCGCGGCCACCGCGTTCACGGGCGACCTGCCGTTCGCGGGTGCGGCCGTCGCGGCCGAGGTCGTCGCGGCCGAGCGCGAGCGGCTCGGCCGCGCGCTCGAGGCGGTGCTGGCGGCGCATCCGGTCGACCCCGCCCGGGTGCACCTCGAGCAGGGTGCCGCGTCCGAGGTGCTGCCGCGCGTCGCCGAGACGCTCGACGCTGCACTCGTCGTGATGGGGGCGGTCTCGCGAAGCCGCGTCCAGGAGGCGTTCCTCGGCAGCACGGCTGAGCGGGTGCTCGACCGGATCGGCTGCGACGTCCTCGTGGTCAAGCCGCCCGACTTCACCGAACGCCTGCCGTTCTGACGCGCCGGCGCCTGCCCGGCATGGGTACCCTCGAATCGGGAATGTGACCGGCGTCTCGCTGCGGGCGGCGGCGGGCGTTCCGACCTCACGTTTTCGACGCCGGCCCGCTCCTATACTCCGGTGGCAATGATGCACACCCAGGTACTCCTCATCTGCGCGCAGCCGGTGGACCAGGCGCGCGTCCGCGCAGCCGTCGACGGCATCCGCGGCCAGCCGCACCGGCTCGAAGTGGTGCCTACGCTCGCCGAAGGGCTCGCGGCCATCCGGGCGGGCCGCGTCGAGGCCATCCTGCTCGACCTCACCCTGCCGGACAGCGCGGGCGTGACGACCTACCTGCGCCTGCAGCCGAAGGCCACCCAGCTTCCCGTCGTCGTGATCGTCGCCGAGGAGGAAGAGGACCTCGGCCGGCAGTGCGTCGAGCGGGGAGCGCTCGACTTCCTGGTCAAGTCCGAGGTCTCCGCGCAACTCGTCGACAAGGTGCTCCGCTACGCGACCGAGCGCACCCACACGCTCAAGGCGCTCAAGGCGTCGGAGCAGCGTTACCGTGAACTCTTCCAGAACGTCACCGCCGGCGTGTTCCAGACGACGTCCGACGGGAAGTTCATGGCCGCGAACCCCGCGCTCGTGCGCATGCTCGGCTACGACACCGAGGACGAGCTGCTCGCGGTCGACGTCGCGAACGACATCTACGTCGACCCCGCGCACCGCGGCCAGTGGGTCGCTGCGATGGCGGAGCAGGGCGAGGTCCGCAACGCCGAGCTGATGCTGAAGCGACGCGACGGCACGCAGCTCGTGGTGCTCGAGAATTCCCGCGCGGTGCGCGACTCGGACGGCCGCGTGCTGTTCTACGAGGGCACGCTCACTGACATCACGGCTGCCCACGCGCTCTCGCAGCAGCTCTCCCACGACGCGAGCCACGACACGCTCACCGGGCTCAAGAACCGTCGCGAGTTCGAGGTCCGGCTGCAGCACGCGCTCGAGATCGGCCAGGCGACCGGTGCCACGAGCGCCGTGCTGTTCATCGACCTCGACCGCTTCAAGGTCGTGAACGACACGTGCGGCCACGTGGCCGGCGACGAGCTGCTGCGCCAGCTCGGCCAGCTGCTGCAGAACCGGGTGCGCTCGGCCGACGTGGTCGCGCGCTTCGGCGGCGACGAGTTCGCGATCCTGCTGGTCAACTGCGGCCCCTCGGACGCGCTGCAGGTCGCGACCACCGTGCTCAAGGCGGTCGCAGGCTTCCAGTTCGCGTGGGGCCAGAAGGCCTTCACGCTCGGCGCCAGCATCGGCGTCGTCGGCATCACGCCGCAGTTCCGGCGCATCGCGCAGGTGCTGAGCGCGGCGGACACCGCGTGCTATGCCGCCAAGGACAGCGGACGGAACCGCGTCGTCGTCTATCAGGAAGATACCGCGGCGGCCTCGCGCAGCCGCGGCGACTCGAACTGGGTGACGCAGGCGCGCCGCGCGCTCGCGGACAATCGCCTGTTCCTCGAGGCGCAGCCGATACAGCCGCTCGGCGCGGCATCCGTCGAGCTGCCGCACTACGAGCTGCTAGTGCGCATGCGCGACGACTCCGGGCGCACCGTTCCCCCCGGCGCGTTCCTGCCGACCGTCGAGCGCTACAACCTCTCCGTCCGCTACGACCGCTGGGTGATCGGCGCGGCGCTCGCGTGGATGCAGCGCAATCCGTCGGCGTTCGCGCGCCTGTCGCGTTTCTTCGTCAATCTTTCCCGGGATTCCGTCATCGATCCAGAGACGCCGGCCTTCGTGCGGCAGTCGATCGCGCAGGCGGGCGTCGACCCGCGCCGGCTGGGGTTCGAGATCGCCGAGGGGGTCGCGATCGGCCACCTCTCCCAGTCGAACCAGCTCTTCGCGGAGCTGCGCCGCACCGGCTGTGCGGTCAGCATCGACGATTTCGGCAGCGGCGTCTCCTCGTTCGCCTACCTGAAGGCTCTCGGGACCGACTACCTGAAGATCGACGGCATGTTCGTCGGCAACATCTCGCAGGACAAGGTCGACTACGCGATGGTTCGCTCGATCAAGGACATCGGCCACGCGATGGGCAAGAAGGTGATCGCCGAGTCGGTCGAGACGGACGCCGTGCTCGACAAGCTCCGCGAGATCGGCGTCGACTATGCCCAGGGCTACGCGGTCGGCGCGCCGCGTCCCGTGGACGAACTCGCCACCGTCGCGATGGGCGACCTGCTCGCCGGCTGATCCGGCAGGATCCGTGCGCGGAACACGCTGGCACATAATTAAACAAACGATTAATATGCGTGCATGACCGAGAGTGCACGCCGCCCGCGGGTTCGCCCGGCGCGCCGGCCCGGCCGGCCGGCCGGGGGCGACGCGGCCGTGCGCGAGGCTCTGCTCGGCACCGCGCGTCGCCTGTTCCTGGCCCACGGTTTCGGCTCGGTCACGATCCGGCGCATCGCCTCGGAAGCCGGCAGTTCGCCGGCGACCATCCACTATCACTTCGGCGACAAGCTCGGCCTCTACCGGGCCATGCTCGAGGCTGCGTTCGGGCCGGTCGCGGCCACGCTCGAACGGCTCGACGACCCGGAGCGTGCGCGCGACGTCGACGTCGCCTCGTTCATGCGGCTCTATGCCCGGATGCTCGCGGACAACCCCTGGGTGCCCGCGCTCATCGTCCAGGAAGTGCTGGCCGAGGGCGGGCGCTTCCGCGCGCAGTTCATCGAGCAGTTCGCGGGGCGGCTGGTCCCGCTCTTCGTCGAGCTCGTGCGGCGCGAACAGCGGCGCGGCGACCTGCGGGCGGACCTCGACCCGAGGCTCGCGGCACTTTCTGCCATCAGTCTCACGGTGTTCCCGTTCCTCGCGCTGCCGGTCACGAGCCGCGTGCTCGGCGTCTCGGCATCGGGGCCGGCGCTCGAGCAGATGGTCGAGCACACGACGCGCCTGTTTCGTGAGGGCGCCGAGGCGCGCGCGGGGCGCGAGCGGGGGAGCGAGGCATGAGACCGTCGTCGATCGCGTGGGCACTGGCCGTGGCCGTGCTGGCCGCCTGTTCGGGCGCCGGCACGCCGACCGAGGTGCACGGCACGCTCGAGCGCGACCGCCTCGAGCTGGTGGCCGAGTCGCACGAGCGCATCGTCGAGATCGCGGTCCGCGAGGGCGATCGCGTCGCGACCGGTGTGGTGCTCGTGCGTCAGGAGGCAGGGACCATGCAGCCGCGGCTCGACCAGGCGCAGGCCTCGGTCGCGACGGCCGAGCGCCGCCTCGCGGACCTGGTCGCAGGAGCCCGCGCGCGCGAGGTGGACGACGCGCGAGCAATCCTGTCCGGTGCAGAGAGCACGCTTGCAGTGGAGCGCAGCGAGTACGCTCGCGTTGCGACCCTCGTGGAACGCCAGTTGCTGAGCGTGTCGGACCTCGACCGGGCCCGCGCCCGGCGCGACGCCGCCCTCGCGACGCGCGACCAGGCCCGTGCGCGCCTGCGGCTGCTCGAGGAAGGCAGCCGTCCCGAGCAGGTGCGGGCAGCGGAGGCCGAGGTGGAGCGCGCCCGCGCCGCGCTCGCTGAGCTCGAGACCAGTGCCGCGCAGTACGTCGTGCGGGCACCGCGCACAGGCACGATCGAGGCGCTGCCGTACGAGTCGGGCGAGCGTCCTCCGGCCGGTGCGCCGGTCGTCGTGATGCTTGCGGACGGCCCGCCGTATGCGAGGGTCCACGTGCCAGAGCCGCTGCGCGTGCAATTCACGGCGGGCCGTGCCGTCGAGGCGACGGTGGACGGCGTGGACGGTACCCTCCGCGGCACGGTGCGCTACGTCTCCGCCGAGGCCACGTTCACGCCGTATTACTCCCTGACCCAGCGCGACCGCTCGAGGCTCAGCTATCTCGCCGAAATCGTGCTCGACGATCCGCGCGCGGCGTCGCTGCCGGCCGGCATCCCGGTGCAGGTGCGGGTGCCGGAGCACGGGGCCGCGCCGTGAACGACGTCCCCGCGATCGTCGCGCGCGGCCTCACGCGCCGCTTCGGCGCGCTCACCGCCGTGGACCATGTCGACCTCTCGGTGCCGCGCGCCGGCATCTACGGCTTCCTCGGGCCGAACGGGTCCGGGAAGTCGACGACGCTCCGCATGCTCTGCGGCCTGCTCGAGCCGAGCGACGGCGATGTCGAGGTGCTCGGATACCGGATGCCGGGCGAGGCGGAGTCGCTGCGCCGCAAGCTCGGCTACATGACGCAGCGGTTCTCGCTGTGGGACGACCTGACGGTCGAGGAGAACCTCGAATTCCTGGCGCGGATCCACGGTCTCCGCGCCGCCGAGCGGCGTGCGCGCATCGGGGAGCTCGAGGCCGAGTACGACCTCGCGCCGCTCGCATCGCAGCGCGCCGGGACGATGAGCGGCGGCCAGCGCCAGCGCCTCGCGCTCGCCGCGGCGACGCTGCACCGTCCGGAGCTGCTGCTGCTCGACGAGCCCACGAGCGCGGTCGACCCGCAGAGCCGCCGCGACTTCTGGGAGAGCCTGTTCCGGCTCGCGGTCGCAGGAACGACGATCCTCGTCTCGACGCACTACATGGACGAGGCCGAGCGCTGTCACCGCCTCGCGATCCTCGCCGAAGGGCGGCTGGTGGCGGAGGGCGCGCCGCGGCAGCTGATGCGCGACATCGCGGCGGCGGTGGTCGAGCTGGAGGCCGACGACGTCGTCGCCGCACGCGCAGCGCTGCAGGGCGACGGGGCCATCCTCAGCGTCGCCCAGCTCGGCACGCGCCTGCACGCGCTCTTGAGCCTCGACACGCCGGAACCCGCGGCGCGGGTGCGCGCCCGGCTCGCCGCGGCCGGCGTGGCCGCCGAGGTGCACGCCGTGCCCGCGAGCCTCGAGGACGTGTTCGTCGCGGCGACCGGCTTCGGCAGCCTGTCCTCCTCGGCGCACGCGGCGCACTGAGCCATGCTCGACCGCATCGCCGCCGTAATGGTCAAGGAGGTGCGCCAGCTCGCGCGCGACCGGCTCACCTTCGGCATGATCGTCGGCATCCCGCTGATGCAGATGCTCCTCTTCGGCTACGCGATCAACTTCGATCTCCGGGGCCTGCGCGCCGCCGTCGTCGACGAGGCCGGCACGAGCCTCTCGCGCGCCTGGATCGCGGACCTCGAAGCGAGCGGCGTCGTGGAGTTCCTGCCGCCGAGCCCCGGCGTCGACGACCTGCGGCGCCGCATCGACGCGGGCGAGGTGAGCGTCGGCGTCTTCGTGCCGCCGGACTTCGAGCGGCGCGTGCTCGACCGGACGCGGGCGCCGGCGCAGCTGCTGGTCGACGGCGGCGAGCCGATGGTCGACGTCGTCGCGCGCAGCCTCGCCTCGGTGCCGCTGCCTCGGCGCGACGGCGCCTACGGGCGCCCGGTGCCCACGCTCGAGGTGCGGACCGAGTACAACCCCGAGCGCCGCACCGCGGTGCAGATCGTGCCCGCGCTGATCGGCGTGATCCTCAACATGACGATGGTCATCTTCACGGCGGCCGCGATCGTGCGCGAGCGGGAGCGCGGCAACCTCGAGCTCCTGATCACGACGCCGGTCCGTTCCGGCGAGCTGATGGCGGGGAAGCTGCTGCCTTACGTGTTCATCGGGCTGCTGCAGACCTCGCTCGTGCTCGCGGTGGGCTCGCTGCTCTTCGACGTGCCCGTGAACGGCAGCCTGCTCGACCTCTACCTCGCGGCGCTGCTGTTCATCGCCGCGACGCTCACGCTCGGCCTGGTGATCTCGACGCTCGCGCGCACGCAGTTCCAGGCGTTCCAGCTCGCCTTCTTCACGATGTTGCCGTCGATCCTGCTCTCGGGATTCATGTTCCCGTTCGACGGCATGCCGCCGGCCGCGCAGTGGATCGCGCAGGTGCTCCCGCTCACGCACTTCGTCGAGCTCGCGCGCGGCATCGTGCTGCGCGGCGCGCCGCTCGCGGATCTCGGCGGGCCCGCGGCGAAGCTCGTCGTGTTCCTCGTGATCGCGCTCGCGATCGCGACGCTCAGGTTCCGCAAGCGTCTCGACTGAGTCGCCCGGCGTCCCCGGCGCCTCGCTCGCGGGCCGTCCGCCCGCCGCTCACTTCTCCAGGACGTACGTCCCCGGCGCGGGTCCGAGCGGCTTGAGCTTCTGCTTCGGCGCGCCCATCGCGGGCGGCGCGACCTTGCGGGGGGACGAGCGCTCCTCGAGCCACTTCGCCCACGTCGGCCACCAGGAGCCCGGCGTCGGCTCGACCTTCTCGAGGTACTTCTGCGGCGCCAGCAGCCGCGCGCCGGCCTTCGTCGTGTGCACGCGGTGGCGGCGCTTCGGGTGCTGCGGGCCGCTGATGATGCCGGCGTTGTGGCCGCCGCTCGTGAGGCAGAACGTGTAGTCCGTCGAGCGGACGAGCTTGCCGACCTTGTAGACCGAGCGCCACGGCGCCACGTGGTCCGTCTCCGTGCCGACGACGAACATCGGCACGGTGACGTCCGAGAGGCTCAGCGGCTCGCCGTTCGCGACGTAGCGGCCCTCTGCGAGGTCGTTGTTGAGGTAGAGCTGGTGGAGGTAGTCGGTGTGCATGCGGTAGGCCATGCGCGTGCCGTCGGCGTTCCACGACATCAGGTCGTTGACGCCGGTGCGCTCGCCCTTGACGTAGGTCGCGAGCGAGGGCGCCCACAGCAGGTCGTAGGTGCGCAGCAGCTGGAACGCGCCGCCCATCTGCCGGCTCTCGAGCACGCCTTCCTTCCACATCATCGCCTCGAGCATCGCGAGCTGCGCGGGGCTGATGAAGATCGAGAGTTCGCCGGGCTCGCTGAAGTCCGTCTGCGCCGCGAACATCGTGATCGTCGCGAGGCGCTCGTCGTCCTGCGCGGCGAGCTCGGCCGCGGCGATGGAGAGCAGCGTTCCGCCGATGCAGTAGCCCACGGCGTGGACCTTGCGCTTCGGCACCACGGTCGTCACGGCGTCGAGCGCCGCGCGCACGCCGAGCGTGAGGTAGTCGTCCATCGTGAGGTTGCGGTCCTCGGCGGTCGGGTTCTTCCAGGAGATCATGAACACCGTGTGGCCGAGCGAGACGAGGTAGTTGACCAGCGAGTTCTTCGGCGACAGGTCGAGGATGTAGTACTTCATGATCCAAGCCGGCACGATCAGCACCGGCTCGGCATACACCGTCTCGGTCTGCGGGGAGTACTGGATCAGCTCCATGAGCCGGTTGCGCAGGATCACCTTGCCCTTCGTCGCCGCGACGTGCTCGCCGACCTGGTAGTTCTCGACGCCGATGGGCCCCAGGCCCTTCATCGTCCGGTTGACGTCCTCGGCGAGGTGCTTCGCGCCGCGGAGCAGGTTGCGTCCCTTCTCGTCGATCGTCTGCCGGATGAGCTGCGGGTTGGTCGGGAGGTAGTTGTCGGGTGCGAGGAGCTCCAGGCCCTCGCGGACCGTGAAGCCGACGACGTTCTCGGCATCCGGGTTCGCGCCCGGGACGTTGCGCACCGCGTCGCGGGCGAACTCCGAGGCCGTCACGAAGCCCTGCGCCATCAGGTTGAACGGGAACCGCGCCCAGGCCGGGTCGGCGAACCGGCTCGCGTAGGGCGTACCCTCGGCGCGCGGCGGCTCGCCCTTGATCGCGGCGCCCGAGTACTGCGCGAGCGAGAGTGCCTTGGCGAGCGCGGACCGGGCCAGCTCGCCCTGGCGGCCGGGCGAGGTCGCGAGCCGCGCGAGCACGTTGATCCACGCGCCGCCGAACGCCTGCGGCGAGAGGCCGCCGGTCCACTGGGCGAGCGTCGCGAGGAAATGCCGCGAGACGTCGTCCGAGACGACGGAGCGGCCGGTCTTCTTCTTCTGCGGGGTGTCCATGGTCGGTGCCTCAGAGCGTCTTCAGGTCCACGGTCGGGTCGGCGAGCCGGGCGGGGTCGGGATGCCTGCGCTCGGCGATCCACCTCCGTCCAGTCATGAAGTCACGCGCGCTGTTCACCGCATCGACGGCCAGCAGCTCGCCGCGGGCGTAGTAATAGAGCGCGAAGCTGCCGGACTCCGGCTCGCCGCGCACGACGGTGCGGTCGTAACCCTGCGAGAGCCCGGCGATCTGCAGCTTGACGTCGTACTGGTCGGACCAGAACCACGGCACGTGCTCGTGGCGCGCCGGCTTGCCGCAGATGTTGGACGCGGCGGTCCGGGCCTGCTCGACGGCATTGTCGACCGACTCGAGCCGCACGCGCCGGCCGTAGCGCACGCTCGGGTGGTTCGTGCAGTCGCCGGCCGCGTAGACGTCGGGGTCCGAGGTGCGGCACTGCTCGTCGACCGTGACGCCGTCGTCGCAGCGCAGGCCCGCGGCGGCCGCGAGCGTCACGTCCGGGAGGATGCCGACGCCGACGATCACGACGTCCGCCGGGTGCTCGCCTTCGGGCGTCACCACCGCCCGCACGCGGCCGTCGCCCAGGAGGCCCTGCACTCCGGTGCCGCAGAGGATCCGGACGCCCTCGCGCTCGTGGCGCCGTACGTAGAACTGCGAGAGCTCCGGCGCGACCACGCGGTTCATGGGGCGGTCGGCCATCTCGAGCACGGTGACCTCGAGTCCGAGATGGCGCGCGCTCGCCGCCGCCTCGAGCCCGATGTAGCCCGCGCCGATCACGACCAGCCGGCGGGCGCCGGCGAGGTCGGCCCGGATCGCCTCGACGTCGGCGATCGTGCGCAGGTAGTGGATGCCCGCGAGGTCGTGGCCGGGCACCTCGAGCCGCCGCGGCCGGCTGCCGACGCAGAGCAGCAGCTTCTCGTAGGTGAGTTCCTCGCCGTCGGCGAGCCGCAGCCGGCGCGCGCCGCGGTCGATCGCCGTGACGCGCTGCCCGAGGCGCGTCTCGACGCGGTGCTGCTCGTAGAAATTCGGGCTCCGGAGCAGCAGCCGCTCGCGCTCGAGTTCGCCCGAGAGGAATTTCTTCGACAGCGGGGGGCGGTTGTAGGGCAGGTGGGGCTCGTCGCCGACCAGCACGATCGGCCCCGAGTGGCCCTCGCGGCGCAGCGTGTCGATCGCCTGCACCGACGCGTGGCTCGCCCCGACGATGACGATCGATCCGGCCATTTCCTCCCCCCTCAGTGGCCCCCGCCTGCCAGCGGCACCGTCTCACTAATATACGGGCCCGCGTCGTCGAGGAAGAAATCGAGCGCGAGCGGGGCGCCGGGCGAGACGGCGTACGCGTCGAAATCCGTGACGCCCGCGGCGCCGAGCACCTCGTCGTCGATCAGGAACCGGCCGGTGAGCGATCGGCTCGGCTGCGTCAGGATCCAGTGGGCCGCGTCCGCCATGATTTCCGGCTTGCGGCAGTGGCGCAGCGACGAGGCGTCGCCGATCGCGAACTCGATCGCCGCCGTCGCGATCGCGGTGCGCGGCCACAGCGCGTTGACGGCGATGCCGTCGCGCTCGAACTCCCGGGCCATCCCGAGCACGCAGAGGCTCATGCCGTACTTCGCCATCGTGTAGGCGACGTGCGGCGCGAACCAGCGCGGGTCCATGTTGAGCGGCGGCGACAGGTTGAGGACGTGCGGGTTCTTCGACCGCTTCAGGTGCGGCAGGCAGGCCTGGCTCGCGACGAAGGTGCCCCGGGTGTTCACGGACATCATGCGGTCGAAGATGCGCGGCGGCGTCGCGAGGGTGCCGGTCAGGCTGATCGCGCTCGCGTTGTTCACGAGCACGTCGATGCCTCCGAAGCGGGCCACGGCCTGCTCGACGGCCCTGGCCACGCTGCCCTCGTCGCGGACGTCCACCACGACCGGCAACGCCCGGCCGCCCGCGGCCTCGATCTCGGCCGCGGCGGTGTGGATGGTGCCGGGCAGCTTCGGGTGCGGCTCGGCGGTCTTCGCCGCCACGACCACGTTGGCGCCGTCGCGCGCCGCGCGGAGCGCGATCGCGAGGCCGATACCGCGGCTCGCGCCGGTGATGAAGAGGGTCTGGTCGCGCAGGCTCATGCTCGTCTCCCGGGTCCGTGCGGCGGGCCGCGTGTGGCATGATGCCGCGTTCCAGCCGTCGACGCAGCCCGATGCCGCGAACGTCCGACCGCACACCGGCGCAACGCGCGGGCCTGTGGCTCGGCGCGGCCCTTTTCGCCGCGATCCTCCTCATCCCCGCGCCCGAGGGCTATGCGCCCGGCGCATGGCGCACGGCCGCCCTTGCGGTGCTGATGGCGGTCTGGTGGGCCACGGAGGCGATCCCGATCCCCGCGACGGCGATGCTGCCGCTCGCGGCCGGGCCGCTGCTCGGCGTCGTGCCGGTGCAGGAGGCGGGCCACGCGTACGGCAGCCCGACGATCTTCCTGATCCTCGGCGGGTGCCTGCTCGCGCTGGCGCTGGAGCGCTGGTCGCTGCACCGGCGCATCGCGTTCCACGTCGTCGCGCGGGCCGGCTCGGACGCACGCCGCCTCGTGTTCGGGATCATGGTCGCTACGGCGGTGGTCAGCATGTGGGTGTCGAACACCTCGACCACGCTCATGATGCTGCCAGTCGCGGCCTCGATCGCGGCGCTCGTGGCGCCGGACCCGGGCAGCGCCAGTGTGGCGCAGCGCAACTTCTCGACGGCCATCGTCCTCTCGGTGGCCTACGCAGCGACAATCGGCGGCCTGGCGACGCTGATCGGCACGCCGACCAACGCGCTCGCCGCCGGTTTCCTCGAACAGACCTACGGCGACCGGCCGAGCTTCGCCGAGTGGCTCGTCTTCGGGCTGCCGTGCTCGCTCCTGATGCTCGGCGCAGCCTGGTGGGTGCTGGTCCGCATCAGCCACCCGTTCCACTTGCCCGACATCGCGAGCGCGAGGGACGTGGTCCGGGAACAGCTCGAGGCGATGGGCCCGCCCACGGTCCCGGAGCGGCGGGTCACGACGATCGTGGTGGCGGCGGCCGTCGCATGGGTCGCGTCGCCGTGGCTCGAGACACTGCCCGGGCTCGGCGCCCTGAGCGACATGGGCATCGCGCTCGCCGCCGGGCTCGCGCTGTTCCTCGTGCCCTCGGGCCTGCCGGGCGGCGGCATGCTGCTGCACGGCGACGACTTCCGCCGCGTGCCCTGGGACACGCTGTTCCTGTTCGGCGGCGGGCTGGCCCTCGCGGCCCTGATCCAGGGCAGCGGCCTCTCGCACGCCATCGGGGCGGAACTCCAGGGGCTCTCGGACTGGCACCCGCTCGCAGTGACCGGCGTGGTCATCCTGCTCATGATTCTATGGACCGAGTTCACGAGCAACGTCGCGACCGCCGCCACGTTCATGCCGATCCTCGCCGCGCTCGCGGAGGCCACCGGCCAGCCGCCGGTCACGTTGATCATCCCGGCCGCGGTCGCCGCCTCGAGTGCCTTCATGCTGCCGGTCGGCACGGCTCCGAACGCCATCGTCTACGGCTCGGGCCGCATCGAGATGCGCGACATGATGCGGGCTGGGCTGTGGGTGAATATCGTCGGCTGGGGTGTCATCATGGCCGTGTCCGCCGTCACCCTGCGCTGGCTGGACTGACCCGGCCGGGGCCGCGCGTCGCGCCGATGCCGGCGCACCACGGCCGCGCAACGGGGGGTGGCCGGCGCGCCAAGCTGGTGCGGTATGGAGCCTTTGCGGCGCATTCCGGCCGGTAGACTCCGGTCGGCACGGTTTCTGCATATTGGCTGGAGCGATCTCCGCCGGACAATGACGAGAAGTTCAGGAGCCAGAGCCCTATGAAGCTGATCAGCGCAATCATCAAACCCTTCAAGCTGGACGACGTGCGTGCCGCGCTGTCGGAGCTCGGCGTGTCCGGCATGACGGTGACGGAGGTAAAGGGCTTCGGCCGGCAGCGCGGCCACACCGAGCTCTACCGCGGAGCCGAGTACGTCGTCGACTTCGTCCCGAAGACCCGCATCGAGGTCGCCGTCAAGGACGCTCTGGTCGACCAGGTGATCGAGGCCATCGTGGGCGCGGCCCGCACCGGCAAGGTCGGCGACGGCAAGATCTTCGTCGCGGACCTCGAGCGCGCGATCCGCATCCGCACAGGCGAGGCGGACGACCAGGCGCTCTGACGCCGCGGGCCCTGCCCGCGTTACGATCGCGGTCCCCTTCACGCGCGGGACCGCGTTCGCCATGCCCGATCCGATTGCAGTCGCTGTCGCGAAGTTGCGACTCGGCGCCCAGTCGCGCCACGTGTTCCTGTGCGTGGGGGGCAAGTGTGCCTCCCGCGAGCAGGGCAAAGCGAGCTGGGAGCACCTGAAACGCCGCCTGCGCGAGGCCGGGCTGCAGGACACCGTGGGCGGCGTGCTCCGCACCCAGGCCGACTGCCTGCGCGTCTGCTGCTCGGGCCCCGTCGCGGTCGTCTATCCCGACGGCATCTGGTATCGCGACTGCACCCCGGAGAACCTCGACCGGATCATCGAGGAGCACCTCGTCGGAGGGCAGCCGGTGGAGGAGCTGGTGATCGCGCGGGATGGGCTGGGGAGAGGGGGTCGTGAGGGAAGGGGATAGGGGATAGGGGGTAGGGGGTGGGGAGTAGGGGGTAGTAGGACCGGCCTGACGGACGCGCTGCGCTGGGGGCCGGCTTCGCACTTGTGACGGCTCTGTCACAGTGCCGCGGGAGCCGCCGTTACACTGTCTTCGCTACCCCCTACCCCCACGACCCCTTCCTTCCCACCCCCATGCCTTACGCCATCCGCATCCACGCCCACGGCGGTCCCGAGGTCCTCCGCTGGGAGTCCGTGCCGGACGCCGAGCCGGGGCCCGGGGAAGTGCTGATCCGCCAGACGGCGATCGGGCTCAACCTGATCGACGTCTACGAACGCACCGGCCTCTATCCGTCCGCACTGCCGACGGGCCTCGGCCGTGAGGGGGCGGGCGTCGTCGAGGCGGTGGGGCCGGGAGTGCGCGGCGTGGCCGTCGGGGACCGGGTGGCCTATGCCTCGGGCCAGGCGGGCGCCTATGCACAGGAACGAGTGCTGCCTGCCGACCGCGTCGTGCACATCCCGGAGGGGGTGAGCGACCGGCTCGCGGCGGCCGCGATGCTGAAAGGCATGACCGCGCAGTTCCTGCTGCGGCGGACGCACCGGGTGCGCAAGCGCGACGCCGTCGTCATACACGCCGCGGCCGGCGGCGTCGGGCTCATCGCGGCGCAGTGGGCGCATCATCTGGGCGCGCTCGTCATCGGCGTCGTGGGCAGCGAAGCCAAGGTGGACCTGGCACGCGGCCACGGCTGCGACCACGTGCTCGTCTCGGGGCGGGACGATCTCGCCCGGCGCGTGCGCGAGCTCACTGGCGGCGTCGGCGCCCACGTCGTCTACGACTCCGTCGGCAAGGACACGTTCGCCTCGTCGCTCGACAGCCTGCGGCCGCTCGGGACGATGGTGAGCTACGGCAACGCGTCGGGCCCCGTTCCGCCGGTCGCTCCCCTCGAACTCGCGCGGAGGGGATCGCTGTTCCTGACGCGGCCGATCCTGTTCCACTACATCGCGAAGCGTGCGGACCTCGAGCGGTCGGCGGCGGATCTCTTCGACGTCATCGGCCGCGGCGTGGTGCGCATCGAGATCGGCCAGAGCTACGCCCTGCAGGACGTCGCCGAGGCGCACCGCGCGCTCGAAGGCCGGCGGACGACGGGCTCGACGGTGCTGATCCCCTGACCACGAGTCCGCACTGCCGCAGTCGTCGCCGCGCCCGGCCGCGAGCCTGGCTCGCGGCAGGCGTCCTGGCGTGCGTGCCCGGTGCGATGGCTTTCGCCGCCGAGGCGGCGGCGCCGGCGCCGGCCGCGGAGGACCCGCAGCCCACGCTCCCCTCGCCCGAAGAGCTCGAGGCGAGCGGCGCCGTCATCGGCGAGGTGCGCATCCTCGTGGGCGACGTCTTCGACACGAACGTCGAAGGCGAGGACGGCTGGCTGTATCGCGCGGCGAACAAGCTGCACATCGACACGCGGCCGCGCATCATCCGCGACCAGCTGCTCTTCAAGCCCGGCGACGCCTACGACGCGCGCGTCGTCGAGGAGACGGAGCGCATCCTGCGCTCGAACGAATACCTCTACGAAGCCGTCATCGTCCCCGTCGCGTGGGACGGCAAGGTGGTCGATCTCGAGGTGCGCACGCGCGACGTGTGGACGCTGAACCCGGGAGTCAACTTCAGCCGCAAGGGCGGCGAGAACACCTGGGGTGCCCAGATCCAGGAGGACAACCTGGCCGGCACCGGCGTGAAGCTCGACTTCGAGTGGTCGAGCGACATCGACCGCGAGTCCGTGCTGTTCTCGTACCTGAATCCCCACTTCTTCGAGCCGTTCACCCGCTTCGGGCTCACGTACATCGACTCCGACGACGGCCAGACGCAGCTAATGCAGCTCGCGAGGCCGTTCTACTCTCTCGACGCGCGCCGCGCCGGCGGCCTGTTCCTGAGCGATGCCGAGTTCAACGAAACCCGCTACGTGCTCGGCGACGACGTAGGCGAGTTCCAGCACGACCGCGAGTTCTACGAGGCCTACGGCGGCTGGTCCGCAGGCCTGCAGGGGCGCTGGGTGCGGCGCTGGACCTACGGCGTGACCTACCAGCGCGACGAGTTCGCGCTCGATCCGGAGTTCGACCCCGCGGGCCCGCTGCCCGAGGATCGCGAGCTGCTGCAGCCGTGGCTCGGCTTCGAGCTGATCGAGGATCAGTATGAGGAACGCCGCAACCTCGACCAGATCCTCCGCACCGAAGACGTGCTGGTCGGCCTCCGCACCTCGCTCCGCATCGGCTACGCCTCGGAGTCGCTGGGCTCCGACCGCGACGCGCTGATCGCGAGTGCCACGGTGCGCGACGGCGTCGATCTGCCGCACGGCCAGTCGATCTTCGGCTCGGCGACGGTCTCGGGACGCATCGAGGACGAAGGCATCCAGAACGGCATCCTGAGCGCGGAGGGGCGCTACTACCTCGAGACGTCGTCGCGCAGCAAGTTCTACGCGCTGCTCTCGGGCACGGTCACCGAGGAGCTCGACGAGGAAACGCAGCTGACGCTCGGCGGCGACAGCGGGCTGCGCGGCTACCCGATCCGCTACCAGGCCGGCACGTCGCGGGCGCTCCTCACGCTCGAGCAGCGTTACTACACCAAGTGGTACCCGTTCCGGCTGTTCCACGTCGGCGCGGCCGCGTTCTTCGACGCGGGCCGCACGTGGGGGCGCGACGTCACGGGCCTCGAGAGCTCGGGGCTCCTTAAGGACGTCGGCATCGGCCTGCGGCTGGGCTCGAGCCGCTCGTCGTTCGGCAACGTCGTGCACATCGACCTCGCGTTCCCGCTCGACAGCGCGGAGGGCGACGACATCGACTCGGTGCAGTTGCTGGTCACGACGAAGGCCAGTTTCTAGCCCTTCTACGGAGTTCGTGCGCTGTCCGGCGCGACCGGCGGGTCGGAGGGACCCTTGCCGGGACGCCGTGAACCCATCCGTGGGGGCTCCGGGCGTCCCGGCAAGGACTTCCCCGGCCTCGTAAGCACTGCGTGCAAACAAGCGGCGCGCGCAGCGAAAGCCGCGCAGCGAAACGAGCGGTCACCGCTCGACGGAAATCGTATCGACGAGCAACTCGAACGCGCCCGCCTGCCGGTCGCTGATCATCAGCCCGAGCGTGCGGATCCGAGCCGGATCCAGCGGCGGAGCGCCGGGCACGGGGCGACCGCGGAACGAGGCCACGAAACCGTCCATCGGCAGGCGCACGTCGGTCCACTCTCCCGGCGGCGGAGTGAAGCGCGCCTGGTACTGCACGCCGTCGAAACCATCGTCCGTGCGCACGGTGAACTTGTACGTCTTGCCGTCGCTGCGCACCCGCAGCACGAACGCAGTGGCACCGGCCGTGTCCCAGCCACGCGGCGGTGTCCGCACCGACGCGAATCCGCCGCCGCGATCGAGCGACACGATCCCGGAAAAGCGCCCGATGCCCGGCTCGGCGGCGGTGAGCCCGCTGCCCGAGACGCCGCCCATCACCACGTCGTCGACCGGCCGCCAGAGCGCGGCGTCGCGCGCGTCGTCGAACGTGAGCAGCACCGTGGCCATGGCGAGGGCAAGCACCGTCAGTCGAGCTCGACGACCTGCCGGATCGACTCGCCCGCCGCGAGCCGGTCGAAGGCGGCGTTGATGTCGTCGAGCCGCAGGCGCTCGCTCAGCAGGCGATCGACCGGCAGGCGGCCCGCGCGGTACCACTCGATGTAGCGCGGGATGTCGCGTGCCGGCACGCAGCTGCCGAGGTAGCTGCCCTTGAGCGTCCGTTCTTCGGCGACGAGGCTCACGTGCTGGATCGCGAACTGCTGCTGCGGGTGCGGGAGGCCCGCGCTCACCGTCGTGCCGCCGCGTGCGGTGACCCGATAGGCGAGTTCGAGCGCCCGAGCGGAGCCGGCCATCTCGAAAGCATACTGCGCGCCGCCGTGCGTGAGTTCGCGGATGCGCTCGGCCGCGTCGGGTTCGGACGCGTTCACGACCGCGGTCGCGCCGAGCTCGCGCGCGACGTCGAGCTTGCGGGCGTTCATGTCCACCG
>Ga0209391_10000525_pt1 | contig 18243 bp, 15 predicted proteins | sample PPLLak3March2015_FD_187246 | JGI IMG/M metagenome (GOLD analysis project Ga0209391, IMG submission 187246) | Freshwater sediment microbial communities from Prairie Pothole Lake near Jamestown, North Dakota, USA - PPLs Lake P7 Core (1) Depth... | ecosystem: Environmental > Aquatic > Freshwater >...
CTGCCCCGCCATCGGATATGCGGCCGACCTTGCCGAACTGGAGGAGATCGTCGATGAGGCCAGGCTGACGTTTGCGCGTTTTGTCGGACATCCGAACCTGACATGGTTCCAGGAGCGCACCAGACAAGCGAGCGCGGTCTTCATCGCGCCTCGGGTGACACGCGCCGGCTATCTGTTGGGCGCCAACTGGGGGACGGGCGTGCTGCTGGTCCGCGACCCGTCCACCGGACGATGGAGCGAACCCGCCTTCTACTCTGTGACCGGCGCGAGCTTCGGGTTCCAGATCGGTGCCCTCACCTCGGAAATCGTCGCCGTGGCGACGAATGATCGGGCGGCTGCTGAAATGTTGGACGGCGCGTTTACGCTGGGGATCAGCGGCGTCGTGGGAATCGGACGAATGGGGGGCGGAATCAGCGGGTCGATCGAGACGACATCAGGTACCGGCGTTATAACCGTATCCACGACAACCGGCCTCTTTGCGGGAGCCGCGGCCGGAGCAACTTTGGTCCTCGTCAGGGATGGAGCCAACGAACTCTATTATGGACAGCCGGTCGCGCCCTCCGATTTGACTGAGGGACGGGTGCATCAGTGGTATTCCGAACGACTGATGCGGACGATCTCCGAGGCGACCAGGGAAATCCGGGAGAACATACCATGACTGGCAGACACGCCATCGGAGTGGCCATGCTGTGGCTGTTCATCGGCTCTGCCTGCGCACCCGTCACCGCTTCCTTGTATAAAACTGAGCCGCTCACCGTTTCACCAGGTGCGGGACCCGAGACGTTTACGGTCCTGACTTATAATGCGTGGCATGGCCTCGACACGGGTGAATTCTGGGTCACCGCAAGCGAAACGCCTGCGCAACACGAGGCGCGGTTGCAGTTTCAGGTCGCCCAAATGGCCGCGGCCCGGCCCGACCTTATCCTGCTCCAAGAGGTCAATCCCCTCCCCACTCAAGCCGAAAACTATGTACGGGCGTTAGCCGACCTGGGTCTGGACTATGACGCCGTGCACCAGGTTGACGCCTGCGGCATCCGGCTCAGCGGCAGCGCCGCGCTGATTTCGGGCCTGAACAACGGCCTGGTCATCCTGGCACGACACCCGCTTCAGCTGCGCAAACTGACCGGCCTCAAATTGAGCGGCGACCTCGGCCGGTGCGACAGCGCGTCGGGCGTGCAACTGGAGGAGCTGCGCTATGCCTTGATCGGTGACATCACTCTCCCTGAAACCGGACAGCATTACCTGGTCGCCAGCACACATCTGCATTCCGGCATTGAGACTGGAGCAGACTTTTTGGAACGACTCGAACGCGCCCACCAGGGGGGCTATCTCGCCCGATACCCTGCATTCCGTTGGACGATTGAACAGTCGCGGTTAAGACGCATCGGCGAACTAGATACGCTCACTCGTGAACTCAGGAGGTTCCGTCGCGACGGGACTTACACCGGTTTCGCGGCTGGCGGGGATTTCAATTTTGAGCCGGATTTTCCGGAGTATCAGGAAGCTGTTTTATTGAGACTCACTGACGCTTTTACGGTGGCAACCAGAAACGATGACTTCTATACGGCAGACCCCCGGAGCAATCGCTTGATCCAGAGCGGAGGAGACCAAGAAATCCCGGTCGCTCTCCAGTCTCTGGTCAAAGCGCTGCCGCCAGATCTGATGGGGAAAGCCCGTGACGTGTATGAATCCGAAACCCGGAGACCCCGGCGCATCGATTATTTGTGGGTCGAGTCCTTCTTCCCCGGCTACTGTGTCGACCAGCAACTGTTCGGAACAGAGACGAACGCGGAGGGATTTCCGGCATCAGACCACTACGGGGTCCTGACCACATTCAGTCGCATCGACGGGCCATGCCCCGGCACTCCCCTAGCCGGGCAATAGCCGGCTCGCGGATGCCTCTTGCCCACCTGCCAGACCTCCGTCAGCACGGCCAGGCCGACTGCCCCTGCAAAGCATCGAGCGCGGAGCTGGCCGATCTCGATCTGGGCCGGGTATTGAGAGAAGACGTGCTCAAGCGGATGAAACCCTATGGTCTCACCCCGACCGTCAAGGTGAAGGATCTCGGCTTTGCATTACGCAGCGCAGATCCCATTCCGTTCGATATGGAGTATTGTCGCGAACCAGGGGCGTCTGCCGCAGAATTTATGATCGGCGGGAGCACCGGCGCAATGGTCTCGATCGTCAACGGAGAATTTTCACCGATCCCCTTCGGGCGCATGCTCGATCCGGCCACGCAATGGACGGCGCCACGGGAACGCCGGCGAACCGCCATCAATGGCTGATCGCGGCCGGCTCCGGTTGCCCGACGCCGGAAGCCGACGGCATGGAAACCAGGTGGCGCTCAGCCGGGGCATTCGGAGTCCATCCGCCGCCCAACGCCTTATAGAGCTGGACGACCGAAATCAGTTGCACCCGGCGGGTTCGCGCAAGATCAAGTTCGGCTTCAAACAGGCTGCGTTGCGACGTCAAGACGTCCAGATAGCTGGCCCGCCCTCCCTGATACCGTTGATCGGCAAAATTCAAGGCCGATTGCAGGGCCGTCACCTGCTGCTCCTGGGCCTCCCGCTGCTCACGCGTCTTTTGCACGGCGATGAGGGCATCCTCGACTTCCTTGAAGGCGTTCACGACCGCCTTCTCATACTGGAGCGCCGCCTGCCTGGTCTTCATTTCGTTCGCCGTCACCTGATAGCCCAGCGCCGTCGCGTTCAAGAGGGGACCGGACAGCGACGCGGCGATGTTTTGAATAAACAGCGGACCGATTGATGTCCCGGAAAGATTGGCGTTCGCTCCACCGATCGTCCCGGTCAGGGCGAACTGAGGGAAACGCTGCGCCTGCGCCACGCCGATGCCGGCCGTCGCCGCCACCAGCATCTGCTCCGCCTGCAGAATATCCGGACGCCGCTGCAATAAATCCGACGGCAGGCCGGCAGGCACATCAGGAGGCATCGGCTGTTCCGTCAGCGCCAACCCGCGAGGGATCGCGGCCGGTTTGCGCCCCAACAGGGCGCTGAGTTGATTTTCCCTCTGCCCCACCAGCTTCTCGAGCTCGGCAAGTCTGGCCGCCGTACCCGCCCGCTCCGCTTCGAAACGATCCAGATCCAGCTTAGGAATGTACCCCTGTTTGTAGCGCAGCTGCGACAGCCGGACGGATTCTTCCCACGATTTCAGCGCGCGTTTGGTGATGTCGACCTGCAGGTCCAGCGCGCGGAGTGAAAAATAGGCCTCGCTGACGCTGCTGACCAGGCCCAGAATCACCGCCCGCTGATTGTCCTCCTGGGCAAACAGTTGCGCCTCCGATGCTTCAACCGCGCGCCGGAGGCGACCCCATAGATCGAGTTCCCATTTCAGACTGCCGAAGCCGACGGTGTTCGAGAAAGTCGTGCTGTCCGAACCGCCCTGTTGACCGGGAATGACGATGGCTCCCCCTCCGCCGGGAATGGTCGTGGCATTCCCCGACGTTTGATAGAGAAACGCCGTTCCGCCGTAGGACAACGCCGGAGCCAGATCCCATCGCGTCATGACCAGCTGCGCGCGATACTCTTCGACCGTCGCGATGGCCGTCCGCACATCCTGATTTTCTGCGAGCGCGATTCGAATCAACTTCTGCAGCTCATTGTCCTTGAGGAGCTCCCACCAGGACAGATTCGCGATGGATTCCGCCGTCGAGGTCCCCACGCGCCAGGAGTCGGCTGTCGGAGTTTCAGGCCTGACATAATCCGGGCCCATCTTGCAGGCAGGCAGCATCGCCGCGAGCAATGCGAGACTGGCGAGCAAGACAGGACGGGCACGATCGCCTCGTCTCTCTCGGGTGTGTTGCCTGTCCCGCCTTTCGCGCGCTTCCCGCAAGTCCCGCTTCCAATCCATCTCAGTGCCCTCCCCCATAACTGTCGCCATCACGAACATGGGGCGGCGGCAGAGCCGGCCGCAGGGCATCCCGGGATAAATCGCCGTCCCCTGTCTTCGCGGAAGTGCCGGGCGCGGAAACGCTTGTCGCGATCGTAGCCGCCCGCCCGCCCCGGTGCGCCAGATTCTCGACGACGTAGAACATGACAGGAATGAGAAAAATCGCTATGAGGCTCGCCGCCAGCATCCCGCCGAACACCGTCAGACCGAGGAGCACTCGTCCGTGCGCCCCCGCTCCCGTCGCGAGCACCAGCGGCACGACGCCGAGAATGAAGGCAAAGGCCGTCATGAGAATGGGGCGGAGCCGCAGTTTGGCCCCTGCCAGGGTTGCCTCGATGAGCGGATTCCCCTTCTCATACTCGACCTTCGCAAACTCCACGATGAGAATGGCGTTCTTGGCGGCCAGTCCGATAAGCATCACCAATCCGATTTGAGTGAACACATCGTTCTCACTCGCCGCAGGAGCCGCCAGCTTGAGCAGCCACAAGGCGGCAAACCCGCCGAAGACGGCCACCGGTGTGCCCAGGAGCACACTGAAGGGCAGCGCCCAGCTTTCATACTGTGCAGCAAGGATCAAAAACACAAAGAGCAGCGAGAAGCCGAAGATCACGCTCGCCGGCACGCCTTCCGAGGCCACCTTCTCCTGGAACGACATGCCCATGTAGTCATACCCCATGCCGCTTGGCATGGACGAAGCAAAGACCTCCTCCAAGGCCTTCATCGCCTGGCCGGAACTGTAACCGGGCGCCGCTCCCACAATGAGCTGCGCGGAGCGATACTCGTTATAGCGCGTCGTGAACTCGGGGCCGTGGAAGGTCTCCATCGTCACCAGCCCCGAGAGCGGGACCATATCCCCGGCGTTATTGAGCACATAGAATTGTCCGACGTTTTCGGCTTGCGTGCGGAATTCCCCTTCGGCCTGCACATACACCTGCCATGTGCGACCGAAGCGGTTGAAGTAATTCACCATCACTCCGCCCATAAAGGTCTGCAGCGTCTGGTACACATCGGAGAGGTTCACCCCCTGCTTGAGCACCTTGTCGCGATCCACCCGGGCGAATACCTGCGGCACATCGGGGATGAAGGTGGTGTCGATTCGCGAGATTTCAGGACGCGCTCCGGCAGCCTCCATGAACTTCCGCGTATTGTCCGCCAGAAACGCAATATCTTTCCCGGAGCGGTCTTCCAGCATAAACGTCACGCCGCCGGACGTGCCGACCCCCGGAATTGCGGGCGGCGGAAACAGAAAGGCTTTCGCCCCCGGGAGTTCGGCCAGCCGGCTGTTCACATTTTTGAAAATCGGCAGGAGTTGCTCCTCCGGTTTTTTACGCTCAGTCCAGGGGTCGAGTGTGACGAAAAAGAACGCGTTGTAGGTGGTGCTCACCGTGCTCAACAGACTGAATCCGACGACGGTCGTCGCATACCGGACACCGGGCGTATCTTTCAGAATCGCCTCGATGTCTTTGCAGAGCCGGTCGGTCCGCTGAAGGGACGAAGCCTCCGGAAGCTGGACGTTCAGGAACACATAGCCCTGATCTTCAATCGGCAGGAAGCCGGCCGGCAATTGTGTCCCGAACCAGCCGGAGACGAGAGCGACCACGAGAAGAAACAGCATCGAGAGGCCGGCCTTCCGGATGAGATGGCGGCAGATGCTCACATACCCGTCGGTCGCGCGCCCGAACCATGTATTGAACTTTCCGAAGAACCAGCCGAGCGGCCCCCTGGCCGGCTTCTTGGGTCGCAACAACAGAGCCGACAGGGCGGGGCTGAGGGTGAGCGCATTGAACGCCGAGATCACCACGGACAGGGCGATGGTGACGGCAAATTGCTGATACAGGCGGCCGGTTATACCGGGAATAAACGCCGTCGGGATGAAGACCGCTGCCAGGATCAACGCAATGGCGACGACCGGTCCGGATACTTCCTCCATGGCCTTGAAGCTGGCGTCTTTCGGCGACATGCCCTGTTCGATATGGTGCTCGACGGCCTCGACGACCACGATGGCGTCGTCCACGACCAACCCGATGGCCAGCACCAGCCCTAACAGGGACAGCGTGTTGATGGAGAAACCGAAGAGTGGAAACAGCAGGAATGTTCCGACCAGCGACACCGGCACGGCGAGGAGCGGGATCAGGGTCGGCCGCCAGCCCTGCAGGAAGAGGAAGACGACCAGGATGACGAGCGCCAGCGCTTCGAAGAGCGTATGCACGATCTCGTTGATGCCTTCTCGCACGGCCTGCGTCGTATCGAGCGAGGTCACATAATCAAGATCGCCCGGGAAACGCGACTTCATCTCTTCCATGAGCTTGGTCGCGGCGTCCATGGTCTGGATCGCATTGGATCCGGGAAGCTGATAAATGGCGATGACCGCCGCCGGCTTACCGTTCATCCGGCCGATCATGTTGTACATCTGCGCGCCGAGCTGAGCCCTGGCCACATCTTTCAATCGCACCATGGAGCCGTCGGAGTTCGCCCGGATCACAATATTCCCGAATTCCTCTTCCGTCTCCAGGCGGCCCTGGGCGCGAACGCTGTAGGTGAACTCCTGTCCGGCCGGCACCGGCTCGGCGCCGACCTGCCCGGCGGGATTCACGGTGTTCTGCGCCTTAATGGCATTCAAAATCTCGGTCACGGTGATCCCCAGCTTGGCAAGCTGATCGGGCCTCACCCAGAAACGCATCGCATATTGGCCCGCTCCGAATATCGTCACCTGGCCGATGCCGGGCACACGGGTCATGGGGTCATTGACGTTCACATAGGCATAGTTGGCCAGGAAGATTTCGTCGTAGGTGCCGTTCGGCGAGTACAGCGCGAACAGCGCCAGAGGGCTAGTCGTGGATTTCTTGATCGTCACCCCGAAGTTCCGCACCTCCTGAGGCAACTGGGATTCGGCCTGCGAATACCGCATCTGGGTCAGGATCTGGTCGTCGTTGGGCCTGGTATTGATATCGAAGTTCACGCGCAGGGTCATCTGCCCGTTGTTCGCGTTGACGGAGTACATGTAGATCATGTTGTCCACCCCGCTCATCATCTGCTCGATGGGGGTGGCGACCGACTTTTCGAGGCTGACGGCATCGGCCCCGACATAGGTGGCTTGCAGCTGGATTTCCGGAGGGGCGATGTCGGGGAAGAGAGAGATCGGGAGCTGAACCATCGCGAGCACGCCGAGGATCACCATGATGATCGAAATGACCATCGCGACGATCGGACGGTTGATGAAAAACCTGGCCATAGTCCTTATCCGAAGGCAAACCTGTCAGGGGCAGGACGCCTGGACCGGGTCCTGGCGTCGATTCCGCCTCAGCGCTGTTCCTGAGTCTGGCTCCCGGAGTAGGGCGTAGGGGTGACGGCCATCCCCGCCTTCAGCTTTTGAAGCCCTTCCACCACCACCCGTTCACCGGGCTGTAATCCCCGACTGATGATCCACAGAGATCCGATGCGCTCCCCGACCTGGACCGGGCGGATCTCCGCCATGTTATCGGCCTTGACCACCACCACTTGATAGTTGCCCTGCAGTTCCGAGACGGCGCGCTGAGGCACCAGGAGGGCCCCTTGATGCGTCCTGGTGACCGCGCGGATGCGCGCGTATTGACCGGGGCGAAGGAGGTTCCCTGGATTGGGAAAGAGCGCCGCGACTCGAATCGTGCCGGTCTTCACATCGACCTGTCGGTCGGCCAGGAAAAATTTCCCCTGGTGCGGATAGGTCGAGCCGTCGCTGAGAATCAGAATGAGGCGGGCTTTCTTGTCTTCGTCCGGCGTGTTGTACGCCTGCTGAAGTTTCTCGGCAGCCCCGAGGTACTCCTGTTCACTGATGGGGAAATACACCCGCAACGGATCGAGTGTGGACATCGAGGTCAACTCCGAGTTGGCATCGATCAGGTCGCCGATCTGCGCCTTGGCGATGCCGATGACCCCGTCGATCGGCGCCGTAATCCTCGTCCAACTGAGATTGAGCTTTGCCTGCTCCACCCCCGCTTGTGCGGCGGCAACCGAGCCTTTCGCGGCTGAGTACGACTGGACGGAATCGTCCAATTCCTTCCGGCTGATGGCTCCCTGCCTGGCCAGCGGAGTATCACGCTCCACGTCCAGCTTCGTTTTCAACAAAAGCGCCTGCGCTTTGGCCAGGTCTCCCTGAGCCTGATCCAGCGCCACCTTGAACTTGCTGGGGTCCAGCTCGAACAGGAGCTCGCCCTTCTTGACGAACGATCCTTCCGTGTAAGGCCGTTTCATCAGATAGCCGGATACCTGCGCGCGAATCTTGGCATTCACCAAGCCCTCAGTTGTGCCGACCCACTCCGAATAGATCGGGACATCCTTCTGTACCACTTCGACGACTGCAACTTCAGGGGCGGATGGGGAGGATGTGGATGAAGCCTCTTGCTTGCAGCCGGTAGCGGAGGTCGTCATGAGAAACACGAGGAGAATTGCAGGGAGCGCTCTCATAGCCGCGGAGTATGTCATACGGCCAGTGATATTATCCATGACGGTCGTGCCCAGTGAAAACACTGGGGCAGTCCGTTCACGGAAACGGCCTTAAGACTCTTCAACCATTCAGCCGGAAATTCTGCCGGATAGTGATCATGCGGCAGGAACCTCCTCCTGCCGTAACAGTACGCCGGTCTCCCTCTCGGACTTGTGCTACTTCAGCATCGTCGTCGCGGTGTTGCGGAGGTCGAGGGATTGAGGATTGTAGGCGCTCTGTTTGATCGCGATATCGGTCGGTCTCACCGGTCTTCCGTAGTAGGCCTCGTTGGCCTCATTCGCCACGGCCACGAAAGCGCCATTGATTGCGATGCCGGCAAACGCGCCCTGCTTCCTGGCATAGGCGATCATGTCCGCCGCGAGGCCGTGGACAGAGGCCCCTTCGCCCACCGGTCCGATGGCCATCCCGGCATTGGCGCCGAGCTTGAAGTCGGAACGGTAGAACTCCTCCAGGCCCTTGGTGGTCCTGACCAGAAGGACGATTTCCGACACATCTCCCCCGACTTGCAGGCCAAAGCTGGCAGACCCGATGGTATAGAAAACGGGGTCGCCCCAGTTTCCAGTCTTCTCGTCGCGCACCAGCAGGAGGCCGCTCCCGCCTGCGCCGCCGAACACGAAGGCACCCCGGATGAATTGCGGCACGATGAAGAGGGCTCTGGTCTCCGGCGCCCATTCGCGAAGCGCCGCTTTCAGGCCGGGATCGGCGGCGAACGCCTTCAGCGTCAGCGTTGCCTTGTCCACGAGCCGTTGTTGCTCGGCAATATCGGCCGCGCTCGACGCCGTCGGCGCGACGGTCATACCAATAAGGATGGCCCCTGCCAGCAGTAATCCTGGAAGTAATGCGCTTCGGTTCTGTGCCGGTTTCATTTTGTATTCCTCTCCCGGAACCGGTTGGCGCGACTCACGGCGGCCCGCAATTCATCGGCGCCCGGGTTGGTTATCGGACCATTAGCGAGAATCTGCTCCGGCTTCACAGCGGTGCCGTAGTACGTCTCATTCGCATCGGATGACGCGCTGATCGAGAACCCCGAGAGTGACATTCCGAGAAACGCACCCTGGGACGAGGCAAACGAGACCACGTCAAGTCCGGCAGTCCCTCCTTCACCGATCGAGCCGACCGACACGCCGCTTTCAAGACCCAACTTGAAGGCGCCTCTTCCATAGAACCGCTCCAACCCGGCAAAGGTGTTGATCACAAGCAACACCTCCGAGGCATCCGCCCCGACCTGGAGCCCGACACTGCCGGCAGTCATCCGATAGAAGGCCGGGGGGGACCACCCGCCCTTGACGAAATCCCGCGCCAGAAGGACGCCACTGCCGCCCGAAACGCCCACCCCGAGCGCTCCGCGCAGGAGTTGCGGGACAATGAAGATGGCTTTCATGTTCTTCGCCTCGGTTCGAAACCAGGACGCCAGCTTCGCGTCACTCTGGAACCGGTCGAAGGTCAGCTTCGCCCGATCGACCAACTGTTGTTGCTCTCTGATATCACCGGCCCGGACAGGAGAAAGACAGACCAGTCCGAGGCCGATGCTCCCGCACACCGCCAGCGCCACTCGCCGCCACTTGAACGACCGGCTCGACGCCGGGCTATGAGAGTCCCGTCGATTGTTTGTCATCTCACATTTCTCCCTCAGGACACGCTCCGGTCATGTGACGCGAAGATCTGGCACGATGCTGGAAAAATCCGCCAGCTGTATTCCCTGCCTCCGCCGAAGCGCTTCGCGCAGGCAGGTCGCTTCGCTCAGAAGCTCAACGGCGAGCGGAGGCCGGACAGACACTACTCCTTCGCTCGTTTCAATTCCGCATGAAAGGACGCCCCATCTTTCCCGATACCGGTCACCAGCAGCATCCGGGCTCCACTCTGTTCGGCGAGAGTCAACGTCAGCGTTCTCCCCTCCCCCTCATTGAGCAGCCGCCCACCCAGTAACTGCACTCTCCCGGTCCCAAGAAAAGGCGTCTCTCTGCCCGCCCCGACAAAGGTATAGGTCGTATAGCTCTCGTGGCTCGTGATATCGACCGTGACCCAGATGGTTTTATAACCCTTTACTCCTTTGACCGCTCCCTCCCATCGGCCCGCGACATCAGCCACATGCTCGATCCAGACGGGGGTGAACGGCGCAGTGAACCAACCATCCAACGCTGCGCAGCCAATGATCGCCACGAGACAACTCCCAAGCACACACATCGTGCCAGTCTGCCAGATTGTCCGTCCCCATCGTCCCATAGCCTCTCCTTCCTGCGATCCGCCGGTTCGTGGTCTTGCGCGCAGCCACGTTGCCCCGATCGAGACACGATGTCAAGCCGTGCCATAGACCTGGCCGAGATGACCACGTAGAATGGCCCCGTTCAGATTTCACCGCCCTTCCGGGAGGTCCGCTATGAGTCAGCCGGAATCATGCGCCGATGACCTGAGCTTTTCGCTGGTCCGCGGGGACCCGTGGTTTCGACTTCAACGGGCAATCGGGCTCATTCCCTCCACGGGATTGGGCATCGTCCGGCGATGCCTCGTCTTTGCGCTGGTCACGTGGCTCCCGCTGGCCATCTGGGCCCTCCTCTGGCAGCGAGCCTTTCCCGGAGAAGTCGAAGAGCCCTTGCTCCGCCACTTCGGGGTGCACGTGCGTTGCCTGGTCGCCATTCCGTTGTTTATCATCGCCGAGCTGGTCGGCGACCTCATTCCGCAACGGATCATCGCCTATTTCGTCAGCTCGGGACTTGTGACGGATGAGGCCAGGCCACGGTTCGTTCAGATCGTGCGGGCCGCTGAACGTTTGCGCGATGCCTGGCCGGTGTGGGCCGGAATGGCGGCCTCCACACTGCTCTTCGTGACAGTCGAACGTGATCCCGGCCATCTGCACGAGCTGGTCTGGGCCAGTGCGGGCAACGCAGGAAGCGCCTGGTTCGAGTTCGGCGGCTGGTGGTTTCTCTTTGTGGTCCGGCCGGTGTTTATCATGTTGCTCCTGGCATGGGTGTGGCGGCTCGTTGTGTATGCCTACTTGCTCCGGCAGATTGCGCGCCTGCCTCTCCAACTGGTCCCCACTCATCCTGATCGGGCAGGAGGCCTCGGATTCCTGGAGGAAATGACCTTCATCTTTAGTCCCGTGGTCTTTGCCATGTCGGCAGTCATTGCGTCCCGTTGGGGGCATGAGGTCCTGTATCACGATGAGGATGTGCATTCGCTCATGATTCCGCTCGCACTGTTCGTCGTGGCGATGCTGGTGCTCTACCTGGGGCCTCTCGCCTTGTTCTTCCGCAGTTTGCTCCCTCTCAAGCGACATGGTTTGCTGGAGTATGGCACCCTCGTGGGCCAGCACGGCCGTCTCGTCAGGAAGCGGTGGATTGCACAGGAACCGGTTGTAGAGTCGCCGCTACTCCAGGCAGGCGAACTGGGCCCGGTGATTGATACCGTGTCCATGTACGAAGTGGTCGCCGGCATCCGTCCAACCCCGATCGGGAAGCAGGCGTTGCTGGCCATCGTCTTGCCGGCGTTACTCCCGATGATTCCCGTGTTTGCAATCCAAATACCTGTGAAGGACATGTTGCTGAAACTGCTCAGGACGCTGATTTGAGCCAGCAACAGTGGTCAGGCCGTCGCCACATGGACAGCCCGTGGGCACGTGCGGTAAATAGGGGGCTCGCGGCCCAAGAGGATAGTCTTCAGGGAACGCCGACCCCGAAGAGGAGATCATGATGAAGGAATGGCTTCGTACTGCCTGCTGTGGAATCGTCCTGAGGGGGCTCGCCGGCTCACTCGCTTGCGCGCCGGCCACACGAACGCCGCCGCCCCCGTCCACCCCGGTGTCCATCTCGACATTCCAGAGTGTCGCAGGCAAGTGGGCCGGAATCATGAGGACGACACCCCGGTCACGGGAGGATGATTGGATCACGGTGACGATCCGCGAAGACGGGGCCTACCACTTTGAGGCCGTGCGGCCCATCGGCATCATGCATGGACAAGGAACCTTCACGATCACCGATGGCAAGCTCAGAGCGGAGACCGAACGAGGATGGGGCGAGGCCACGCTCTATGAAGAGGGCGGCCGGCGAATGCTCAAGATCATCGGGGCCACGAAGGATGGCGTGCAATATTCGGCCGAGTTAGCCCCCACGAAGTAGCCTGTTCTGCCGGCACGATCCTATTCAAGATTCCGCCGGCTGCATGGTCTCACCTCTGCCTGTGAGAGGAACACCCTATCCAAGCGGGTGAGGGCATATAAAGGAGCGCGAGGTCATTCACGATGTGCTATCGCGTGTGCGCACCTTCCAGATCAGTCTGCAAGCCGGCTGACCGGTCATATCGAAGTGCCGTAACGATCTCCGCGGGTTTCGGCCGTTCAACGAGCGTGAACGCACTCATTTGCCGCTGTGCATGCTCGTAAAACTCCTGCTCATGGGACGGTGGGACCTCAAGCAGTTTCCCCATCGACTCCAAATACTCGCCCCGTCCCCTGGCCATATCCTGCAGCAGGTTTTCAGTATTCACGGCCGCAAAGGCCAGGGCCTTGTATTCCGCCTTCAGCAAACCATTACCGTGATACCACTCACCCGGCGTCGTGCTGGATAAGATGTCATTCACGGTTTCAGTCACCGAGCAGGCCCCCAGAAACAGACTCGTGCCCAATAACGCGAAGAGTGTGAGAGAAACACGTGCGCCACTGATATTCATAGTTCCCCCTCATTTTTTGTGACCGTCACGTCAGACAATAATTGCTTTTAGAACCTCTCCGGCGCTTCGTACCCCTACCATGCCTTTAACCCATCCCGGATGCTGCAAAGGGTCTGTCATCGATGGTTTCTCACCGCTCCATGGCCTTCCTGATCGCAGGCTCGCTCTGAGCGATCACTTTCTGGGCCGACTGCACTACCAGATCGCGGTCGCAGGTGGATTTCAAAAAGAGCCGCGTCACGACCCCGGACACATGCTCCTTCACTTCGCGCGGGGACTTCCAATCGACGCCCTCCTTGCGGCAGGACTCCGGGAGATCGGTCAGATCGTCCTTCCATTGGGCATCAGTATGCTTCAGGCGAACGACCACCACCTCCACCGAAGCCGGGAATAGATTCTGCTGTTGGGCCACCCGGAAAAACATGGCGCGATAGGCCAGCGACCGCTCTTCCATGATGCTGGGGATCCGCGAATAGTCCGCGTCGAAGAACGAAAACCCTTCTTTGCGGTGGTTCAGGCTGGCGCCGCCGACATCGAACGGGAACGAGCTGTCGAACGCGAGGATCACGGCCCGTTTGGCTCGACCCTGCTGCAACTGGTGCAGGAAGGCCATGAGGAGCGACTCGGCACCGGTATTGTCGGACATGCCGCCGTCCCCGATATGCCAGTACTGGTCTTCCCCTTCGGTGCTCACCGTAATCGGTCCGATGATGGGGGGGAAGGACATGGAGGCCGCGACAGCCATCGCGACTTTCAGCTGACATTGATCAATCCTCAGATCCTCGGGTGTGCGACTCTGCAGGTCTTCCCAGCGGGTGCGCAGAATCTGCTCAGATTCCGGAGTCATCCTCTCCCACCCGGGATTCTGCTGAAGATCGTGAATGAAGTCGTACCGCAGGGCGTCGCGCTCCAGTGTGCTCCACACCAGCCGCCGCCCGTCGTTATACAGCGTGGTGTTGATCAGAAAATACGGACTGTCGCCGCGCGCCTGCCGCGGGGCGAGATCTTGAAGCCTGATATCCCCGAGGTAGGTCTCCTCCAGGACATCTCTCAGTGACACGGCTGCCCAGGCGGGATTGACCCACCGCAGACGAAACACATTTTTCCAGAACAGCGGTTTCTCATAGTCACGCGCCATGGTTTCCTTGAACCGGGCGAAAAACGCCTGATACGCCTCCGTCAGTTGGCCGTCCGGCGTCAGGATCGGCACCTCGCGCGCGGGCTTCTCCACGACATAATAGGCGGAGGCCAGGCTCCCGCCCGACACGCTGGAGATGTGCGAGACCTGCTCCAGCAGCGAACGGTTCCCGGGCCCGACCCGCACGTGACCCAGCGCCTCGTAGGCGCTGGCCGCATACAGGGCGGCCCGGCTCCCGCCCCCGGACACCGCCAGGCCGAGCAGCAACTCGCGGTCAGGAGACGGCTGCGCACAAACCGGCGACCCGGCCAACGGTTTGATCGTATAGACGGGAGAGGTCACGCATCCCGATGCGGTGAGTCCAACGGCAAGACAGAGCGCTACTGACATCCGGATGCGGTCATGAAACAGTTTGCGCATGATAACGAACCTCCCGATCCCTCATGATCGAACCCCCGATCAGCCTGACCCGCAAGCCCTTCACCTAGAGGTAAGCCACGGGACCCGATTCTCATTCGTCGGCATAGTACCCATTAACCAAGTTTGTCGTAACAGACGCCCTTAAGCGGCGCTTCCTGAAATCGAGAGGGTCAAGAGCCCGGAGCTCGATCTACTGCGTCGCGTCCCATTTTCCGATGCCTCCCCTTCGTAAGGGGAGGGGAGGTAGGGTCGAGTCTCCGCAGGCTGACACGCGCATGTGTGTCGTGCTTGTCCGCATGGCCCCCACGTCTTCGACCTCCCCTGGCCCCTCCTTACGAAGGAGGGGCTGAGGGGGCATGGATCGCGTCAAGCCGAGGGTGCAAGATCGTTCTCCTACCCACAGGAACCAGGAAGCGCCCCTTCAGCTTGGGAATCCCCTACCGTTGTCCTCACGTCCAAGCCCGCCGAACGCAGCGAAGAGATCTGGCGCTACTGCATCAACTTCGCCGCAGCATTGCGCAGCTCGGCTGATTTCGGATTGCTGACACTCTGCTTGACGACGATATCCGTCGGTCTCACGGCCTTGCCATAATAGGCCGCATTGGAATCATCCGACACCGCAATTATGGAGCCGTCCGCAGAAAATCCCACAAACGCCCCCTTCTTTTTGGCATAGGCGACGAGATCTCCTGAAATCCCTTTCACCGATGCCCCTTCACCGACCGGTCCCACCGCCATGGTGACGTCCGCCCCGAGCTTGAAATCGTTGCGATAGAACTCTTCCAGCCCCTTCTGGTTCCGCACCACAAAGATCATCTCCGAGACGTCGCCCCCGATTTGCAGGCCGAAGCTGGCGGAGCCGATGGTGTAGAACACGGGCTCGGACCACTTGTTGGTCTTCTCATCACGGACGATCAGCACGCCGCTACCCCCTGCTCCGCCGAACACAAAGGCGCCTCGCAAAAATTGCGGCACGATGAACAAGGCCTTGGCCTCGCTCTTCAGGTCGCGGACCGCTCCCCCCGCGCTGGGGTCAGCAGTAAAGGCCTCGACCGTCATCTTCGCTTTGTCCACCAGTTGCTGCTGCTCCGCAGCGTCGGCAGCCAAGGCGGGCGTGGCGCTTACAGCAACCATTGATCCAAACAGCACCGCAGCGATGAGCGGGATCCCGGTCGAGATGAATGGGGATTTCGATAACACTTGGCTCATAGAGTCCTCCTTATGATTGAACTACTGCCCTTCACTCTGCACTTGACGTTCGTGCAATAGATGACGAGCGCACACGCACTCACTGGCGATTCAATGCAGGTTGAGTACCATTTTGCGATATCAAAAGGAAAGAGCCGACTGTGCAAAGAGTCGCGGGGTTCAGTGTAGCGATATAGGTGCTTTGACGGGAAATCCCCGGAGTGCTGTGGCCTGATGGGACAGGCAGCACAACGCGATTGTCGCCAAATGCACCAGGGCCGATCCTGCAGAAAGTACCGGAAACCCACGTACCGATTGTCAAAGGAAAGGGGCCGGGTTCTTCGGCATTATCCCAGGGCCTTCAGCAGCACGGAAACAATCTCCCCGATCGGAACCTGCATGGCCAGCACCGGGATGAAGGGCAGCAAGGCGATGATCACCAGCAAAATGACATCCTCTTTGTTCACTGGGATGAGCGACATCTTGTGCACGGCAGTCACTGAATGCCCGAGGTGCGTAATGGAGCGGAAGTCGGGCATGCTCGAATCACTATCCTCCGGCCCTGCCCCATCGGGAAGCCACTTGTCTTCAATACGCTGGATCTGGCGGCTAGCCAACGCCCCATACCGGAAGATGGCTTCCTCTCTGGCCTTATAGAGTGACCGCGAGAAGAACAAAGCGGGCCCCGCGACGAGAATGAGCAGGAAGGCCACGAGGCCGGCGACATGCCATTGGTATTGAAGCGGCGAATCTACCTCGTACACGACAAAGTCGGTAATGATTGCGGCGACGGACGCGGTGATTCCGAACACAAACGGGGCAAACGCTCCCACGGAGTTACTCAAAAATTCCAACCCGCCCGCGCCGTCCCGATGGGAGGGGCTGAGCCGCAAATCGAGCCTGGAGATCTTCCACAGGAGCCGCCACCATAACGCGATGCGCAACAACCACCGCCACATCAAAAACGAGTAGAGCGGAAAGGCCACCAGGAAGAACCATCCTCCCGCCAGCGAGATGAAGGCATGTCCGTCTTTCATCGGAACCCGCCACGTCGAGTCCTGCAGTTCGAACAAAACCACCACTAAGGCGGACGCACTATGAAGATAGGCGAGGCTCAACAGCGCCACGTCCGTCCGTGCGGAACGGCTCACGGCCACAGTGTCCCTCACCGTGGCGTCGAACTGCGCGCGGGACTCGTCCTTCACCAGGCCTGCGTCGAGGAACTGCCGAACCACGGTGATCAGTTGCGCCCCGCAGATCGCTTCACCCAACAGAAACACCGGGACGGTGACCAAGAAACGCACATTGACAGCAAAATCCATCAAAAATGATTCGGTGCGGGTTGGCCCGATAGCCAGACCTTGCGCCGCCGCGAGGAGCAGCATCGGAAGCCAGGCAATCAGCACGGCGAACAGCGCACGACGGCCGTTACGATGCCGTCCCTCCCGCACGAGAGCGAGTCTTTCCTCCAGGCGAAAGAACGGCCCGCCGTCGAACAGCGAAAACGAGGCGGGAAAGTTGGAAGCAGACGGGGGTTCGTTCGGCATCAGGCCTCGCACAATAGATCGGACGCCTCAGAAATGCAATCCATCGATCCCGGGTGCAACACATCGCACGCCCGGAGCAGTCTAAAAATGTGGCGCTTCCAGGTTTCCTGTGAGCAAGAGAACGATCTCGTACCCTCGGCTTGACGCAATCCATGCCCCCTCATCCCCCTCCTTCGTAAGGAGGGGCCAGGGGAGGTCGAAGACGTGGGGGCCATGCGGACAAGCACGACACACCTGCGCGCGCGCCAGCCTGCGGAGACTCGACCCCACCTCACCTCCCCTTACGAAGGGGAGGCATCGGAAAGGGGGACGCGACGCAGTAGACTGAGCCCCAGGCTCTTGACCCATTCGATTTCCGGAAGCGCCGAAAATGAAAACCTCTTCTTTCAGCGTCTGCCCGATGAGGTTGAACGCGAACAATATGATGGGAACGGTGGGACTTCATGGAGGTGACTGGCGCGGCGGCACACAGACGATGACTTTCGGATGAGGGGCATCGGGTCTTGATCCGTTACCTCGTTGCTTCCTGCCTGCCCGTTTTTTCCTTGCGGACAAAGTAAAAATACGCGCCCACCATGAGGGAATTAATCAACACCGCGACGATATTCCAGACAATCACCGGCCTTGAGGCGATCAAGAGACCGTAATACACCCACAGGATTTGAAACAGGCCCATGATCCCCGCCATCGTTGGATTCATACCTTTGCTGGACCTCCGTTTGAGCATCCCGATCAAATCAGGTAAAGCAGCAAAGGTCGTTCCAAATCCCGCCACAATGCCGATGACTTCAGACCTTTGAAAGCCGGGAAATAACAGACTCGCCTCATCAGGTATGGCTAATTCCCCACAGCCCGCAAGGATGAGCGCGTTGAACAAGAAACCAAGCAACTGAACGCTT
>Ga0209391_10000526_pt1 | contig 18228 bp, 14 predicted proteins | sample PPLLak3March2015_FD_187246 | JGI IMG/M metagenome (GOLD analysis project Ga0209391, IMG submission 187246) | Freshwater sediment microbial communities from Prairie Pothole Lake near Jamestown, North Dakota, USA - PPLs Lake P7 Core (1) Depth... | ecosystem: Environmental > Aquatic > Freshwater >...
GCCATCACCGTCTGTGTTTTACCGGAACCCGACTCGCCGACCAGGGCCAGTGTTTCACCGGCCTCGACTGAAAAATTCATATGGTTGACCGCAAGAACCTCGCCTTCCGGCGTATCGAAGCCGACATCCAGGTCCTTGACTTCCAACAAGGACACTATACCCGGTCCTTTGGATCGAGCGCGTCACGCAGACCATCGCCGATATAGTTGAAACAGTACAGGGTGACCGTGAGAAACACCGACGGGACGATCAGTGTCCACGGTGCCGACTCCATGTCCTGCGCCCCGTCGCTGACCAGCGCGCCCCAGGAGCTCATGGGTTCCTGCACGCCAAGGCCGAGAAAGCTCAGAAAGGATTCGGCCAGGATGATCTGGGGAATGGTCAGGGTCACATACACGATCACCACGCCGAGTAAATTGGGGGTGATGTGACGCCGGATGATGTCCCAGTCGTTGACGCCGCAGGCTTTCGCAGCTTCGACGAACTCGGTGTTTTTGAGACTCAGGGTCTGGCCGCGGACGATACGCGCCATATCGAGCCAGTTGATCGCGCCGATGGCCGCAAAGATCAGCAGGATGTTGCGGTCGAAAATGACCATCAGCAGGATGACAAAAAACATGAATGGCAGGGCGTAAATGATATCCACGATTCGCATCATGATACGGTCGGCGGCACCGCCAAAATAACCGGCCGTGGCGCCATAACTGACGCCGATCAGCAGGCTGACGATGGTGGCCACCAGGCCGACCATCAATGAAATCCTGCCGCCCTCCAGGGTGCGCACCAGGATATCCCGGCCGACCGCATCGGTGCCAAACCAGTGTCCCGTGGAAAAACTCGGCGGGGTTGAGGTGTTGTCCCAGTCGGTGAAATCGGACTCCCACGAGATCAGCATCGGTCCGAACACGACCAGCAGGATCATGGCCGCCATGATGAACGCACTGTAAACTGCCGCGCGGTTTTTCAATAAACGGTGCCACGCGTCTTCCCACGGGGAGCGCCCCTTGACGTCGACGACACTCATCGCCGCCGTAAATGGGTCGATGACCGGTTTGTCAGTGTTTTTCGTCATAGCGGACCTTGGGATTAAGCCAGGCATAAATCAGGTCGATCAGAAAATTCAGCATGATGATCAGCACGCCGTAGAAAATCACCACCCCCATCACCAGCGCGTAGTCGCGGTTCAGCGCCCCCTGCACAAAGTAACTGCCGAGACCCGGGATCGTAAATATCCGTTCAATGATTACCGAACCGCTGATCATGCCCGCGGTTGCGGGACCCAGGAATGAAATGACCGGCAAGAGAGCCGGCCGCAAGGCGTGCCGGCGGATCACCGTGCTCTCGGGCAATCCCTTGGCGCGGGCGGAGCGTATGAAGTTGCTGTGCATGACCTCGATCATACTGCCGCGGGTCAGACGCGCAATATAGGCGGTCACCGGCAATGCCAGCGTCACCACCGGCAGCACCATGCTGGCGATGCTCCAGTCCCAGCCGCCGGCCGGCAGCAAGCCGGCATAAACGGCCAGTAATAAGGTCAGGATCGGCGCAACGACAAAGTTGGGGATCGAAATACCGAGCATGCCCACCCCCATCAAAAGATAATCCACACGCGTGTTTTGCCGCAACGCAGCGCTGATGCCCAGCAGTGTTCCGAACAGGAACGCCAGCAGCATGGCGCTCAGCCCGATGGTCAGCGACACTGGCATGGCCTGGGCGATCAATTCGTTGACGGTCCAGTCCTTGTATTGGATGGAAGTCCCAAAATCCAGTACGGCAATCTGGCTGAGATAACGGAAATACTGCTGTAACAGCGATTCATCCATGTGGTACTTGGCTTCGAGGTTGGCCTCGACTTCCGCAGGTAAAAATTTTTCGGAATCGAACGGCCCGCCCGGCGCCATGCGCATCAGGAAAAACGCTACCGTGATCAGCATCAGCAGCGTCGGAATCAGGCTGAGCAATCGCCGCAGGACATGTCTTGCCATGCCGGAATCCTGGATCATTGGCGCACGCCCTCCGCAACGGTGTCATTGTCCGTGTCGTCTTCGGGCGGCGTGTCTCCGGGCGGCGCTTCCGATGCCGCGTCTCCGGGCGGAATTGCCTGCTGCGTCTGTGTGGGTTCCCCCGTTTCAGCATCACCCGCGGATTTGCCCGCAGATTTGGTGGTCCCCGTGTCCTGCCCGGGTTGGGCGGCTTCGTCGTTCTTTGCAGGAGCAGGGGATTCCTTGTCTTGACCCGCTGTCGTGGCCTCCGGTTCGGTCACCGCAGGTGCGGCTGGATTTTCCTCGTCCACCGCCTTGAGGAAGTACATGTCCTTGCTGTAGTGGTGATCCATGACGTTGCTTTGCCACCCCTTCAGACGCGGGTTCACCATGCGCTTGGTTACATAGCTGTAAAGCGGAATAAAGGGTACGTCAGCCATCAGCAGGCGTTCCGCCTCATACATCAGCAGCCTGCGCCTGGCGGGGATTCGCTCGGCGGCGATCTCGTCAAGCAACGCGTCGTAAAGACCATTGGTATAGCCATAATAATTACGCCCGCCGCCGCTGCGGAAAAGGCTCAGGAAACTGTAGGCGTCGGCATAATCGCTTATCCAGCCGGACTGGAAAACCTGCGTGAGGATTTTTTGTTCGCGGTTCTGCAGGAAAACCTTGCTTTCCTCATTGAGCAATGTCGTCTGCACCCCCAGGATCTGCTTCCACAATGAAGCCGCCGCCAGGGCCATCTTCTTGTTGTTTTCACCGGCTGTGTAGCGTATTTCAATTTTCAGCGGGTTTGCTTCCGAATAACCGGCCCCGGCGTACAGACGCCGGGCTTCGGCTTCACGCTCGGCCTGCGTCCATTCCGCCCATTCCGGCACCAGTGAAACGTGGTCCCTGATACCCGGGGGCACCAGCGTGTAAGCAGGCAGTTCACCAAACTGGGTCACCTTCTGCGTCAGCAGGTCACGGTCGAGCGCCAGCACCAGCGCCAGGCGGAGATCCGGGTTGGCTATGAACGGCTCGCGCTCGAGGTTAAAGCCAAAGAAATATGAGCCGAGCCACGGACTGATCACCAATTCATCGGGGTAATGCTCCTGTAACCATTTGAACTGGTTGTTCGGAACCCCGGACGTCCAGTGCAGCTTTCCGGCACGGAAACGTTTTAGCGCCGTCGACTGGTCTTCGAACGGAAAATAGACAATCTTTTCGATGATGACGTTTTTCGCATCCCAGAAATTCGGGTTTTTGACCAGTTCTATACGCGAACGGATGACCCAGTCGTCGAGGACATAGGCGCCGTTCGAGACCAGGTTGCCAGGACGGGAAAATGCCGAACCATGCGCCTCCACGCTGGCCCGGTGCAGCGGGTAAGTCGATGAATGGTTCAACAGGGCCAGAAAATAGGGGGTCGGACCCCTCATCCTGATCTGCAGCGTAAAGTCGTCCATGGCGCTGACGCCGAGTTCGCCCGGTGGCAGGTCGCCGGCAAGCACCTCTGCGGCATTTTCAATCGGCAGCAGCACCGCCGCGTATCTTGAAGCGGTTGCCGGGTCGGCACTGCGTCGCAGTCCGTAGACAAAATCTTCCGCCGTTACCGGGTCACCGTTTGACCAGCGTGCGTCGCGTCGCAGGTAGAAGGTATAGGTTTTTCCATCCGCGCTGATGTTCCAGCGGATCGCCGCCCCGGGAATGATACGGCCTTCCGGCGACTCTGCGGTCAGACCCTCGAACAGGTCGCGCAAAATGTGTGCCGAGGCCAGGCCCTCTGCGATGTGCGGGTCCAGTGTCTGCGGTTCCTGGCCATTATCCCGTTGCAGTTGCTGCACCTCTGCCAGCACGGATGGATCAGGACGGCCGTTTTCGTCGAGGATCAACTCGACCGGACGGACATGACGTTTGTGTTTGACCGTTTGTTCGGGGTTGTTTTTGCCACAGGCGCCGAGCAGCACGGCCAGGACAAGCATCAGGACGAATGGGTGCAACAGATTCCAAGAGTCATGGTTGCCACGCTGCATTGACCGATTCTGCATTTTCACCCAGGGCTAGACAGGTCTTGAAGGTTTATCGGGAAACGTCACGCCGGGCCGCATGATTTCATCATTTGAACGGACGTAATCCATATTGCCCGCGGCGGCGTCTCGCCACACTAAAGTATATATAGTACATTACGATGATTGTTCCTTGCACTGAACAAAATGGACTGTTGTCAACGTGTTCCGGCAAGCGATTAACTGCCCGGGGCTCATTCCGGTCATCGTCAACATGGAGCGCTTTACTTGAACCATCCAGACACGCAGCCACCGATTGAAAACCGCCAGCAATTGATTGAATACCTCGCATCGGGCTGTAAACCGAAGAGCGAGTGGAAACTGGGCACCGAACATGAAAAGTTCGGCTTTACCACCGATGACCTGCGGCCCTTGCCCTATGAAGGTCCGAGAGGCATACGCGCAATGCTGCAAGGACTCGCCGGCCAGTTCGGCTGGAAGCCGGTTTTAGAACAGGGAAACCCGATTGCCCTGCTCGATGACAAGGGCGCATCCATAACACTGGAGCCCGGTGGCCAGTTTGAACTCTCCGGCGCATTGCTGGATAACGTGCACCAGACCTGCACCGAGGTATACACCCACCTGAAACAGGTCAAAACCATCGCCGAACCGCTCGGCATTGCATTCCTGGGCATGGGTTTCCAACCAAAGTGGCAGCGCGAGGATACCCAGTGGATGCCCAAGGGCCGCTACCGCATCATGCGCGAGTACATGGGCAAGCGCGGCAAGCTCGGTGTCGACATGATGGCCCGTACCTGTACCGTGCAGACCAATCTCGACTTCGGCTCCGAGGCCGACATGGTGAGAAAATTCCAGGTGGCGCTGGCGCTGCAACCGGTTGCGACGGCGTTATTTGCCAATTCTCCCTTTGTCGACGGCAAGCCCTGCGGCTATGTCAGTTACCGCTCACACGTTTGGGAGGACACCGACCCCGACCGGACCGGCATGCTGCCATTCGTTTTCGATGCGTCGATGGGTTTTGAGCGTTACGTCGATTACATGCTGGATGTGCCGATGTATTTTGTTTACCGGGACGGCGTCTACATCGATGCTTCCGGCCAGTCCTTCAGGGATTTTCTGAAAGGCGCCCTGCCCGCGTTGCCGGGTGAAAAACCCGCTATCAAGGACTGGGAGGACCACTTAACCACCGCCTTTCCAGAGGTCCGTCTGAAACGCTACATGGAGATGCGTGGCGCCGATGGCGGTCCGTGGCGAAAATTGTGCGCGCTGCCGGCCTTTTGGGCGGGTCTGCTATATGACGATGCGGTCCTTGCCGCAGCCTGGGACCTGGTGCGGGACTGGAGCATGGCAGAACGCCTGCAACTCAGGGCAGACGCACCAAGGCTTGGCTTGAAGGCGAAAATCCGTGATCGCGATCTGCAATCCATCGCGGTCGAGGTGCTGGAAATGGCATCCACCGGCCTGACCGGGCGCAACCGCCTGAGTTCCTCCGGTGAAAACGAGACCGGTTTCCTGGAACCCCTTTTTGCCACGGCCTTTTCCGGGCTGACACCGGCGGAGGAAAAGCTGGAACTTTACCACGGACGCTGGAATGGTTCGGTCGACCCCGTTTTCGCCGAGGCGGCTTATTAATCGCCCGCTGAGAGCGGTTTATTGTTCGCCTGGAATCGATTCGATATTCCACACCACCAGTTGCCACTCATTGAACTTGTCTGGTGGGTGGTGGTAGCCAATGAAGTAGGTGACGCCGGCCTGGAAGTCGACTTCCAGGTCAGCCACGCCGCTGATAACCAGGTCGGGGTCGCTTGTCGGGCAATAGCCCAGGTCCAGCGTGGCCCTGCCGTTGAGGGTATGGCGACCTGGTTCGATCAAAAAACCCTTGGCTGAAACGACCCGCGCCTGGCCGTCGATCCTGGTCACTGCCAGCGGCGCCAGGCACTCCGCCGGATTGCCCTGGTCAGTCACCACCCTGGCCATTGCATTGGCATTGAGCTCGTTCGATAACGGCAGCACGATGGCCTGGCCGGTACCGGTTGTCTGTGCCGGTAACGGTTCAACAACCAGCAGCAAACCGGTCAGCAGCATTGTTGCAAGCCGCTGCATTTTCAAAAAGGCATCCGTAACTCGGGATTGATCGCCAGCATCTGCAGTCTGAAAATATCCTTGATGCGCTGCAGGGATTCCTCGGTGTCGCCTTCAAAGCGCAGGACCAGGATCGGCGTGGTGTTGGAGGCGCGCACCAGTCCCCAGCCATCGGCGAAATCCGCGCGCACACCATCGATGGTGGTCACCCTGGCATCGGCAAAACGCGCTTTTTCCTGCATCTTCCCGATAAATGCGTGGGTTTCACCTTCCCGCATCTGGAGTTTCAATTCCGGCGTGCTGAAGCTGTTGGGAAGCTGGTGCAGTACCTGTTGCGGATCACGCTCATCGGCCGCCAGGATCTCCAACAGCCTGCAGGCTGAATAGATGCCACAATCAAAACCATACCAGCGTTCCTTGAAGAAGAAATGACCGCTCATTTCACCGGCAAACGGTGCGCCGACCTCCCGCATCTTGTTCTTGATCAGTGAGTGCCCGGTTTTATACATCATGGCCTTGCCGCCGGCTTCCTCGATGACGCGATGTAAATGGCCGGTACACTTGACGTCGTAGATAATGGTGGCACCCGGCACCCTGCTGAGGACGTCTTCAGCAAACAGCATCATCAGCCGGTCCGCATAGACAATCTCGCCGATGGATGTAACCACGCCGAGCCGGTCCGCATCACCATCGAAGGCAACGCCGATATCTGCTCCCATCAGACGGACGGCTTCGATCAGGTCCTGCAGATTCTTGGGCTCGCTGGGGTCCGGGTGGTGGTTCGGGAAGTTGCCGTCGACCTCGTCAAACAGGGTAATGACCTCGGCGCCGATCGCACGCAGGACATTCGCGGCGGCCACCCCGCCAATACCGTTGCCGCAGTCGGCGATCACCTTCAGCGGTCTTTGCAACTGGATGTCGCTGGCAATTCTTTGCTGGTAGCGCTCGAGCATGGACCGCTCACTGACCTTGCCCTTGCCCACGCGTACCGCGCCACTCCTGATGCGTCTGTAAATATCGGTGATCTGGTCGCCGGATTGCGTAACGCCACCGATCAGCATCTTGATCCCGTTGTATTCCGGCGGATTGTGGCTGCCGGTAACCATGATGCCCGTGGCGCTGCCAATATCGTAGGCGGCAAAATACAGCACGCCGGTCGGTACCGCACCAATATCGACCACATCACAACCGGTCGACGCAATCCCCCGGATCAGACCCTGTATCAGATCAACACCGGATTCCCTGCCATCACGGGCAACGACCGCCGGCGCGGCATTCGCTTCGAGCGTCAGTGCGCCCACGACCTGGCCAACCTGGTAGGCCACTTCGGCGTCCAGGGTTTGACCAACGATGCCGCGTATATCGTAGGCACGGAAGATGCTTTCCACCAACTCCACGGGCGGCATGATTTTCTTGCGGGACACGCCCGATTTCTCCAGGTTAAAACCAAGGTCCGGCAACTCGATAGCACCCAGCCCATCGCCCGCATCGACGCCGGCCTGCCCGGCTGACGGCGCTTGCTTAAGCGCCGGGGAACCGGTCTCATGGCTGTGCGCTGACAGGTCATTTTGGCTTGCTGCAGCCTGTGTTGATGGAGTGATCTGAACGCTGTCTTCGTGCAACTCCAGAACCGTCGCGCTTGCCTGGTTCGTCCTTTGCGGGCGGAACTTCAACAGCACGCCCAGAACGAGAAATAGAAGACCCAGGACAAAAAGCACCGGGCGAATCACATCCATGGAAGCGCTGGCCTCGGTCCCCTGTAAAAAACCCACCCGGAACAGGGACGCGGGCATACGTAACCAGACGATACGCTCGGCTGCCGCAGGTGCTGCTGCCAATTCACTCAGAATCGTGGACTTGAAGCGGCCATTGTATTGATCCAGCGCAAACTCCCCGGAATCGGGCACAGCGGCCCTGAATGTCGACACCAGCCCGTCCGGTTTCACCTTGGCAAGAAGGTAACCTCGCGGGTCTTCCTGGTTACCAACCCGCACCGCCATGGCCAGGTACGACTCCGCACCCTTGCCATGAATCTGCGCGGGCGCCAGCCCGGACGTTGCAGCGACCAGCAACATATCCAGCACGGCGTAGCCAAACGGATCCAGGTCGGTGGCACGCAGCGGTTCCAGAGCGGCCGGGTACAGGTCAATTTCAATCAGGTCGGGAATCCGACCACTTACGTATTGCTTCAAATTCATCAGCTTGTCAGGGTCCGCTGCGGCAATGGCGGCGAGTTCCTGCACCTGTTGGTCCGTCAGCACCCGGCTCAGGTTCTGCACATATTCGTTGACGCGCTCTATGACCTGCTGGGTCTGCTGGAGCGTTGCATCGTTGTCCTTCTGACTGGCCCCGCCGGTGAAAAAGAGCACCGTCACCAGGACCAGCGAGACGGCGCCGATACCGATCAACGCCAGCGGGTTGAGCTGTTCAATATGGTTCAAAAACGAACCGAGGAGATTGCGCCAATCCACCTTCCCGCTTAATTCAAGTTTAGGAGTTTTCATAGCCGGCCCGTATGTCCGAATCCACCTGCACCCCGCGCACTGGCCTCAAACGTGGCAACGACCTCGAAGTCTGCCATGATCACCGGTACGAACACGAGTTGAGCAATACGCATTCCGGGCTCGATTTCAAAGGCCTTGTCCGACCGGTTCCAGCAGGAAACGTACACCTGGCCCTGGTAGTCGCTGTCGATCAAACCAACCAGGTTGCCGAGAACCAGCCCGTGCTTATGCCCCAGGCCGGATCTGGGCAGTATCATCGCAGCCATGCCAGGATCGGATATGTGCATGGCAAACCCGGTCGGTATGAGCAGCGCTTCACCCGGCTGAATGACCGTGTTGGTCTCCACGCATGCCCGCAGGTCCATGCCCGCGGAGCCATTGGTGGCGTGTTCCGGCAAAGGAATCTCACGACCCAGCCTTTGATCGATAATTTTTAACTGGACGGCTTTCAGGCGCTGCTTTTCCAATTGACATCCCTTTTCAATCAAGTTTGATTTTTCTGCCGCCATCATACCAAGCCTTCGCCTTGTAGTCTGCAACCCCCGGATAAGCGCGCTTTCGTCCTACACTGACCGTGGACTTGTGCCGCTGTTCGCTACCAGGCCGATGTTGCAACATGCATGACAATTCAAAGCAAAGAAGCCGAACATGAAAACAGACCCTACGCTCTCTCCAGGCTCTCACCGCCGATCACGACCGGCTCTCCAGCCCGGCCTGCTGACCGATGCGGAATTGCTGGGCAGTTTGCTTTATCCGCAACAACCAAAGGCCAAGAGCACCCGGCAGGCCGAAATTCTACTGCGGAAATTTGGCGGATTGCGTGAACTGCAGATCGCAAGCCGCCTGGCAAGCGACGAACGCGTTGGGTTTGACGACCGGGAGGCCCAGCTGATCCGCCTTGGCCATGAACTCGTGCGCAGGCAGTTGAAACAAACCCTGCAACGGGGCGTTTCCCTGACCAGCCCGGCCATGACCATGGAGTACTTGCAGACGGTGCTGAAGGATCGCAACAGGGAAATCTTCACCTGCCTGTTCCTGGATACCCGCCACCGCGTGATTGCCTCGGAGGACCTTTTCCAGGGCTCCATCGACGGCGCCTGCGTCTACCCCAGGGTGGTTGCGGAAAGGGCCCTCAGGCTGAGCGCCGCCGCGGTTATCGTCGCACACAATCACCCTTCCGGCGTGAGCGAACCGAGTCTTGCGGACCAGGCCATCACCCGCCGCTTGAAGGACGCCCTGCTGCTGCTGGAAATCCGCTTGCTCGATCATTTCGTTGTCGGTGACGGCCCACCGGTGTCCATGGCTTCAAGGGGAATGCTATAGTTCGTCGCCCCTTGGCGATTTTAGGGGGAGATTCCAGGGGGCGATTCAAAGGGGTGATTCAACTTGGATGATTGGCGCTTGTGTAAAGAATTTTAATTGCATATATCGGCGTATTGCGGTATAAAGTGCGGCTCATTTTTTGATAGTACAGAAACGGAATAATCCCATGTCCAGAGTTTGTCAGGTAACCGGTAAAGGCCCCATTTCCGGAAACAACGTATCGCATTCACATGCAAAGACCAGGCGGCGCTTTTTGCCCAACATCCACCACCATCGCTTTTGGGTGGAAAGTGAAAATCGTTGGGTTCGTTTACGTATCTCCAGCAAGGGCTTACGCATCATCGATAAAAAAGGCATTGATGCCGTTTTGTCCGATATGCGTTCGCGCGGCGAAAAATTCTAGGGAGTTTGGATCATGGCAAAATCAGCAAGAGATAAAATCCGCATGGTATCCAGTGAAGGTACAGGTCACTTCTACACCACGGACAAGAACAAAAAGAACACTCCAGGAAAAATGGAGATGAAAAAATACGATCCGGTGGTACGCAAACACGTGATGTACAAGGAAGCCAAGATCAAGTAATTGTCTTCAGGCACTGAATTTAAAAACCCGCTCCCGTAGCGGGTTTTTTTTACCCGCGGAACTTATGCTTGGCAATCCAGTACATTTAAAGCTAGTATGTAACCGCTTACATTTCCTTCTCGACAGACAGACGTTATGGCCACAATTTACGAAGTTTCAAGGCTTGCAGGCGTATCGCTGGCGACGGTATCCCGGGTCATGAACAACAGCGGTAAAGTTACCGAAAAGACCCGGCAAAAGGTCCTTACCGCCATCGAGGAGCTTGGTTTCAGACCCAACTCAATGGCGCAATCCCTGGCTTCAAAATGCTCCAACAGCGTGGGTATCCTGATCCCCGAACTATACGGGCCTTTTTTTGGCGTGATGCTGAGCAACATAGAGTCAGTGCTTTGGGAAGCGGGGAAACGCGTCATCATTACCGCCGGTCACAGTGATAAGGCCAGGGAGGAAGATTGCATCGAGTTTCTGCTGAGAAGCAGTTGCGATGCGTTGATTTTGCATGTTTATTCCGTTTCCGACGAATACCTCATCAAGCTGAACCAGGGCAGCCGTCCCATCGTTCTGCTGAATCGTTACGTACCCGAACTGGCCGACCGTTGCATCAGCCTGGACAATGAACATGGTGGTTACATTGCAACAAAAGCCCTGCTCGAACTTGGCCACAGACAAGTGGCCTATGTCTCCGGACCGCGTTGGAAGATGGATTCGTTCAGGCGTCTGGCCGGACATAAAAGAGCGCTGCGGGAGTTTGGTATGGATTTTGATGAGCGGATGCTATTTGAAGGGAATTTTGAAGAAGCCAGCGGGCGGCAAGGCATGGACAGCCTGTTGCGATCCGGTCTGCCTTTTACCGGCCTGGTGTGTGCCAACGACGAGATGGCTGCAGGCGCCATGGATCAAGCGCATGAACATGGCCTGCATATTCCCGATGACATTTCGATCATCGGTTTTGATAATGTTTTTTTCAGCCGCTACCTCAACCCGAAACTTTCGTCGATTGGCTGTCAGATCGATGAAATGGGTCGCATGGCGGCCCACTGTGTTCTGAAAACCGTGTACGGCGCAAGGAACATTCACATTCAGAATCAATTCAAACCAAGCCTGGAGTTGCGGGCTTCGGTCAAAAGCAGGCAAACAGCATGAATGCAAACACACGCTATACCGTTAAGGTCGCTCTTATCGTCGCGCTGGGCGGCTTCCTGATGGGTTTCGACGCGTCCGTCATTTCCGGCGTGGTGGGATTTATCGGACCCGAATTCGAGTTGAGCAAAATTGAAATCGGTTGGGCGGTTGCCTCGCTGACGCTGACCGCGACCCTTGCCATGATGACAGCCGGGCCGATCAGCGACCGTTTTGGCCGGCTTCCGGTATTGAAGGCGGCCGCCATGCTTTTTTTTGTTTCCGCGCTCGCATGTGCGGTTGCGCCGGATTACATTACGCTGGTCACCGCCCGCATGCTGGGCGGACTTGGAGTCGGGGCAGCCCTGATTATCGCACCGATGTACATTGCCGAGATCGCGCCGGCGGACGTGCGTGGCCGCATGGTATCTTTCAACCAGCTGAACATCGTCATCGGTATTTCCGCCGCCTACTTCAGTAATTACCTGATCCTCAGCCTGGGTCAGTCAGATCTCGCCTGGGCGCAGGCACTGCAGTTGGGTAACTGGAACTGGCGCTGGATGCTGGGTATCGAGGCAGTGCCGGCGATCATCTACTTCTTTGCCCTGTACACCGTGCCGGAAAGCCCAAGGTGGCTGGTCATGCACGAAAAAGACGGGCCGGCGCTCGCGACCCTTAAACGCGTCAGCAGGCCGGGGGAGGCGGAAGACGACCTGCGGGCCGTGAAGGCATCATTGGCTGCTGAGGCCCATCTTCAAAAGGGCTCACTCAGGGAACTGTTTTTACCCGCCATGCGCCTGGTTTTGACCATCGGAATCGTGATGGCGGTTCTGCAGCAGATCACCGGGATCAACTCGGTATTCTTTTATGCACCAATGATATTCGAACAGTCCGGAATCGGCACCGATGCATCGTTTATGCAGGCGGTACTGGTGGGTATCGTCAATGTTGTGGCTACGGTCATCGCCATCATGTTGATAGATAAACTGGGGCGTCGGCCGCTGTTATCCGCCGGCTTGACCATTATCGCCGCCAGCATGCTGCTACTCGCGTACAGCTTTTCCACGGCCACTTATGGACCCGGTGGCGAACTCATCGACATGAATGCGACACTGGTGCTGATCGGTATCCTCAGCTTTGTCATGGGATTCGGGATCTCGCTCGGACCGGTGATGTGGGTATTGTTTTCAGAATTGTTTCCGAACCGGCTCAGGGGTATCGCAATTTCCTTCTGCGGGTTGATCAACTCCAGTGTCAGTTTTATCGTCCAACTGATCTTTCCATGGCAACTTGAGAACTTCGGCCCTGCCTTGACGTTTCTCATCTATGGTTCCTTCGCCATCGTCGGATTATTCTTTATTATGCGAATACTGCCGGAAACAAAAGGCCGGAGCCTGGAACAGCTCGAAGCAGACCTGGTCACCAATAAGTAGAAGGGGCTAAAGTATGAATTATGCAAAGCGTTGGGTTATTGCTTTTTACTTGTTACTTGGTTTTTCATATGGCACCAACGCTCTGGCCGATGCAATTCCGGTAAAGATTACACAGGAAAATGGACGCTTCCAAATCATTCGCGGAGGTGAGCCTTACAAGGTCAACGGCGCTGGTCTTGAGTTCAGCGATATTGGTGTGTTTGCCTCGCATGGCGGCAATTCAATCCGTACCTGGCGCACCGACAATGCCAGGTTCACCGGTCTCGAAATACTCGATGAGGCAGAAAAGCACGGGGTCACGGTTGCCCTGTGTATCGAGATTGGCCGTGAACGGCACGGTTTTGACTATGACGACGAAAGCGCGGTGGCGGCACAACTGGAATACGCGCGTAACGAGGTGATGAAATACAGGGATCACCCCGCCCTGCTCGCCTGGATCATTGGTAACGAACCCAACCTGTATTTTAAAAACCCCAAGGTCTTCGATGCGATCAACGACATATCGAAGATGATTCACGAATTGGACCAAAATCACCCGACCACAACAGCACTCGCCGGGTTTAGTGCTGAGCTGGCTGGTTTGATTGAAACACGGGCGCCGGACCTGGACTTTGTCAGCATCCAGATGTATGGCGATATCGTCAATTTGCCACGCTATATCAAGCAGACCGGCTACGAGCGACCTTTCTTTGTCACCGAGTGGGGTTCCATTGGACACTGGGAAGTCCGCAAAACAGCGTGGGGCGCGCCTGTCGAGCAAAACAGCAGCGAAAAAGCTGCGAATTACCTGAAGAGTTACCAGGTCGCCATTGCCTCCAATCCCGACCAGATCATCGGTTCATATGTATTCCTGTGGGGCCAGAAGCAGGAACGCACCCCAACCTGGTACGGCATGTTTCTGCCGGACGGTTCGGAAACAGAAACCATCGATACCATGCACTACCTGTGGACCGGCGCCTGGCCTGAAAACCGCTCGCCGCAGATCAAGTCCATGCAGCTCGATTCGAGGACATCGGCAAAGGACATCGTGTTAAAAACCGGGAAATCATATAAGGCCAAATTACAGGCCAGCGATCCGGATGGCGATAAGCTGCAATACCGTTGGGAGGTGCAACGTGAGAGCGAGGCTTCGCAGGAGGGCGGTGACGAAGAGCAAGTACCAGAAACCATCAGTGACCTGATCGACAGTGCTGACGCCGGCACGATCGTCCTGCGGGCCCCGGCGGAACCCGGTGCCTACCGTTTGTTTGCATATGTTTATGACGGCCAGCAGCATGCGGGACATGCCAACATACCTTTCCTGGTCGAGTAACCGTGTCTGAGATTTACTGGGGTGATTCCCCGGTCAGGCGGGCGAATCAAGGTGGCAGCGGCGAACTTGTTTTTCGTGATGGTGAAACGTTCTATAAGATCACCAATTATCACACCATGCCCGCCTTTTTCGTCACGGTCGTCAGCGGTTCTGACCACTGGATGTACCTGTCCAGTAGCGGCGGCTTGACCTGTGGCCGGGGAAATTCCGATAACGCCCTGTTCCCCTACTACACGGATGACAAAATCCACGATGCGCATTCAACGACCGGCCCAAAAACGGTCTTGCTGGTAGGCAGGGGAAATAGAACCTTTCTTTGGAAGCCTTTTGAAAACGGTCTCAGTGTTTACGCTGTGGAGCGCAACCTGTATAAGAACCTGACCGGCAACAAGCTGATTTTTGAAGAGTTTAACCACAGCCTTGGCCTGGTATTTTCGTATGGCTGGTCAACCAGCGACCGGTTCGGGTTTGTCAGGAACGCCACGCTCGCCAATACCGGCGATGAAGATGTGCAGATCAATGTTCTGGACGGTCTGCGCAACCTGCTGCCTGCCGGCGTAACCCGCTCGTTGCAGACCGAATTGAGCACCCTGGTTGATGCTTACAAACAGGCAGAGGCTTTCCAGGATCAGTGTGCGGCCGTCTATACCATGAGTTCCACCCTGACGGACCGCGCAGAGCCCAGCGAGGCTTTGAAGGCCACGGTGGTCTGGAGCATGGGGATGGCAAATGCCTGCGTGTTGCTTGCGGAAGATCAGGTTGAAGCATTCTGTGCCGGGGCGACAGTGACGCCTGAAAGCGTCAGCCACGGAAAACGTGGCGCATTTTTTATCCAGTCTTCCTTCACACTGCCACGCGGCGAAGAAAAAGACTGGTGCATGATGGCCGACCTCAACCAGGTGCCGGGTTCGGTTACTGCGTTGCTAAAATCGATCGACCATGATGTTTCGCCACTGACGGTAAAAAGCGACGTCGAGGCCGGTTCACAACGTTTATTGGAGTTGGTAGGTTGCGCTGACGGATGCCAGTTATCATCTGATCAACTGGTCACCGGCCGGCACTTTTTCAACACGCTTTTCAATATCATGCGCGGCGGAACCTTCTACGACGAATATCGTTTCCCGCGGCAAGACTTTCTGCGTTTTGTGGGTGTTTGGAACAAGCCCGCCCAGGATAAATTTGCAACCCTGCTCAAAGCCGCTGCCGGGTCTCTCCCGCTGGATTCGGTTTTGATCCTTGCCAGGGAAAGTGGTGATACCGATTTGGAACGCCTCGTTCTCGAGTATCTCCCGCTCATTTTCAGTCGGCGCCACGGCGATCCGAGCCGTCCCTGGAACCAGTTTTCCACCGACATCAGGAATGAGGACGGATCGGACAAGCTCTACTACCAGGGTAACTGGCGAGACATCTTCCAGAACTGGGAAGCCCTGGCGGCCTCATATCCGGAATATATCGAGAGTTTTGTCACTAAATTTGTGAATGCCTCGACGGCAGACGGCTATAACCCCTACCGGATCACCAAAGACGGCTTCGAATGGGAACTGCTCGAACCCGGGCACGCCTGGTCCAACATCGGCTACTGGGGTGATCACCAGGTCAATTACCTGCTCAAGCTGATCGAGCTTTCAAATCGCTATCATCCCGGAAAATTGAGCGCTTATCTCGAGCGTGAGGTCTTCGTTTACGCCGATGTGCCCTATCGGATCAGGGGCTATCAAGAACTTGTCAGGAACCCGAGAAACAGCGTTTTTTATGATGATGCGCGGGATAAAGAAATCTCCAGGCGCGTGGCAGCAACCGGCAGCGATGGCAAGCTGCTTACACTTCCGAATGGATCGATTTACAAGGTCAACCTGCTGGAGAAATTGCTTGTGACCACGCTGACAAAGCTGAGTAATTTTGTGCCGGGCGGCGGTGTCTGGATGAATACCCAGCGGCCCGAGTGGAACGATGCCAATAACGCGCTGGTTGGCTATGGGCTGTCCATCGTCACGCTGTGTTACCTGCGCCGGTTCATGGTATCGCTCAAAGTCTTGCTAAGTACCGGTCGCGAGCAGGATTTTTCTGTCTCCAGTGAAGTGCTTGCATTTTTCGATGCCCTCGAGAGGGTATTGAATAAGCATTCCACGCGCATCGAAGACGCCAACACACCCCAGGGCCGCAAGGTTTTCATGGATGAGATTGGACCGTGCGGCGAGTCCTATCGAAAAGCGGTCTATGCCGGGTTTGCCGGGGACAAGTCCCTGCTCGGTAAAACGCGGTTATCGAGTTTTATCGACCTCGCGATGGTTTACATTGATCACAGCCTGGCACTGAGCCGCAGACCGGACGGCCTGTTCCATTCTTATAACCTGATCGAGTTCGGGAATGATGGTTACGCGGTGGCAAACCTGTACGAGATGCTGGAAGGCCAGGTTGCCGTGCTCAGCTCCGGCTACCTCGGTGCAAAAGACAGCCTTGAACTGCTGACTGCCCTCAGATCGAGCAGAATGTACCGCCAGGATCAGAACAGCTACATGCTCTACCCGGACAGGAACCTTCCGCTGTTCCTGCACAAGAACGTGATTCCAAATACGCTCATTGAAAATTATCCCTGGCTGCAAAACGAACTGGATTCCGGCCGCACTGAATTTGTCGACAGGGATGTCAATGGCGTTACCCACTTCAATGCCAGTTTCAGAAACAGGGATGAGCTTTGTGCCCGTCTCGAAAAACACCCGGAGATCACAAGCCAGGACAGCATCCGCCTCTGTGATATTTATGAGGCTGTATTCAACCACCGTCAGTTCACCGGCCGGTCCGGGGCCATGTACAAGTATGAAGGGCTTGGCTGCATCTATTGGCACATGGTCTCCAAGCTATTGCTCGCGACCGCCGAGGTCATGGTTTCAGCCACCGAAACTGGCTGTGACGAAGGCTTACTGAATGCATTGATGGAGCGTTTTGACGACATCAGGGAGGGCCTGGGGGTGTATAAAACACCGGCGCTTTACGGGGCGTTTCCGGTTGATCCGTATTCACATACGACGGGCTTTTCCGGCGTGCAACAACCGGGCATGACAGGCCAGGTCAAGGAAGACATCATCACGCGGTTTATCGAGCTTGGCGTAAGAGTCAGGCACGGAAAAATTTCCTTTGCTCCGTTTTTACTTAACGGGTCCGAGTTCATAGCGGGCGAACGCACGTGGCAACGTGTCGTTGGCGGCACGCAGCAATCCGAGAAACTGACAGGCGGATCATTGGCTTTCAGCCTGTGTGGCGCACCGGTAATTTACCGGCTGGCAGACAGTTGCAGCATACGGATCGAGACCGGCAGCTTTGAGACGCTGGTGATCCCGGGAAATGAACTTGACAGCGCCTGGAGCCAATCATTGTTCCGGCGGGAAAAACGCGTCCGGAGAATTGTTGTCGACCTGCCTGCAACCAGTCTCAGGTAAACATTTTTTATTCCTCATGAAATTTCGGGGTCGCCCATGAGAACCATCAATCGCAGCGCTTCCTTACTATGTCTCTTTGGTCTGCTTGGCGGCTGCCTGGCGGCGGATGCCACGGCAGCTGACGCCCCGGTCACAAAAACCGGTGCAGAGGCCGTGCAAGCAGAATTGACCCGGTCATCAGGCGCGCGCAACAACGCGAAGATTTTCACCACGGCCAGGGACACCGATCTGCGGCTGGCCGAAACCGGTGAAGCCACTTTCAGGCAAGGCAAGCAAGCCACGGAAAATGAAATATCAATTTTCGTAAACCCGCAGATCCGTTTCCAAACCATGCTCGGTTTTGGCGGGGCCATTACCGATGCCAGCTCCGAGGTGTTTGCAAAACTGTCACCGGCGGTGCAGGACGAGTTTTTAAAGGCCTATTACGCTGACGATGGCCTCAAT
>Ga0209391_10000527_pt1 | contig 18190 bp, 12 predicted proteins | sample PPLLak3March2015_FD_187246 | JGI IMG/M metagenome (GOLD analysis project Ga0209391, IMG submission 187246) | Freshwater sediment microbial communities from Prairie Pothole Lake near Jamestown, North Dakota, USA - PPLs Lake P7 Core (1) Depth... | ecosystem: Environmental > Aquatic > Freshwater >...
CGGAAGCGCCCCTCGACGGCGGTGATGAGTTCCTGGATGATCGCGTCGCCGTAGGGCCCGTTGTTCGCGGAATTCACGGCATACGAATCGTCGTAGTAGGGCGAGGGGTGCTGGAAGGTGACGAAGAGGAAGCGCGGCGTGTCTTCGGCGAGCCACAGCGTGTCGAACGCGCCGCCCGAACCGAATCCGCCCGGTGCGCGCGCCGAGAAATGGCCCTGCGAATAGTTCACGGGAAACGCCACGCCGGGGTGCCTCTCGTAGTCCTTCGGCAGCAGCACGGTCGCGCCCAGGTAAACGGGCTGGCCCCACCACTTCGACAGGATCGTGCTCCTGAACTTCAGGCGTTTCACGTAGGCGGTGTCGGGGATCTCCGGAATCGGCGGAATCACCTGGTCACAGACGAGGTCGAGGATGCGGGCCTTCGCGTCCCTGGCCCGCGGGTCGAAGAACACCTTCTTCGGCGTCGAGAAGAGGTTGCCCGGCGAGCGCCGCCAGTTCTGCCCCTCCCACTGGTCCATGTGCAGCCAGACCGTGCGGCCGTCCGCCCGCTCGAACTTCGTGTAGACGTTCACGAACGCCTGCACGAGATACTCGCCTTTCGGAATGTCGTTCAGGCTGGCCACGGGATGGCCGAACACCGTCCCGTCGATCTCCGCGATCGAACCCGGCTTCAGGCTCTCGACGTTCAGGCCGAACAGCGGCGCACCCGTCGGGCCCGCCTGCTGGATGGGCCCGCCGCCGCCGCGTCCGGTCGCCGGGGCGTCCAGCCTGTTCAGCGCGACGTACACGCGGCCCGTGACCGCCTCGGCGCGTGCCGTCGCCGGGAAGGAAATGCGCACGCGCATCCCGGCGGGCTCGGCCGCCTCGGCCAGCGAGGACGACACGACGAGCACCAGGACGGCGACAATTGACGCGGTCTGCTTCATGAATGCTCCAGGGAAGCCGCACGGAGTGGGTCCCGGCGCGGCCGCACGGGAGATTCTATCCGGGCCACCGGACGATCTGTTGGCTTCTGTTAGAACCCGAACGAGACCCCCGCCTGCCAGCGCCATCCCGAGAGGTTCAGTGTGAACGGCGTGCCCTGGCCTCCGATCGACGGAACCGTGCCACGCCAGCCTCCCGTGGCCGCCTGCACGCTGACCGGCTGGTTGATCCAGCGCCCCTCGGCCCGTGCCACGCGCTCCAGCTCCACCTCGGTCGCCTCGCCGTCCTGGATGCGCTCGGTCGACGCGAGGGCGCCCGACACGCTCTTCACCTCATTCCAGGCGAAGCCGCCCTCCGCAAGCAGGCCGACGCGGGCCGTGAGGGCCAGCCGTACAGTGAGTAGCGCGTCGGCGGCCAGGCCGCTGCCCCGTCCGGTCATCTCCATCTCGGTGCGGCGGTCGTTGGGGTAGAACCCGCCCAGCGCTTTCGATGACCTCGTCAGCGTGCAGTCCGCGATGCTCCAGCCGGCCGCCAGCGACCCCCCGAGGCGGAACCGTGATCCGAACCCCACGTCGTAGCCGACCAGGCCGTGCGGAAGGTAGTCGCGGACCTCCAGCGCCAGCGGATCGACCTCGAGGGACTGCGCGAACTCGCGCTGGTACTCCTGGGCCCGCGGGTCGACCGCGGTGTAGCGATAGGAGGCCGACGCCGACGAGGTCTGCCGGCTCGAGAAGTACGAGACGCCGCCGCCCACCAGCCAGTGGCGGCCCACGCGCTTCGTCACGCGCACCGCGAATGGCGCGGCGTCGCCCAGCCCTTCCAGCGCGCCTTCGTGCTGCTGCGTGATCTGCGCGGTCCGCAGGTAGTCGAGCCAGGCGGTGTCGTACGCGACGCGGGCGTTCAGATCGTCCGGCGACAGGCGCGCCAACCCGGCGACCGCCTCGAGCTGCCACGCCGGCGGGGCGCCAGGCTGCGGCTCGGCGGAGGCCCGGAGCGGCCACGCCAGGACCGCGACGAGGGCGACGATGCCCCGCGCGGGAATGCGCCGGACCGGGAGGCGGTTCATCATGTCACCGGCCTCCCTTCCGCCCGGTGCTCCGCTGCACCCACGGCGGATCGAGATCCAGCGTCTTCCATTCGGCCCGCGCCGGGAGCGAATCGCCCGCCGCCGAGCTGGGCTCGCGGCCGTTGTACAGCCAGTTCAGGAACTGCGCGCGCAGATCCACGCCGGAGTAGTCCTTCAGGAACCCGGCGAAGTCGAGTGTCGTGAACGGCGCGAAGGTGTAGCGTTCCACCACGTAGCGCAGGAACCCTGTCATCTGATCGGTGCCGCCGAGGCGGTCGGCGATGGCCTGCATGATGGACGCGCCGTCGGAGTACGCCAGCGTGCTGAACCCGATCGACACGGGCGAACGGGCGCCGACCCAGTTGCCCTTGTAGGAGGCGGCAAGCGCGGTGTGGCCCTGGCCTCGCGCGGTCTCCTCGAACCACGACGTGACCGCCTCGTCGTACCACGAATCGGGGTAGGTCCGCGCGACGACGCTGCAGCCGAAGTAGCTGTGCAGCACCTCGTGGCGCAGCGCGCTGAGCGACGTGATCGTGCCGCCGTAGTACTCCATGCCGCCGCCGGCGTCACTGAACAGGAAGAGGCTGAGGCCATGGAGCGCCGGGAACGGCCCGAACCGCCGGCGCAGCTCGGGCAGCCAGCTCTCCAGCCGCGCTTTCGCCTCCGTGAGATTGACGGTCGGATACGCCACCGCCCGCACCGCGACCCCATCGATCAGCCACTCGCGGTACTCGGTGTCCGCCGCCGGCAGCAGCACGAACATCACCGAGTACGACGACACCGCGCGCTGCGTGTCGAGCACCCACTGCTGCACGTCCCCATCGGCGCTGAAGCTGCTGCGGCCCGACCCCACGAACCGGAACGCCTGGCGGTCGTGCACGCGGAAGGTCACGACGTGCCGGGCCAGCTCGTGGGGCGTGTTGAGCGTCGGCCAGACCGCCTCGTTGCCCTGCCCGCGGATGTCGTTCACCTCGCTCGAGAACCGCGGGTAGACGGCCGGAACGGTGAGGCGGTAGTCGACCGTCAGCGTATGCGGCTGCGCCGGGTCGAGCGGCAGCTGCAACTCGATGAACGGCTGCCGCGTGCCGGCCACGGTGACGAGCCTGACGTCCGCGTCCGACCGGGGGCTGAGCGCCCGCCCGTCGAGCACCAACCGGCTGATGGCGCTCGGCGACGCCGCGAACGGCGTGAAGTTGAAAACCGCCCGGCTCTGGCCGGGCCGCAGGAGGAAGTCGAGCCTCGCCGTGCCGTCCACCCATCCCGACGCGGGATGCCAGTCCAGGGTGACGGTAATCGTCTGGATGTCGATCCGGTACGTGCCGTCGAGGAGCGCGTCGACGGCGGCGCCGGCCGCCAGGCTGTCGGGAATCCAGGCCGCCGCCGGCTGCGCCCCCGCAGGCATGGCCGCAAGCGCGAGGATGGCGATGAGGGACGCGGCATGCTTCATGAGCGCACCCGGACCTGGCCCGGCTGCGGCCGGGCCCGGCCCGATGATACTCTAGGACCGTTTTCGACACCTGCGGACGGCGGCCCGGCATCGCCGCGAGAACGGGTTTCGAAACCGCCTCCTTTCACGAGGACTCGACCCATGACCGACCCGACCACGCCCGTCTCAGCCGGAGCCCCGCCGGTCTCGACCATCCGCCACGGCATGAGCGTCGCGGATCTGAAGCAGTCGTTCATCGACAACCTCGTGTGCGCCCTCGGCCGCGGCCCGGCCCTCGCGACGCCGCACGACCTGTACGCGGCGCTCGCCTTGACGGTGCGCGATCGCGTGCTCGACCGGGGCGTGCAGACCGTGCGGGCGCTCTCCGGGCCGGGTTCCCGGATCGTCGCCTACCTCTCCGCCGAATTCCTGCCGGGGCCGCACCTCATGAACAACCTGCTCAACCTCGGCATCACCGAGCCGATGCGGCAGGCGCTGGCGGAACTGGATCTCGACCTGGACGAACTGGCCGGGCAGGAGGAGGAGCCGGGCCTCGGCAACGGCGGCCTCGGCCGGCTGGCGTCGTGCTACATGGACTCGCTGGCGTCGCTCGACGTGCCCGCCATCGGCTACGGCATCCGCTACGAGTTCGGCATCTTCGACCAGGCGATCAAGGACGGCTGGCAGGTGGAAGTCACCGACAAGTGGCTGCGTAACGGGAACCCCTGGGAAATCCCGCGGCCGGAGGTCATCTGCGAGGTGAAGTTCGGCGGCCACACCGAGAAGTGGCACGACGATCACGGGCGGTTCCGGGTCCGATGGGTGCCGCGCGACGTGGTGAGGGGCGTGGCCTGCGACACGCCCATCCTCGGCTACCGCGTGCGCACCTGCAATTACCTCCGCCTCTGGAAGGCGGAGGCCGTCGAGTCGTTCGACTTCGAGGCCTTCAACCACGGCGACTACTACCGCGCCGTGGAGGACAAGATGGCCTCGGAGAACATCACCAAGGTGCTCTACCCGAACGACGAGGTCGCGCAGGGCCGGATCCTCCGGCTGCAGCAGCAGTTCTTCTTCGTGAGCTGCTCGCTGCAGGACATGCTCCGGCTGCACCTGCTGATGGGCCGGCCGCTCGACCGGTTCCACGACACGTGGGCCGTTCAGCTGAACGACACCCACCCGGCCATCGCCGTCGCCGAACTCATGCGGCTGCTCGTCGACGAGCGCGCGCTCCCCTGGGACGCGGCGTGGGCGATCACGCAGCAGACGTTCGGGTACACCAACCACACCCTGATGCCCGAGGCGCTGGAGAAGTGGCCGGTCGAGCTGCTCGGCGGGCTGCTGCCCCGCCACCTCGAGATCATCTACGAGATCAACCGCCGGTTCCTCGAAGAGGTCCGCGCGCGGTTCCCCAGAGACGAGGCGCGCGCCGCGCGCATGTCGATCATCGACGAGGGCGGCGAGCGGGCCGTCCGCATGGCGCACCTCGCGACGGTCGGCAGCCACACCGTGAATGGCGTCGCCGCCCTCCATTCCCGCCTGCTCGCCGAAACGGTGCTGCGCGACTTCCACGACCTGTGGCCGGAGAAGTTCACCAACGTCACCAACGGCGTCACCCCGCGCCGGTTCGTCGCCATCAGCAACCCGCCGCTGGCGCGCCTGCTCACCGAACGCGCCGGCGACGGCTGGCTGAAGGATCTCGGGCGGCTCCGCCGCCTCGAGCCGCTGGCCGACGATGAGGCGTTCCGGCGGGAATGGCGCGAGGTGAAACTGGCCGCCAAGCGCACCCTCGCGAGGATTATCGAGGAGCGCACGGGCGTCCGCGTCGATCCTGGCGCGCTGTTCGACGTCCAGGTGAAGCGCCTGCACGAGTACAAGCGGCAGCACCTGAACGCGCTGCACATCCTCGCGCTCTACCTGCGGCTGAAGCGCGACCCGGACGCCGACGTCCCGCCCCGTGTCTGTCTCTTCGGCGCCAAGGCCGCCCCCGGCTACGTCATGGCCAAGCGCATCATCAAGCTCGTCAACGCGACGGCCGCCGTGGTGAACACCGACCCCGCGGTCCGCGGTCGCCTGAAGGTCGTCTTCTTCCCCGATTTCAACGTCAAGAACGCGCAGCACATCTACCCGGCGGCCGACCTGAGCGAGCAGATTTCCACGGCCGGCAAGGAAGCCTCCGGCACGGGCAACATGAAGTTCGCCATGAACGGCGCGCTCACCATCGGCACGCTCGACGGGGCCAACGCGGAGATCCGTGAGGAGGTCGGCGCGGAGAACTTCTTCCTGTTCGGGCTCACGGCCGGGGAGGTGGCCGCGCGGAAGGCCGGCGGGTACCGGCCCCGGGACTGCTACGAGCGGAGCGCGGACCTGCGGGAGGTGCTGGACTTCGTCGCGTCGGGGGCGCTGGCCCACGGCGACGCGCAGTTGTTCAAGCCGCTGGTCGACAACCTGCTCTCGGCCGACCCGTTCCTCGTCCTCGCCGACTACGACGCGTACGCGGCGTGCCAGGCGCGGGTGAGCGAGGCCTGGCGCGACACCGAGGCGTGGACGCGCATGTCCATCCTCAACGCCGCGCGCATGGGCCGGTTCTCGTCGGACCGGTCGATCCGCGACTACTGCTCGCGTGTGTGGAACGTGACGCCCGGGGCGACGTCGGAAGCGTGAGGCTCAGCGAGACGGACTCGCCGGCGGGTATCAGCGGGCGACGGCGGCCAGTCATGTCGCCCGGCACGGTCACCGGTGCCGGCGCCGCCAGAGGGCCGTCTCGCCGTTGACCGGACGTGACCCGAGAAGTATCATCATACACATGAAACGTACGAATCTTGTGCTTGATGAGGCGCTCTTGGAGGAGGCGACGCGGCTGTCGGGGCAGCGGACGTACTCCCGGACGGTCGAGCTCGCCCTCGCCGACTTCGTCCGCCGGGTCCGCGCCGGGCAGATTCTCCAACTGGCCGGTACCGGCCTCTGGGAGGGCGATCTCTCCGAGATGCGCCACGACGCCCCGAGGGTGTCGGCGCGGCGGGCGTCCCGTGCTGCTCGTTGACACGTCGGCCTGGGTCGAGGTCTTTCGCAAACCGGTCGGGCTCGACCTCGCCGACGTCGGCGGCCTCGACCAGGTCGTCACCTGCCTGCCGGTCGTTCAGGAAGTCCTGCAGGGTTTCCGGGACGAAACCGCGTGGCGGATCGCGCGCGAGGCGATGCTCGCGATGCCGTGCGTGGAGTCGCCGCTTCCCCAGGCTCGCTTCGAAGAGGCCGCCGCCCTGTACCGCGCCGCCCGTCGGGCCGGGTTCACCGTGCGATCCGGCGTCGACTGCCTGATCGCCGCCTGCGCCATCCGCCACGGCCTCACCGTGCTGCACGCGGACCGGGATTTCCCCGCGCTGGCGAAGGTATCGCCGCTCCAGGAACGGAACGTGAACGCCTCCGGCGCGAGCCGCTCACGGACTCGCCGCTAGACAAGCGGTCGCGATTCGGGATCGCGGCTGGTCGAGGCGGGCCTGGCGGCGGACGAGCCGTACGGAGCAGGCCGCGCACGCTGGCCGGAACCCGACGCCAAGCCGAGGAGGGTTCCCGGCCTGCGGAGTCCGGCTCGGGAGCCGCCGGGCCCGCCCCGCCGACGCCTCAGAATCGCGGTCTCTCATCTGGAGCCCGGGCGGCCCAGCGCGGCGAACGCGCGCCCTACTTCTTCGGGCAGGTGGAGATGCCGAACGGCAAGTAGGCCGGGCACCAGCCGATGATGGCCGTCGCGAGCGGCACCACGCCAATCCACGCCCACACCGGGCCGCCCATGAGCGCCCAGGCGATGAGTCCGAGCCCCGCGGCCCCGCGCACCAGGCGATCGACGCTGCCAACGTTCTTTTTCACGGTCACCCTCCGCGTTGTCGAGAAACCACCAGCCCGGGCGTCGTCTCCCCTGGCCCGGGCAATTCTGGAGATGCTGTCGCTGTACTGTAGAACAATTCAGGCCGGCCCGCAGGCTCCGCGCCGAATCCGCTTGAGCGGGCGGCGCGCCCCCCGTATCATGCCAAGAACGCCTCTGGGGGCCATCCGGCCGCAGGCGTGCACATCCGCGAGGGAATCGCCCGGGTTCCCTGCCGGCCACTGGAACGAGGATCCCCGATGAATCTGACGCAGCTCACCGACTGGATCACCACCCTCGACAGCCGGGTGTGGCAGCCGTTCGCCATGCCGCTCGTTCTCCTGATCGTGGGCGGCGTGATCACCTGGGTCACCGGATTCGTGCAGATCCGCCGCTTCCCGCTGGCCCTGCGCATGGTGATGAAGGGCGCGTTCAAGAAGGACGCCGCCGGGTCGAAGACGATTACGCCCTTCCAGGCGCTCTCGACGGCGCTGGCATCGACCGTCGGCAACGGCAACATCGGGGGCGTCGCGACGGCGATCCTCATCGGCGGGCCCGGGGCGGTCTTCTGGATGTGGGTGTGCGCCACGGTGGGCATGGCCACCAAGTATGCCGAGGCGGTCCTGGGCGTGCACTACCGCGTCACGCGCGAGAACGGCGAGCTCGCGAGCGGGCCGATGTACTACATCACCCGCGGGCTGGGCCGAAGCCCGCTCTCCCGGACGCTGGCATGGCTGTTCGCCTTCTTCGGCATGGCCGCCGCGCTGCTCGGCACGGGCAACATGGCGCAGTCGAACACCGTGGCCCGGACGTTCGTGGAAGCCGTCCGGGCGAGCACGGGCGCCACGATCGACACCTGGATTCCCGGCGTGATCATCACCGCCGCGGTCGGCCTGGTGCTGCTCGGCGGCATCAAGCGCATCGCGCACGTGGCCGAGAAGCTGGTGCCGAGCATGATCGTGCTGTACGTGGTGACGGCCCTCGCCTACATCGTGCTGAACGCGGCCGAGCTCCCCCACGTGTTCGCGCTCATCTTCACCGAGGCCTTCACGCCCACGGCAGCGGTGGGCGGGTTCGTCGGCGCCACCGTCGCGCAGTCCATCGCGGCGGGCGTCAGCCGCGGCGTCCTGTCGAACGAGGCGGGCCTCGGCAGCGCGCCGATGGCGCACGGCATCGCCGACGTGAAGCACCCCGCCGAGCAGGGCGTGGTGGGCGTCTTCGAGGTGTTCATCGACACCATCGTCGTGTGCTCGATGACGGCGTTCGTCATCCTCTCGTCCGGCCTCTGGACCGACGCGGCGTACCAGGCGTCCAGCGGCGACCTGACGGCGGCCGCCATGAGCACCTCGATCCCCTTCGCCACCATCATCGTCGCCATCAGCTCCTTCCTCTTCGGGTTCTCGACGCTCATCGGCTGGTGCTACTACGGCGAGAAGTGCTTCGAGTACATCTTCGGATCCGCGTACACGCGGGTCTACCGCGTCGTGTTCACCGGGCTCATCATGGTCGGCGCCGTCGCGTCGGTGCCTCTGGTGTGGGCCATCGGCACGCTGCTCAACGGGTTCATGGCGTTCCCGAACCTGGTGGGGCTCTTCCTGCTCGTCGGCGTCGTGAAGAAGATCACCGCCGACTACTTCTCCGGCACGGGCAAGGCGTACTCGGTCGAGCATCCGACGACCGGCGCGCGCGTGTAAGCCCGGGACCGACGCCGGCGCCTATTTTCGGGCTCCGCCCGCGCGGCCGAACGCCTCGGCCAGCGCCGTGCCCGTCGTGCGGGTCCACGACTCGTTCACGCCGAGCAGCAGGGCGGGCTCGGCTTCCTGCGTGACGGGCTCGGGGGCGTGAATCAGGTCGGCGGCCAGCCGTTCCCGCAGCCGCGCGAGATCCACGCCGGCGGCCCTGACGTAGAAGAGATGCGAGCCGCCAGGGATGCGCTCGACGCGGAACGGGGCCGGCAGAGCGCGGGCGAAATCCTCGCTGACGCGGACCGCGCGGCCGTAACGCTCGAGGAAGCCTTCGGCGTAATGGCGGGCGACGGCCGCGAACGGCCACGCGTTCCAGAGCGCCCCGCCGAACATGCGCCGCACGTGGAACAACCCGTCGATCACCGTCGCGGGACCGGCCAGTACGGCGCCGTTCATCGCGTTGAAGCACTTCCACAGCGAGACGTAGACCGTGTCGAAGAGCGACGCGTAGTCGGCCGGCGTGATGCCGCTGAACGCGCTGGCCATGAACAGCCGCGCGCCGTCGAGGTGCAGGCCGATGTCGTGCTCCCGGGCCAGCGACGAGATCCGCTTCATCTCCGCATGGCCGAACAGTTCGCCTCGCAGCCGCCGGACCGGCGACTCGATCGAGATGGCGCCCACCTGGGCCGCCACCCGGCCGGAGGCCGTCCGCGCCAGCACGCGCTCGACGTCCTCGCGGGTGAACGTGGCCTTGCCCGGCGCGAGCGGGATCAGGTTGAGGTTGCTGAGCGCCTGGCAGCCGTCGCCGGTGTCGTTGTAGACGTGGCTGACCTCCTGCACGATGACGCGGGAACGGCCTCTCGCCAGCACGCGCAGGGCGATGTGGTTGGCCAGCGTGCCCGTCGGCATGAACAGGGCGCGCTCCTTGCCCAGCAGCGCCGCGAACCAGGCTTCGAACTCCGCGACCTCGCCGCCGAGACCGTACTCGTCGGCCGCGATCCGGCCGCCGCCGGCGAGCTGCGCCAGGATCGCGGCGTGCTCGCCCGGCGTCAGGTGCAGGCCGTCGCCGTACAGGTAGACGTCGGCGCTGCCGGCCGTGCCGCCGCGCGCCGGCACACCCTGGCCGCGGGCGGCCGCCTCGCCCGGCGGCTGGTGCAGGAACGCGAGCGCGGGCGCGCCCGCGGCGAGACTGACGAACGAACGGCGCGACCAGGCCTTCATGGGCTCGTGCTCCTCAGGGTGGCGAATGGGGGTATTGTATGCCGCGAATGGAACATCGGGCGCACGCTCGTCGTCGGATCGGTTGATGCTGACTCGCGCGCTCGCCGCGACGGCCCTGCTGGGTCTGCTGGCCGTACCGCCGGCGGGTGCCTCCGACGTGCTCAGGCCGCTCAGAACCGCCACGCCCCCCATCATCGACGGCGACCTCTCGGACCCGGTGTGGCAGTCCGCGCCGACGGTGACCGGATTCACGACGTGGATGCCGGACTACGGCAAGATCATGACGGACCAGACCGTCGTCTACTACGCGCACGACGCCGAGAACCTCTACTTCGCGTTCCGGGCGTTCGACAGCGACCCCGGGCGCATCAAGGCGTCGATCGCCGCGCGCGACGGCATCGGCGCCGACGACTGGATCTGCATCAACCTCGACTCCTTCGGCGACCAGCAGTCGCTCTACGGCCTGTACGTGAACCCGTTGGGCATCCAGAGCGACAGCAGGTACGCGGCCGGCCGCGAGGACTTCGGGTTCGACGCCGTCTGGTTCAGCGCGGGCCGCATCGACGACCAGGGGTACACCATCGAGGCGCGGATTCCCTTCAAGAGCCTCCGCTACGGCAACGCGAACCCCGTGCGCATGGCGCTCATCTTCGAGCGCCGCGTCTCGCGGCGGTCCGAGCAGGGCACCTACCCGCCGCTCGACCCGAAGGCCGGGCCGAATTTCCTCACGCAGAACGTGCCGATTGAGTTCGCCGACATCCGCCACTACAGGCTCGTGGAGATCCTGCCCGACGCGGTGTACGACTACCAGGTGGAGCGGGTGTCCGAGTCCCTCGAGCGCGTGTCGAGCGGCCCGGAGTTCGGCCTGACGGCGAAGTACGGCGTCACGGCACAACTGGTCTTCGACGGCGCCGTGAACCCCGACTTCAGCCAGGTGGAGGCCGACGCCGGCCAGATCGACGTGAACCGGCGGTACGCGCTCTTCTTTCCCGAGAAGCGGCCGTTCTTTCTCGAGGGCCGCGACAGCTTCAACTACCCGGGCGCCAACTACAGCCCGATGCAGTCGGTCGTGCACACGCGCACCATCGTGAACCCGATTGCCGGCGCCAAGCTCACCGGCAAGCTCGGAACCGCCGATACGCTCGCCTCCATCTACGCCGTCGACGAGCAGCCCGGCCCGGCGGTGGACGCGGGGAGCCCGGACTACGCGCAGGTGGCGGTGGTGCGGTACAAGCGATCGCTCGCCGGAGACTCGTATCTCGGCGGGTTCTACACCGGGCGGGAGGAGGGCGACGCGTTCAACCGGGTGTACGGCGGTGACGCCTCGCTGCGGGTGACGCAGGCAGGCGCCCTCGGCTTTTACGCCTTCGGGTCGTCGACGCGGCCGCGCGGCGAGGACGCGACGGACGGCCACTCCGTCCTCGCCAGCTACTCCCACGACAACCGGAAGATGAGCCTCTATCTCCAGGCGCTCGACATCTCTCAGGGCTTCGACACCTGGACGGGATATGTCTACCGGACCGGCGTCTTCCAGGCATCGACCGTCTTCGGCCCGCGTTTCTACCCGAAGCGCACCGTCGTACGCCGCGTGGAGCCTCGCGTCACCGCCGACTACGTCAGGGACGCGCCGAGCGGCCTCTGGGAGCAGTGGTACGAAGGCAGCCTGAGCCTCGTCTTGCCGCGCTCCGGCAGGGTGACCGCGAGGTACCACGCGTCCAACGAGGTGTACGAGAGAGAGTCGTTCGATACGTCCGGCTTCCAGGCGTCGGCCGGCGCGCAGGTGACAAAGGCGTTCACCCTGCAGGGCACCTTCTCGCATCAGCGCGCCATCTACTACTCGGCCGACCCGTTCGCAGGGACGTCGACCTCGGCGTCGATCGTGGCACTGCTCCAGCCCTCCGAGCAATGGCTGTTCGATCTGCGCGGCACCTACTCGGGCTTCTCGCAGGCCAGCGGCGGCCGCCGCCTCTACGACTACGGGATCTACCGCGCCAAGGCGACCTACCAGCAGAACCGTTATCTGTTCTTCCGCGCGATCGGCGAGTACAACACCTACCGGCGCCAGCTGCTGACGGATTTTCTGGCCTCGTTCACCTACATCCCGGGCACCGTCTGTCACGTCGGCTACGGGTCGCTCTACGAGAACGTGCAGTGGCAGGACGACCGGTTCGTCCCGGGGCGGGACCTGCTGGAGACGCGGCGCGGGTTCTTCGTGAAGCTCTCGTACCTCTGGCGGATGTAGGGCGGGCGGTGGCGCTGCGCGATCAGCGCTGAATCGGAAACCGGCGCCGGTACTCCAGCGCAATACGGTTGAAGGCGCACTGAAAATCTGGAATCCGGTTCGCGTCGGCGGAATCCGGGTTCTTGGCGCACGCGATCGGGCAGACGAAGCACGCCGCCGCGTACCGGCACGTCGCGCAACGGTCGTGCCCGGATCGCTTCCGGGACTGCGGGCCGAAGATCCCCGCCACCCTCGCTCGGTCGGGCAGTCGCGCCCGCCGCCGGAGGAGGCCCTGCACATCGGTGACGGGCCCGAGGCTCATGGCCGCCAGACGGCGTGCGAGCGCAGGCCGTGCCACGGTCTGGCACGAGCGGATGAGCAGCGCGCAAGAGTAGACTCCGCCATCCACGTCGACGACCAGATTGTTTCCGACCGCAGCCGCGCACGGCCAGTCGGTGTCGTCAGGCTTGCGTGGGTCGAGCGCGGTCCTCCGGAACAGGACGAGTGGCACCTCGCCGGTCGCGCGGTAGTGCCGCAGTGACCACCGGTAGATTCGCCCGAACTGGCGATCGAGTTCTACCGCCTGCGCTGGCGACAGCCGGCGCTGTCCCATAGCGGCGCTGATCGCAACCTCCCTGACGCCTTTCGCAAGCAGGTACTCGAACGCTTCCGCCACATTCGGGATGGCCGGCGGGGTCACCGTGATCGCGACCGATACCCGCCGATGAAGGAACTGGCGATGGCGCAGCCTCAGCCTGTCGAAGAGGCGCTCCAGGATGGCGAAGCTCCCAGGGGCGCGCAGATCCTGCGAGGGCGCCCCGCCATCACAACTGATCTGGACGCTGAAGCGGTGGCGTTCCAGGAAGGCCACGCGCCGTTCGTCAAGGAGCAGGCCGTTCGTGGTCAGGCCGAACTGGATCCGGCGCCGGGGGCCCTGGCGCTGGTTGACACGGGCGACAGCACGGGAGATCAAGGCGAAGCCGAGCAGCGGCTCCCCTCCGAGGAACGACACAGGGACAAGGCGTCGCGGCGATCGAGGCAACAGGTCCAGGGCAGCCGACATGGTCGCCCAAGGCATGTGAGCCGGCTGTTTCCTGTCCTGGAAGCAGTACGTGCACCGAATGTTGCAGTCGGCCGTAACGACGATGCCCAGCGTGTCGAGGCCTCCGGCCAGCGACATCAGCGCTTCTTGTCCTTCTTCCTGGGGCAAACCGCTCCCGGGTTCACCCGGCTGGACTTCGGGCCCGTCTTCTTGGTCTTCTTCGCTGCTTTCTTCGCCATCGACCTACCCTCCTTCGGGTAACGAAACGGCGGCGTGCGCCGCCATGAACCGCCCTGGCAACACGGGCAGCCTGACTAGAACCGGCCGACCCACTTCCAGACGTTTCCTCTTCCGGACGTGCGGGTGAACACCAGCGTCCGCTCGTCCGCCGACACGTCGAAGTCGCACATGTCGGCGGCGTCCCCGAAGATGACGGGCGGACGTGTGGTGGCGGGGGCGCCGGACATCGCGTCGACCACGCGGAGGCTCACGGTCACCCCACCCCATTTGCCGCTCACGAGCAGGGCGTCCGGCCGAGGCCACCGCACGCGGAGCGCGCCTGCTCCACGCGTCAGCCGCCGCTGACGGCGGCTTCCGTCCGCGGCAGCGATCCAGACGTCCGCTTCACCGCCGGGTCGCCGGGCAACAAAGGCGATCTGCGTGCCATCCGGCGACCACTCCGGGTCCATATCGGTCGTCACTCCCTCGGTGATCTGGACGGCCTGTCCGGCCGGCGCGCCGCCCTTCACCGGCGCTACCCAGATGTGCGTGAACCCATCGCGCTCCGAGGCGAACGCCAGTCTCGTACCGTCAGCCGACCACGCCGGGTGAATGTCCGGCGCACGGTCGTTCGTAAACTGGGTCGGTGGTCCGCCGGCTGCCGGCACCGTCCAGATATCACGCTGGCCTTCGACGATACGGTAATACGCGACCCAACGACCGTCGCGGGAGCACGTTGGGTGGGAGACGTTACCAGGATGGTTGGTGAGGCGCACAGCCTCACCCGACGGACTCAGTCCCCTGAGCGGCTGGACCCAGAGTTCATCCCGGCCTCCAACGCGGTCGGATGCGAACAGCACCGCCGTCTCGCCGCCGCAGAACGAAGGCATGTACTCCGATCGAAGCGTGCCGAATGACCATTCCTCGCGCGTTTCCATGTCGTGGAGGACGATGTTCCTGTCCACCATCTCCGTCGAGTACGCGAGCGTGCGGCCATCCAGGCTCACGCTCGCGTGCCGCTCGGGTCCGCTTCCGAGGGTGACCCGTGAGATCGTGCCGCGACTTGTTTCGACTCTCCACAGCGCCGCGGTGCCATCCCGAAGCGAGGTGTAGTAGACCGCGCGCCCGTCAGCGGACCAGACAGGATCCAACGCGGTCTCATCGTCACGAGTCAGGCGGCGCGCACCGGGCCGGCCCAGCGCGACGATCCACAGCGAGCGCTGCGCGCGGTAGCAGAGGGAGCGGCCGTCTGGCGACCAGGCGGGTTGGCGGTGGTCCCAGAGGCCATCATCGTCCGATGTGACGAGTGTAGCGTTCGTCGTGTCGGCGATCGGAGCTACGAATACGCGATGGTTGCCGGCAGGACCGGCCTCGCGGACGAATGCGAGAAGCGTCCCGTCAGGAGAGACGGCCGGGTCCTCGCCGTTGGCCACCACGAGCGTCTCCGTTCCGCCCAGCCGCGCGACCTTCCAAATGCCTGGGCGTTCGTCCCGGATCGAGGTGAACAGCACGCTGCTGCTGTCCGGCAGCCACGCCGGGTCGTGAGCCGGGTGCGGACCTTTCGTCAACCGGAGCGTGGCGCCACCGTCCTGGTCGACGACCCAGATACAAGGAGTTCCCCCCTCGTCCGAAACGAAGGCCACGAGACTGCCGTCAGGCGACACGGCCGGCTCCGACTGCAGACCGGCCGCAGTGGTCAATTGGGTGGGCACGGCGTTCAGGAGCAGGAAGTCCGGCGTCCGCCGTCCGGGCCAACGAAGAGCAGTTGCGGCGACCACCAGCAAGGCCGCGGCCGCGACTCCCGACCAAAGAAGCAGGGCGGTCAATCGCTGACGGCTTCCCGCCCACTTGGAGGCCCGTTGCGGCAAAGAAACGCTTGGCTCGACACGCCGCCCGCTGTCGCTCGCGGCGATGCTGCGCAGATCCTCGGCCAGGTCGTGCATGCTCTCGCGGCGCTCGGAACGATCCTTGGCGAGGCAGCTGCCAATCAGGCGGTCGAGCGCGTACGGCGTCACTGGCTGCAGCGCGGACGCCGGGGTCGGCGTGCCCGACATGATGGCCGAGATGATGCTGGCCATGTTCGAGCCCGCGAAGGCGCGCCGGCCGGTCAGCATTTCGTAGAGCACGCAGCCGAACGCGAAGACGTCGGTGCGGGCGTCCGCCTCCTTTCCTTCGAGCTGTTCCGGTGCCATGTACGCCAGCGTGCCCAGAAACTCGCCCGGGCTCGTGAGCGGCTCCCGCCGATCGGTGGTGTCGGCGGCGGCGATGGCGTCCAGAACTTCGCGGCCGAGCTTGGCCAGGCCGAAATCGAGCAGCTTCACGCGCGGCGCCCCGGTCGAGCCCGATAGCATCACGTTGGCGGGCTTCAGGTCGCGGTGGAGGATGCCGCGGCCGTGCGCGGCAGCGAGCGCGTCGGCGACTTGCGCGCCGACGTCCAGCACCTGGGTGAGCGGCAGCGGTCCCCCACGCAGGCGCTCGGCGAGGGTCCGGCCTTCCACGAACTCCATGACGAGGAAGTGCAGGGGGCCGCCGGGCGCGTCCGGCTGTGACGGATGCACGGCGGTTTCGCACCCGATGTCGTGCAGGACACAGATGTTCGGGTGATCGAGCGCCGAGGCCGCGCGCGCTTCGTGTTCGAACCGGCGGCGCCGGTCGGGATCGGCGGCCGCGAACGCAGGCAGGATCTTGATGGCGACGGTACGGCCCAGGCGGGTGTCGCGGGCCTTGTACACCTCGCCCATCCCGCCAGCGCCAACCGGGGCCTGGATCTCGTATGGGCCGAGACGGTGGCCGCCCGCCAGCGTCACGGCGCACCCGCCCGCGCCGCGTGGCCTGTGCCTGGAGGACGAACGGCGCCGAACGACGCCGAGCGACGCGCGGCGTCACTCATCATCTTCGTCCCCCGCGGCACTGACTGCAGAACCCTACGGCCGGATTATAGCACCGGTTCCTGCGTCGATCGGCTGCGGCGCCGCCGTCTGAGGCGAGCAACGGTCGCCGCGACCACGGCGACCGTCACCAGCACTGGAGCGGCGCGCGGGCTCCGACGGGATCATCGAACGGCGGGTCCTCAGAACTCGAACTTCACGCCGAGCTGGAGCTGGCGAGGCGCGCTCGCCGACGTGAACGTGCCGTAGGTGCTGCGCGGATCGAGCGCCGTGCCCCACGTCATGTTGATGCCGCTGTAGTTCGTGCGGTTGAACAGGTTGAACGCCTCGAACTGCAGCAGCAGCGCCCGCCGGCCGCCGAAGCGGAGCTTCCTGGACATGCGCAGGTTCACGCCGGCGAAGTCGCCTCCCTCGAACGAGTTGCGGTCGGCCATCACCCCGTCGACGAACGGCCGGTCCGGGCTGCTGTTGCCGTCGCCGTTGACGTCGGAGCCGACGGCGGGGTTCTCGGCGGTGCCGCTGCGATAGGTGAACGTCATGGAGGTCGTCCAGCCGCCGAACAGGCCCAGCAGCACCGGGTTCCCCTCCGCGCCCCCGCCGCGCCCGTACGGCAGCTCCCAGACGCCCGACAGGGTGACGCGGTGGCGCTGGTGCTCGGCCGAGTACGACCGCTCGGCCGCACGGTTGTAGGGGTCGTTGGGCTGCTCGGCCTGCGTGAAGTCGGACCCGTCGTCTTTCGCCTCCGACAGGATGTAGTTCGCGCGGAGGGAGTAGCCGTCGGCGAACCGCTTCTCCAGGGTGAACTGCACCCCGTAGTACGACGACCACCCGCTCGAGGACACCATCTGGATGTTGTTGTAGAGCTGGTCGAGGCGGTTGGTGGACCCGTAGTACGGCCGCCCGAGCTGCTGCGCGCTGGGATTGCTCACGCCGAGCGACGGGGCGTTGGCCGCCGTCAGCACCGTCGGCGGGCCGAGGTTCGTGTTGTCCGACACCAGCAGGTCCGATCCCCAGTTGCGGACCACATTCACGGCGGCCGACCAGTCTCTCCCGAACTGCCGCTCGACGCCGAGGCTGACCTGGTCGACGTAGGGAATCTCCATCTCCGGATCGGACACGTTGATGCTCGGCCGCGCGAGCGAGAAGCCCGGGGGCAGTTGATCGCTCTCCGGGAACGCGCCCTCGCGGAACTGGGCGGCGGCGTTGGCGCCGCTCAGCGAGATCGACTGGCGCGCCAGCAGGGCGTTGCGGGCCACCAGCAGGAACACCTTGTCGTAGAAACGGCCATAGCCGCCGCGGATGAGCGTGCGCCCCCCGCCGACGGGGTCCCAGGTGAACCCGGCCCGCGGCGAGACGTTGTTGCCGTCGCGGTGGATCCCGTCGTCGAGCGGCGCCTCGATGGGGTTCGAGCGGTCGCGCGGCACGTTCTGCGGCTGCGCGTCGTAGTCGTAGCGCAGCCCGTACACCAGCGTGAGGCGGTCGGAGATCGACCAGGAGTCCTGCGCGAAGGCGGCGTACATCGTGCTGGGCAGGTCGATCTGCGGGTTGCCGAACCCCTGCGTGAACGTGGTGGGCGTGCCGGCCGTGAACGTCGCAAGGCTGCCGAAGGTGAAACTGCCCGCGAAGGTCACCGGGAACGAGG
>Ga0209391_10000528_pt1 | contig 18186 bp, 20 predicted proteins | sample PPLLak3March2015_FD_187246 | JGI IMG/M metagenome (GOLD analysis project Ga0209391, IMG submission 187246) | Freshwater sediment microbial communities from Prairie Pothole Lake near Jamestown, North Dakota, USA - PPLs Lake P7 Core (1) Depth... | ecosystem: Environmental > Aquatic > Freshwater >...
CAGGCGGGCGGATTCTTGACGGCCTTTGGCGCGGCGGCAACACTTTGCTTGGAAAACCTTGCGAAGGGTCTGCTAGCGCCTTTTTACCAGCAACAGGTGCCCGCAAGCCATCACACATTCATCGCGCTGGTTGAGCGTCTCCACCTTTTCCACCACGATGCCGGATTCCGGCCGCTTGTGGTCGCGCTTTCCCGCCTAGCATGACACAGATCGCGGGCCGTGTATGCAAATTGCCGAAGGATGGGCCGGGCACTTGCTCGCTCGTGCAAATGGGGTGCCCGCCGCAATGGGAAAACTGGGGGCTCTGGAAATGATCGCAAATCCAAGATCATCCCAAAAAAAGAACCCCAGCGTTCCCGAAGGAAGAGGCGGAGGCCGTGTTGCCGTCATGAAACCGCAGATTTGGATTCCGACAGGGAAAAGATCAATCTCTCACCATTTTCTCCCACGTCCGCGACCCCGACAAATGCTGAAGCCGCCCCGAAGGGCGGCCTCGTAACTCCTTCCACATCTTGGTGGACGAGATGGGAAATCCGTAATGCGGCGAGCCTTGGAGTCAATCACTGAAAATCCAACCCATGGCGTCATCCTACACCGAAGACCACCTCGTCGAGCAACCGGCGATCCAACTCATGGAGCATGTGTTGGGGTGGGATGTGGTGGGTTGCCACGGGGAGTGGGATGGCGGAGCGAGCAATCTGGAACGGGATGGGAAACGGGAGGTGGTTCTCACGGGCCGGCTGAAGCCAGCGCTCCGTCGATTGAATCCGGATCTGCCGGTGGAGGCGATTGAGGGAGCGGTGGAGGAGCTTTGCCGGGATCGCACGGCGCTGAGTCTTGCGGCGGTGAACACCCACACGGCGCTCCACATCATGAAAGATGGGAAGATCGTGGAGATCAGACCGGCGAAAGAGGTGCGCTACCCGTTGTCTGCCGAGGTTCAGGAAGAGCCGGAGTTGTCGTTCGTCCGCGAGGATGCGCCACCATATGGGAATCAGCGGCCGTGAGCTGAGTCACCAAGCACATGAAGGAAATCGTTTACATCGAGCTGCCATATCCGGGGTGATGCGGGGAATTTCCGGGCAATGATCCCGGGGTCTGCGACCGCCAGGCTAATTTCTGTAATCCCTCCGGGATTTCCCACTGCATGGTTACGGCTTGGCGGCGCTGCGGTGAAAAAATTTCATATTTAAATGCGCAGGCCCTGGTCCGTAGTTGCGCCGCGCTGCCGGGCAGGCTACCACTGCGGCACGTGTCCGCTCTTGGCTTCATCGAGGTTCCCTTTTTCAGCATCGCCGCCGTGGTGGCCGATGTGGTTGCCAAGACCAGCGGCGTGCGCATTCTCGGCTTCGACACCAGCGGCAGCGATGAAATCGTCATCCGCACCGCGGGTGGCGTTTCAGAGGTTGCCGATGCGCTGGAAGCCGCCGAAGCCTGCGCGCGGAAACTCGGCGTGAAATGCCTCGGCACCCGCCTCTCCAAGCCCGACAGCCAGTTTGCCGGACTTTACTCCGGCGCCAATGCCATCAATCCGCTCTACGGCGGCCGCGACCAATTCCTGCCCACTGATTTCCCCAACCCTGAATCCGCCATGAACACCGAATCCCAAGCCCTCGGCATTCTCGAAACCCAAGGCCTCACTGCCATCCTGGAAGCCACCGATGCCATGCTCAAATCCGCCGACGTCAAACTCGTCGGCAAGGAGAAGATCGGCGCGGCCTACGTCACCATCGTCATCCGTGGTGATGTGGCTGCCGTGAGCGCGGCCGTGGCCGCCGGAGCTGCCGCCGCCGCGCCGCTCGGCAAGGTGATCGCATCGCACGTCATCGCCCGGCCGCACGCCGAATTGCTCGCGCTGCTGCCGAAGTGACCCCGCAGTGCTGAAAACGATCCGGCCGCCGATCCTGGAGGGAAAATCGGCGGCCATCCTCTTTTTCCCGTATGCCGGTTATGGCGGGCACGGCACCGGGATTTCCTGCTTCAGCTCACCGGGATCGCGTGAGCGGTGGGCTTCGCGACCGGGTTCTTCGGCAGGTGGACGGTCAGGATGCCGTCCTTGTATTCCGAGGTGATCTTGTCGGCGTCGGTGTCATCCGGCAGCGAGAACGAGCGCTCGAAGCAGCCATAGGCACGCTCCACGCGGTGGAACTTCGTTCCCTTCTCCTCTTTCTCCACCTTGCGTTCGCCGCTGATGGTCAGGGTGCCGTTATCGACATTCACCTTGATGTCGTCCTTCTTCACTTCCGGCAGTTCGGCTTTGACGACGTATTCCGTGTCGTTTTCGCCGATGTCCACCGAGGGCGTCCAGTCGGCCAGTGTCATCGATTCCTCGATTTTGGCGGGCCAGCCGTTGAAGGTGCGTTGCATGTTGCGGACGAGGTCTTCCATTTCGCGGAACGCGTCCATCCGCAGCGTCGGCCGGAACAAATCCAGCGATTCCGTTTTTCCAAACGGATTGAGTTTGGTGAGCATGTTCATGATGTTGCCTTTCTGATCCGGTGTGGGGGTTCACCCGAGTGCCATCCCGGCCGCCGGCAGCCTGGATGGCAGGCTGATCATTGTTTCGTCCGGTCCGGACCGGAGTCTCTCGCAGGGGGCAGGGGGATGGGGGGCGAGGAAACTCCAGCCGCATCGGACACTTTCATAATGCCACTTCCGGGCGTTCTGTAAATGGGTGGAACGGCGCGTCGCTCGTGGCCATTCGCCCTAGCGCGGCGTAAGCGGAATCATTATCCCATGCTCGGGCTTGCCGCTTGATTCCCGGGCGCTCCGCCCCAAAGCTCCCGCCATGCAAGATGCCGCCTACGTCCGCGACGCGTTCGCCCGGATCGCCGACCGCTACGTGCTCACCAACCACGTCCTGAGCTGCGGCGCGGACATCTGGTGGCGCAAGGTGGTCACCGCGCGCATCCGGCGGTGGAAACCCGCGCGCTTGCTCGATGTGGCGTCCGGCACCGGTGATCTGGCGTTGGAAATCCAGGACCAGTGCCCGGATTGCGAGGTGACCGCCTCGGATTTTTGTGCGGAAATGCTGGCCCATGCCGCCAGCCGCGGAGTGGCCCGCACGCTGGTTGCAGACGCCCTGCAGCTGCCGTTTCCAGACGGGAACTTCGACGTGGTGACCGTCGCCTTCGGCCTGCGCAACATGGCGGACTATCCGGCCGCGCTGCGCGAAATGCGGCGCGTGCTCAAGCCCGGCGGCCACTTGTTGATTCTGGATTTCTCGCTGCCCGGCGGCATCCTGCGGCCGTTTTACCGTTTCTATCTGCACCACGTCCTGCCGCGCATGGCCGGCTGGCTTACCGGCCAGCGCGACGCATACGAATACCTCGGCGGATCCATCGAGGCCTTCCCCTCCGGCAAGGCGATGATGGATTTATTGGAAAGCTGTGGTTTCGCGGAAACCGATGCCACGCCCCTGACCGGCGGCGTGGTTTCCATCTATCAAGCCAGCCGCCCGCAGCCGTGAAAACCCCGCCGACCATGACCGCCCGCGAGGCGGCCACCGCACTTGCCCGCCGGCTGAAGGCCGCCGGACACGAGGCGTTGTTCGCCGGCGGCTGCGTGCGGGATCGTCTGTTAGGACATCCACCGGAGGATTATGACATCGCCACCTCGGCCGTGCCTTCCGAGGTCCTGGAGCTGTTTCCCGGTTCCAACGAGGTGGGCGCGCACTTCGGCGTGGTGATCGCCAAGCACGGCGGCCATCATGTGGAAATCGCCACCTTTCGCACTGATGGCAGCTACCGCGACGGCCGCCGGCCGGAGTCGGTGACGTTCTCGACGCCCGTGGAAGACGCGCGCCGGCGGGATTTCACCATCAACGGCCTGTTTGAAGTCCCCGAGACCGGCGAGGTGATCGACCATGTCGGCGGTTTGGCGGACCTCAAGGCCGGCATCATCCGCGCCATCGGGGATCCAAAGGCGCGCTTCACCGAGGACGGGCTGAGGCTGCTGCGAGCCGTGCGTTTCGCCGCGCGGATGGGCTTCGCCATCGAGCCGGAGACGGACACGGCGCTGCGCGACTGCGCGCCTCTGTTAGACAGGATTTCCCCCGAGCGCATCCGCGACGAGTTTTCAAAAATCCTCACCTCGCCGCGCCGCCGCGCCGGGGTGGAGCATCTGGTGGAAACCGACCTCATCCGCCACTTCCTGCCCGAGGTGCTGCCGCTCATCGGTTGTGACCAGCCGCCGGAGTGGCATCCCGAGGGCGATGTTTACATCCACACGCTCATCATGCTCGACATGCTCGCGCCGGACGCGCCGCTCGAGTTATCTCTGGCGGTGTTGTTGCACGACATCGCCAAGCCGCCGTGCCGCAGCATCGATCCTGACGGGCGCATCCGTTTCAACGGCCACGATGCGATGGGCGCGCGCATGGCGGAAACCATCCTGCGCCGCCTGCGCTACCCCAATCACATCATCGAAGACGCGGTGGTCATGGTCGGCCGCCACATGCAGTTCATGAACGTCCAGAAGATGCGCGTGGCCAAGCTCAAGCGCTTCATGGCCGAGCCGACCTTTGACTGGGAAATGGAGCTGCACCGCGTCGATTGCGCATCGTCCAACGGCTTCACGGACAACTATGAATTCCTCCAGGCCAAGGAGGCCGAGTTTGCGAGCGAACCGCTGATTCCCGCGCCGCTCGTCACCGGGCGTGACTTGATCAAGCTCGGCCTCGAGCCCGGTCCGCGTTTCAAGGAAATCCTGGAAGCCATCCAGACCGAGCAACTCGAAGGAAGAATCCTCGAGCGCGAACCCGCCCTTGAACATGTCCGGCATCTCGCCACTTTGGGTAGGGAAGCATCATGAAAAGCTCAAAACGAACCATGAAATCCATCTTTCTCGCCCCGCTGTTTCTCGCCGGCCTCGCGCACGCCATGCCGCCGGTGCTTTCGCTCACCCAAGCCGCTCTGCAAAAGCTTGATGCCGACATCAGGCTCGACCACTACGACATCGCCCGCGCCGACTTGAACGGCGACGGCAGGGATGACGTTCTCGCGCTGATGAACGGCAAGAGCAGCTACGTGGGAACCGGCGGAGCCACGATGTTCATCCTCCTTGGAAAGGACGACGGCTTCGAATCGCTCGGTTCCATCAAGGTGGTCAGCGCGCCGGTCTTTCTGCGCAAGTCATCGACCAAGGGCCTGCGCGATCTGCTCGTCACCGTGAGAGGTGGCGGCGCGGAGCCTGGGCTCGCCGAGATGAAATTCGACGGCACCAGCTACCCGGCCGCACCGGGTGATGCGCGTGCCGAAGCACGAGAGGAAGACACCGTGCTCTTCGCGGAACCCACTCCGCCATTTGATCAGAAGAGGGAACTCCATGGCATCACGTTTCAAGTCACCAGCCCGAACCTCAATACCGGCAACTCCCTGACAGTGACTCCCGCCGGGCTTGAAATCGACAACTCATCCATCGCCCAGGACGCACCTGGCATCGTCACCGGCATCGAAGTGGCGGACATCAATTCGGATGGCTCACCCGAGTTGTATGTTTATGTTTTCAACGGCAGCGGCACCACACTCCTTGCCTGGAGTGCGAACAGGAAGAAGTCGCTCAGCGATATTTACCTGCCCGAACTCGGCGAGCACGCCAAGGGCTACCGAGGCGGCGACGAGTTTGCCGTAGTGGAAGGCATCATCGGCCGCCGTTTTCCAATCTACCCGGAAGACTCCGCCGTGAAAAAGCCCACCGGCAAGATCCGCCAGATCCAATACAAACTCCACGCGGGTGAGGCAGGTTGGCTGCTGAAGCCCGATCAGGTCCTGGAATTCTGAACGGCCACCTTACCTTCGTCCGTCATACCAAACGTGTGTCGTCTCGCGGTTCTGCAACGAACGCCCGCCGCTCATCACGACGCGTGCGAGCATCCGCAGGATCTCCCACGGCGTGTAGAGATCGATCTTGCGCCCGGAGGTCTGGAGCGGATGTCGATGCAGGATGACGATCTGCCGCTTGGTTTTACGCGCCAGTTTCTTGAGTCGCTGGCAAAAATCCAATTCCTCTCCGGCAAACCAATCGTGGCTGAAACCGCCGATGCCGTGGAATGCGGCGGCCTCGACGAAGATGAACGAACCTGCCATGAGTTTCCGCGCGCGGCTGACCGGGTTCCACAGTGTGGTGACCATGCGCGCCATTCATTTCGAAGCACGAAGCGTGAGTTCGTAAAGGGAGATCCGCTTTAGCTGCGGCAAACAGAAACAAGTATGTGTCTGTGGCGGCGGGTTCCTAGCGCAAGCGCCGGGAGGCAACGAGATGATTATCCTGACTATCGTCAGGACCTGAATGTAAGGCCACCGTGGGTTGCGGGTGGAAAATGACATGGGTTTGATTTCCTGCTCGGAACAACTCCGTATTTCTTGCTTTTTGAGTTGGCAAGCACAAGAGACTGGCTACATTTCACACAAAGGAATCGCCGGAGTGAATGCCGGCATATAGCCGTGAAACAAGATTCCATCAGGGCGAGTCATCGCTTGTGTGTAAGAACCGCCGGTTTGTCCGGCCTGCGGTGGTCAGCCATTGGTGCTCTGGTGTGCGACGCAGCAGAAGGAGTCGATCCACGCATGCTGCTTAGTCCGTGTTTTTTTGGTTCCAAACCCAACCTGATGCCATGATCCGCCAACCGCGCAGCAACCGAAGGAAACGCGTCGGGGAATTCCTCGAACGTGCCGATGGCGACAAGCGTTTCAAGATTCTCGAAACCCACATCAAGCGTCATCAATACCGCGCCGATGCGCTCATTGAAGTGCTGCACAAGGCGCAGGAACTCTTCGGTTATCTGGAGGACGATCTGCTGTTGTTTGTCGCCAACCGCCTGAAACTCCCGCCCAGCCGGGTGTATGGCGTGGCCACTTTCTATCATTTTTTCACCCTCAAGCCGAAGGGCCGCCACTCGTGCGTGGTGTGCCTCGGCACCGCGTGTTATGTCAAAGGCGCGGCGCATGTCCTCTCCGCAGTCGAGAAATCAGCCGGCATCCGCGCGGGGGAAACGACGCCCGATGAGAACCTCTCGCTGGTCACCGCTCGCTGCATCGGCGCCTGTGGTCTCGCTCCGGCCGTCGTTTATGACGGCAAGGTCACCGGTCGCCAAACACCCGAGTCGGCTCTCGAACAAGTGAAAGGATGGATCCGCCATGTTGTTGCCTGACCTTGAAGCGATTGCCAAACGGGAAATCTCATCCCGCAAGAAAGTGACTATCCGTTGCTGCATGGCCGCCGGCTGCTTGTCGTCGCAGAGTGGCGAAGTGAAAGCGGCCTTGGAAAAAGCCGTCCAGGACGCAGGCCTGGCCGGCGAGGTTGAAGTGCGCGGCGTCGGCTGCATGCGCCTTTGCTGCCAGGGGCCGCTGGTGGCGGTGGACCCGCACGACGCGCTGTTTGAAAAAGTGGCTCCACTTGAAGCCGCATCGATCATCAGCGCGCTGGACGGTGGCGAATCCAAGGCCCGCCGGGGCGACCCGCACCATGCGTTTTTCAAAAACCAATTCTCCATCGTGCTGTCCAACAGCGGAGTCATCGATCCCGAGCGCATCGAGTCCTACATCGCCGCCGATGGATATCTCGCCCTCCATCACGCCCTGCGTGAAATGACTGCCAAAGAGGTGCTCGATGCCATCCAGGCCAGCGGTCTGCGCGGCCGCGGCGGCGGCGGCTATCCCACCGGCTTGAAATGGACCACCGTGGCCAAGGCGGCGGGTGAAAAGAAATATGTCATCTGCAATGCCGATGAAGGCGATCCCGGTGCGTTCATGGACCGCAGTGTGCTCGAGAGCGATCCCCACCGCGTGCTTGAGGGCATGGCCATCGCGGCCTATGCCGTGGGTGCCGACCAGGGGTTCATCTATGTCCGCGCGGAGTATCCGCTCGCCATCGAGCGCCTGCAGAATGCCATCCGCGAGGCGAAACGCTTCGGCCTGCTGGGCAGCGGCATTTTTGACAGCCCGTTCCATTTCTCCGTCGATCTGCGCATCGGCGCGGGTGCCTTCGTTTGCGGTGAGGAAACCGCGCTGATGGCATCCATCGAAGGCAAGCGCGGCACACCGCGCCCGCGCCCGCCCTATCCGGCGGAGAGCGGGTTGTGGGGTTGTCCCACGTTGATCAACAACGTCGAGACCTTTGCCAACGTGGCGCCCATCATCCAGAACGGTGCCGAGTGGTTCGCCAACATTGGCACCGGAAAAAGCAAGGGCACCAAGGTTTTCGCGCTCGCCGGGAAAATCACCAACACCGGCCTGATCGAAGTCCCGATGGGCACGCGCTTGCGCATCATCGTGGAGGAAATGGGTGGCGGCGCGCCGGATGGAAACTCGGTCAAGGCCGTGCAAACCGGCGGTCCGTCCGGTGGCTGCATCCCGGCCGAACATCTCGACACGCCGGTCGATTACGAATCCCTTACCCATCTCGGTTCCATCATGGGCTCGGGTGGCATGATCGTCATGGATCAGGATACCGACATGGTCGATGTGGCGCGTTTCTTCATGGAGTTCTGCATGGATGAATCCTGCGGCAAGTGCGTGCCCTGCCGCGCCGGCACCGTACAGATGTATCATCTTCTCGACAAGATCATCCAGCGCAAGGCCAGCCAACGGGACCTCGCCCAACTCGAGGAACTCTGCGATCTTGTCAAGAACACCAGCCTCTGCGGCCTCGGCATGACCGCACCCAACCCGGTTCTCAGCACCCTTCGCTATTTCCGCAAGGAATACGAGGATCGTCTGAAACAGGAATGAACATCCGAACCCCAGTTTTGCCATGTCTGTCCTGACACTCACCATTGATGACAAGGCGGTCAGCGTTGAAAGCAGCGCGAGCATTCTTGATGCCGCCAAGGAAGCCGGTGTGGAAATCCCCACCTTGTGCCACATGGAGGGTCTTGATGACGTGGGGGCCTGCCGCCTGTGTCTCGTGGAGGTTGTCGGCAACCCGAAACTGCTGCCCGCCTGCACCACCCGGGTGGCCGAGGGCATGCAGGTGAATACCGATACCTCCAAGCTCCGCGCCTACCGGCGGATGATTCTCGAACTGCTCTTCGCGGAGCGAAATCATGTCTGCTCGGTCTGTGTCGCCAACGGTCATTGCGAGTTGCAAACGCTTGCCTACGACCAGGGCATGGACCACGTCCGCTACCAATACCGCTATCCGAAATGGGGCGTCGATGCCACGCACCCGTTGTTCGGCATGGACCACAACCGCTGCATCCTCTGCACCCGCTGCGTCCGCGTCTGCTGGCACGTCGAGGGTGCCGGCACCAGGAACGTCTCGGGCCGCGGCCCGCGATCTCATATCATCACCGACCTCAATCAGGATTGGGGCGAATCCGAAACCTGCACGCTCTGTGGCAAGTGCGTGCAATCCTGCCCGACCGGCGCGCTCTTCCACCGCGGTTCCACCGCCGGGGAAATGCAACGCGACCGCGAACGGGTGGGCAACCTCGTCATCGCAAGGGAGACAAAACAATGGAACGTGTGAAACTGGCGACACTCTGGTTCGGCGGATGCGCCGGATGCCACATGTCATTTTTGGATATCGATGAATTTCTCGTCGATGTCGCGGGCCTCGTGGAGGTCGTTTACAGCCCGCTGGTGGACGCGAAGGAATATCCCGAAAATGTCGATGTCGTGCTGGTGGAAGGTGCGGTCTGCAACGAGGAGCATGTCGAAATGGCGCACAAAATCCGCGCCCGCACCAAGTTCGTGGTCGCCTTCGGCGATTGCGCGGTGACCTCCAATGTCTGTGGCATGCGCAACCCGCTGGGCGGCCCGGAAATCGTCCTCCAGCGAGCTTATGTCGAGCTCGCCGATGTCAACCCGGGTTTCCCATCCGCTCCCGGCATCCTGCCGCCATTGTTAGAGCGCGCCGCGCCGTTGCACGAGGTCATCCCAGTCGATTTCTTCCTGCCCGGATGTCCGCCATCCGCCGAACGCATCCGCGCTTTTCTGGTCGGTTTGCTCACCGAAGGCAAAAATCCGCTCACTGGATCCATGATCAAGTTCGGATGATCCGATCCTCACTCCCCGCCGCCATGAGCCAACGCATCATCATCGACCCGGTCACCCGCATTGAGGGGCATGCCAAGATCAGCATTCTCCTCGACGATGGCGGCAATGTGACCGACGCCCAGTTCCATGTTGTCGAATTCCGCGGCTTCGAAAAGTTCTGTGAGGGACGGCCGCTTGGTGAAATGCCCGGCATCACCGCGCGCACCTGCGGCATCTGTCCGGTCAGCCACCTGTTGGCGTCGTCCAAGGCGGGCGACGAGATCCTTGCGGTGCGCATTCCGCCGGCGGCCGACAAGTTGCGCCGGTTGATGAACCTGGCACAACTCGTCCAGTCGCACGCCTTGAGTTTCTTCCATCTCAGCGCCCCGGATTTCCTGTTAGGCTGGGATGCCGATATTGCGAAACGCAACGTCTTCGGTCTTCTGGAAAAGGATCCCGGCCTCACCCGCGCGGGGATCCGCCTGCGGCAGTTCGGCCAGGAAGTCATCGAAATGCTCGGCGGCAAGAAAGTCCATCCATCGTGGTCCGTGCCTGGCGGCGTGCGCAACGGCTTGCCCGCCGACGGCCGCGACCGCATCCGCGCCTGGCTGCCGGAGGTCTTCGCCACCGCGCGCACTGCCATTGATCTCTTCAAAAGCCTGCTCGACCAACTCGATGCCGAGGTCCAGATCTTCGGCAATTTCCCCTCGCTCTTCATGGGGCTCGTGGCTCCCAGCGGTGAATGGGAACATCACGGCGGCCACCTGCGTTTCACCGACAGCGCCGGCTGCATCATCGCCGACCGCATTGATCCGCAGAATTATGCCGATGTGATATCCGAGGCGGTGCAATCCTCCTCTTATCTCAAATCCCCGTTTTACAAAGCGATGGGTTTTCCCGGCGGGATCTACCGGGTGGGCCCGCTCGCCCGGCTCAATGTCTGCGAATCGATGGGCACCCCGCTGGCCGATGCCGAATACAAGGAATACCGCGGACGTTTCAAAGGCGCCGTCACCTCTTCGTTCCTCTATCATCACGCCCGTCTGATAGAGATCATCGCCTGCCTTGAGCGCATCGAGCGTTTGCTCGATGATCCGGACCTGCAATCCGAGCACCTCCGCGCCGATGCCGGCATCAACAGCCTCCGCGGCGTGGGTGTCAGCGAAGCGCCGCGCGGCACGCTTTTCCATGACTACACGGTGGATCAGGATGGCATCATCCAAAAGGTCAACATGATCATCGCCACCGGTCAGAACAATCTCGCGATGAACCGCACCGTGGCGCAGATCGCCAAGCATTATATCAAAGGCCCCAAGATCCCGGAAGCCATGTTGAACCGGGTCGAACACGGCATTCGCAACTTCGATCCCTGCCTCAGTTGCTCGACTCATGCGGTCGGCCAAATGCCACTGCACATCGTGTTGTTCTCCGCGGACGGCACGCTGTTGGATGAAGTGATGCGTTCCTGATAACATCCGCCGGGTTATCCGGACTTCCGCCATGATCCAGACGCTTGTCATCGGCTACGGCAATGAACTCCGCGGGGACGATGGCGCGGGGCCGGCGGTGGCGCGCCTCATCGCGGCTCAGGAGATCCCGGGTGTGGCTGTGGAGATTTGCCACCAGTTGCTGCCCGAACACGCCGCGAAAATCGCCGCAGCGGAATGCGTGGTTTTTGTGGATGCCGCCGCGGGCGATGCGGATGAAATCAGTGTGCGCCGCATCCAGCCGGCCAGCCACCCGGAATTCTGCGGCCATCGGTGCGATCCGGAAAAACTGCTGCATTGGTGCAGCCTGCTTGCGTCGCGGGTTCCACAGGCATGGTTCGTCCAGATCCCGGCGGCGGATTTCGGCATCGGTGAGAAGCTCTCCCAAAAGACGCGACGCCACGTGCGCGATGCGGTTGTTCTCATCCTGCGCATGGTCAAGGATCATGCCGGAACCGTCTTGGTTTCTGCCGCGGAAAGGGAGTAGAGGGCGGGTGTTCCGTCACTCAATCCCTGTTTTGGGGCAAATCCGGCTTGACCCGGGGCTTCCCGGGCCGGACATCCTTTCCATCATCATGCCCAACACCATCCCCGTCGAGCACACCGATCCGATCAACGCGCAAATCCTCGCGATTTCCGAAGACCTCATCGCCGGCTTCCAGCGCCAGCCGTTCCATGTGATCGCGGAAAAATCCGGAGTGCCGCTTGAAACCGTGCTGGAGCGCATTCGTGCGATGCAGGAGGCGGGCATCATCCGCCGCGTGCGCCAGACGCTGCTCTCCACCAAGCTCGCCCACGGCGCGCTGGTCGCATGGAAGGTGCCGGAGGAAAAACTCAACGACGCCTTCGACTTCATGGCCAAGGAAGATCCGTTTTCCGGCCACGTCGTGATCCGCTCCACCGACACCGACGTTTCCGGCTCCGGCTACCGGCTGTGGACGACGTTGAAAGTGCCGGTCGGCGAGTCGCTCGACCACCATGCCACCGCGCTGCTCCGTCTCACAGGTGCGACCGAATACCTGCTGATGCCCGCCAACGGTGTGTTTGCGCTGGGCGTGGGGCACACCCGCCGCAAGACGATGGAGCCCGGCGAAAAATCCGATGAGCCGGCCGTGATGATGACCACCGCCACCGTGGAGCTGACACCCGAGGAGTGGGACGTGCTGCTCGCGCTGAAAGAAGAACTTACGCTCGGCGAGATTTGCGAAACGCCATGGGACCGCCGCGCTGAGGCTGCCGGAGTTTCACTTGAGCGCTTCTTTGAAGTGTCGGAAACACTTAACTCGAAAAAAGTCATCGGGCGTTTCTCCACCTTCCTTGAGCACGTCAAACCATCCGCCTCCGGCGAGCGCGTCACCCGTTTCAACGGGCTCTTCCACTGGGCGGTGCCGAAAGGCCGCGAGATCGAGGGCGGCGCGGAGGTCGGCCGCCATTATTGCATGACCCACTGCTACTGGCGCGAGGGCGGCCCGCAGTTCGGTAACGTCAATATCATGGGCGTCGTCCACGGCACGGAGAAGGAACGCGTGCTCGCCCACAAGGCGGCCATCGACCGTCATCTCGAGTCCGTCGGAATCCCGGTTTCCTACACCAACGTCTTCTGGGGCGGCCGCTCCGAGATCAAACCTTCGGAAATCTCGCCGAAGGTCTATCACGAGTGGCATGCCAAACACGCGGAGTGATCCGCCCGCAGCACATGACTCCCCAACACTATCCCATCCAGCCGGGCCTTCTGTTCGGCGGCGAATACCCCGGCGACAGGAAGCCCGGGGTTGCCCGGGCCCGGCTGTGGAGCCTGGTGGAAATGGGTGTGCGGACGTTTGTTGATCTAACAGGGCCGGCCGACGGGCTTGTAAGTTATGATCATTTGCTGCTGGAACTCGAGCAGGAAGCCGGTGCATCGCTCCACCACATTTCCCTGCCCGTGCCGGACATGGGCGTGCCGGATTCCGGGCAAACCATGCGCGCGATCCTTGATGCGCTCCGCAGCTCGATGGAGGCCAGGCCCGCCGTCTATGTCCATTGCTGGGGAGGCATCGGCCGCACCGGCACGGTGGTGGGTTGCTGGCTGCGCGAATGCGGGCTGGGGCCGGACGAGGCGCTTGCACGTGTCCAACATCTTTATGCCAGCCACATGCCCAAGGTGCGCATTCATCCGGAATCCCCGCAGACGCTGGAGCAGAAGCAATACATCCGGCTGTGGCAGGGTGGAAAAGACTCGCCGTGAGCAGTGCCGGTGATAAACAAAGCCGATGATTCTCGACGACCTCGCCGACTCCGCCGTTTACGAACCCCTGCATCCGCTTTTCCCGCAGGCCTTCGCGCATTTGCGGCGGCTGGCCACGCAGTCGGACTTGCCCGAGGGACGCGTGGAACTGGATGGCGAGCGCATTTACGCCATGGTCGGACATGCTCCCGGCAAGCCTCGCGACGCGGCTCGCACGGAAACGCACCAGCGCTACATCGATATTCAATACGCCGTCCAAGGCACGGATTTGATCGGCTGGATGCCGGTGTCGGATTGCCGCCAGCCGGAGGGCTACAACGAGACGAAGGATGTCGAGTTTTACGGGGACCGGCCCACCACATGGTTCGAGCTGCGTGGCGGTCAATTCGCCGTTTTCCTGCCGCACGACGCCCATGCGCCGATGGCCAACGAGGGCCAGTCTCTCGTCAAGATCGTCATCAAGGTGGCGGTCCACCCATGATTCCATGGAGCCGCCTCAGGCCTCCTCGCGGATCGTTCCGTCGCGGATGACGAGCATGCGGTCGCCGGCCTTGGCGAGGTTCTGATCGTGGGTGACGACCACGAGGGTCACGCCATGCTCGGTGGCGAGGTCCATGAGGATGGACATGATTTCCGCGCTGTTGCGGGAGTCCAGATTGCCGGTTGGCTCGTCGGCGAAGAGGACCTTCGGCTCGTTGACGATGGCGCGGGCGATGGCCACGCGCTGCTGCTCGCCGCCAGAGAGCTCCGCTGGCAGGTGCGCGGCACGATCTGATAGACCGACGCGCTCAAGCGCCTTGAGCGCCGCCGCCGTGGAATCCCGGCCGGAGATGGCACCCGGCACGGCGACGTTTTCCAGCGCGGTGAGTTCCGGCAGCAGATGATAGTTCTGGAAAACGTAGCCGATCTCGCGGTTGCGGTATCGCGCCTGCTCGCGGCGGCCCATGGCATACAAATCCGCGCCATGGATCCACACGCTGCCGCGCTCCGGCCGCTCCAGCCCCGCCAGCGTGTAGAGCAGGGTGGTCTTGCCCGCGCCGCTCGGGCCGCACAGGAAAACCCGCTCGCCGCGCTGGATTCGCAGGTCGATTCCATGCAGCACTTCGATGGAATTTTTCCCGATGCGGTAGCTGCGGTGCAGGTCCACCGTTTCGATCATCGCGTGCTCGGCCATGGGCGGAGGCTGCCCGGATTCCGCCGCAGGCGCAAGCTCCCGGAGCGGTGGAAAATCCGCGGGTAATTCCACCATGCACATCGCAGAAACTGGCTAGACTGGCAGCATCATGACTGCCACAGACACGATTCCTCACCCTGCAAACTCCATGCGCCACCTGCGCCGCCACATCTCCGCGCTGGCCACCTTGCCCGAAACCGAAGCACCGGTGATCAGCACCTACTTCGACCTGCGCACGCCGGTGGAATCCCTGCGCGCCTCCTTCGAAGCCTGGTCCACGGCGGCCCGCAACACGCTGCCCAAGGCGGCGCGGCCGATGTTTGATCTGGCGAAAGCCGAAGTCCGCGCCCTGCTCAAGCAGCACTGGCCGGAGGAAATCCAGGGCCTGGCCATCTTCGCGCGTTGTGGTGAGCATTCCCTGCTCATGGCGCTGCCGTTCCAAGCGAATCTGGAAACCCACTTCGACGCCTCGCCGCGGCCGGCGATTTTCCCGCTGGTGCAGCTCAAGGACCGTTTCAATCGCTTCGTGCTGGTGATCTGCACCGAGGAGACCGGCCGGATCATGGAAATGACGCTCGGCGCGGTGACCGAGGAAATCCTCACCACCCGTCCTGACCCCGGCGCGCGTCTTGGCCGCCAGTTGAGCCGCGAGCACTACCATCATCGGCGCGAGGAGGACACCCGGCGCTTCCTGCGGGATCAGATTCAAATCATCACCAACCTGATGGCACGCCGCGGGCTCAACCACCTGATCCTCGCCGGGCACCCGCGGCATGTCGCCCAGTTCCGCGATCAATTGCCCAAGCATCTTGAGTCCCGGGTGGTCGGCTCCGTGTTTCATGCGCCCAATGGCCGCGACCATTCACCGTTGCTCGATCAAGCCATCGCCACATTCGTGGAGGCCGAGCAGGACGAGAGCCGCAGCACGGTGGAGAGGCTGCACGAACAGGTGCGCCGCAACGGGCTCGCCGTGGTGGGCATTCATGCCTGCAGCGCCGTGATCCATGCCGGAGTCGCCTCCCAGCTCGTCATTTCCGAGGAGCTGCCGCATCCGGACCGCGAGGAGCTCGTCCGGCTCGCCACCGTGCATGACCTCCCCATCGAGGTCTGCGAGGGAGACGAACTGCTCCAAGGCCACGGCGGAGTAGGCTGCCTGCTGCGCTACCGCATGGAATACATTCCCGGGCTGAGCGGGCAAGTCGCGTGAGTTCCGGCATCTTTGCCATTGCCAAGCGACCGGCCCTTTGCTCCTTTTTCGCCCATGGCCAATCCGACCAACGTGCTCTCCAGCGGAATCGAAATCACCGGTTCCATCCGCTTTTCCAACGACATGATCGTCGATGGGAAAATCGAAGGTGAAATCACTTCCGACAAAGGCCGGGTGACCATCGGTGAAAACGCCGTCATCAAGGGCGACGTGACCGCCGGCGAGGTGAAGGTTTACGGCAAGATCGAGGGGAAAATCACCTCCGAGCGTTGCGAGCTCAAGGACAAGTCCCGCATCAACGGCGACATCAAGTCCAAGGTGTTCTCGATGGAGGAAGGCGCGCAACTTTCCGGCCGCACCGAAATCGGCGGCTGAGTTTCAGCGGCCCTCCCAACTTTCCACCTCGTGCTCGGCCGAGCGCGGCTCGAGGTGTGAAATCACCCTGCCGTCGGGTTGCAACATGGCGGCAACGCTGGATTCGATCCTCGTGGCGGAGGAATGGGCCTCGCCGACGGTCATTGCGTCGTCAAACACCAGGTGGAATTCCACCCAATGCGTGCGCCCCGAGTGGCGGTGGCGCAGGTTGTGATAGGACAGGCCGAGCTTGCCGGCCTCCTCATCCAGCAAATCGCGGATCTTCTGCTCGATGGCCGGATCGCTCTCGTCGAGCAGGCCGCCGAGGCTTTCGCGGATGAGCTTGTAGCCCACGCGCAGGATGTTGAGCGCGGCAAGGATGGCGGCGATGGGATCCCACCAGACCCAGCCGGTGAACTTGTAAAGCCCGAGTGCCACGAGCACCGCCATGCTCGACCACACGTCGGTGAGCACGTGGTGGCCGTTGGCCCGGAGCAGCGGGGAGCCGCTGCGTTTGCCCACACTGAGCAGTGCCAGACCGAGCGCCAGATTGATGCCCGCGGCCGCCGCGGTAATCGCCAGGCCGAGCCCGAGATTCTCGATATTCACGCCGAAGACCATCTGACGCCCCGCCTCGTAGAGGATCAGCAGCGCCGCTGCGGAAATCATCGCGCCCTCGAACCCGGCTGATAGAAACGCCACCTTGTCATGCCCGAAGTGATGCGTTTCATCCGCCGGCTTGTGGGCCAGGCGCAGCGCCCACGTGGCGAAGGCGACCGCCAGCAGGTGCACCACGGACTCGGCAGCATCCGAATAAATCGCGGAGGATCCGGTGATCGCCGCGGCGGTCACCTTGGCACCAAGCAGCACCACCGCCGCCGCCAGCGAGAAATTCATCACACGTTTCTGCTGTCCGAAATCCGCCACGCCGCCAGCGTGCATGCGCCTGCCGCAATGGCAATGCCGATTCCTCGTGCCCGGGAAAACATGACGAATGCAGGATATGCCGTGAAAAACGCAATTTTCGCCGAACGGGCGCGGTGAAACTGATGGTCAAGCCGGATGCCGCATCCTAGCCTGCGGCCACGCCGCTGCAAACGGTATCTATCCACTCTGCAATGCCAATCCTCCACATACGATCATGAAACCTGTCACCTTCAACAACACGGTCCTGCGCGATGGGCACCAGTCACTGGCCGCCACGCGCATGAGCACCGCGCAAATGCTGCCTGCCGCACCCATCCTCGATGAGATCGGCTTCAGCGGGCTGGAAACCTGGGGCGGTGCGACCATCGACTCCTGCCTGCGCTACCTCAACGAAAACCCCTTCGACCGCCTCCGTGCCTTGAAAAAAGCCGCGCCCAAGACGCCGCAGATCATGCTGCTGCGCGGCCAGAACATCGTGCAATACACCAGTTTCCCGGATGACGTGGTGGAAGCCTTCGTCCGCGCGGATGCCGCCGCCGGCCAGGATGTGTTCCGCATTTTCGATGCGCTCAACGACAGCCGCAACCTCAAGACATGCATCGACACGGTGCTCGATTGCAAGAAGCACGCCCGCGGGGAAATTTGCTACACCACCAGCCCGGTCCACACCATTGAGGCCTTCGTGAAAATGGGCATTGAGCTGGAGAAAATGGGCTGCCACTCCATCGGCATCAAGGACATGTCCGGCATCATCACGCCGAAGGTGGCCTACGATCTCGTCAAGGAACTCAAGAGCAAGGTTGGCATTCCGATCGTCCTTCACACCCATGATA
>Ga0209391_10000529_pt1 | contig 18176 bp, 21 predicted proteins | sample PPLLak3March2015_FD_187246 | JGI IMG/M metagenome (GOLD analysis project Ga0209391, IMG submission 187246) | Freshwater sediment microbial communities from Prairie Pothole Lake near Jamestown, North Dakota, USA - PPLs Lake P7 Core (1) Depth... | ecosystem: Environmental > Aquatic > Freshwater >...
GCTGCGCAACGCCAGGCCCAGGGCCACGCGCGGGGTCGGCTGCTCCATGCGCGCGCGCGCCGCGGCAAAGGCGGCCTGCGGCAGCGAGCGCGTGCCGCGGAACACCTCCAGCGCCAGTCGGGCGTCACCCAGCGTGCCACTGACGTAGAGGTCGTCGCCGGCCTGTGCGCCGCTGCGCAGCAGCGCTTGCCCGGGCGGGACTTCACCGAACACCGTGATACAGATGGCCAGCGGACCGCGCGTGGTGTCGCCGCCGATGAGTTCGCAGTCGTGCGCGTCAGCCAGTGCGAACAGCCCGCGCGAAAAGCCGTCCAGCCAGACGTCGTCAGCACTCGGCAGGGCCAGCGCGAGGTTGAAGGCCAGTGGCTTCGCGCCACAGGCGGCCAGGTCGCTCAGGTTGACAGCCAGCGCCTTTTGGCCGAGCTTGAAAGGATCGACGGTCGGCAGAAAGTGCCGGCCTTCGATCAGCATGTCGCAGGAGATGGCCAGTTGCATGCCAGGCGCAGGGGCCAGCAGGGCGCAGTCGTCGCCCACACCAAGGGCCGCACGGCGTGCAGGTCGCGTGAAATAGCGCTCGATCAGTTCGAATTCGCCCATGGCGCATCAAGGGGGGGTGGGCCCCGGGTCTCCGGTGGTCGGTTCCCGGGGCGGGAACAGGAAGGACGCGGGCGCCTGGCGCACACGCCGCCAGAAGGCCTGGCGGATGTGCCGTCGTTCCACGGGTGGCACACTGTGCGCGGCCAGGGCCAGGCGGAACGCCAGGAAGAAGCTGACCATCAGGTTCAACGGGCCGATCACGGCGATGCCTGCGACGGCCCACCAGAATTCCGGCGTCGCCAGCACACCCAGCCCCAGGGTGTAGGCTGCGGCGGCCACCTGTCCGGTGGACAGCGTGACGTGGCGCACTTCCAGCCCCAAGCCAAAAAACCCGGTGAATGCCGGCACCAGGCCGAGCATCAGGCCCAGCGAGATGCTGGCCGCCAGGCCCGAGACGTTGGCGCGCAGCCATTTCGACCAGCGGCGCGCGCGCTCCATGCCGAGCAGGCGGGTGGAGCGCGGGTTCCAGGCGATGGCCGATTCGAGCTGGTACAACACGAACCAGTTTTCGACCCAGCCCGCGATGATGCTCGAGGCGAACAGCAGCACCCCGGTGAAGGCGGCATAAAGGGCCGTAGGCCCGAGCAGGCTCTGGTCGTGCAGCACGTGGTGGGCGTGCTCGACATCGAGCATGGTTTCGAATCCGCCCAGCTTCAGCGCCGCGCAGATCAGCAGCACGCCGGGTATCACCAGGCCCAGGTTGCCAATGATCGCGGCGATCTGGGAACGCAGCAGGTGCGCCACCTCGTCGATGAAATGATCGACCGCATCGGGCGCGCTCATGTCCTTGAGCCGGGCCGCCATGGCCGGGGCTGTGACCGCCGGCTGCTTGGTCGCGACGGTCCAGTGCAGCAACATCACGATCACGAACGAAACGGCATAGTTCATGCCGAAAGCCAGGCCGCTCCAGAACGCGGACAGGCCCAGGCCGTAGATCCCGAACTTGGCCCAGGTGGTGAATGCCAGCACCGCGCCGCCGCCGGCGGCGGTTCCCAGCATGTGGCGGTACTCGACCGCGTTGCGCGTGATGTAGTGTTCGCCGCTTTCGGCACCGCGCTCGGCCACCTTGGCGGCCGTCATGTGCGTGCTGCTGGCGACCAGCGCGCGGATGCTGCGCTTGTCCTGCCCGACCTGCGCGAGCTGGGCCAGCAGTCGCGCCGCCGCCTGGGCCGCGTGGTCACTTTGCAGGCAATCCAGCAATTGCCGGATGCGCACCATGCGCTCGCGCAGCTGGCTCAGACGAAAGACGATGCCGACCGAGATGCCGTTCTCTTCCAGATGCGCATAGACCGTGTAGGCCGCATGACGGCAGGCGTCGAGCTGGTCGCGCAGCGCCTGTGCATTGGCCAGGGCCAGCGGGTCGCGCGCGCCACAGGCCTTGACGGCGGCCTTGAAGGCCTCGAACTGTCCGGGCAGGGCGTGAAAAGGCCGTGAGTGGAAAGGGTGGGCCTGTGACACGTTGTGCGACATGCGGGAGCGGATCTCGGACGAGAAGCCGGCCGCGCTGACCTGGCCGACGCTGTAGGTCAGGGCGTCCATCAGCACGCCGGGGCCCCAGGCGTCGTCGCTGGGCGCCTCGAACAACAGGTGCTGGATGCGATCCAGCGTTTCGCCGTCCAGCGCCTTGAGCCAGATCGCATCGCGCCGGTCGGGCAGCAGCAGGTCGAACAGGGTGATCAGGTCATCCGTGTCGGGCGTGACGGGCAGCAGCTTGCGACGCACACGCTCGCCCAGGGCGCTCATGAAGCCAGTGCGCGGTGCAAATCCAAAGTCCGCCAGCAGGGGGGCCGGGTCCACCGTGTCCTTGAACAGCTGCCACCACGCCTGCCAGCGGGCTTGCCATTCGGGCCGGGCCTGCACGGCGTCGAGCATCAGCCGCAACCGGGCCACGGCGCCGGCCGGGTCATCGCCGGACCCCATGCCGGCCCGCACCCAGGCGAGCAGGTTCACCAGCCAGAGATGGCGTTGCGCTCGCGTTGCGCCGGGGTCCAGTCCGTCAAGAAGCCCGGTCAGGTCTGCGGGGCGCTTCGGCATGTCGGGGAATGTCTAATGCAGCACGCGGCCGCCGGTCTGGCCGGTGGCGTCGAGCATGAAACGCGGGATCGGCACTTCGAAGCGTTCACCGTCTTCCTTGACGAAGAAATAGGTGCCCTCCATGCTGCCCGTGGGCGTGCGCAGGCGGCTGCCGCTGGTGTACTCGAAGGCCTCGCCCGGCTTGAGCAACGGCTGGTGGCCGACCACGCCCAGGCCGCGGACTTCCTCGCGGTGGCCGTCGGCGTCCAGGATGATCCAGTGCCGGGAGATCAGCTGGGCCGGCTCGTCGCCCTTGTTGGCGATGGTGATGGTGTAGGCAAAGCCGTAGGCTTCCTCGAGCGGGGACGACTGCTCGGGCAAATAGCGCGGCTGGACACGGACTTCGATTTCAGGGGTGCTCATGGCGCGATCTTAAGCTGGCGGGGCGGACCTGTGCAGCGCTGAGGGCATCGGCTTGCTGCGAAAATGAACTGATGAGCACCGCCTACCGCATCGCCCCCTCGATCCTCTCTGCCGACTTTGCCCGTCTGGGCGAGGAGGTCCGCAACGTCATTGCTGCCGGCGCCGACTGGGTTCATTTCGACGTCATGGACAACCATTACGTGCCCAATCTGACCTTCGGCCCGATGGTTTGCCAGGCGCTCAGGCCGCACGCGAAAAAACCGGACGGCACGCCGGTGCCGGTGGATGTGCACCTGATGATTCAGCCCGTCGATGCGCTGGCCGCCGCGTTTGCCGACGCCGGCGCCGACCTGATCAGCTTTCATCCCGAAGCCTCGGGTCATGTGCACCGCAGCCTTCAGGCCATCAAGGGCAAAGGCTGCCAGGCCGGCCTGGTGTTCAACCCGGCCACGCCGCTGGACGTGCTGGACTGGGTGATCGACGACATCGACCTGATCCTGATCATGTCGGTGAACCCGGGTTTCGGCGGCCAGAGCTTCATCGAAGGTGCCTTGCGCAAGATCGAGGCGGCGCGCCGGCGCATCGAGGCCTGCGGTCGCGACATCCGGCTGGAAGTGGACGGTGGCATCAAGACCGACAACATCCGCCGCGTCGCGGACGCCGGGGCCGACACCTTTGTCGCGGGCAGCGCGATCTTCGGCAAGCCGGACTACAAAAGCGTCATTGACGCGATGCGCGCCGAGCTGGCGCGCTGAGTCCCGAGGCCCAAGGGCCTTTGCGCCGACCTCAGGGTTTGATGTAGGCGAACTTCTCGCGTGTCTGCAACTGGCCGATACGCGCCACGCCGGACGGCGTGAACTCGGCGTCCATGCTGAACTGGTCCTTCTTGAGGCTGCGGTTCTTCAAGGTGATCTCGCAGACCTCGAAGCGCACACCGCGGGCCTTCAGCGCGCTGACCAGCGCGGCGTAGTCGATGTTGGGGTTCTTCTTGTCCTTGGCGCCGTCCATCAGGAAGTCCACGCCGTCGGCATGGGTGACGACCACGATCTTGGTCTCCGGTGCCACGTCGAGGTGGTTGCGGATGTTGCGCAGCCCCTTGGTGGCTTGGGCCTCGGCGTTGTCGATGTGATAGACCACCTTGTCCTGCGCCAGGGCGGCGCCGCAGATCAGCAGCGAGCCGAGCAAGGCCATGAAAAAACGGAAAATGCGTTGCATGAGAGTCTCCTGGCAGTGAAAGCAATTGAGAGGCGCAGCATACTTCCAAAGAACCCCCCGGTGTACCGGGCAAACGTCCACACCTAAGATGAACCTGAAGCGGCCTGAATTTCCTGACCTGGACGCCTGCATCGTCGACCTTGACGGCACGTTGGTCGACACCCTTGGGGACTTCGAGCTTGCGCTCAATCACATGCTGGGGACACTCGATCGGCCACCGGTGACGCGGACCGTGATCGAGCAACTCGTCGGCAAGGGCTCCGAGCACCTGATCCGTTCAGTGCTGGCGCATGTTGAGTTGCAGCGGGGCGTCTTGGATTTTGTGGCCTCGGACGATCTTTTCCAGCGCGCCTGGAGCGCGTACCAGCAACACTACCTGCGAATCAATGGCCGACACAGCACGGTGTATGCCGGGGCAATCGAAGGGCTGCACGCGCTGCAGGCCGCTGGGCTTCGGCTCGCCTGCCTGACCAACAAGCCCACCGCTTTTGCGCGGCCACTGCTGCAGTCCAAAGGGCTGGATGGTTTTTTCACCGCAGTATTTGGCGGCGATGCTTTTTCGCGCAAGAAACCCGATCCGCTGCCACTGATCGAGACTTGCATGGCGCTGGGCAGCACCCCGGGGCGTACGCTGATGGTCGGCGACTCCATCAATGACGCGGCAGCCGCACGCGCCGCCGGGTGTCCGGTGCTGCTGGTCAGTTATGGGTACAACCACGGGCAGCCGATCCGCTGCGTGCCTGCTGACGGGTATGTCGATTCGCTGGCTGAACTGGCCGCCGTCTGGCGGGGCCGGTCCTGATCACTTGCCCAGCAGGGCCTCCTTGAGTTTCCAGTCCGCCGGATTCGGGCCGAGCCAGATCCGCATCAAGGCGTTGAAGAACTCGGGTTCCTTGAACGGCTCGCCCTGGACCTTGCCCTTGACCGTGATCACCGTGCCGGTACCAGGAATCCATTCGATGACGAAGTTTTCACCGGGGAACAGCCTCTTCTGGTCGCTGAAAATCTGGCCCATGCGAACCAGGCCGGGAATCAACTTGGACATTTCACTACGGGGGCTGTTGTCCTCCACGCCGCGCGTGAAGAGCTTGCCCAGCTCGGCCGAGTCAATTTCGCGCAGCATGGTGATGCTCAAGCGCTTGGGCCCCGGCGCGGCCATGACCTCCTCAGGCGTGCCGGCTTTTTTGGTCAGGTACAGGCCGGCCGCATAGACCTTGAACACGGCCTTGTAACGGATGCCGGCGCCGTTGAGTTCGAGCTTGGTGCCGCGCAGTTCGATCGGGTTGTCAAACTTGACGCCGGATACATCCACGGGCTGCGCCATGGCAATGGCACTCAGCAGGCTCAGGGCTGCCCCCAGCATCACAGCACGAATTCGTTTCATATCGGTGCGCTCCAGTTTCAGGTTTGTTTCAGGGAAAAGAGGGTCAGACGGGAGCCGTCATTGTGCTGCTGGTGTTGCCAGGGTGCTACAGGGTTTTGCCGTAGTGTCTGGCTTGACCGGCGTCACGAAACCCTGCGCGGGTTTGCTACACTGCCCGGCATCATGTTCAATCCAAGCACGTCCCCCGCAGGTGGCACCGCTGGCCTTTTTGGCCGGGGAGCCTGGCCCTGGCGCAAGCCACTCAACGTGCAAGCCTGACCGGCGCGGTCCCCGCGCCCAAGCGCCCGGCCCTCAACTGGCCGAGGCTTTGGATGAAAAAGATGTGCCAGCGCGTGGCACTGAGCTTGGAGGCTCAAACCATGATCACCGAACTTGAATTCAAAAGCCTGGCCAGCCAAGGCTTCAATCGCATTCCCTTGATGGTCGAGGCCTTTGCCGACCTCGAAACCCCGCTCTCGCTGTACCTGAAGCTGGCGCACTCGAAAGACGGCGGCAAGTACAGCTTCCTGCTCGAATCCGTGGTGGGCGGCGAGCGTTTCGGACGCTACAGCTTCATTGGCCTGCCCGCGCGAACCCTGGTGCGCGCCAGTGGATTCGGCCCGCAGGCTGTGACCGAGGTGGTGCGCGACGGCGAGGTGGTGGAAACCGTGCGCCATGCCGACGCAGGGGCGAGCAAGACGCCGCTGGACTTCATCGCCGACTACCAGAAGCGCTTCAAGGTGGCGCTACGCCCTGGCCTGCCGCGCTTCTGTGGCGGTCTGGCAGGCTATTTCGGCTACGACACGGTGCGCTACATCGAGAAAAAGCTCGAAAAAACATGTCCGTCGGACACACTGGGCTGCCCGGACATCCTGCTGCTGCAGTGCGAGGAACTGGCGGTCATCGACAACCTCTCGGGCAAGCTCTACCTGATCGTCTATGCCGACCCGGCCCAGCCGGAGGCCTACACCAACGCCAAGAAGCGCCTTCGCGACCTGAAAGAGCAGTTGAAATACTCGGTCAGCGCCCCGGTGGTCAAGCCCAGCCAGGGCTATCCGGCCGAGCGCGACTTTGCCAAGGCCGATTACCTTGCCGCCGTCGAACGCGCCAAGGAGCTGATCGCCGGCGGCGACTTCATGCAGGTGCAGGTTGGCCAGCGCATCAAGAAACGCTACACCGAGAGCCCGCTGTCGCTGTACCGCGCGCTGCGCTCGCTGAACCCCAGCCCCTACATGTACTACTACCACTTCGGGGACTTCCATGTGGTGGGGGCGAGCCCTGAGATCCTGGTGCGCCAGGAGCAGACCGACGAAGGCCAGAAGATCACGATCCGGCCGCTGGCGGGGACCAAGCCCCGCGGGGCGACACCCGAGAAGGACAAGGCCGCCGAGGTGGAACTGATCAACGACCCCAAGGAGCGCGCCGAGCATGTCATGCTGATCGACCTGGCGCGCAACGACATCGGGCGCATTGCGAAGATCGGCAGCGTCAAGGTCACTGAAGCCTTCACGGTGGAGCGCTACAGCCACGTGATGCACATCGTGAGCAACGTCGAAGGCCTGCTGAACGACGGCATGACCAGCATGGACGTGCTCAAGGCCACCTTCCCGGCCGGCACGCTGACCGGCGCACCCAAGGTGCATGCGATGGAGGTGATCGACCAGCTCGAACCCACCAAGCGCGGCCTGTACGGCGGCGCCTGCGGCTACCTGAGCTATGCCGGCGACATGGACGTGGCCATTGCCATCCGCACCGGCATCATCAAGGACGGCATGCTGTATGTGCAGGCGGCGGCCGGCGTGGTGGCCGATTCCGTGCCCGAGATGGAGTGGCGGGAAACCGAGCACAAGGCCCGCGCGCTGCTGCGGGCTGCGGAGCTGGTGGAAGAGGGGCTGGAGTAAATCATGACGAAACAGATCAAGCTCCTGATGATCGACAACTACGACTCGTTCACCTACAACATCGTCCAGTACTTTGGCGAGCTGGGGGCGCAGGTCGAGGTGTTCCGCAACGACGAGATCACCCTCGACGAGATTGAAGCCCGGCTGCAATCGGGCCAGCTTCACCGGCTGGTGGTGTCGCCAGGCCCCTGTTCACCGGCCGAAGCCGGCATTTCGGTGGCGGCCATCCAGCACTTCGCCGGCAAGCTGCCAATCCTTGGCGTGTGCCTGGGGCATCAGTCCATCGGCGCGGCCTTTGGCGGCAAGATCGTGCGGGCGCAGCAGCTCATGCACGGCAAGACCAGCGTCATCACCACCACGCAGGAAGGCGTGTTCGCCGGGCTGCCGAAGCAATTCACCGTGAACCGCTATCACTCGCTGGCGATTCAGCGCGAAAGCTGCCCGGATTGCCTGAAGGTGACTGCTTGGACCGACGACGGCGAGATCATGGGCGTGAAGCACAAGACGCTGGACATCGAGGGCGTGCAGTTCCACCCCGAGAGCATCTTGACCGAGCACGGCCATGCGATGCTGCGCAATTTCCTGGTGCCCGTGGCCTGAATTGAATCCTGAATCAGTAGCAAATAAAGACCATTCGACGCTGGGATAGTTCCAAAATGATTCAAAAAATCCTGCTGGAGACCGTGGATCTGCGCAGTGACACCGTCACGCAGCCCACGGTCGACATGCGCGCCGCCATGCTGGCTGCGCCGCTGGGCGACGACGTGTTCGGCGACGACCCCAGCGTCAATGCGCTGCAGGACCGGATTGCCGCGCTGCTGGGTTTCGAGGCTGCGTTGTTCGTGCCCACCGGCACCCAGAGCAACCTGTGCGCCATCCTGGCCCACTGCCAGCGTGGCGATGAGTACATCGTCGGACAGATGGCGCACTGCTACCGCTGGGAAGGCGGCGGCGCAGCCGTGCTGGGCAGCGTGCAACCCCAGCCCCTGGCGCACCAGCCGGACGGCACGCTGGCCCTGGCGGACATCGAGGCCGCCATCAAGCCCGACGATGCCCACTTTGCCCGCACCCGGCTGCTGGCGCTGGAAAACACACTGGGCGGCAAGCTGCTGCCCTTCGACTATGTGCAATCCGCGACGGCGCTGGCCGCCCGTCATGGCCTGGCGCGGCACCTGGACGGGGCGCGCTTGTTCAACGCCGCCGTGGCGCAGGCCGAATCCACGGGGTCAGACATCGCCACCGAAGCGCGGCGCATCGCGCAGTGCTTCGACAGTGTTTCGGTCTGCTTCAGCAAGGGCCTGGGCGCGCCGGTGGGCTCGGCGCTCTGCGGCTCACGGGATTTCATTGCCCGTGCCCACCGCATCCGCAAGATGGCAGGGGGTGGCATGCGCCAGTCCGGCCTGCTGGCGGCGGCGGCCCTTCATGCGCTGGATCACCATGTCGAACGGTTGGCGCAGGATCACGCGCTGGCTCGGCGGCTGGCCGAAGGGCTGGCCGGCATCACGGGGCTACAGGTCGAGTCGCCGCAGACCAACATCGTGTTTGCCGACCTGACCGGCGCGGCCCGCGATCAGTCGGCCGCCTTGCTGGCGCATCTGCAGGCACAAGGCGTGCGCGCCACCGGGCTGTACCGCCTGCGCTTCGTGACGCACCTGGATGTGAATGCGGCCGGCGTGGACCGCGCCGTGACAGCGATCCGCGGGTTTTTCCGCGCCTGACCGGATTGCTGGAGTTCCACGCGCCATGCCCGACATTCACCACCTCGGCCTGTTCATCGCCGCCGGCCTGTTGCTGAATCTGACGCCGGGGCCGGACGTGCTCTACATCGTCACGCACGCGCTTCGGTCCGGCGCGCGGGCAGGAGTGGTGGCGGCGCTGGGCATCACCGCGGGCTGTTTTGTTCACATTTTTGCCGCGGCGCTCGGGGTCAGCGCCCTGCTTGCAGCCTCGGCAACGGCATTCACTGTGCTCAAGTGGCTGGGCGCGGCCTACCTCCTGTATGTGGGCGCATCCATGCTGCTATCGCGGCGCCCGTATACGCCTATATTGATAGCGGATAGTGACCCTGCGACGCTGGGAAGTGCCCAAAGAAGCTTGAAAAAAGTGTTTTTGCAGGGTTTTTGGACCAATGCGCTCAATCCTAAGGTGGCGCTGTTCTTTCTGGCGTTCGTGCCCCAGTTCATTGCACCGTCCGCGCCTGACAAGACGCTGGCCTTCCTGCTGCTGGGCGCGCTGTTCAATTTCAACGGGCTGTGGGTCAACATCGGCTGGGCGATGGCCGCAACCTGGGCTCGCCAGCGCCTGGGCGCCGTGCGGCAGCGCCTGAATACGGCGACCCTTTGGCTCGACCGCGTGGCCGGCGTGATGTTCATCGGGTTCGGGCTGAAGCTGGCACTGTCCGACAATCCGTCTACTTGAGGAGATTTCCATGCCTATGACCCCCCAGGAAGCGCTGCAGCGCACCATCGAGCACCGCGAGATTTTTCATGACGAAATGCTGCACATCATGCGCATGATCATGAAGGGCGAGGTGTCGCCCGTCCTGATGGCCGCGTTGATCACCGGCCTGCGGGTCAAGAAGGAAACCATCGGAGAGATCACTGCCGCCGCGCAGGTGATGCGCGAGTTTTCCACCAAGGTCCATGTGACCGACAAGACGCACCTGCTGGACATCGTCGGCACCGGCGGGGATGGCTCGCACACCTTCAATATTTCCACCTGCGCGATGTTCGTGGCCGCCGCCGCGGGCGCCAAGGTCAGCAAGCATGGTGGGCGCAGCGTCAGCAGCAAGTCCGGCAGCGCCGACGTGCTGGAAAGCCTCGGCATCAACATCAATCTCTCCCCTGAGGCGATTGCCCGCTGCATCGACGAGGTCGGCATCGGCTTCATGTTCGCGCCCAACCACCACCCCGCGATGAAGAACGTGGCGCCGGTTCGCCGTGAACTCGGCATCAAGACGATCTTCAACATCCTGGGGCCGCTGACCAACCCGGCGTCGGCGCCCAACATCCTGATGGGGGTATTTCACCCGGACCTGGTGGGGATCCAGGTGCGCGCGCTGCAGCGCCTTGGCGCGGAACATGCCGTGGTCGTCTACGGTCGCGACGGCCTGGACGAGGTGAGCCTGGGTGCGGCCACGCTGGTCGGGGAGCTTCGGGCGGGCGAGATCAGCGAATACGAGATTCACCCGGAGGACTTTGGCTTCGCCATGGCCAGCAACCGCGCGCTCAAGGTGGAGACGCCCGAACAGTCGCGCACCATGCTCCTGGGTGTCCTGGACAACCAGCACGGAGCGCCGCGCGACATCGTGATCCTCAATGCGGGCGTGGCGCTGTATGCCGCCAATGTGGTCGATACCATGAAAGCCGGGGTTGAGCGCGCGCGCGCCGTGATCGAATCCGGCGCGGCCAAGGCGCGGCTGGAAAAACTCGTCGTCACGGCCCAGGCCCTGAGCGCGGCCGCCTGAGATGTGGCGCGACCCCGGCGCCTGGATTGCCATTGGCGTGTCGCTGCTCTTCCTGGTGGTGGCGCTGGCGATGCACCGCGTGATTGTGAAAGTACTTAAAGACGGCTCCGCCGACCCAAAAAATGAGTGACATCCTGAACCGGATAGTGGCCGTCAAGCGCGAAGAAATTGCCGCCGGCCTGAAGAAGAAGTCGCTGGCCATGGTGCGGGCCGACGCCGAGAGCCGCGTGCTGACGCGGGACTTTGTGGCCGCCCTGCGTTCGAAAATCTCGGCCGGCCAGGCGGCGGTGATCGCCGAGATCAAGAAGGCCAGTCCGTCCAAGGGCGTGCTGCGCGCTGACTTCATTCCGGCCGACATCGCGCAGAGCTATGCTGACGGGGATGGGGTGACCAGCGCAGCCTGCCTGTCGGTGTTGACCGATCAGCAGTTCTTTCAGGGCAGTGTGGACTACCTCAAGCAGGCACGGGCTTCCTGCCCCTTGCCGGTGCTGCGCAAGGACTTCATGATCGACGCCTGGCAGATCTATGAGTCGCGCGCCATGGGGGCCGACGCCATCCTGTTGATCGCGGCCTGCCTGGACGACGCGCAGATGGCCGATCTGGAGGCGATTGCGCTCGGGCTGGACATGGCGGTGCTGGTCGAAGTGCACGACCGGGCCGAACTGGAACGCGCTTTGCGGCTCAGTACGCCGCTGATCGGTGTCAACAACCGAAACTTGCGCACCTTCGAGGTGTCGCTGGAAACCACCCTGTCCATGCGGGTCGATGTGCCGCCGGACCGTCTGCTGGTCACCGAGAGCGGCATTCTGAGCCGGGCGGACGTGCAGTTGCTGCGTGACGCCCAGGTCAATGCCTTCCTGGTCGGCGAGGCCTTCATGCGCGCGCCCGACCCCGGCCTGGCGCTGGCCGAGCTGTTTGGCTGATTGCCGGCCTGGGTCAGAGCGTGATTTCAGCTTTTCACGACGGGACAGGCCCACAATGACGGACCAGGCGGCGTTGTGGCCGGAGCCTGTCGGCTCGGCAGCGGCCATGACGCCCCGGCTGACGGCGTGGCGTCCCGCGGCCTGGCCGGTCGCCGGCGATTGGCGGGCGCTGACCACTGATTTTTTCAACAGTGACGCCGGGCGACGGCTGGGCACGTTCGTCCGGGCGCGCCTGGACGCGGGTGCCGTGGTCTTTCCGCCGCAGCCCCTGCGGGCCCTGGAACTCACCGCCCTGGCGGACGTGCGGGTGGTGATCTTGGGTCAGGATCCTTATCATGGACCCGGCCAGGCCGAGGGGCTGGCCTTTTCGGTGGCGGCAGGGCAGAAGATACCGCCGAGCCTGCGCAACATCTTCAAGGAGTTGCGGCGCGATCCAGCAGTGCCCGTCGCGGGCAATGGTTCACTGGTGCGTTGGGCGCACCAGGGCGTCCTGCTGCTGAACACCAGCTTGACGGTGGAGATTGGGCAGCCGGGCAGCCACGCCGAAAAGGGTTGGGAAGGGCTGACCAATGCCATCATCGACGCCGTTTCCCGGCTGGAACGCCCGGTGGTCTTCATGCTGTGGGGCGCGCATGCACAGCGAAAAGCTTCCCTGATTGACGCATCGCCCCAACGGCACCAGCACCGCGTTCTGGTGGCCAATCATCCCTCGCCGCTCTCTGCCTCGCGTCCGCCCGTGCCATTTCTGGGCTGCGGTCATTTTCACGAGGCCAATATGTTTCTGACTGGGCAGGGCCTGGCGCCTCTGCGTTGGTAACGGTTTGGACGCGCTGTTGCAAAAATCGGGAAAATGCTGGCATAATCGACGGTTCGCTGAGGAGGGGTGCCCGAGTGGCTAAAGGGGGCAGACTGTAAATCTGTTGGCTTACGCCTACGCTGGTTCGAATCCAGCCTCCTCCACCAGCAGTGTTTTGGCAGCGCAGACGAGCAAGAGTGTTTGGGAAAATGGTTTCCGTGCGTGGTTTGGGGCTAGGCGTTCAGGCGCTGCCTTGTGATCGACGCGGGAGTAGTTCAATGGTAGAACCCTAGCCTTCCAAGCTAATGACGCGGGTTCGATTCCCGTCTCCCGCTCCAGCTCGGGCTCGTCGGTCTGCGAAGAATGGATGGCGTATTTTTGCCCTTGTGGCTCAGTGGCAGAGCACTCCCTGGTAAGGGAGAGGTCGCGGGTCCGATTCCCGCCAAGGGCACCAGTTTTGGGTGTGCGACCGGATCGCATGCCTGATGTTTGTTGGTTTTTTTCGGAGTCGAAAAAATGGGAAAAGAGAAATTCACGCGAACCAAGCCCCACGTCAACGTGGGCACCATTGGCCACGTTGACCATGGCAAGACCACGCTGACCGCGGCCATCACGACCGTGCTGTCGGCCAAGTTCGGCGGTACCGCCAAGGCCTACGACCAGATCGATGCGGCGCCCGAAGAAAAGGCCCGCGGCATCACCATCAACACCGCGCACGTCGAGTACGAAACGGCCAACCGCCACTACGCCCACGTCGACTGCCCCGGGCACGCCGACTACATCAAGAACATGATCACCGGCGCCGCCCAGATGGACGGCGCCATCCTGGTGTGCTCGGCCGCTGACGGCCCCATGCCCCAGACCCGCGAGCACATCCTGCTGGCCCGTCAGGTCGGCGTTCCCTACATCATCGTGTTCCTGAACAAGTGCGACATGGTCGACGACGCCGAACTGCTCGAACTCGTCGAAATGGAAGTTCGCGAACTGCTCGACAAATACGACTTCCCCGGCGACAAGACCCCCATCATCCACGGCTCCGCCAAACTCGCCCTCGAAGGCGACAAAGGCCCCCTGGGTGAAGAAGCCATCATGAAGCTGGCCGACGCGCTGGACACCTACATTCCCCCGCCCGAGCGCGCTGTGGACGGCGCCTTCCTGATGCCCGTGGAAGACGTGTTCTCCATCTCCGGTCGCGGCACCGTGGTGACCGGACGCATCGAGCGCGGCGTGGTCAAGGTCGGCGAGGAAATCGAAATCGTCGGCATCAAGGACACCGTCAAGACCACCTGCACCGGCGTGGAAATGTTCCGCAAGCTGCTCGACCAGGGCCAGGCGGGCGACAACGTCGGCATCCTGCTGCGCGGCACCAAGCGTGAAGACGTCGAGCGCGGCCAGGTGCTGTGCAAGCCCGGCTCCATCAAGCCGCACACCCACTTCACGGGCGAAATCTACGTCCTGTCCAAGGACGAAGGCGGCCGTCACACGCCGTTCTTCAACAACTACCGTCCGCAGTTCTACTTCCGCACCACGGACGTGACGGGCGCCATCGAGCTGCCGGAAGGCAAAGAGATGGTGATGCCGGGCGACAACGTGTCGATCACGGTCAAGCTGATTGCCCCGATCGCCATGGAAGAAGGTCTGCGTTTCGCCATCCGCGAGGGCGGTCGCACCGTCGGCGCAGGTGTCGTGGCCAAGATCCTGGCGTAATTTGTTCTAGGGGTATAGCTCAATTGGCAGAGCGTCGGTCTCCAAAACCGAAGGTTGTAGGTTCGATTCCTACTGCCCCTGCCACCTGATTCGTGGCCCTCAAAGCCCGCCAGAGTCCTGGCGGGCTTCAGCGTCTAAATGGGCGCCTTGATTTAAAGCTGAAAAGCGCAGGATTTGCCGAAAATGGCTTCATCGCAACAAGTGGATACCGTGAATACCACGGCCGACAAGGCCAAGCTCGCCGCATCAGTAGTGCTGGTGATTGCGGCTCTGGTGGCCTATTACCTGCTTGGCAAACAGGGTGCAATTGCGCAGTGGGGTGGTCTGCTTGCGGGTCTGGGCGCTGCGGTCGTCGTGTTTTTTGCTTCGGAGCCCGGCAAGCAGCTGGTGGCTTTTGGCAGGGATGCCTGGCGGGAAGTCAAGAAAGTGGTCTGGCCGTCCCGCAAGGAGGCGACTCAGATGACTCTGTACGTTTTCGGCTTTGTCGTGATCATGGCGCTGTTCCTCTGGCTGACTGACAAGACGCTTGAGTGGGTGTTCTATGACCTGATTCTGGGGTGGAAATAATAATGACTGAAATTGTCGAGAGTCTCCCATCCAGCCCGTCGGCCAACCCCGATTTGAAGTGGTATGTGGTTCATGCCTACTCGGGCATGGAAAAAGCGGTTGAGCGAAACATTCTGGAGCGAATCAACCGCGCCGGCATGCAGGGCAAATTCGGGCGCATTCTGGTGCCGACCGAGGAAGTCGTCGAGATCAAGAATGGGCAGAAGAAGACGACAGAGCGCAAGTTTTTCCCCGGATATGTGCTGGTCGAAATGGTCATGGACGACGAGACATGGCACCTGGTAAAGCACACCAACAAGGTGACCGGTTTTGTCGGCGGCGCGAAGAATCGGCCCGCTCCGATCTCCGAGGAGGATGTGCAAAAGATCGTGAGCCAGATGCAGGAGGGCACGGACAAGCCGCGCCACAAGGTTGAGTTTGAAGTGGGCGAGTATGTCCGCGTCAGAGAGGGTCCTTTCACCGACTTCAACGGGACGGTGGAAGAGGTCAACTACGAAAAGAACAAGGTTCGCGTGTCCGTGACGATTTTTGGTCGCGCCACGCCGGTTGAGCTGGAATTTGGTCAGGTTGAAAAGACCTGAAGAGTGTATTTCGCGCCTTGCGACTCGGTGCGGATGGAAGTTTGTGAGTCGTTAACGTCGGGGAGCCTCTGTCAAGTCTGAGGCGTTTGCACCCGAAAGGAGAAAAGTATGGCGAAAAAAATCGTCGGCTTCGTCAAGCTGCAAGTCCCAGCTGGCAAGGCCAACCCGTCCCCCCCGATTGGCCCGGCACTGGGTCAGCGTGGCTTGAACATCATGGAGTTCTGCAAGGCGTTCAACGCGCAGACCCAGAACATCGAGCCCGGCACGCCCCTGCCCGTCGTGATCACGGCGTTTGCGGACAAGAGCTTCACCTTCATCATCAAGACGCCTCCGGCGACGGCCATGATCAAGAAGGCCATCAAACTCGTCAAGGGTTCTGCCAAGCCGCATACCGACAAGGTTGGCGTGATTACACGCGCCCAGCTTGAGGAAATCGCCAAGACCAAGATGAAGGACATGACGGCAGCCGATCTGGATGCCGCGGTTCGCACGATTGCTGGTTCCGCCCGTTCCATGGGTGTGAATGTGGAGGGCGTATAAATGTCCAAGCTCACCAAGAAACAGAAGTCCCAACAGGGCAAGGTAGACAGCAACAAGCTCTACCCGCTTGCCGATGCGCTGAGCATCGTCAAGGAATGTGCCAGCGCTAAATTTGACGAGTCGATCGATGTCGCCGTCCAGCTTGGCATCGATGCCAAAAAATCTGACCAGGTTGTTCGTGGCGCCGTTGTGCTGCCCAACGGCACGGGCAAGACGAAGCGCGTCGCCGTGTTTGCCCAGGGCGCCAAGGCCGATGAGGCGCGAGCTGCCGGTGCTGACATTGTCGGCATGGATGACCTGGCCGCCATGGTCAAGGCGGGCGACATGCCCTTCGACGTGGTGATTGCCGCGCCGGATGCCATGCGCGTGGTCGGCACCTTGGGTCAGGTCCTCGGCCCCCGCGGCCTGATGCCCAACCCCAAAGTGGGCACCGTGACCGCCGACGTCGCAACAGCCGTGAAGAATGCCAAAGCGGGCCAGGTGCAGTTCCGGGTGGACAAGGCGGGCATCGTGCATTCGACCATCGGTCGTCGTTCGTTTGATTCCGACAAGCTTCAAGGCAACCTGGCCGCGCTCATCGATGCGCTGACCAAAGCCAAGCCGGCGACGAGCAAGGGTGTGTATTTGCGCAAAGTAGCGGTGTCGTCGACCATGGGTGTGGGTGTCCGCGTGGACACGCAATCCATCTCGGCGTAATCGTGGAAATTTCAGGGGGCGCGAAAGCGCCGCCTGATGTGGTGGGCTGCAGCGGCGTTAAAACCGGTGCAGGCCATCCAAGACCGTTGGCGCACGGGTAACCGTGCTTAATCGCAGAGCTCGATGGTTCGCCTGACGGCTCAGGGCCAACGCAGATGGCGATCCCGCTGCAGATGGAATCCGTTCCAGAACAGTTGGTCGCTGCAATGTGGCGTGCTGGGAGGCCTTTTGCCAAACAGCACATATTGTGAAGGAGTAGACCTTGAGTCTGAATCGCAGTGAGAAACAAGCCGTCATTGAAGAAGTGACCGGCCTCGCCGCAAAAGCTCAAACGCTCGTGATCGCGGAATACCGCGGCATCACGGTGGCTGCCATGACCAAACTGCGCTCCGATGCACGCAGCAAGGGTGTGAGTCTGAGTGTGTTGAAAAACACCCTGGCCCGCCGTGCTGTTGCTGGAAGCGCGTTTGAAGTGGTCGCCGACCAGATGACCGGTCCGCTGATCTATGGCTTCTCCGAAGACGCCGTGGCCGCTGCGAAAGTAGTGTCCGATTTCGCGAAAACCAACGACAAGCTGGTGATTCGCGGTGGCGCCTTTGGTGGCAAAGCCCTGGATGTGAACGGCGTGAAGCAGTTGGCCAACATTCCTCCCAAGGAAGTTCTGTTGGCCCAGTTGCTGGGCTTGATGCAATCCCCCATTTCCCGTACGGCCCGTGTGCTGGCGGCTTTGGCGGAGAAAAAAGGCGAAGTGCAGGCCGCCTGACTGGCGTCCGCAACCTTGTAACCAATATTGTTAGGAATTGAAAATGGCATTCGATAAAGACGCATTTTTGACCGCGCTCGACAGCATGACGGTCCTGGAACTCAACGATCTGGTGAAAGCCATCGAAGAGAAATTCGGCGTGAGCGCTGCAGCCATGTCGGCCCCGGCCGCTGGTGGTGGCGCCGCCGCCGCCGTGGTTGAGGAAAAAACCGAATTCAACGTGGTGCTGCTTGAAGCAGGCGCCAACAAGGTGTCGGTCATCAAGGCCGTGCGCGAAATCACGGGTCTGGGCCTCAAGGAAGCCAAAGACGTGGTGGATGGTGCACCGAAGGCTGTCAAGGAAGGTCTTGCCAAGGCTGACGCCGAGGCCGCCAAGAAGAAGCTGGAAGAAGCTGGCGCGAAAGTCGAACTCAAGTAATTGGGTTTGTCCGCAAGGCTGGAGTGCCCTCAGGGGCCTCCAGCCTTTGGTGCTTGCAGAGTGCACCCGAAAGCAGCGCCCCTGACGTTGTTTTTGAGTGTTTTCTGACCCCGACTGCAGAAGACGACTTGGTTCGGGTTGCGTGCAATGCGCAACCGTCCGCCAAAGGTTGGTAGAGGCCAGCCACCAAGCAGGTCGAGCGTATTG
>Ga0209391_10000531_pt1 | contig 18114 bp, 14 predicted proteins | sample PPLLak3March2015_FD_187246 | JGI IMG/M metagenome (GOLD analysis project Ga0209391, IMG submission 187246) | Freshwater sediment microbial communities from Prairie Pothole Lake near Jamestown, North Dakota, USA - PPLs Lake P7 Core (1) Depth... | ecosystem: Environmental > Aquatic > Freshwater >...
TGTGGAAACCGCTCCTGGTACTTGCCATAGGCGAAGCGGCGCAGGTTGCGCACCACGAACAGGGTGTGCTGGTCGACCGTGTAGACATGGAACAGGTCGTACTGCATGCGCCCCACGATATTGCCGAATGCCGGGATGAAGGCCGCCAGCAGCCCGTAGCGATTCAGGCGCTGCAGTTGGGTGTACACGCCCTCGGGCTGGCGCAGGAGCTCGAGGAAATAGCCATTGACCTCCGCGCTCTGCCGGAACGCGTCGTCGACCAGGTAGATGTGTTCCCGGATGGCGCGGATGGTCGCCGCGGTGACGCCGCGCAGCGTCTCGTCACGCGCCAGCAGCACGAACAGTTCCATCAGGGCGGCGGGGCGCTTCACGAACACGGTGTCGCCGGCCGGCTCGAGGTAGCCGTTGCGGGCGCGAAAATCCTCGCCCAGTGCGCGGACTTCAACCGGCGAGTCGGCCGACAGCGCTTCCTGGAACAACTGCAGCAGGCTCTCGTTGAGCCGCTCGAGGCGCATCACCGTGCGGTAATAGAGCTGCATGAACTGCTCCACGGCGAGGGCCGTGTCGCTGTCGCTGAAGCCGAAGCGCTCCGCGATTTGCCGCTGGAAATCGAACAGCAAGCGGTCTTCGGCGCGGCCGGCCAGCAGGTGCAGGGCGTAACGGATCCGCCACAGCGAGCGCTGCCCGCCGACCAGGTCGCGGTGCTCCCGCTCGTTGATGAAGCCATTTTCGACCAGGCCGTGCAAGGTGCGCGCACCGAGGTGACGGCGCGTCACCCAGGAGATCATCTGGATGTCGCGCAGGCCGCCGGGACCCTCCTTGATGTTCGGTTCGAGGTTGTAGGCGGTCTCGTGGTAACGGGCGTGGCGCGCCTGCTGCTCCTCGAACTTGGCCTGGAAGAATGCGCGGCTCGGCCAGATGCGGTCCGGCGAGGTGGCGTCCAGCATGGCGTGCAAGAGCTCCTTCGAGCCGGCCAGCAAGCGCGCTTCCATGAAGGTGGTCGTGGTCACGACGTCGGCAGCGGCGTCTTCGGCGCACTCCGCGACGGTGCGGACGCTGTGGCCGAGATAAAAGCCGGCGTCCCACAGCAGCTGCACGAAGGCCTCGATTTCCGCCTTAGGCAGGCGGCCGCCGAGGTCATCGCCCAGCAGGATCAGCAAGTCGACGTCCGAACAGGGGTGCAACTCGCCGCGGCCGTAGCCGCCCACCGCCACGAGGCTGACGTTTTCCACGAAAGGCACCAGTTTCTTCCAGGCCAGCAGCAGCAACTGCTCGACGAACCAGGCGCGCGCGTGGACCAGCTGAACGACGTCCACCGCGGCCCAGAACTGCTCGGCGAGGACCGCGTCCGCGTGGGCGGCCGACTGGCGCAGGAACTCGCGGAGTTCGGCGATTCGCGCGGCCGTATCCGGTTGCTCCAGGCGAATGATGCCGGCTCCCGTTTCCAGCGCTTCGATGGCGGCGAGGTCCAGGCAGCCCCTGCTTTCCGGTGGTGCGGCCAGCCTGCCGAGCATAGTCAGAATGGATCGCCCGGCAGCCGGGTCAGCACGTCGTAACCGTCCGCGGTGACGGCGATGGTGTGCTCCCACTGCGCCGACAGGCTGCGGTCGCGGGTGACCACCGTCCAGCCGTCCGGCAGCAGCTTGGTCTCGCGGCGACCCAGGTTGATCATCGGCTCGATGGTGAACACCATGCCCGGCAACAGCATCTCGCCGGTCCCGGGACGCCCGTAGTGCAGGACCTGCGGATCCTCGTGGAACACCCTGCCGATGCCATGGCCGCAGTATTCGCGGACCACCGAGCAGCCCTGCCCCTCGGCGTAGCGCTGGATGGCGTGGCCGATGTCGCCGAGCTGGACCCCGGGCCTGACCATCTCGATGCCGGTGACCATGGCGCGGTAGGCGATGTCGCAGATGCGCCGACCCTTCACGGTCGGCGCGCCGACCTGGAACATCTTGCTGGTGTCGCCGTGCCAGCCGTCCTTGATGACCGTGACGTCGATGTTGACGATGTCGCCGTCCTTGAGCCGCCGGTCGCCGGGAATACCGTGGCAAATCACGTGGTTGACCGAAGTGCAGATGGACTTGGGGAAGCCGCGGTAATTGAGAGGTGCCGGGATGGCATCCTGCACTTCGGTAATGTACGCGTGGCAAAGCGCGTCGAGTTCGCCGGTCGTCACGCCCGGCTGCACCCGCGGGGCGATCATGCGCAGCACCTCGGCCGCCAGCTGTCCGGCGACGCGCATCTGCTCTATTTCGTCCTTTGACTTGAGTACGATTCCCATTCTTTCGCGTCGGTTCGCGACCTGCTTGTCCGCCCAGCGGGTTGTCAGGGACTTGAACATGGATGCCCGGGCCGTTGAAAGGCTCATTGTACATGCCGTCCCATACTTTTGCCCTATGACTGCCGGCCCCACAACTGGGATAATCGGCAAGGGTCGCCGGAAGGTCCGTTCCGGTCCGGAAACCTGGGAGAATGGCGAACATGGGCACCCGCAAGTTTTTCCGCTACCTGCTGCCGCTGGGTCTGATCGTTGTGTCGATCGTCGTGGTGGCGGTGCTGGTCGCGATCGCCCAGAGCAAGCGGCCGGAACGCAAGGAAACGACCGGGCAGGCCGTGCTGGTCGACGCCATTCCGGCCGCGCTGACTTCGCTGAACTTCGCCGTCTATTCCCAGGGTTCGGTGGCGCCCCGCACCGAGACCACCCTGGTGGCCGAGGTGGCCGGCCAGATCGTCTCGGTGTCCGACAACTTCATCGCCGGCGGCTTTTTCCGCGCAGGCGAGGTGCTGCTGCAGATCGATCCCAGCGACTACGAAACCGCCCTGCTGCGCGCCCAGGCCACGCTGGCCTCGCGCGACGCGCAATTGGCGGATCAGCAGGCGCGGGCCGACCAGGCGCTGAAGGACTGGGTCAACCTCGGGCGCCAGGGCGTGCCCTCCGACCTGGTGCTGCGCAAGCCGCAACTGGCCGAGGCGATGGCCGGCGTGCAGGCCGCCGAGGCGGAGCTCAAGGAGGCCGAGCGGGACCTGCAGCGCACGAGCATCCGGGTCCCCTACGACGGGCTGGTGCGGACCAAGCTGGTCGACATCGGCCAGTACGTCGCTCCGGGTACGCCGCTGGGCGTGAGCTTCGCCATCGACACCGCGGAAATCCGGCTGCCTTTGTCGGCCAGCGACCTCGCATTCCTCAACCTCCCGTCCGCGACGCGCCTCGACCAGGCGCATCGCGTGCCGGTGGTGCTGACGGCCGAGAACTCCGGCTCCGGCGAAACCTGGCGGGCCGAGATCGTCCGCACCGAAGGCGTGGTCGACGAAAGCAGCCGCGTGATCTACGCGGTGGCGGAGGTCGTCGATCCCTACGGCGTGCTGGGCCGCAGCGCACAGCCGGAACTGAAAATGGGCAGCTTCGTGCGCGCCGAAATCCAGGGCCTGCGGGCGGAGAACGTGGTGGTCCTGCCGCGCTCGGTGCTGCGCCCGGACAACACGGTGCTGATCGCCAACTCCGAGCGCGAACTGGAGGTGCGGGCGGTCACGGTGGCTCGCTCAGAACCGCGCAATGTTTACATCAGTAGCGGCATCGAGGCGGGAGAGCTGGTTGTGACGACTTCGATGGACGCCCCGATTCCCGGCACCCGTCTGGCCATCGCCGGCGAGAATGGCGAGCCACCGGCAACGGATACCGGCGACGCCGAAGGCACGGTCGCCACCACGGGAGCCGACCAATGAAGGACGGGCCCTTTGGCGCCTTGATCGAGTGGTTCGCGCGCAATGCGGTTGCGGCCAACCTGCTGATGGTCATCCTGCTGGTCGGCGGCCTGTTCACGGTCTTCACGATCAAGAAGGAAATCCAGCCGCGCGTCGAGACCAACTACATCAACATCGGCGTGCCGTTCCTGGGCGCCACCCCGCTGGACGTCGAGGAAGGCGTCGTCGTCAAGATCGAAGAAGCCATCCAGGACATCGAGGGCATAGAGGAGATCGTCTCCACCGCCAGCCGCGGCTACGGCGAGGTCACCGTCGAGGTGCACGCGGATTACGAAGTGACCGAAGTGATGGACGAGGTCAAGAACCGCGTGGACGCCATCTCGACTTTTCCCGAAAACACGGAAAAGCCGGTCATCTCCCGCACCCAGTTCCAGCAGCAGGTGCTTTTCGTCAGCGTCTACGGCGATGTGGACGAGCGCACGCTGAAGGAATACGCAAAGCAGGTGCGCAACGAGGTGGTCACGCTGCCCGGCGTGACGCGCGCTGAAATCCTGGGCGGACGCCCGTACGAGATCAGCATCGAGGTCAGCGAGTTCACGCTGCAGGGCTATGGCCTGACCCTGTCCGAGGTCGCCGAGGCGGTGCGTCGCGGCTCGCTGGACCTGTCCGCGGGCTCGATCCGCTCGGAGGCAGGGGACATCCTGGTCCGCACCAAGGGCCAGGCCTACGTCGGCCGCGATTTCGAGGAAATCGTGGTGCGCACCAACCCGGACGGCACCCGCATACTGCTCAAGGACATCGCCGAGATCCGCGACGCGTTCGTCGAAAGCGACAGCTTCTCCGAATACAACAGCAAACCGGCCATCTCCATCCAGGTGCTGTCGGTCGGCAACCAGAGCGAACTCGACATCTCGGAGACCGTGCGCCGCTATGTCGAGGAGAAGAAGGCCGATCTGCCGGCGGACATCCAGCTGGACACCTGGGCCGACGTCAGCTACTACCTCAAGGGCCGCCTGGACATGATGATCAAGAACATGATCTTCGGGGCGGTGCTGGTGTTCCTGACCCTGGCCCTGTTCCTGCGCCTGAAGCTGGCGTTCTGGGTGATGATGGGCCTGCCGGTCGCCTTCATGGGCGCCTTCTTCCTGATGCCGACCGTGGGCGTCACCCTGAACATGCTCAGCCTGTTCGGGTTCATCCTCGTGCTGGGCATCCTGGTCGACGACGCCATCGTCATCGGCGAGAGCGCGTACACCAACATGCGCGCCAAGGGCCATTCGATCGAGAACATCGTCGAGGGCGTGCACAAGGTTGCCGTCCCGGCGACCTTCGGCGTGCTGACGACCATCGCCGCTTTCCTGCCCATCCTGCTGGTAACGGGCGTCTCCGGCCAGTTCTTCTCCGCGATCGGCTGGGTGGTCATCCTCTGTCTGTGTTTCTCGCTGATCGAGTCCAAGCTGATCCTGCCGGCCCACCTGGCGCACATGAAGGTCAAGCGCTACGGCGAGGGCACGCACAATGTCTTCGTCCGCTTCCAGCGGTTTTTCAGCGAGGGCTTGCACCATTTCGTCGATGACATCTATGCGCCTTTGCTGGAGAAGTCCGTCAGGCGCCGTTACCTGACCTTTTCGATCTTCGTGTGCCTGCTGATCCTCTCGATCGGGCTGCTGGCCGGCGGCCTGCTGCGCTTCGTCTTTTTCCCCGATCTCACCGCGGATTTCCTGCAGGTCGAGCTGGAAATGAGCGAAGGCACGCCGGTGACGCAGACCCACGAGGCACTGCGCCGGGTCCAGGACGGCCTGTGGGAGGTCGACCGCCAGGTCAGCGCGGAACAGGGCGTAGCCTCCGGGGCAGTCGTCAAGAGCGTGCTGTCGTTCTCGCAGAGCGACGTCGCCGGACAAGTCATCACGGAGCTGGTCAAGGAGATCGACGACATCATCAGCGGTCCCGAAGTCCTGCGCCGCTGGCGCGAAGCGGTCGGCACCATCCCAGGCGTCAAGACGCTCGGCTTCGAGGGCGCCACCGGGCCCAGCGGCGGTCCCGCCATCTCGCTACAGTTGATCGGCACTAACATCGAGCAGGTCGGGCGCGCCGCCAAGGATCTCGAGAATCGCGTGCGCGGCTACGCGGGCGTCTACGACGTACGCAATTCATTCGAACGCGGCATGCCGGAGATCAAGCTCAACATCAAGCCCGAGGCCGAGGCCCTGGGCCTGACGCTGGCCGACCTCGCGCGGCAGGTCCGCGCAGGCTTCTACGGCGAGGAAGTGCAACGCGTGCAGCGCGGCCAGGACGAGGTCAAGGTCATGGTGCGTTTTCCGGAGGACGAGCGCGATTCCGTCGGTTACCTCGAGAACATGCGCATCCGCACGCCGGACGGGGGCCGGGTGCCGTTCCACGCGGTGGCCGAGGTGGAGCTGGCGGAAAGCCCGACCACCATCCGCCGCTTCGACCGCGAGCGCTCGGTGCGCGTGTCAGCCGAAGTCGACAAGGAGAATTACGAGCCGGGCAAGATCACCGAGGACATCCTGGAAAAGGAGCTGCCCGAGGTGCTCGCCCGCTACCCCGGCGTGCGGCACCGGCTCAGCGGCGCCAGCGAGGCGCAGCAGGAAGTGCAGCGCGACATGACCAAGGGCGCCGTGTTCGCGCTGTTGCTGATCTACGCCCTGATGGCCATCCCGCTGCGCTCCTACACGCAACCGCTGATCATCATGTCGGTGATTCCCTTCGGCATCATCGGGGCCCTGGTGGGCCATTGGATACTCGGCCTCGAGGTCAGCATGATGAGTTTCTTCGGCATCATCGCGCTGGCCGGGGTGGTGGTGAACGACAGCCTGATCCTGGTCGATTTCGTCAACCGCGAACGCCAGCTCGGCGTGCCCCTGGTCCAGGCCGTCAACGACGCGGCGCGCAAGCGTTTCCGGGCCATTCTGCTGACCTCGCTGACGACCTTTTTCGGACTGGTGCCGATCGTGCTCGAAACCAGCCTGCAGGCGCGCATCGTCATTCCGATGGCCGCCTCGCTGGCCTTCGGCATTCTCTTCGCCACCATCATCACGCTGTTCCTGATTCCATCCCTGTACCTGATCCTGGACGACTTCGCGATCTGGTGGCGAGAGGCCTGGAACCATGTGCTGCCGGCCCGCTTCAGGCGTCCGCCGATGCATGCGGGCGTCCACCGGCCGGCCCCGGAGATCCCGGCGAAAGCGTCGGATTCCTGAGCGCGGCGGCCATGAGCAGGTGCCGCGCATCAGTCGCCCAGCCGATCGCCGGCCTGCTGGCCGCCGCGCGCGGCCGCCTCGGCAACCGGCACGCGGACTCGCAGGACTCACATGACTCGGGGAACTCGGGGGCTGCGAGCGGCCTCGAGGCCGACCTGCTGCTGGCTCATGTGCTGGGGGTCAGCCGCGCCTGGCTGTTCGCCAACCGGGAGCGGGCGGTGCCGGCCGGCGAGGCGGGCCAGTTCTGGCAGCTGGTCGAGCGGCGCGCGGCCGGCGAACCCATCGCCTACCTGGTCGGCCGCCGTGAATTCTGGTCCCTGCCCCTGACCGTCACGCCGGACGTATTGATTCCGCGGCCCGAGACCGAGCTGCTGGTGCAGGCGGCCCTCGACTTCATCCCCGCCGATGCGGCCTGGCGCGTCGCGGACCTGGGCACGGGCAGCGGCGCCGTGGCGCTGGCGATCGCGATCGAGCGGCCCCGCTGCGAGGTGCATGCGACCGAGCGCAGCCGCGGCGCGCTGGAGGTCGCCGCGCGCAACATCGGCGCCGTGGCGCCGGGCCGTGTCACCCTGCACGCAGGAAGTTGGCTGGAGCCGCTGTCCGGACAGTTTCGCGTCATCGTCAGCAACCCGCCCTACGTCGCGGCCGCCGACCCGCACCTCGCCACGGGCGATTGCCGCTTCGAGCCGCGGGAAGCGTTGACGCCGGGCGCCGACGCGCTGGCGGCCATCGGGCAAATCATCCGCGCGGCACCGCCCTGGCTCGAGACAGGCGGCCTGCTGGCCTTCGAGCACGGCTTCGACCAGGGCGAGGCCTGCAGGGAACTGCTTAGAGGTCTGGGCTACACGGACGTCAAAACGCGGGCTGACCTGGAAGGTCGGGAACGGGTGACATGCGGGCAAAAGCGCGCATAGGGGCGGGGTGAAGAAAGAGAAAACGTCATCCCAGGCTTGACCCGGGATCCCGGATATTCGCTGGCACGAATTCCGGGATGACGAGGGTTGGTTGCTGGCGCGAATTGCGGGATTGACGGGGCCCCAAAACCAAAACAGACCGACATCCTGTCGATCTGTTGGTTTGGAGCCCTGTGTGTGTTGTAGATCAGTATACCCATTTGTAAATTCTTGTCAATAACCGTCAATACGAATTTTCACTGGCTGCTGCAGCGTTATTCGGGGGCGTGCCTCAGGGCATCATCTTCCGGGCCGCGATCATCCCGGCGGCCAGAAACACCAGGATCATCACCACCAGGCCGTAGCGATTCAGCATCTGGATCATTTTGACCACCTTGGTATTGACCATGGTGCATTCCTCGCTGGCGCCGGGCACGATGATCAGGTCCTGGCAGTCCGAAATATCGGCCCTGAAGTCCTCGCGCTCTACTTCAAAGACATCGCATTCAATGCCATCCGCAGCGGTGATCGCCAGCTCCCAGCCACCCGGCTTGTCCTGATTGATCAGGCGCGCCCCCGCGTCTGCAGCGAACCCCGCGGCGCAGTGCAGGCGGACTTCGGCGTCGGCCTCGCGCTCCGACGCGCCGATCCACTTCTTGTACACGGTCAGCGAGGTTTGCTGGCTTTCGATGGTGATCTGGCAGAAGTTCGCGTGCCCCGGTTTCACCCCCGAAAACAGGCAACCCTCGTCCGTCAGCTCGACCAGGCTGCCGCCGTCGCCCAGGAAACTCAGGCGCTGGCCGGCGATGGGCAGGGCGCCGAGCAGGCAGGTCAACTCCACCCCTTCGCGGACCGCGATCGAAAACGAGCGCGAGTCGCCGGGGGGTATGTTGGCGCTGAGGGAGCGGGCGCCGTCCTCGTAGCAGATCAACGTCACCTGCAGCAGTTCCAGTGGGGTTTCGCCGAGCTTGACGTCGACCGTGAACGAGGCGGAGTCGCCGGCCGCCCATGCGGCCACGGCGAACAGCAGCTGGCTGGCCGCCAGCATCCGGCACACCCGCTTCATCGCCATGCGCACCCAGCCCGTCACGCGGTAAACCTTAGCTTCATTCGGGAACGGACTCCAGCCAAAAAAAAACCCCGCGGCGAACCGCGGGGTTTTTTGATCTTGCCAGAAGTCGCGGGCAAGGCCCGCTCCTACATTACACGAAACGACGGAAGCCGACGAAGCCCACGCCCAGCATCAGCAGGGCCATGATGGCCAGGCCGTACTGGCTGAGGGTCGGGATTCCTTCGAAGAACACGCTGTTGACGATCGTGCAGCTCTTCTCGCCTTCGCCGACCGCGAACGTGGTCGAGATATCGCAGCCCTGATCGGACTCGACGGCGCTGTCATAGGTGCTTTCTTCGGCGGAGCAGTTGGTCGCGTCGCCTTCTTCGCCGGCCCACGGATTCGGACGCAGCGTGGTGACCGAGAACGTGCTGTCGCCATAACCTTTGAAGTAACCGGACACATCGGTCAGCCCGTCGTACGTGCTGGTCAGCACGTCGGAGCATTCCCAGTGGATGCTGAACGCCTGGCTCACGTCCACGTCTTCGGCGAAGTCAAATTCCTTCTCGACCACGTACGTGAACTCTTCCGGGGCCATGACGAAGACGCAGTAGTTGTCTTCTCGGGTGTTGAGGTCGGCGGCAGCAGCCGTCCACAGGCAGGTGCCTTCTTCCGTGGCTTCGCCGTTGGTCTGGATGTCAACCACCTCAAAACCGGTGAGGCTGGACGGGGTGATTTCGCAGCTGATGAACTGGGCCAGGTCAAAATTATCGACCACGAAAATCACCTTGTCGGCAGGCAGCGGGCCAATCTCGAAAGACTGTTGCAGCGGATTACCGGTATTGCACACCAGGGTGACGTCGATCGTCTGCGTGTACGGACCCGCCGGCACCAGCTGCAGCGAGGTGTCGAAACGGACACTCGTCTGCGCCAGCGCGAAGCCGGGCACGGCCAGCAACGCAACAGCTGTTAAAAACGCGCGTTTGATGTTCATTTGTATCTCCATTTTATTGGGACATTTTTGGAATGGGGCCCCTGTTTAGTTGACTGTCGGGCCGTTCTTCCATCACTCCTTAAAAGACACCCGGCAGGGGGTGATCGGGCCCACATGCCAGGTTTTGAGTCCGGACGGGTCAGCTTTCTTGGATCGGCTCATGGCCAATCCGGGCGCGGCTTTCCCAAACCGTTGGCGTAATTATCCTCTATATGTAAATTTGTGTCAATTGTTTGTGCCGACGAATTTAATGGGTCCGCGCGCGCAATTTTCGAGCGCTCCCGCGCGACCAATTACCGCCCGCCGGCGTCTTCGGGCAGCGGCCCCTCGGCGGCCGGCGGCTCGCCCACGGCGGGATCGATATGCCGGGTGTTGCGGGCGCCGAGTTCCCGCAACTGCTCGGTCTGCCGCAGCAGGTTGCCCGCACCGCTGGACAGTTGGCCAAACGCCGCGTCGTAACTCTGCTGCGCCTGGCGCAGGCGGTCGCCGACCTGCTGCAGGTTGTCGACGAATCCGGCGAATTTGTCGTACAGCAGGCCCGCCCGTCGCGCGATCTCCTGGGCGTTGCGGTTCTGCTTGTGCACTGCCCACACCGAGCCCACGGTGCGCATGGTGGCCAGGAAGTTGGTCGGCGACAGCAGGGCCACCCTGTTGCGCAGGGCGAACTCCGCCAATTCCGGGTCGGCCTGCAAAGCGGCAATCAGCGCCGCCTCGATGGGCACGAACATCAGCACGAAGTCCGGGGAATTCAGTTCGGGAATCTCGGCATAGCCTTTTTCGCCCAGGTTCTTCACATGGGCGCGGAGCGAGGCCAGGTGTTCTTTCAGCGCGACGGTTCGGGTGTCGTCGTCATCCGCCGCCTGCAGCCGCGTCCAGGCCACCAGCGACACCTTGGAATCGAGCACGATGGATTTGCCTTCGGGCAGGTGCACGACGAGGTCCGGCTGGATGCGTTGTCCGCCCTCGGTGATCACCGAGTACTGCGTGGAGTACTCCCGGCCTTTCTGCAAACCCGAAATCTCCAGCAGCCGCTCGAGTTGCTGCTCGCCCCAGTTGCCCTGCGCCTTGACATTGAAGGTCAGGGCGCGGGACAGATTGGCGGCGTCCTCGTGTAGGCGCTCGTTCAGTTTCTCCAGCTCGCCGAGCTTGGCCTTCATGACCTGGTGCTGGGCGGTCTCTTCGCGATGGGCGTTTTCCACTGTGTTGCGGAACTCGCCGAGTCTTTCGCCCAGCGGTTTCAGAATCGCATCCAGCTGCTGCGTGTTTAACTCGGAGAGCTTCTGCGAGCGCTCTTCGAAAATGCGTCCGGCCAGCCGCTCGAAGTTCTCCGACAGGCGTTTTTCGGCCTCTTCCAGCTTGGCGATCTGTTCGCGGAAATGCTGTTCGCGGTCGGCGAGGCGCGTTTCCAGCACCGCCGACTGTTGCTGCGCCTGAGCGCCCCGCCGCGCTGCCACCCCGGCGGCCGCCACGGCCATGAACAAGCCGGCAAGCAGCCCGATGAGCAGGCCGATGACCAGCGCCGTCTGCGGTTGTTCCACGCCCTGGAGGATCAGCCATTCGTTCACTGCGCGGTCTCATCCTGTTGCGAGACAACCTGCGCCCGCTGGTCGCGCTTGACCTGTTGCCACAGGACTTCCATCTCCTCCAGACTCATGGCCGCGAGCGCCGCCCGGCTGCCCGCGGCCTGCTCGACCGCGCGGAAGCGCAGCTCGAACTTGGCATTGGCCCGCCGCAGCGCCTTGGCCGGGTCGATCTTCAACTGGCGCGCCAGGTTGGTGACGACGAACAGCAGGTCGCCGAGTTCGTCCTCCATCGCTTCCGCCTGGCCCGCCCACATGGCCGCCCGCAGTTCCTCCACTTCCTCGGCAAGTTTGTCCAGCACGGGCTCCGGGGACTCCCAGTCGAAGCCCACGCGCGCCGCCTGTTGCTGCAACTTCACCGCCCGCTGCAGTTCGGCCATGCCACGCGGGACGTCGTCCAGAAGACTGCCGCCGTCCGGGGAGCGCCGCCTGGCTGCGCGCTCGCTGGCCTTGGCCTGTTCCCACGCCTCCGCTCGGGCGGCCTCGCTGTCCACGACCTTGCCCGCGAAAACATGCGGATGGCGACGGACCATCTTGTCGCAGACGGCGTCGACCACGTCGGCGAACGCGAAGGCGCGAATTTCCTCGGCCATGCGCGCATGGAAGGCCACCTGCAGCAGCAGGTCGCCCAGTTCGTCGCGCAACTCGTCCATGTCGCCGTGCTGTATGGCGTCGGCGACCTCGTAAGCCTCCTCGATGGTGTACGGCGCGATGGTGGAGAAGTCCTGTTCGCGGTCCCAGGGACAGCCGGTCTCGGGGTCGCGCAAGCGGGCCATGATGTCGAGGAGGTTCTGGATGTTGTGGCTGTCGATGGCTGCGCTCCTTCATGTGCTTGCGGTAGGACCGGACCTTGTTCGGGAATAATCGCGAACGATGTTCGCTCCTACGTTCTATTTCATAGCGCTCAGGAAGCTGGCAGGGTCACGCGGATTTCCGCGCCGCCAAGTTCGCTGCGGCCGATGCCGACCGTGCCGCCATAGGCCGCGACCAGCTCGGTGACAATGGCCAGGCCCAGGCCGTGGCCTTCCACGCGCTCGTCGCCCCGCGCGCCCCGCTGCAGCAGGCGCGACCATTGCGCTTCGTCGATGCCGGGCCCGTCGTCCTCGACGTTCAGCCATAGCCCGGGCCGTGAGCGGCCCGGCTCGACCGCGCCACCGCGCACGCGCACCCGGCTCCTGCCGTACTTGAAGGCATTGTCCAGCAGGTTGCCCATCAGCTCCAGCAGGTCACGCCGCTCGCCGTAGAACGCCAGCCGTTCTTCCAGTATCGCCTCCGTGCTTATCATTCTCCGCGAATGGACTTTGTTCAGCGAGTCGATGATGCGCTGCAGTTGCGGCGCGACCTCGACCGGCACGGTCAGGCTGCGCCGGGCGGTCGACCCCGCCCGCTGCAGTCGCGTGGCGATCAGGTGTTTCATTTCCTCGACCGCGTTCTGCATCGAGCGCCCGGCCTCTCCGCCGTGCAGCGGGAGCCCGGCCTGGACGACCGCGAGGGGTGTCTTCAGACTGTGCGCCAGCGAGTCCAGCGCGTTGCGGATGCGCTGCTGGTTGGATTTCTCGGTTTCCAGCAGGCGGTTGACGTTGCGTACCAGCGGCTCCAGTTCCCGCGGGTAATTGCCGTCGAGCCGCTCCGCCCGCCCCGACTCAACGCGCGCGACATCGGCGGCCACGCGCCCGAGTGGCCGGAAAGCAAGCACCAGGAACGCCAGCTGGGCCAGCACCAGGATGACGCCGGCGGTGCCGAGGGAACGCCACAGCCCGAGGCGGAAGGCGCTGGTCTGCCGTTCGATCTCGGCCGCGTCGACCAGCACGGTGACCGTGAAAGGCTCGATGCGGTCGTTTTCGAGTTGCCAGCCGATGCCGTAGCGCAGAGTGTACGGCTGGTCTTTCGCCGCCGGCTCGCGAAAGTCCACGGCGCCCGCTTCGAGCGCCCCGCCGGACGGCAGAGGCAATCCCAGCGCGGACCGCGAGTGCCACTCCAGGCCCGCTCCCGCGACGCTTACGTAAACCCCGGACCCGGGCTGCACCAGGCGCGGGTCCGCGAAATCTTCATCCACACGGAATCGCCCGGCTTCGTCCACTTCCATGGCGGCCAGGACCAGGTAGACGTAGGACTCCATGCGGGTTTGCAGCGCCGACACGGCGCCGCGGTGGTTGGCGGCGTTCAGCGCCAGGCCGACCAGGCCGAGCGCGATGATGAGCGCCAGGCCGGCGCCCAGGATCAGGCGGTTACGGAGCGAGGGGGAGCGCAAGCCGGTAGCCCCTGCCGCGCAAGGTTTCGATCGGGTTCAAACTGCCGTCGGGATCCAGCTTTCGGCGCAGACGCCCGATGAATACCTCGATCACGTTGCTGTCGCGGTCGGCATCCTCTTCGTAGATGTGCTCGGAAAGGTCCATCTTGGTGACCACCTCCCCGGGGTGCATCAGCAGATACTGCAGCACCTTGTACTCGAAGGTGGTCAGTTCGATCTCCTCCGCGCCGCGATAAACGCGCTGTCCGGACAGGTCGGCGGTGAACGGGCCGAACTTCACTTCGGGCCGGGCATGGCCGCCGGTGCGCCGCAGCAGCGCGTTGATGCGGGCCAGCAGTTCTTCGACGTGGAACGGCTTGGTCAGGTAGTCGTCGGCGCCCGCTTCCAGCCCAGCGACCTTGTCCTGCCATTCGGAGCGGGCGGTCAGCACCAGGATCGGAAAATCGCGGCCGCGGCTGCGCAGCTTGCGTATGACCTCGAGGCCGGGCAGCTCGGGCAGGCCGAGATCGATTATCGCGAGGTCGATCGGGAACTCCTCGCCCACGTAGAGCCCTTCGACGCCGTCGGTCGACACGTCGACCGCGAAGCCGGCGTCGCGCAACTGCTTGCGCAGCGCCTCGACCAGCCGGGTGTCGTCCTCGATGAGCAACAGGCGCACGCGGTTCCCCCCGGTCCGATCAACCTTCACGCACGGGAACGCGCACGGTCTTGACCACGCCGTCCTTGGTCAGCAGCTTGATGACGTGCACCCGCCGCTTGCCGTCCTGCACGGTCTGGGCCGACAGCACCTTGGCGTCGTGTTGCCTGGCGGCCTGCTCGGCCGCCTCGTCCAGGGACTGGCCCCAGGCCGCGGGCGCAGCAGCCAGTGCGAGGCAGGCCGCGAACACCAGGGTCGTGAGCCCCTTCTTGAATTGACGACTCTTCATCGAAGCTACCATGAGCGAGCTGATGCCCATTGTATGGCATCGTCGTGAACGGGTGCTGAACCGCCGCCGGCCGCGCGCATGTGCGCCAGGGCCTGCAGCAGCAACTCGCCGTTGTCCGGCTCGCGGTGGGCGTGCTCGCTCAGGTAGCGCCGCCAGCGCCGCGCCCCGGGTTGGCCCTGGAACAGCCCCAGTGCATGCCGGCAAACGTGTTTGGCCGCCACGCCGCGCCCCACCTGGACGCGCAGATAGTCCGTCAGCGCCTCCGCCGCGGCTTCGCGGCTGGCCGGCCCGGGCTGCGCGAACAATCGCGCCTGCAGCTCGGTCAGCAGCCAGGGGTCGTGATAGGCCGCGCGCCCGAGCATGACCCCGTCCACCTCGCGCAGGTGGCGCTCGACCTCGGCCACGCTGCCGACACCGCCATTGAGTATGACCGTGAGACCCGGGTTCTCCCGTTTCAGTCGATACACCCAGTCGTAGCGCAACTCCGGCACTTCGCGGTTTTCTTTCGGGCTCAGGCCGGACAGCCAGGCCTTGCGCGCGTGCACGATGAAGACGGCGCAGCCGGACTCGGCGACCCGGCCGACAAAATCACTGAACCAGGCATAACTTTCGTGTTGGTCCACGCCCAGGCGCGTCTTCACGGTCACCGGTATGCCGACCGCCTCGCGCATGGCCGCCACGCAGTCCCGGACCCGCCCCGGCTCGAGCATCAGGCAGGCGCCGAAGCGCCCCTGCCGGACACGGTCGGAAGGACAGCCGACGTTCAGGTTGACCTCGTCGTAGCCGCGCTCGGCGGCGATTCGCGCGCAGCGCGCCAGTTCCGCCGGTTCGCTGCCGCCCACCTGCAGAGCCAGCGGATGTTCCTCTGGACCGAAGCCGAGCAGGCGCTCGCGGTCGCCGTGCAGCACCGCGCCGCTGCTGACCATCTCGGTGTAGAGCAGCGCGGACGGCGCCAGCAGTCGGTGAAGCCGGCGGCAATGGCGGTCGGTCCAGTCCATCATCGGCGCCACGGACAAGCGGCGATCGACGGTTCCGGGGTGTAATTGTGGATTTCCGCTCATGCCTGCTATTCTGAATCCAAAGCCGCCACGCAAGCAAAGTGTCCGGCACCATTTCCGACCGCGGCACTTCGAGGGAGCCACGCAATGATCCGCAACTTTTTACTCGGCTTGTCACTCGCGGCGGCGTCGCTTCCGGTGCAAGCGCAGGAGGGTCCGGCGCAGTCCGGCCGCGCCGTCTCTGCCCTGGGCCGCCTGGAACCCGAGCACGGCATCATCCGCATTTCGGCGCCGTCCACGCCGCAGGCCACCTACGGCGCCATCCTGAGCGAACTGCACGTCGACGAGGGCGACGATGTCGAGGCCGGCCAACTGCTGGCCGTGACGGACACCGCAAGCGTCATGGAAGCGTTCGTCCGGGAGGCCGAGTCTTCCCTGGGCTTCGCGCAGGTGGAGGTGGACGCGCGCCGCAGCCAGGCTACCGAAGCCTGCGTGCGCGCGGACGTGGCCGCCCGTGAGGCCGAGCGACGGATACGCCTGCTCGAGCAGGGCGTGGCAGGCGAGGAAGAAGCGGATGCCGCCCGCGGCGAAGCGGAAGCCATGCAGGCTGGCTGCGCCAGCGCCACCGTCGCGGTGCGCCTGGCGGAGGCGGGAGTGAACGTCGCCAGCGCGCGTCTCGACCGCGCGCGCACCGAGGCGGGCCGTTCCTATGTCCGGGCGCCCGTCGCGGGGCGCGTGCTAGACGTCGTCATCCGGCCGGGGGAGATGATCGCCGAAGCCGGCATCCTAGAACTCGGCCGCGTCGATCGCATGTACGCGATCGCCGAAGTCTACGAAACCGACATCCGCTACGTCACAAAGGGGCAGCGCGCTGCCGTTACCAGCCCGGCGCTCGAACAGGCGCTGGGCGGCAGGGTGGAAGCCATCAGGCCGAAAGTCGCCAAGCAGGACGAGATCGGCACCGACCCCGCGGCGCGCAAGGATGCTCGCATCGTCGAAGTGGAAATCCTGCTCGACGATCCGCAACCGGCGGCCGGCCTGACCAACCTGCAGGTCGACGTGGTCATCCAGCGCTGATGCTGCTCGGCTGGCTTCAGCTCCGGCACAAGCCGCTGCGCCTGGCCGTCGCGCTGTCCGGGATCGCCTTTGCGGTGCTGCTGATCATGATGCAGCTCGGCTTCCGCTCGGCACTTTTCGAGAGCGCGGTGCGCTTTCACGAACGCTTCGATTACGACGTCGCGCTGTTCAGCCCCGACAGCGTATTCATTGTCCGGCCCGAGCCATTCTCGATCCGCCGCCTGTACCAGGCGCTGGGCTTCGACGCCGTCGCCGACGTGACGCCGGTGTACATTTTCCCGTCCGTCTGGAAGAACCCATGGAACAACGAGCGGCGCAGCATCAACACGATCGGCTTCCATCCCGACCACCCGCTGCTGAAGCTCCCGGGATTCGCGGAGACGCAGGCGCTGCTGCGGCGGCAGGACGTGGTGCTGTTCGACCGCGGCTCGCGCCCCGAATACGGGCCGGTGGCAGCGACGATCGATTCCGGCGCGCCGGTGGTGACGGAAATCAACGACCGCGAGATGGTGGTGCTGGGCCTGTTCGAGATGGGCACGTCGTTTGGCATCGACGGCAGCGTCATCACCAGCGACGACAACTGGCTGCGCCTGTTTCCGGAACGGCCGCGCAACGAAATCCAGCTCGGCCTGATCCGGCTGAAGCCGGGGTATGACGCGGACCGCGTGCGCGAAGCGCTGGAAGAGTACCTTCCGGACGACGTGCTGGTGCTCACGCGCCCGCAGTTCGTGCAACGCGAAAAGGATTACTGGAACTCAGCCACGCCGATCGGCTACATCTTCACCTTCGGCGCCATCATGGGCTTCGTGGTCGGCGCCATCATCGTCTACCAGATCCTGTTCGCCGACGTCTCCGAGCACCTCAACGAATACGCAACGCTGCGCGCGATCGGCTTCAGGAACGGCTTCGTTTCCGGCATCGTGCTGCAGCAAGCGGCGATCCTCGCGGTGCTCGGCTACCTGCCCGGCGTGGCCATCGTCTGGTGGCTCTACGGCAAGGCGGCCGCCGCCACCAACCTGCCGCTGTACATCACGCAGGAGCGCGCCCTCACGGTGTTCCTGATGACGCTCGCGATGTGCGCGCTGTCCGCGCTGATGGCCGTGCGCAAGGTGCGGCGGCTGGACCCCGCGGAGGTGTTCTGATGAGCCAAACCCCACCGATCCGGGTGCACGGGCTCAACCACACCTTCGGCCGCGGCGAGCTGAAAAAGCAGATCCTGTTCGACGTCGCGGTGGAGATCCAGGCCGGCGAAATCGTGATCGTGACCGGGCCCTCGGGTTCCGGCAAGACCACCCTGCTGACCCTGGTGGGCGCGCTGCGCTCCGCGCAGGACGGTAGCGTGCAGATCCTCGGCGAGGAGTTGCGCAAGGCACGCCCGTCGACGCTGGAGAAGGTGCGGCGTCAAGTTGGTTTCATTT
>Ga0209391_10000532_pt1 | contig 18074 bp, 14 predicted proteins | sample PPLLak3March2015_FD_187246 | JGI IMG/M metagenome (GOLD analysis project Ga0209391, IMG submission 187246) | Freshwater sediment microbial communities from Prairie Pothole Lake near Jamestown, North Dakota, USA - PPLs Lake P7 Core (1) Depth... | ecosystem: Environmental > Aquatic > Freshwater >...
AATGCATTATGTGACAACAGTTGATATTCAAAATATGGATCCATGCAATTTTCCTGGTGGCACAAATCCGGTTACAGGACAACAATGTAAGGAGGCGTTTGAAAGTCCTCTAGAACCTGAATTGAAATTACCTGATGATTTTTTGGCGAAAACAGTTATTTGGTTGTTGTGTGCACTAATGATTTATGTGATTTATAAAGTGATAAACAAGTAAAGTAATTGAAAAAATAAAAGAATTCATTCTCATCAACTATTAAACCTAACTATAAAATACAACAACAATATAAAAGACTTAAAAATAAAATTGAAATATAATAATGCCCTTGTAAAATGTCAAGAAATAACAAAATGACAACTTTATCATCATCCTCGAATGAAACCAGTTACGACATTAAAAATGAACAATATATTGAAGATCCTTGGACAATTATTGGTTCATATTTTAAATCGCATCATTTGGATCGTCTTGTTCGGCATCAATTAGAATCTTATAATAATTTTGTAGGTTATCAAATTAATAAAACAATAGAAATGTTTAATCCTGTCACGATTGCGTCTGACAATGATTATGATCCGGTAAGTAAAAAACATTCATTAGAAATAGTTGTGAATTTTGTCAATTTTCAAATATATCGTCCTCAAATTCATGAAAACAATGGTGCGACGAAATTAATGTTTCCACAAGAAGCCAGATTGCGTAATTTTACATATGCATCAGCAATGACAATTGACTTGAATATAAAATATATTATTAGAACTGGTGCTTCTTTGGATAGTGTTCAAATTCTACACAAAGCTATTACAAAAATTCATATTGGAAAATTGCCTATTATGTTGAAATCTAATATTTGTGTTTTAAATCAATATAAACATGTGGAAAACACGCAATTAGGAGAGTGCAAATATGATGCAGGGGGATATTTTATTATTAATGGTTCTGAAAAAACGGTTATTGGACAAGAACGAGCAGCAGAAAATCGTGTCTATTGTTATAATGTCAGTAAAAATAATACAAAATACAATTGGATTGCTGAAATGAAGTCTGTTCCAGATTTCAAATGTATTTCGCCAAAACAAATTAATGTCATGGTAAGTTCTAAAAATAATGGTTTTGGATATGCAGTATATGTTCAAATCCCTCGCATCAAACAAGACATTCCATTGTTTATCGTATTTCGTGCCATTGGAGTTATTACTGACAAGGAAATTTGCGAGAAAATCTTATTAGACCTTAATGTTCCAGAATACAAGGAAATATGCAATAATTTACAGGCTTCTATCATTGAAGCAAATGGATATTTAACACAAGAAGAATGCATCAAATATATAACTAGTTATGCAATGTTTACGCCGATTAACATGGATCGCGAAACCGGTGCAAAGAAAAAAATGGATTTTACAATGGACGTGTTGAATAATGATTTGTTTCCTCATTGCCATAACAACCATCAAAAAATATATTTCTTAGGATATATGACATTTCGCATTTTGTTGGCGAATTTTAATATGGCGAAACCAGATGACCGCGATTCATATTTAAACAAACGCGTCGACTTGACCGGCACATTGTTGAATAATTTGTTTCGCAATTATTTCAATAAATTGGTAAAGGACATGGAGAAACAAGTCATTCGCGAAATTAACAATGGGTCATGGAAATCGCGTGATGATTATGAAAGCATTATTAATATGACAAACATTTATAAAATTATCAAATCCACTACCATTGAAAACGGTTTGAAACGTGCTTTGGCTACTGGCGATTTTGGCGTGAAACATACGACAAATAGCAACAAGGTCGGAGTTGCTCAAGTGTTGAACCGTTTGACCTATGTCAGCAGTTTGAGCCATGCTCGGCGAATATCCACACCGACTGACAAAAGTGGGAAATTAATTCCGCCGAGGAAGCTGCATAATTCGAGCTGGGGTTACTTGTGTTTGACTGGTGATGTGGATGTATTATTGTCAAATAGAATGGATACCAAAAAAATAAAAGATATACGAAACGGAGATTGGGTGAATACTGTTAATCGCGAGACTTTGTTGGATGAACCGTCTGACATGTATCAATATTTTAGCAAGATGCCTGACAAACTATATGAAATCACGACCATTAGTGGGAGAAAAATAAAGGCGACAGCAGACCATCCGTTTTTAGTAAAAGTGCATGATGTTGGCTCTGGCGGTGCAGCAAAGTATGAAATGAAAAAAGTGTGCGAATTATCTCTTGACGACAAGGTAATTATTCGTCATATGCCGAGGTCTATTCCTGATGAAAATACGACGGTTGTTATTATTCGTTCGGAAGATGTATTGGACCATTATCGCATGGATTTTCTTGAATCAAATCTATTGAATGTGAGAATTCCTACTTTTAAATTGAAAATTATTGCTAGATTGATTGGATACGGTGTAAAGGTTGAAATATATGATAACTTTTACATGACATGCTTTAGTGTAGGTGAAAAATACGATGCTTCTCAGTTAGCTGATGATATTCAACAATTGGGTTTTGGAAGACCTTTTATTACTAGAAATCTGCATACATTTGAAGATGATAATACTTGGCAAGTTAATAAAGATGGAGCATTTGCGTATTTAATGAGTTTAATGGGAGCATTTGTTAAAACTAAAACACAACACGCAATAAAAGAAGTTCCTGTTTGGTTATTACACGCTGAACCATCCATAAAGCGTGAGTTTTTATCAGGATTTCAGGGTAGTAAAGATATTGAAAATGAAGAATTCTCAAGCCAAATTATAGATATGTTTAAAGAATTTAACATTCAATTTCATTTAAATGGAGAAAAATATACATTTGAAAATTCAATAGATAATTTAATTAGACACGATGATGTGATTCATTATGCGTATTGTGAAGAAATGCGGAGAAAATTAGCACCAGCAATAGAATATATGAAAATTTTAAGGTTTATGAAGGAGAACAAATATGGTGATTACATAAGTTTTATTGAAGAAAATTTGGTTGACAATGGATGTGTTAGTGTCCCAATATTATCAATTTTAGAAATAGAACCTGAATTAGTTTATGACTTTACTACTAGGAGCGAAAATCATTCGTTCGTTGCTTCCTCGTATGTTATTTCGAACTGCGTTTGTGAAACGCCAGAAGGTGCCTCAGTAGGCATTGTAAAAAATATGAGTTATATGACACACATCACCATCCATTCAAATTCCTTGCCACTATATGAATATGTATTGCCATTTATTCGCAAAATAGAAGAAATAGAGACCAGTTATGAATTGTATGATAAAGTCAAGGTGTTTATTAATGGTGCATGGTTGGGAATTTCAGAACAACCATATGAGTTGTTTCTCAGTTTAAAAGAGAAGAAATACAAGGGCATTATTAATATTTACACATCTATTGTGTTTAATTATAGTTTGAAAGAAATTCGCGTATGCAATGATGGAGGCAGAGTAACTCGTCCTGTATTGCGCGTGAAAGATAAAAATATATTGATTACTCGCAACATTCTCGAACAATTAAAAGAAGGCGAGTTGATTTGGGACAATCTCTTGACGAGCAGTGTCTTGGATAATTCGGTGATTGAATACATTGACCCTGAAGAACAAGCGTGGTCTATGATTGCGACATTTCCAAAAGAAATTATTGCTGACAAGGGAACAAATATAATAAAATATACTCACTGCGAAATTCATCCTAGCACCATTTTTGGAATACTTGCGTCGTGCATTCCGTTTCCAGAACACAATCAATCGCCTCGCAATACTTACCAATGTGCGCAGGGCAAGCAAGCAATGGGGGTCTATGTGACAAACTATGAAAATCGCATGGATAAAACGGCATATGTATTGAATTATCCGGCAAGACCTTTGGTCGACACACGCCTCATGAATTTGATACATTTGAATAAAATTCCGTCTGGAACAAATGTGATTGTCGCAATTATGACACACACTGGATACAATCAAGAAGATTCATTGATATTTAATAAAGGATCTATTGACCGTGGTCTCTTTGTCACGACGATTTATCACACTGAAAAAGACGAGGATAAGCAGAAAATTAACGGCGACGAAGAAATACGATGCAATCCGGACAAAAACAAGACCAAGGGAATGAAAATGGGAAATTATTCCAAGGTAAACAACAAAGGAGTTATTCCAGAAAACACCCTTGTGGAAAATCGCGATATTATTATTGCCAAAGTTGTTCCAATCAAGGAAAATCGCAATGATAATACAAAAGTAATCAAGTTTGAAGACCAGAGCAAGATTTACAAGACGACGGAAGAGACGTTTATCGACAAGAATTACATTGACCGAAATGGCGAAGGATACAATTTTGCCAAGGTGCGACTACGAACATTCAGGAAGCCGGTGATAGGAGACAAATTCTCTTCGCGCCATGGCCAGAAAGGAACGATTGGTAATATTCTACCAGAATGCGACATGCCTTTTACGGCATCAGGACTTAAACCGGACATTATTATTAACCCACATGCAATCCCATCTCGTATGACAATTGGACAATTAAAAGAGACGGTATTGGGTAAAGTGTTGGTGGAACTTGGGCTTTTCGGAGACGGAACATCGTTTGGCGATTTTGAAGTCAAGGACATTTGCAGCGAATTATTAAAATTGGGATATGAAGCACATGGCAACGAATTGCTATACAATGGATATACTGGCGAACAACATGAATGCAGTGTCTTTATGGGTCCGGTGTTTTATCAACGACTGAAACACATGGTCAATGACAAGGCACACAGTCGTTCTATTGGTCCAATGGTAAATTTGACACGACAACCAGCAGAAGGACGAAGCCGCGATGGAGGATTACGCTTTGGAGAAATGGAACGCGATGCAATGATTTCACATGGTGCATCGCGGTTCACACGAGGACGACTGTATGACGCATCTGACAAGTATTCTGTTTATACATGTAAAAAATGTGGAATGATTGCTGCGTATAATGATGAGATGCATATTCATCATTGTAGGACTTGTGACAATCGCACAGATTTTGCATATGTGGAATTGCCATTTGCGTGTAAATTGTTGTTTCAAGAATTGATTACAATGAATATTGCACCGAGAATTATGACGGAGAATTAGATTAGATTAGATTAGATTAGTTGCGTCTTTTATTCGATTTATTATGTCGTCGTTTTGTAATTCTTTTTCTTTTTGTATGCTTTTTTTTGTTTGTTCGACGTTTATAAGATTTTATGTTTCGTTTTGTCTTTTTTCCTCCGTATTCTTGAGTTCCTGCTTCAGTTTCTTGTGATTGAGTTTCTTCTTCAGTTTTTTGCGAATTCTCTTGGACATTTTGTTGTAGAGCATTGCTTAACTCTTGGATGGTTAATTGTCTACCTTTATTTTGCAAATCACTCTTAACAGTTTCTTTAAATGCATTTTGTGTATTTGCATCAACCTTTTTTGAAAAAACACTACACGATGAATCTAACACAGTTATTCCAATTGAACCACTATTATATTCAGTGTTTAATTTATTGAATTTTTCTGATAAATAATGCAACCCATAAATTAGTTTAGATAACGTTATAGGGTCGGTGTCATGCTCTCCATTGGCTTTAAATTGGCTCATTATTGGTATCTCATATTGTAATACACGTTCTCCGTTGTTTTCATAAATATTTAAATATGCTATTATTCCTGGATTTTCACGAAATACATTATTTGGGACACTGCTAAATTGTAACCGTTTTTCAGGATATGTATTAGTTGTATATGATTGAAATGTATTTGGGTCATTTAATATTGATAATCTCCCCAATGCACTTCTTTTCATAATAGAAGGGTCTTGTATATCAGGATCATTTGCAGCTTCTTCTATTTCTGATGGTAAAATAGGATTTAATAGAGCATCTTGTAATAATCCATCTGGATAAGCAACGTTCCTGTTACGAGCAATTATTTTAAATATTGTTTCTGAAGTAGCCCCTTTTAAAAATAATTCATTTTTAAGATTACTGCTTGAGTAATCGACTGGGGATTTTAGAATTTCTCTAGTTGCGGATCTTGTTGTTTCATTACCACTATTAGGCTTGCCTTGTGCGGCACAACTAGTTATATTTACGTTAAAAGGATACGTGACACTTGTAATGTCTGTCATACCATGTGCAACAATGCTTATGTATATTTTAAATAAACAATCAGACAAATTAATGCCTTTTTCTCTCAAATCATACATAATAATTTGGCTAACTCTCACAAAAAAATTATCAATCAGTTCCTTATTTGGATTAATTCGCAGGTCTAATTGTGGCAATTTTTTATATATTTCTGCGTTTCTTTCGTCTTCTCTTTCTTTTCTTTCGGCATTCATTAATATATAATAAGATATAACTTTACCAATTTAGATCAAAACAAACAACCTTTTTACGATCCATGTCGTTACTCCAAATAACGTTCCACCCCACAATGTATCAATTATAGACAAATATAGAGACCATTTAGAAAATGTTGCTAAATTCGTAAATTCATATACCGCATATATAACAAGACCAAATAAAAATGCGTCTTTTGGCTCCATGTGTTTTCTTAATACGAAATAATTCAGACTAAAAAGTAGAAAGACATATGTGACAGCAATCGCAATAATATTTGGTTTCATCGCGGAACCTTGAATTGCCGCGATTTGAGAACTAAATGCCGGATTTATTAGATTTATAAAGAACCCATCTAAAACTACAAAAATAATCGAGGCAATCAAATATTTAATCATATATTTAGGATTACATATTTATTTTTTATTTGTGTATTATATAATGTCTCTAGTATCAGGAATTAATCAATTTGGTGCAAATTCTACTGGACTACCTATTAATCTTATTATACCAGGTGTTACTACACCTATTTTACTCGGTGGAAAGCCTTTGCAAGGCGGTGGTTTGCGTGGATTTATGCCTCGTAACATACAAAAGGTTGATAAAGATGCTGAAGAGTATGAAAATGTTCGCTACACCTTGAGAGAAGCTTGGAATACGTCATATCCTCAACAGCTTCGTTCTAGCAATTTAAAATTGGCACAGACACCGTTTCGAGCCGTAAATAATTCAGGCGATTTGTTGTCTAGACAAAGTTATTCGTGCGGTGGTCCGACACAGACGTTTCAAAGTAGACCAGGATTATTTGGTTTGAAAGTCCATCTCGGATCAATTTATAGCAAGTGTGATGGCACTGGACTGCCTCCTGCTAGTTGCAACACAAAATATGTATATGATAGTTCAAATTATACTACTTTTTTGAAACAACAAGCAAATAATAAAAATTATAACGATTTGAGCTATGGCGGCGATCAACATTCGGCATCGCAAGTAGCTTGGAAGGGCATTCGTCGATTTTAAACCGGCGAAGATTAATTAAAATTGATTTGATTTAATTTAAAATTATATGTATTATAAATTAAATGATCTGTTCTCCTTGCAATAAAAAAGCAAGAATTTGTATATTTGAAGGTTGTAAAACAAGACCAACTTTTAATTTGGAAGGAGAGCCAAATGCTATTTATTGTTCAACTCATAAATTAGAGAATATGATTAATGTTAAAGATAAAACATGTGTTTTTGAAGGTTGTAAAACAATACCAACTTTTAATTTGAAAGGAGAGCCAAATGCTATTTATTGTTCAACTCATAAAGAAGAAGGAATGATTGATATAAAACATAAAACGTGTAAATCTGACTGGTGTTATACACGAGTAACAGATAAATACGATGGTTATTGTCTCTATTGTTTTATTCATTTATTTCCAGAAAAACCGGTCGCAAGAAATTACAAGACAAAAGAGAGAACAGTTGTTGAATTTGTTTTGAAAGAATTTCCACAATATCCTTGGATAAATGACAAACAAATACAAGGCGGTTGTTCTAAAAAAAGACCAGATTTATTGATGGATTTTGGGTATCAATTAATTATTATTGAAATAGATGAAAATCAACATACAAGAAATACTTATGGAGATTGTTCTTGTGAAAATAAAAGAATGATGTTATTATGGGAAGATGGAGGTAAACGTCCAATTGTATTCATTCGCTTCAATCCAGACGATTATTTAAATAAAGATAAAAATATTACATCGTGTTTTGGAGTAGATAAGAATGGAGTTTGTTCAATAAAAAAGACAAAACAAAAAGAATGGACATATAGGTTGAATATATTAAGAGAGAACATTCAATATTGGTCTGAAAATAAATCGGAAAAAACAATTGAAATTATTCAACTATTTTATGATATTGATTAAATATATATGTTGCATCAATATTCAGATATAACTATCACACCCGTTTACGGACCATTAAATACTGCAAACACACCGAATCAACTTCCATATCAAAATTTAGGAACACAAACATGCAATCCTGCAAATGTTCAGCTTTTTTATCCATCACAAGAGCCTGTCTATTCAGAAAATTTTATCAATTCTCGTCAGCAATATATTCGAACTGAAGCCGTTTCAAGAAAAGACCAAGCACAACAAACTGCTTTAGCAAAAAAATCGGCTCCTCAAATGTTTTATTGTTATTCATCTCAAACTCGTCGTCCTGTTTCTAGTCATGTGAATTATATAGGACCACAAGATTCTTCTCTTTATTTGAATCGTAAAAAAGCGATTGCTGTAGGACAAAGTTCGTTCAAAGTTGGATTGCCGCAAAATGCACCATATACTACGAAAAATTATTATCCAAGTGGAACTTCGATTAGTTTGCAACGAGCTCGTTCAGGCGGCTGTACTGCTCCTAAAAAGAAAGGTTCTATCTTTAATACTAGTTTGAAAAATGGACAGGTGTGTTCATATGGTTCTTTGCCAAGACAGACATATTAATCAAGATTTATTTCTTTTTATATAATATAATGGGAAAATCAAACAAACGAAGCATGCGTAAAGGTGGAGGATTTTGGCAGGCATTAGGTTATCCGGATAATACTAATTCTGATACTGGTACTACTGGTACTGGTATAAGTGGAACTCTTTCTAATATAAGTGGTGCTACTGTTGGTGCTGCGGATGCTGTTGTTAGTACTGTTGCTACTACTAGTAAAAAGACTACTGATTACTTAGGAATAACCACCCCCTCAGGCTCACAAGGAACAACAGAAGGAGGTCGTCGTCGCCGTCGTCGTCATAAAAGAATGCATGGAGGTGATTTTATGCCAAACACTCCTTTAACAGGTTTTTCTTCAAATGCGACGGAAGTTCATGATATTAAAATGGCACAACCCCAAACATTAGTAGGTGGAAGACGACGCAAAAGTTCAAGAAAAAAAGGAAAAAGTCGAGGAAAAAGTCAACGAAAAAGCAGACGTAGTAGAAGCAGTAGACACAGTAGACGTACGTAATTAAACCGTTTAATTTTAAAAAATGTTTCCGTGAACATTATATATGTCAAATTTAAGAAAAACAATTCAAATAAATCCGAATTTATTCAAGATTGGAGGAAAAAGTCGTAAAAACAAAGGAGAGAAAGGAGCAGGTCCCAGTGTAAAACCAATTATCTCTCCGAATTTATTGAAAAATAAATTATTAAAAAGAATTAAGGACTACAAACAAACATCTGAACAAAAAGAACAAACAGAATATACAGATGAATTCAATGATTCACTTGAATATTTAAAATCTCTCACGGTTCAAAAAAAAGCGGATGAATTTAAAAAAAAGACAATTCGTAACAATCTTCATTATAAAACATCTCCGACATTATCGCAAAATTATCAACCGCAACCTATTCAACATGTTGATTTGGATTCTGCTAAGATTTCACTTCATTTAAACCGAACTTTGTTCGGTCATGATGAAACGAAGTTTCATTTAGACTTGCCTGAAGAATTAAAAGATCCAATGCCTACATTTGCACTTGCACCTACACCTGCACCTACATCACATAACATTATTGAACCATATAAATTAGACAGAGATGTGCCATATGGTTGTTTAAAAAATGGGTTTAAAAAAACATTTCGTAATTACAAGGCACCAACTACGCCTTCTGCACCATCAATGAGAGAATTAAAATTACAACAATTAAGAGAGAAAATGAAACAATCATCACCATTGCAAATCAAAGAAAATGTGTCAATGCCTATACAATTGCTTGATGAACATGTCAAACTATCACGACTAGACAATAACTCGTATTCTTCATATTCGAACAAACAATCCCAAGTCCAACAACAACAACAACCACAACAACAACAACCACAATCACAACAAGAACCAATCAAACAAACAATTAAAAAAACAACAATAAGAAAATACAGATTAGGTAAATCAAAGACACATCGAGTTGTAGGAATTTTAATTAAAGACAACAATACTCGTAAAAAAATATTAAACGCACACAAAGAATTGAAAAAAACACAAATGAATGTCATCAAAAAATATTTGAATGAAAAAAACATGATAATGTGTGGAAGCAATGCCCCAAATGATGTTCTCCGAAAAATGTATGAAATGTTAATGTTGTCAGGAGAAATTCATAATAATAATAAAGATATTATGCTTCACAATTTTTTGAAAACAAACGACGAAATATAAATGAATAATATATGGAAACAATTCATGCAAACAATAGATTGTCAGAACATGCGTCTGATTTTTTCAATCGTTTAAGAGATTATTTAGATACAAAATTATATTTTTATGGCAGCATTTTAAGAACAGATTATTTCCATGGACAAAGTGATATTGACATTGACATTTTTACAGACAATGAGGCACGCACTATTTCACAAATGTCTGCATTTTTACATATTTCGAAACGACATTTCAAAAAGATTATTTTAAGATGTCCAATAACAAATCGTCTTATTCATGGTCACAAGGTAATGTATTATGATCCGGAGAATTCATTTAAAGTTGAATTTTCCATTTATAATGAAAAAAATAAGAGAGAAATATTAACGATTCATCAATCTAAAAGTAAATTGCCATTTTATGCTTCTTTTTTATTGCGGATATTAAAAATATTATTTTATCATTTGCAATTAATTTCATTAGAGAATTATAGTTTTTTGAAACACAAGACGCTTTCTGTGTTAATTGGCATTCCAGAAATTGATTTTGTAAAGATATAATAAAAATGAAATGAGATAAGTAATTAAACAATCTTGCATAATAAAATCAAATGTCTTCAGAACAAAAACAACTCGCAATGGATGATGCTAAAAAAATTGAATTAAATAATAGCAGTAATATAACTTGTATTATTGAAGAAATGGATTTAACCAACTTGTCAAAAAGAGAACTTTTAGAGAAGTGTGAAGAGTTTGGAATTAAAAAGTGTAAATCAAAAAACAAGGGTGAATTAATTGAACTTATCAATCAAAAACAACCAACAACTCAACCAACAACTCAACCAACAACTCAACCAACAACTCAACCAACAACTCAACCAACAACTCAACCAATTCCATTAAAAAAAATAGAGTTTATTGTTGAAGATGTTAAAATCACTCCATTAGAAATTAAATATATTGATTTATTTTGTGGATTAGGTGCATTTCATACTGCGTTTGATTTTATATCTACTTCACATATTAAATACAATTGTGTATTTGCTTGTGATATAGATGATAATGTTAGAAAAATATATAAAGCAAACCATGAAATAGAACCTGCAGGTGATATAAATAGTGTTGACATTGATAACATGCCTGATTTTGATATTTTATGTGGAGGGTTTCCTTGCCAACCATTTTCAATAGCAGGAAAAAAAGAAGGATTTGATGATAAGATTAAAGGAAATTTATTCTTTAGCATTCTTAAAATTATAGATATTAAAAATCCAAATACAATCATTTTAGAAAATGTAAAAAATCTATTGACGATAAACAATGGAGATACTTTCAAAACAATAAAAGGTGAATTAGAGAAAAGAGGATATTTTATAAGCCATAAAATACTTGACTCAAAATATTATAATTCACCTCAGTCTCGGCATAGATTATTTATTATTGGAAATAAACAAAAACAATTTATATTTCCAACAGAAAATAAAAATAACATAATTCCTGTGTCAAGCATTATTGACAATGCAGAACCCAGATTTTTAGATTACGCCATTAAATATAATTTAGAAAAATGTAATGACAATGAAAATAAAAATAATTGTAAAATGCTTTATAAATTAGTTCATAAAACAACGAATAATGGTGGAAGACAAGGAGAAAGAGTATATTCTATTAATCATTGTGGTCCTACAATTTGTGCTTCATCCGGAGGTCCAGGAGCAAAAACAGGTTTATATTACATTGATGATAAGGTGAGAAGATTAAACGCAATAGAAGCAATTGGAATGTTTGGATTTGATAATAATTATATATGGGATGAATTCGTTAAAGAAGAAGACATGTTATTCTATTTAGGTAACAGCATTGTAGTTGATGTTCTGAAAATAATATTAAAATCAGTAGGATCACAATATTTTATCGCATAAATTTAAAATGTCTTGTGTTATTTTAAACTTTGCTTGTATATGGTTTGGAGAATGATCTGTATCCCCTCCCCCTTTTCGTTGCAATGAAATATATGGTGATAAATGTAGACAAGTTCCGTTTTTTTTCATTTTAATGTCTATTTTTATTGAACCACAAATAAATTCATAAAGTGTTAAACTTGATAAGACATATATTTCCATTTTGTTAAAATTTTTATCAGTTTTCATAATACACCAAACATTATTTTCCTGACCATCCTCACCAATTAATGTTTTTTTAATATATTTTTGTATGTCAATTAAATTATTATTACATAAATTAATAAAATCTTGTTTTTGGTCTTCAGTCATAAATGTTTCTGTTTTACTTTTTCTAATTAAAGACAAATGAGTTAAATATTTTTTTATAAATGGATTGTCAAATGTATTTTTAATATGTCTTCTATCAAATGAATCGCCTCTACCACCCAGATTTTCTATTTTTTTGTTTTGTATAGTTAGTTTTGTATTATTATTAAATGTGATTAATGTATCATACTTTTTTCCTTGAATTTTTTCCATTGAAACAATATTTAAGTTGAAATATGTTTCTAACGCCATTTTTATTTCATTATCAGTTCTAAATATTTCCTCTGCCTTAAATCCTGATTTTGCCGTTAAACTATTTTTGCTACAAATTGCTTCATTTATTATCTCACCTTCAACTTTTACTTTTTTCTTTTCTGTTTTTTTACTTTTTGTCGATTTAGAAACATTGTCATGAATAGTTGATTTTGCAAGTAATTCTTCCATTTCTCTATGTTGTATTAAGCATTTTTTATTTATAAAAGCAGTTCAATTTTATAAATAATTAAATAATTCGTCGCTAAACATTTCCGCGGTATATATTATTTAACCGAAGATATGACCGGTCTAGTTGTAATACTAATTAATCAACATTTTTTTATTCTGCAATGACTTAAACAAATCATAGTATATAATATATCCGTAAAGTCAAGTCACATTTAATAACATCTATATATTATTACATATGGCACTCATTAAAGAATATTTTGAATTAACGCAACAATATCTCGCACAGTATGGAGAGAACACTATTTTATTGATGCAAGTCGGTTCCTTCTTTGAAGTCTATGCACTTTTAGACAAGGCGACTGACACAATTACTGGCAGTAAAATAGAGGATTTTTCCAGAATGTGTGATTTGAATATTGCCGAGAAAAATTCGTCGATTGGTAAAGACTGTGTTTTAATGGCAGGTTTCAAAGACAATGGACTAGATAAATATATGAAAAAAATCCAAGAGGCAGGCTACACTTCTGTCGTCTATACCCAAGAAGAAACCGATATTGCCGGTAAATTTATACGCAAGTGTGCAGGAGTTTGTTCTCCAGGCACTTTTTTCAATAATGACACTACTGTCTTAACAAACAATACAACATGTATTTGGATTGAATTGGTAGGGACATCAATATTAAAAAAAGAAGCAACTATTATTGTTGGCATTTCAAACATTGATATTTATACTGGAAAAACATCTGTATTTGAATTCTCTAAAAAATATATGAATAATCCAACGACCTATGATGAATTGGAACGATTTAATTCTATATACAATCCGAGTGAAGCCATTATTATTACGAATTTACCGAGAGAAAAAGAAATAGATGATATTATTAATTTCGCAAACATTAGATGTGATTTAATTCACCGCATTCATTTGACAGCAGGCAACGGCGAGACAGAGGCTATAATTAAGGCGAAAAATTGTGAAAAACAGACATATCAACACGAACTTTTGCGAAGATTTTATGGCTCAACGTTAGATAGAGACAACATTTCTCTCTTTAATGAACATAATGTAGCCACACAATCCTTTTGTTTTTTGTTGGATTTCATGTATCAACATAGTCCGAATTTGGTCAATAAAATTCACAAGCCGGTGTTTGAAAATTGTTCTAATCGTCTGGTATTGGCAAATCATTCTTTGAAACAATTGAATATTATTGATGACCAGAATTATAATGGCAGACATTCATCCGTCTTGAAAATGTTGAATTTGTGTTTGACACCAATGGGAAAACGAAAATTCGCGTATAACTTCTTGCATCCGACAACAGATGTCTCTTTTTTACAGAGAGAATATGACATTACTGAATATATTCTCTCTCTTTCTCTCATTGAAACCCAAAATATTAAAACTAAATTGGCAGAAATTCGTGACATTGCTAAATGGGAACGCCAAGTATTTATGAAGAAAATCTCGCCAAAATCATTCGCATCATTGTATAAAAATATTGGAATTATTCACACTGTTTATAATATCGTAAATGAAGACAGGACAATCATGGAATATTTGGGTCAAGATGAACTCAATACAGATGCTATACTTGATTTTATTCGCACAAACATAAACCTTGACTTGGCGAAAGATATAGACCAATTGCAAGGATTTGACACGAATTTCATCAATAAAAATGTCAATACAAAATTAGATGAAGCACAAGAATTGTTGTTGGAATCTATGGATAAATTGGTAAGCATTCAGTCATTTTTGAATTCGTTAATTGAACGCGGAGAGAAAAAGGCGACAATCACCTCTTCTTCTTCTTCTTCGAGTGCTAATGAATATGTGAAAATGCATGAAACAGATAAGAACCATTTCTCTCTTATATCCACAAGTAGAAGAAGTAAAATATTAGAAGATTTGCTGCCTGCAAGAAGCGAAAAGATAGAAACTCTAACATATATATCTTCTTACAGTGGAGAGAACAAGTCATTTTCTTTTACCTTTAGCAAAAAAAACATGCGATTTGAAAAGCAAACAGGTAAAAACAATTTTATTAGTAACAATGAAATCGCGGAATTATGTCGCAATATACATGCAGCAAAAGTCGCATTGAAAGAAATTATTACATCTGTTTATCAGACTTTCATTTCTCAGTTTGAAGAATTTCAAGAACAATTGGAGAAAATTATTGAATTTATTACGTTGATTGATATGATTTATGCAAAAGCGACCATTGCGAAAAAATATGGATATTGTAAACCTGCACTTGATGGAACAGATGATACGGCAAAAAAATCGTTTGTTTTAGCACGCGATTTGCGTCATTGTTTAATAGAACAATTACAGCAATCGGAAATTTATGTCGCGAATGATATTGCGTTGGGTATAAGCGATAGCGACCGTATAAGCTACCATATAAGCGATAACAATATCGATGGCATTCTCTTATATGGGACAAATGCGGTAGGTAAAACTAGTTTAATTCGTGCGTTAGGCATTGCAGTCATTATGGCTCAATCTGGGCTATTCGTTCCATGTTCGCAGTTCACATTTAAACCATACAAATACATTTTTACACGCATTTTAGGAAATGATAATATTTTTAAAGGATTGTCTACCTTTGCGGTTGAAATGAGTGAATTACGAACTATATTGAATTATGCGGATGAAAACAGTCTGATTTTAGGAGATGAATTGTGTTCTGGAACTGAAAACACTTCCGCAGTGAGCATTTTTGTTGCAGGAATACAAAAGATGGCAACTATGCGGAGTAGTTTTATATTTGCTACACATTTACATGAAATTGTTGGTTATGATGAAATCACTGACTTGAAAACGGTCGCATTAAAACATATGTCTGTAATTTATAACAGAGAGAAAGATTGTCTGGAATACGACCGCAAATTGCGTGATGGCCCAGGAAACAGCATGTATGGATTAGAAGTATGTAAATCATTGAATTTGCCAGCGGAATTTTTGGACGCGGCATATGCAATTCGCGAGAAATACGCGAGCACAAGCATTCTTTCTCTCAAAACAAGTCATTATAATTCACGAAAAATAATGGGATTGTGTGAAAAATGCGGTAAACTCATGGGAAAAGAAGTCCATCATTTGGAACATCAAAAAGACGCTAATAATGATGGTATTATAGTGAAAAACGGTGTGCCTTTTCATAAAAACATTGCTGCGAATTTGATGACTGTGTGTGAAAAATGCCACGACGAGTTTCATCGGATTATTTCACCAAATGAAGCAGATGCTACGCCGTCGCTTCATCATGAAGGAGCAAAGCTCCTTTTAAAACCAAAACCAAAAAGGAAATCACCTAAACAGTTAAAAATGGTATAATTATTTGTTTTGTTCTTTGGAGTAGGTGTCGTTAATGTTTATATTATTTATTTATTCTTCAATGTTAAATAATATAAAATACTTATTTAATGCCTGCGAGTTCCTCGGTGGCGTCTGCGGCGTCCTTTGGTTAAAGAACGCACTTCTTGAACTCCTGTGTTAACACCTTTTGACAAGAGACCAAATAAATTGTTGAAACCGTTTTTCAGTGCTGGTGCGGATTTTCTAGCAACGGTTTGGACGGATGAGCCGACGTTTTCTAATCCATTCATAAGAAGATTTTTTTTAGAACCACGACGACGATGCTGAGAACGACGATGATGAGAACGACGATGAACCATTTATAAAATATAACTATATTATTTTCTTTCTTAACTTTATTATGATAGGTTTTGAAAATGTAAGAGAGAACTTGAGAACAATATTGACCGTTTCTGCTGTTTTCTTTGCAATTCTTGTTATATTTAATTTGAATGGATGGACACTTGAAGAGAAAAATCAACCGCCTAAAGAAGTTGTCCAAGTTTTAGAACTGGAGGCTTTTACTAACGAAGGACTTAACGAAGGACTTAACGGAGGACAAAACAACCATGGCGTTATAGACGCATCTATACAAAAAGAAGTTGCTGGAATGGGTTTTGACCCAGCAATAAGTTTTTGTTCTATTTATAGTGGTGCGGAATTAGAGACGAAATGCAACGGCTTGACGCAGCAAGGATGTTCTAAAGTTGCATGTTGTGGATATTTAAATGGTTCAACATGTGTTTCAGGATCGGCATCTGGACCTACCTTTTTGTCAAATGCGAATGGAGAGAAAACTGTGGTAAAATCATGGAATAATGTTATATGATTTGATGGTTCTTCTCCAACACAATATACACTAAGGTCTAAGGTAATGATTTTTTTTTTCTATATTTTTTTCGTATTATTTATCTTACCTCGTGAAAATTACCAATTTAAATAATCAGTCATTTTTTATATCCAAATCCAATTTAATAACTACTGTTTGATATATAATAGGAGAAATACATAAATTATATAATTCTTACTATTGATATAAATGAGGCCAAACTAGTATTATTTGGTTGGTTTGTGGATATACCGTATCTATGATACAATGTATAAGTATTAGTTGCAGGTATTACATTTAACATATATGTTTGACTGCCAAACCAACAAGGTCTATTTATATCATATTCTAAATAATCACCACTATTAAAACCACCAAGATTTAATGGACCTGAATTGTTTAAAGCATTTAATATTGTACCTGAAATAAAATTAGTTAAAAAAGATGAGTATGCTAATATACCGGATGCACCGGTTTGAGTAGAATTAATTTTTAATTCATACGTAATAATATACAATTGATTATATAATGTAGTATTTGCTGGTATAATTATTGGGTAAGTAGTGTTAGTTAATAATATGGGTCCATTTGAATTATATGATGGGTTTGGGCATTGTGTATTATTGGAATTAGCATT
>Ga0209391_10000535_pt1 | contig 18046 bp, 18 predicted proteins | sample PPLLak3March2015_FD_187246 | JGI IMG/M metagenome (GOLD analysis project Ga0209391, IMG submission 187246) | Freshwater sediment microbial communities from Prairie Pothole Lake near Jamestown, North Dakota, USA - PPLs Lake P7 Core (1) Depth... | ecosystem: Environmental > Aquatic > Freshwater >...
GTATTTTTCATTAACTGCTTTGCAATGCAAAGCACATTTTTAAACAATAGGAGTTAACACTATGGCAATTGCACAAATAAAAGCATTTTCTGAACAGGCAAAAACAGATCCTGAATTGAGGGAAAAACTGTTAGCTGTACAAAAAATCAGGGAACTGATTGCACTCGGCAAGGAATATAACTTTGAACTGGATGAAGTAGAGCTCTATCCACCCAATGAGCCTCAATTTGTCGAAGCACAACTTTCTGAAAAAATGGCCAAGGCGTTGTTAAGAGTATAGAGGAGAGTGGTTCTATATCGTTCTCACGCTCCTGCGCTCACCGTTATACACAAATACACAAGAACGCGGGTAATTCGTCATACTCGCCGGGAAACGGGTATCCAGTGACATGGCTTGCCCTGAGCGTAGTCGTAAGAGATGGCGAGTTTAAATACATCCATGTAGGCTGGATTCCGGAATAAATCTGTCTGGAACAGATTTGCATTAACACGAAGGGTGTCAGGCAGGACTGCCTAACCAAAGCCGGACGGGTTATGTTAACCCTTCCGCAAGGTTTCTCCCATAATTCAGAGATAGCGGTATTGTCAAAACGTTCGGGACGGGGTTACAAGCCCCGTCCCGCCTATTCTCCCTTGAGTGGTAAGGATGTCAATCGATTAACTTGCTTCGCAAATTTGTTGCCAGATCGGCTGTTGTTCCAGTATCTTCAATCCCGATTCCAGCAGTGCGAGACCCTGTCCGGTCCGATGCCAGGTCGACGCTCCGGACGGATGGGGTAGCGGGATCGCTTCGGTGCGGTGGTCGTGAAAGGTGACTGGATGAAGTTTGCCAATCACGTCGTTGAGTTTTTTCACGATCGAAATTCAAGCAACCTGGAGAATGAGCATCTGCTCCTTCTCCCTTGAGGGAGAAGGCTGAGATGAGGGGGATCAAATCGACAACTTTCATTTTAGAATTCAAGTTAGTTCGCAAGTGAATCGGAGCAGCCTTAAAAATCAATCTCAATGCCGACCGGACAATGATCCGAACCGGTAATGTCCGGCAGAATAAAGGCCTGCTTGACTTTGCTGACCTGCGCTTGGCTGGTCAACACGTAATCGATCCGCCAACCGACGTTTCTTGCCCGGGCACCAGCGCGAAAACTCCACCAGTTGTAGGCAACAGTGTCCGGATGAAAATGCCGGAAGGTATCGATTAGTCCGGCGTCGAGAAAACGGCTGAAACCGTCGATTTCGACTTGTGTATAACCGGCCGATTTATTGTAATTCGGCTTCGGACGGGCTATATCAATTTCCTGGTGAGCAACATTGAAATCGCCGCAAGCAATGAGTGGTTTTTTACTTTGCAATTGCTGCAAATAGGCTAGAAATTCGATATCCCAGGTTTGCCGGTAATCCAGCCGGGCCAGTTCCTCGCCCGAATTGGGCACATAAACGTTGAACAGAAAAAAATGCTCGAATTCGGCCACGATAACGCGGCCTTCCCGGTCGTGCTCGGCAATGCCGATATCCTTGATGATTTGCATCGGTGCCTGCCGGAATAGAATCGTAACGCCGGCATAGCCTTTGCGTTCGGCGCAGTTGGAATAAATGTGGTAGCTGTGTCGATGCCCTCCAGTGCCTTGTCGATCTGATCGGCCTAGGCCTTGATCTCCTGCAGCAGAATACAGTCGGCGTCGAGCAGTGCGAGCGTTCCGGCAAAGCCTTTGTTCTGTACCGAGTGAAATTGCGATTGGGAGCTATTTTAACCTTCTGCATTTTAGCTAACCAATGGTTTTCGCATTAATTCTTGAAACGGAATCTACTTTTACCGGTGCGCGCCGCCTCTTGAACCGCCGCCGGAAAAGCCGCCGCCCTCATGGCCCCTGAAGTTTCCGCCACCTTGAGAGCCCTCTAACGGCCTGCCACCCTGAAATCCAGGCCTAAACATATCATTTGGCATCACTATCCGGCCGTTCGGAACAACAGGCGTATTGCCAAAGGTTCCGGGATTTCTATTCCCGGAAGATGTGCCCGGCCTAAACATATCGTTCGGCATCACTATCCTGCCATTCGGAACAACAGGGGTATTGCCAAACGACCTGGAATTTCCGGATGATGAAAACGATTTTCTCGACGTATCCATTCGAGAACCAGCCGTCCCGTTTGTAAAACCATTACGGTTGGAATTGTGTTCGACAATCGCCCTGACGCCGCTTTGGGCATTGGGAGTAGAAAATCCACGGGAATAATCCATTCCATCAGGCCTTAATTGTCTCTGAAAGCCCCGGTTAACGGGCCCGGTACTCAATGAGCGGGAGAAATCCGAGCCGCCGCCGTGATGATGAGTGACAAAATAGGGATGCCGGTTAACGACCACATGCCGGTGGAAATCTTTCAAAACAAAGTAGCCCGGATAATAAAATCCCGTGGACCAGAACGGGTAAGGAGCCCAGGAGTAGAGGTAAGAGTAAGGAATCGGCGGCGCATAGTAAGTTACAACAGGAGGCCCCTGCTCTTCGTATTGCTGATTTATGGCCTCGGGGTTTGGTTTTGCCGTATACTGAGGCCCTGGCGCCTGAGACGAGCCGCCTATGCTGCCTAAAGCCTTATTCAGCGCCGCTTGGCTGATGATCTTCATATTTTTCCGGTTTGCCTTCGGTATGGAATCAAGGTCATCAGTAAAGTAAGTCTCTCCCTTATTATCGGTATAACTGTAAATGGTCGTAGTGCCCGGTTTTTTGATCAGTCCCGCAGGAGGATTTGGACCTGGCTTAACGTCAAATCCAAGAATGGCTTTCACATCGCCGAAAACCTTAAGTGCCTGATCCTTCGAAAGAGTGATCTTTTTCTGATCACTAGCTTTGGCTATACCGTGCTCGACGTCGCCAAGTACTTCCGGGGTAACCGGGTATTCCGCAATCCACCCGTTTTTAGGTTCAATACCCAGACCGCTCAACAGCTCTTCCGCCTTTGCCTCATCAGCTACAGGACCCAATTTTAACGCTTCAGCAAGCTGCATGGCGAAAACGCTTTCAGGAACCAGCGTTTGTTCTACCGATGGCAGGTTGCTGCCGGTCTGAGTGGTTGAGGGAGACTGAAGCGGCACGCCATTCTTCTCACCTTGACCATGGGATGCAGTTGAGAGCACGCTCAAAGCGACGAGAAGAGTTCTTACAACGAGGATGAAGTGCCGTTTTAAGATATGTATAAACATAATTAACACTCATTGCTTCAAATAGATCATAGGACTATACAGTCAGCTTCTCGTTCAATGGATTCTCTGTTGGGATGATGTAAAACTATTGTTCGTGTGCATAATTGTACATCGTTTTATAGCGCCGGACATGGGGGCAAAAGGTCGAATTTTAATTGTGGCTTGGACGCTACACGAAAAATCTGTGCCTCTAATTTCTGCCTGGAAGGCCAGCCAGCCCAAAAGAAGACGTTATGAGCAACAATTCTGATCCCCTGTTTGACCGTTATGCCGAGATGGATTTTAGCGATGCCAAGCCAGTTCCGAAATACCGGCATTGGCGCAACTGCAAGCCGAATAAGGCGGCAAGGCGCGGATTATGATGCAGGTAGATAATCACACACTGGCGATTTTTAAAACACGCGCTGAAATGAGTGGCGGCAATTATCAAACGCTGATGAACGAGGCTTTGCGGCAGTTTGCGCAGGGATTAACGCTGGCCGATGTTGTACGGGGAAACTATCATCGGAAGGAATTGCATCAGGTTTGAACAACTGAATTCATTGGAAGGCAGGCTGACGCGGAATGTAGGACTAAGAAACGCCCATCATAGGGGATTATCTTGCAGGATTGAAAATTTCAATAGCTTCATTTTCACAAATTTCTATCATCCGCTCATCAGAGGTAATCAGGGTTACAGATTGCTGATTTATTGCAGATAACTCCATCACTAATGCCAAATGAATGGCATCAAGTGAGTCTATTTTTTGTTTTTGAATGCCGTATTTATAAGTCAGTTTTTGGGCAGAGACCAATACATGGGCCGTTAGTGGTGTCGTGTGTCCATGTGTAGCTCGAAATCTTTTACCGCTTTTCTGAGCTTCAAGAAAATTAACTTTATACTGCGTTCCTGTTCCGCCCGTGTTTCACCAAATAATTTACAGGTTTCGGTAGCCCAATATTTTTTCAACAGTGTGTGGTAGCACTCAAGCAAAGCAAAATTAGAGCAGTAAAAAATTCCTGCCTGGCTTTGAATCAATGACCTTACCGTTTCCACACCTTGTTCCTGTTGACTATGCCGCGCTAAATATTCCTGATAAAACGAATACTTGATGATGGCGTTTGCATCCAGATAGTAAAGTTTTTGCATGTTTATTCTGTTGATTCAAACAGGGAGAAAAACTCGTCCAATTTTGCCTCTGGAATAACTTGCGCCAATTCTTTAACGCGCAGGTAAAGATCAGGCATGTCATAACTGCCTTTAGTAAACCAGGCATGAACAATGCCGCCCATATTCAATGCCGCAACGGCTTCTTTTTCACCGCCGTGACCGGTAATAATCGCAATACTGACGGGGATTAATTCTTCATTGATTTTTTGAATAACCTCAAGACCACTCATGTGTGGCATGCACAAATCAATCAAAGCCACATCAAACGATTGTTTGCGCAGCTTTTCCAAGCCCTCTTCCCCGCTTAAAGCCGTTGTAACTGCGAAGTCGCGCTTTTCAAAATAGGTTTTGATTCCATCTAAAAAATCTTGTTCGTCATCAATGACTAATAAGTTATATCGGTGCGTCATTTTCGTTATCCTGTTGCGCTGGTAAAGTGATTTTGAAACCTGCACCGCCTAGCGATGCTGGGTAGTATTCAATAGAACCGCCTAAATCCTTGGCTATTTCCCGGCAAAAATAAAGCCCTAGTCCCATGCCTTCATTTTTGGAACTTAAAAATGGCGTGAATAGTTTTGGCAAATTTTCTTGCGAAATACCATCGCCATTATCTTCCACACAAAAACCGGCTTGATTATCCTGTTGCCAGGAATTTATTCCCACTTGTTTAATGGCTTTGTCTTTGACCGCCTCTCTGGCATTGCTTAATAAACTGATGAGCATTTCCTGTAAAGCCCATTCGTTTGAGTGGGCAATGGGTGATTCGGCTAAGTCCTTTTGTAATACAATGTTGTCCAATTGATATTGGGCGTCAAACAGCAATTGATAAATATAGTTAATAACTTCATTCAAATTTACTGCTGATAAAACCGTTCTGTCACCGCGAGCAAAGTTTCTGAAATTGCCCATTATTTGGCTTAAGCGTTCAGTTTGGCTGAGGATTTTTTCTAACAGTGGTTTTAATTCGGTGCTGGAATCAAATAGCTTTTCATCAACATCGCTTAATGCGCCCGATGTGGTCATACGGATAACACCAATTGGTTGATTCATATTATGTGCCATCATGGTTGCCATTTGCCCTAAATAATCAAGTTTTTTACTTTGATACAGAGCGGCTTGAATTTCAAGTTTTTCACGTTCTAGGTAATCGATTTTTTGTTGAAGGGTGGATTCATTTTTAGTAATCATTTCAGCGACAGGGTTATTAACTTCCATATGGAGTTTTTTAGCACGTTGAAAATACTTGTCTGCTTTATCAAGCTCTCCTTTATCACCATAAAGAGTGCCTAAATTGTTTAAATAGCCAGCTAGATCAGGGTGGTTGTTCCCTAATATTTTTTTGATCCGAGTTAATGCATCTTGCAAACAGTTTTCTGCTTCCGTATATTTTTTGGCACGAAGGTAAGCACTTCCGGCATTATTTAAACAACCTGCTATATATTCTGGATCTTTATCCTGTGGCACTAATTTGGCTGCTTCCAAGAATGCCAATGCTGCACCTTCAAAAAAGCCTTTTTTTACACGCTCTTCTGCTTTTTTAAATGCTTTATTAGCAAGCCGTTCTTTTTTGTGTAAGTTATCGGGTCTCATCAAATCTCATTCCTTTTGTCCAGTCTTCGACAGACAAATCGGCTACCTGGCAAAAAGCCTGGTCGTTTGTCACCATTACCGCACCCACACTCAACGCTTGACTGGCAATCAGCAGATCAAGCGGCGCAAGTATCTTGCCCTGGCGCTCCATTTCTGCTCGGACGGTTCCGTAATACTTCGCAATGGAACTGTCCCAGGGCAGCACATCGACACGCCGGAGGAACTCTTGTACCAGAAGATGGAGCCGCTTGGCATCCGGCCGTTTTGCCAAGCCGAAAAGCAGTTCGCCTTCGGTGATGGCTGAGATGCAAAGTGACGCCATGGGCACGGCAACAACGCGTTGGGCAACGGCGGGATGTCCTTTGATCAGGTGGCTCACTGTGTTGGTATCGAGCAGGTAGCGCTTCATTCTCGCCACCCCTCAAAGGGGTCACGATCCTGTAATCCCTGGTTGCGCTCTTTGTCGTCTAAAAAATCAACAGGCACGTCCGCGCCCTTGAGAGCAGAAAAAAAGTCATCCCAATCCGGCGGTTTGCGCGACAAGATAACATCGCCGGTTTCCGGGTCCTGGCGTATGAAAACTTCCTGACCATCGAACCGGAAAGCGGCAGGCAGCCGAACTGCTTGGCTGCGGCCATTGGTGAATAGTTTGGCTACTTGGCTCATAGTTGCATCCTCTTTCAGTAAATATAATTCTGAATATATGTCAATTATTAGTCTATATCAAGATATATGCCTGATAAGAAATCGGGATGATTATAAGCCCCAAATTTCCGCCTCTTGGTTCCCATAAGACGCCAATTGTTCGCCAACCGCCCAACGGATGGATTTTGCCCGCCCGGCGCCTATGCCTGCAACACTTAACAAGGCTTGCTCGTCAGCGGTGAGGACGGCTTCGATGGTGCCGAATTGTTCCAACAGGTTTTGAGCGACGCCTGGGCCTATCCCAGGGAGCGATTGCAGTATCCGCAGTTGGGTTTTGTGTTTACCTTTGGGGCGCTTGCCTTTGAACAACTGAGGCGGCATCTGCCGGCGGGTTATGTGATCAAACTGACGGGCCGCATAGAGCATTAACCTTGCGCTTTCTTCGGCATCGGCTGAGCGTAGTAAAGGAATGCCGAGAAACAGTGTGAGGCTAATAAGCGCCCCTTGCAGAGCTTCGCGCCGCATGGCGCTCTCGGCCAGATCGCGTGCGCAGCCTTCCAGGATTATTACCTTGTGCAACGGCGAAGCGGCAAGGCGGACGCCTTGCTCAAACAAACGGCCATCCTTGAGGGAAACGGCGAAATCGCGCAGGGTTTTGCGCTCGAACAACAGCCGTTCGTCTAGCAGGTAATCGCCCAAAGCCAAGCGTCGTACTGTAACCTCGGCTCCGTTTTGTCTTCTAAGCGCATCAATGACGGGGGCTTGGCTTTCGCGGTCGTCAGCGATAATTTGAATAGATGACACAGGCTGCTCTTAAAAAAACAGGACAAAAAAACAACCACAGAATCTGTGGAATCGGGATTTAGTCTTTCCTCTATTCTTCCGTCACGGTCTTCAGAATAACCCCGCTGGGATCGATTTCAAGTTCAAACAGTTTTTTGCCGTCGGAGAATTCGACCTCATATGCTCGCACCGTTCCGTCCGGGTTTAGAATCTGTTCAGCTTCTTTCAGCTTGGCGTGAGGATGCTCCTTTTTGATTGACTTAACCACCGTCTTGGGAAGTTTGGATATCCTGATTTCCTCTTCGGTTTCGATCAATGCGCCGTCAGCGCTGTAAATTAATTCAAATTTCTTGCCCTTGTCCTTGAATTGAACTTCGTACGCAATTTTTCCATCAACAGATTCTTCTTCATACTCGAGCTCTGTAGCAGCCGGATACACTTTTTGAAAGACTTCATGGACAGCTTCAAGGACAGGTTGTGGAATATCTTTTATAGTTGATCCCCGTTCTTCGGACGCCACTGCTGCTGGCAAACAGGCCATGAGCGCTAAAGCAGTAAGGGCAAGTATAAGAGTTTTCATGTAATGACTCCGTCTGTATTTTAAAGGGGCAGGAAAACATTCCAGTTTTTCAATGCAAAAGGAAATTTTAACTCTGCGGGCTGATTATACGCCTCGTCAACTTATCGAGCATACAAGAAGACCGAAATCTAAGTCACGGTAGCTCGAAGTGTACTCTTAGCGACCTTTTATTCTTTTTTTCTGCGGGCAACGATCACGCCGTCACGGGTCGGATTGATAAAGGTATCAAAGTCTGGATCATTAAAGATGAGTTGATTGTGCTCGCGAACGGCTTCTGTCCAGCCGGCGAACACATCAGTATAACGTTCCACAGCTACCCGGCCACGCCAAAGTACATTATCTGCAATATAAAGACCGCCTGGACGAATCCGATCTTTAGCCATTAACCAGATTTCCGGATAATCACCCTTGTCGACATCGTTATAACAGATGTCAAATAGTCCGTCAGTCTGGGTAAAAATCTCCTGGGCCATACCCGCTCTGAAATCAATCCTCTCCCATAAATTGGCTGCACCAAGATAACGCTCGGCTTTCTCTTTATTAAGAAGATCGGCTTCGCTGCAAATCACTTGCCCTATTGAACCTACCGCTTTGGCGAACCAATAAGCGGAATAGCCATAGCCGCTGCCAAATTCGAATACGCGCCGAGCATTGATCATTTTTGCCATCGTTTCGAGAAAAACGCCCACTAAACGACCAACGATAGGAAAGTTATTCTTTTGCGCCAGCATTTCCATTTCCAGCAGCACAGGATGATCGCTATGGTCCAGCAAACCGCGCATATAACCTTCAATGGCAGGATTGACCGGAATTAAAACGCCTGGATTTGAAATAGATGGCGATTGTAAATCGGACATTGTTTGTTACTCCGGGAGATAGATGGTGACAAATTGTACAGTTTTAAGATTAAAAAGAATCGCTGTATCGATTAAATACCCGGACGATACACCCAATCAGCCCCCAAAGTCCCCTGTAGGCTCTCGAGATAAGACGGTTGGAAGACCTGGTCAAGCATACTCTCAGCTGCTGCAAGCTTTTGAGTCAACTCCTGATTAATGGAATCGTTCTGTTCAGTTTCACTAATACGCTGCAAAATATAATCGCGGTGTTGTTGCCAGAGTATGGAGTCTCTTTGCTGCTTGATTCTGAGTCGCTCTTGATACCAGTCACTTTGCAATAAGTAATCGCGGGTGAACATGGAACGAATAGCGGGATCATTGATGGTTTTACCTTCAAAATTACCATTGGCCATAATATGAATGAGTGCTTTTAGCGGCGGGCAGGCGTCATTGATTGAACCGTCCTGAAAATAGATTTGGGCAACCCGTTGCTGAGCTTCATAAACATTATCGACACCCTCAACAAAGCTGGCCAGATCCTGGGTTTCCGGCTTCAACATGGCTTCATCAAATACCGCGGTCGGATAATCGAATACTTTACCAAAATTAGTATGCACAAATCGTTCGGTGATGCGATAACCCAATCGGCTGGCATAGACCATCCTGCCTTGATATTCGAAATCCTCCAGTTTTTCCAGCTGTCCATGATCGATAAGATATTGCGGGTCGCGCTGGTCTTCCGGCAGGCGTGACCAGATTTCAGGAATCAACAGACTGATATCATGATCAATCCGGCGTTGCGAGCCGATATAACCTGCTGCAGTGGAATAGCCGTCATAGCCGCACAATATAAAGGAAACCAGCGCGGTATTCAGATCGGCGGTGGTGCACAGGGCATTAAACGGACCTTTAGTCAGTGCACCTTCCGAACCTGCACCGGTTGTCGAGGGTGATTTACCGGTCAGGCTGCAAATAAAATCCATAAACAACTCCGGCAGCTCCTGATAATGGATCGGATTATAAATGGCCAATGGTTTGATGCCTGCGGCAACATCTCTCGGATTGTTGCGGCGTCCCGGCAGTACCGCGTTAACGGGAAAATGAACGGCTTGATCCGCCCTGAGGCCTCGTGCCAGACGTGTTGATATTTCTGAAAGATAACGCATTACCGGGTTAACAATGTCAGGCCGAAGTTGTAGATAACGTACATTAAGACTTGGTTTGCCATCGACCAGACGCGGGTGGGCGGAAGATACAAAATATTCACCTTCCTTGCCCTGTGCAGCCTGACTTATGACGTCACGCATCGGCTTACTGAACTCCTCAAAGTGAATGACGTCTTCGATAAGTTCGCGAGCATCTTTTGGGGTGAGCGGTTGAAAATTGGAAATAAAATTGTCTGTCCCCGATAAATCGAGTTCCGTTTGTAAATCTGTACCCCGGTGGACTGCATCATCAGGGCGCTGAAAAAAACTTTGCTCGCAGTTATCGACCAGTTTAACGCACGGGTTTTTATAGTCAGGGTTAAGCCCTATAAGATGGTTTACCGGCACGACGGTGGAAGCCGTTATATCATCTTCCAGCTGTACTTTGGCCGAAGCGATAAAATCCTGCCTTAACTTGAAAACGCGCCAGGCCCCATTACTGTCAAAGCCCACCCGCAGATAGCTGGCAATCAGTTTCCGGCCATGAAATTTCAATTCGTTGCCTGGATAGCCATTTACCAGATCGACGGAAAAATGTTCCCGCCAGTTTTGACCCCATTCCGCTTTGTAAAAACGTTTTATCATTAGCACCATTGCCCAAATATGCTGGGGAATTTGCTTCAGCCAATGGTTATAGTCATCTGAATACTCTGTGATGGACGGCGTCAATAATTTGATAACCGAGCCTAGCGTACGTTTATTGCTAAGCAGCCTGCGTTGGTCAATGCCGTTACGTGCAGGCTCCCGGAACCGGTTGGAATAATCATGCTCAAAAATATCAGCAACCATATCCATATCTTTATCAAAATTATCGACAAAAACAGCACCGGAAATGATGGCGCCCGCAATTGATTTGGAAATTTCCGATTTGCCGCCTCCTGATACAGTACTTGGTTTATGGCAAAAGGTGCCTTCGGGATAAGTGCCGACCAAGCGCCAGCTGGGTGCATTTGGATGGCGCTCCATATGGACTCGAAAGCCATTGGGATAAATATAGGTGTGGTTGATTAGCAGTTTGATTGTATGAGTATGTCCATCAAGTACCCAGCTTATTTGCTGTTGCTGGATATTGATTTGTGCTGAATCCGGAATGAAAATAATAGCGGGATGCGTTTTATCTATCGCATAGCCCTCATTTTTGTAGTCTATGGTCGAACCTAAAAGCTGGCGAAGTGTGTCGAATGGATAACGTTGATTACTATCTGCACCATAAGGCAAATAAATCTCCCCCAGAATAGCTCTTGGAAAGGCCAGCGCACCGCCGGAATGTTCCTCTTCACAGCCGCCGAACAGATTGGCGGAATAGCTGATCTGGGATTTGATTTCTTTTTTACTGTATCCAAAATAGTTATCGGCAATCAGCGTGACAATGACGCCCTGCATATTGCGGCATACGAGTTTAAACGGCTTACCGTCGTTGTACAGATCTTCCTCATTTTTCCAGCACATACCGTCTCTACGCTGACGCTCGGTGGCATTTTCATAATGTGGTAAACCAATTGCCTGTTTACGGCATCCGACCAGATGCGGAGCAAGAATAATGCAGCCGGTATGACCGGTCCATTGATCAATATCCAGTGCGGCATCGTTTTCAGGGAGAAAAGGGTCTCCGGCATTACCAAAAATTGATTCTACAAAATCCAGGTTGGCGACCAGTCCACCCGGTGCAAAAAATCGGGTTTCCATGGTTTTCTTAGGAGCCAAACCGGAAATTTCCGGAACCACAATAGGCCTGAGTAATAAAGACAGCCAGAGTGTTGCAGAATTTTCTTGTCTGCTGGTGAAAGGCAGGCATAACAGATCATCCGGAGGTGACAACGCAATACGCAATAATTCCGTATAAGCTGCTACCGGCACTTCGTTTTTGTCGGCCGGAACAGGAAGACCGCCGGCAGCAATATGAAATACGCCTTTAGTCGTACGTCTGTCATTTTGTGGATTATGCAAGACTCCTTGCAGTATCCGGTAAGAATCGACATATGCAGAATGAAATTCATTGTGCTGAAATGGCAATGACAGTTCCCTGGACAGTCCTTTCCGTTCCAGTACAAAAGTCTCTCCAGGTAAACGAATAGATGCGTCTATGCCGTTTTCATGCAAATAAGCATTAAGAAAATCCTGAATACGTTGATCAGCAGGGCAACGGTACTTGGCCAGGAGACGACGTTGCTGGGAATAATTTTTCAATAAACTATCAGCAATCTTGAGATATTGCTGATCACCCTCAACTTCACAAGTCGGTTGGCCCAAAGCGGCTAATTGCAGATTGATGTGTTGTAATTCTTCCAGTTGTTTTTGACTCGCCATATTAAGCCCGGTCGGAATATTTGATAAATTCATGATGTGACTCCAGCGAATGTTGATTTGGAACTGTGAAATGTAAAGCAAGTTATCCTACCAGATTCTCAATCATAAACTGATTAATTACCAATTTCCAAGCTCATAATAACACCTGACTAAAAAGGTTTTTCAACCAGCACGACAAACCTGCAGGCACTGCCTCTATTCTCCACAATGACAAGGCCCATCATCCACTACTAAACAAGCCAGTCGGAGACGACATTTTGCGAATAGTCGGTATATCTGGTCGAATAGTTGGCGCGAGCAACCAATCCAAGCCAACAGCTCTATAAGCCGCCCTAAATACAGTCATGTCTTTGATAATTTTCGTGATAAATGAGAAATCTATGTTTTTCTGAATTTTTGTTACAATATTTTGGCAAAATTTTTAGTGATAAGATGGATAAAAATTAGTCCACTGCTTGTCATATAACGAGTGGTTTTTTTCATTGTGTGCAGTCTTATATCAGGTGATAGCGTGTTAAAAATTAAAACTCTATTTTTTACCGGCATCTTATTATCAGGACTGTTTTCTGAGTGCCTTGCAACATCACTAGCACAGAAATGGGCAATGGTTACTCAGCCAACCAAAACAGGCGGCAGCACTCAGAGCATCGGAACCTATAATGCTGGCTGTATAAGCGGTGCAGTTTCTGTACCGGCTAATGGTACAGGTTATCAAATGATGCGGTTATCAAGAAATCGATCATTTGGTCATCCGGATTTAAAACAGTTTATTGAAAAACTGGGACAAACCTCCGCCAGACAGAATTTGGGGACACTGCTTATTGGCGATTTAGGACAACCGCGTGGCGGCCCGACCTTAAGCGGGCATCGCAGTCATCAAAGCGGGCTTGATGTTGATATTTGGTTTTTGCTGTCAAAACAAGCCGCAAGTCGCACCCTGGCCTACAATGAACGCGAAACATGGGGCGCACCTTCAGTGCTTGCAGCGCATTCGGATGCAATAGATTACACCCAGTGGTCGCTAGCCAATGAAAAAGTTCTTGAGGCAGCGGCACGGATGCCTGAAGTCGACCGGATTTTTGTCAATCCTAGTGTGAAACGCGAACTATGTACCCGCAATACTTCCCATGATTGGTTAAGAAAAATCCGCCCCTGGTTTAAGCATGACGATCATTTTCACGTTCGGCTCAAGTGTCCAAAGAACAATAAATTCTGTCAAGGGCAAGAACCTTTGCCAGCAGGTGATGGTTGCGATGCCGGGCTAGCTTGGTGGTTTACGGAAGAAGCCAAACACCCTACCCCTCCCAAAACACCTCCGAAACCGCTGGTTCTGCCTGCACTATGTGATAACGTCCTGAAAGAGTAACCAGCGGTTTTACAGGGTTGGGTTAACTTCTGCATGCTGTTGTTTACCTTCGATTAGGATACGCGCCAACTTACGCAACCCATCTGAAGATATATCCAGGCCAAAAGGTGCGCCTAAGTTTTCAAGCTCATAAAGAACATCGGTCGCTGCTATAAAAGTCATATAACGTAAACCTTGTATTTCCGGCAATTCCTTGGCCAACGTTTTTAATTGCGGTGCCAGGCGTTCCCAGGTCTGGGTAAAAAATATCCTTACCGGATCATCACCGTTAGCATCATGTTCTTTTAATCCGGCCTGGAAGGCGCTACGCGATTCCAGCAGAATCTCCATCAAGGTATCACGCAATTCCGGCGATTTGGCATCATCGGCTGCCTGCTGAATGGCTTTACTCAAAAACTGATCCCATTCCTGCCAATTGGCTTGCCATTGTTTTAGTTCGGTATCGCTCAAAGGGGCAGCAGGTTTTTTTGCAGCCACTTTAGCTGGCGCATTGAAAGCCAGCTTAATGGCGACACCATTATCGTTAGCATCGGTACTGCTGAATTTTAAAGTATTGAGCATTTCTCTGACTTCGGCAGCATTCTCTTTGGGTAAAAATTCAGTCACCGTTTTTTGAATGTCTGCGCGCGATTCGTTTAAGTCAATTTTGACAGCGGAAAGTTTGGGTTCGACAAAGCGATTAATCAACTCCTGAACTTGATCGTTGCTGACAGAACGACCTTTCCGATCAATAGCAGTCACTTTGGTAATGGGCAAGCTTAATACAGACTGGGTAGAATTGATTGTCGGCTGCTGCAAGGTTTCCAAAACACCGCCCCATTCAAAAATAGTAACGCATTGCCCCCCTAACCCTGTTCCAAACCGTGCCTGTAGATTGTTTAATAGTTTGATTTGACCATTTTGACCGCTAACCTCTGGATTGGAAAGCTTCAAATAACTGCAGCCATGACGATCATTCCAAAGTTCGGCGGTACTTCCGGTCCCCTTGTAAAGTTGGGTAATTAAGGCTTTTTTAATAAGGCTATAATCCAGTTGTACAGGCAGAGTGAATTGATCGGCTACGCCATTTTTTGCAAAAATCATGAGGAAGCTGAAAACAGTAATGACGGAACATTTATTCATGGATTTTATTTTCTCCGGAAAATCGAAAGATTTACCTTATCCTAAAAACCGCCGCGAAGCACGGATTTTGTGTATACTCCAAGCGTCAAAGTTTCGGTTTTTTTAAAATAACTGGAAGTTCATGGTCATCAAGCTATGCATCTCATTTTTGAAACAGGTGCCGATATCACTGATGCAGGTATTGATGCTGTTTCTAAAAGTGTCAACTGCCCTTTGGGCGTACTGTTTATTATATAAGGAGGCCCTATGAACTGGAACGATGTTTCCCACCGCCGCTTCAATCCCCTGACCGGCGAAACCGTGCTGGTGTCGCCACACCGCATCAAGCGGCCCTGGCAGGGCAAGGTCGAAAGCCTGCCTCCGGCGGTATTGCTTCAGCACGACCCCAATTGCTACCTCTGTCCCGGTAACAAGCGGGCAGGCGAGGCGGTCAACCCTGACTACAAAGACGTGTTTGTCTTTACCAACGATTTCTCCGCGTTACTTGAAGACGTTCCCACGGGTTCGCGCAATGACGGCAACGGCCTTTTGGTTGCGGAGCCGGAGCCGGGAATCTGCAAGGTAGTCTGCTTCAGTCCGCGCCACGACCTGACCCTGGCCAAGATGGACCAGAAAGGACGGGTGGTCGTCGTAAAGGAATGGACCCGCCAGTACATAGAGCTCGGGAGCCGCCCCGACATCCATCATGTCCAGATTTTTGAAAACCGGGGCGAGATCATGGGTTGTTCCAACCCCCACCCGCACTGCCAGATCTGGTCCCAGCGGACCATACCGGATCTTCCCGCCCGAGAGACCGAACGCCAGGCCGCCTGGAAGAAGGACAAGGGCTCAGTCCTGCTTCTGGATTACTTGGAGCTGGAGAAATCGAACCTTGAGCGGTTGATCTTCGAAAACGACACCTGGGCCGCCGTGGTGCCCTTCTGGGCCGTGTGGCCCTTCGAGACGATGCTGCTACCCAAGGCACATCGCCGTGACTTGACCGAACTGAGCCCCGCCGAGGTGGAGGGCCTCGCCGACGCCATGGGCCGCATGACACGGCGCTTCGATAACCTGTTCGGCGTCAGTTTTCCCTACTCGATGGGCCTTCACCAGCGGCCGACCGACGGCGAGACCCATGACGGCTGGCAGCTCCATGTGCACTTCCTGCCGCCGCTTCTGCGCTCCGCCACCGTGAAGAAGTTCATGGCTGGCTACGAGCTGCTGGCCCAGCCACAGCGCGACATCACTGCCGAGCAGACCGCCGACCGTATGCGCGCCACCAGCGAAGATGTGCTGAAATGAACGAAAGCCGAAAAGCTGTTTTCGCGCGCCTTGAAACGCGCTTCCACGAGATCTACGGGAACAGCCATGGCCTGCGTTTCTTCACGGCCCCGGGCCGCACGGAACTGGGGGGTAACCACACCGACCACAACAACGGCCGCGTTCTGGCTGCCGCCATCGACCTGGAAGCGGCCGCTGTGGCCCAGGCGTGCGAGGGTGTGATCGAACTTCACTCTGCGGGCTGGGAACAACCCTTTGTGGTCCAGCTCGACGACCTGGGCCCGAACCCAGCCGAAACCGGACGTACCGAGGCTTTGCTGAGGGGCGTGGCTGCGGGCTTCCTGAAGCGCGACCACCGGATTGGCGGCTTCCGGGCCTGTGTCGAATCGAGCGTGCTCCAGGGTTCGGGCCTGAGCAGTTCGGCGGCTTTCGAAATCCTGGCCGGAACCATCCTGAACAGCCTTTACAACGACGGCCAGATCGATCCGGTGCAGTTGGCGGTAATCGGGCAGGAGGCCGAAAATATCCATTTCGGCAAACCCTGCGGCCTGATGGATCAGATTTCAAGCTCCCTTGGCGGTATCGTCACCATCGACTTTCTGCACCCTTCGCTCCCCCAGATCCGCCAAGTAAAGCTGGACTGGGAAGCCAAGGGTTGGGCGCTATGCATCGTCGACACCAAGGGCAGTCATGCCGACCTAACACCCGACTACGCTTCCATCCGGGGTGAAATGAACCTGGTTGCCCAGTGCTTCGGCCAAATAGTGCTTCGCGAGGTGAGCCCTGACCAGTTCTGGGCAGGGATCGCTGGCTTGCGCAACCGGGTGGGCGACCGAGCCCTGCTCCGGGCCATCCACTTTTTCGAAGAGAACCAGCGGGTGGAAGACCTGGTGAACGCTATTGAGGCTGACGACTTCGACACCTACCTGGCTCTCGTGAACGCTTCGGGCCATTCCTCGGCCGAGTTCCTGCAAAACGTAGCACCCCAGGGAGCGGTGAAAGACCAGGCGATTCCGCTTGGCCTGGCGCTCACGCGCAAGTTCCTGAAAGGGAAAGGGGCCTGCCGCGTGCACGGCGGGGGGTTCGCAGGCGCTATCCAGGCCTACGTTCCTTTAAAGGCTTCCCGGGAGTATGCGAAAACCATGGAAGCTGTCTTCGGACCGGGTTCCGTCCATAACCTGACCGTACGTCCCGAGCACGCTGGCGAGACCTTTCTTTGAGGAGTTCTTCATGACCATTCTCGTCCCGGCGGAAACGGGCTATCCATTTGACGCAAGAACCCGGAACAGTTAGTATTGATCGATACATTTGAGGCTTTTGGGCAAACTTTTCAGCGATTTAAGTTCGGGCGAGAGCTTTACTATCATGGAACACAATTCGATCAATCATTTCACTTCTCACTCTATTAAGCGTCCGTTCATTTGACATGATTAACATGCTGATGCGCATTTCAAATCTCCAGAAAAATTTGCGGAAAGCGCGATTTCGGCATATCAATTTGCGCTGTTACTCATCAGGTACACAGTATTTATTTACGCTACTGCCCATACATAAAAGGATATAAACATGACCCTAATTCGGTACTTGCTCGTCGGTGTTGTTAATACACTGGTCGGACTCGGTATTATTTACCTGGCTATGTACTTTCTGCATATGGACCTTGCATCTTCCAATGCATTAGGCTATGCAATTGGTATTATGGTGAGTTTCGCGCTGAACAAAAAATGGACTTTTGATAGCCAGGATCACATCGTTTACAGTTTCCTCCGTTATTTGCTAGTACTGGCGGTAGCTTATGGGGCGAATCTTGCAACGGTACTTTTTGCTAACTCTCATTTTGACCTTAACCCATATCTTTCCCAGGCATTGGGTATTTTTCCCTATACAGCTATAGGTTTTTTAGGGAGCCGCTTCTTTGCTTTCCGTGACCGTAGAGGCAGCCAGCGGATACCGGATCAAGCAAAGGAGGTTAGCACCGCTAGGAAAGCAAGCCTGATCAAGCA
>Ga0209391_10000538_pt1 | contig 18020 bp, 15 predicted proteins | sample PPLLak3March2015_FD_187246 | JGI IMG/M metagenome (GOLD analysis project Ga0209391, IMG submission 187246) | Freshwater sediment microbial communities from Prairie Pothole Lake near Jamestown, North Dakota, USA - PPLs Lake P7 Core (1) Depth... | ecosystem: Environmental > Aquatic > Freshwater >...
CGCGAGGTCGCGCGAGACATCCTGCGCTTGCGCAACGAACAGGCGCGGCTGCACGGTCGCCGCTGCTTTGCCGACCATGCCCTGGCCGATACGATGGCCGGCACGCGCCAGGCCGTGCAGGGCCTGCTGGGGGAGGTCTGGCCGCGCGCGCTGATGGCGGTCGAACGTGAACGCCAGGCACTGCTCGAGGCGCAACGCAGCGCCGGACAGGATGGCGAGATCGAGCCCTGGGACTGGCGCTACTGGGCCGAGCAGGTACGGCGCGACCGCTATGCCATCGACGATGCCGAGCTCAAGCCCTACTTCCGGCTCGAAAATATGGTCGCCGCGGCTTTTGACTGTGCCGAGCGCCTGTTCGGCCTGCATTTCACGCCGCGCACCGACCTGCCCGTCTACCACCCGGACGTCAGGGCCTACGAGGTGCGCGACGCGTCCGGCGCCGTGGTCGGCCTCTTCCTGCAGGACAATTTCGCGCGCCCGAGCAAGCGCAGCGGCGCCTGGATGAGCGCGCTGCGCTGGCAGTGCCGCAACGGGCCGGCGCAGCTGCCGGTGATCCTGAACAACAACAATTTTGCCAAGGGCGGGGCGGGCGAGCCGACGTTGCTGAGCCTGGACGACGCGCGCACCCTGTTCCACGAATTCGGCCACGGCCTGCACGGCCTGCTGTCCGACGTGACCTACGAACGCCTGTCGGGCACGCAGGTGCTGCGCGACTTCGTCGAGCTGCCGTCGCAGATCTTCGAGCACTGGATCACCGAGCCGGAGGTGCTGCAGCGGCACGCGCGGCACTTCCTGACCGGCGAGCCGATTCCGCTGGCACTGGTCGACCGGCTGCACGCGGCGCGCCGCTTCAACCAGGGCTACGAGACGGTGCGCTACGCCGCCAGCGCCCTCGTCGACATGGCGGTGCATGCGCTGGAAACGCCCGAGCCACCGGCCGACCTGTGCGCCTTCGAAGCCGACTTGCTGAGCGAGCATGGCCTGCCGCACGGCGTCGGACTGAACCACCGCCTGGTGCACTTCCAGCACCTGTTCGCCGGCAGCAGCTACGCCGCCGGCTACTACGTCTACCTGTGGGCCGAGGTGCTGGACGCCGACGGCTACGGCGCCTTCGTCGAGGCCGGCAGTCCGTTCGCGCCCGCGGTGGCGTCGCGGCTGAAGCGCCACATCTACGCCGCGGGCAACAGCGTCGAGCCCGGCGCCGCATTTGCCGCCTTCCGCGGCCGGCCACCGACGGTGCTGCCGCTGCTGAAGAAGCGCGGGCTCGTCGAGGCCGAACCGGCCTGAGCAAGGCCTGGCACCTGGCATCGCCCGTCCGCTGCCGGCGTGAGCGACGGCGTGCACAACGGGCCGGGTTCGAGAGATTGGTGCCGAAACCGGGGCCAGCAGCGCCCTTTGGCGGGCGCCTTTCGCGCCTATGCTTGGTCTTCTTCAGTGGTCCGGTGACACATCGATGGACGAAGTCTTGATCTGGCTGCTTTCTGCGCTGGGCCTGGGGTTGCTGGCCGGCTGGGGAGTCCATCGCTGGCGCAAGCAGGCGGCCACGAAAGCGCAGGCCCTCGCCGACAAGGCCGTCGCGGCCGAACGTGCCGAAGCGCGGCGCCTGGCTGCCGATCACCGGGCCGCCAGCGAGCGCGCGGCCGCAGCCCGTGCCGAAGCGCAGCAGGCTGCCGAGCGCGCAGCCCGGGTCCAGGCCGAGGCCGCGCGGGCGGCCGTGCGTCAGGCCGAGGCCGACCGTGAGGCCGCCGCCCAGGTCGAACTCGAGCGTGCCGCCGCAGCTCGGGCGAAAGCCGAGCGGGCCGCAATCGCCGAGGCCGAAGCACGACGCGCGGCCGCGGCCCGAGAAGCAGCCCTGCGCGCTGCGTCGGTCCAGGCCGAGGTCGAGCGCCTGGCAGCCGAAGAAGCCGCGCGACGGCCGGTTGCGCTGCCCCCAGTTCCGGCAGCCAAGAGCGCGGAACAGACCCTGGTCATGGTGGCCGACGACTCGAAGGTCGTTCGCATCAAGACCGGCCGCCTGCTGGCCCAGCATCAGTACCGCGTCTGTTATGCCGCCGACGGGCTGGACGCCGCGCGGCAGTTGCAGGCGAACGTGCCCGACGTGGTGATCACCGATGTCGAGATGCCCGGCATGGACGGCTTCGAACTGACGCGCCACATCCGTGGCAATCCGGCGACGGCACATGTGCCGGTGATCATGATCACCGCTGCCGACGACCGGCACCAGGAGCGGTCGGAACAGGTCGGAGTGAGTGTGCTGTTGGGCAAGCCCTACCCCGACGAGGCGCTGATCACGCACATCCGCCGTGCCATGGGGCAGGATCAGGCGGCGGTCCTGGTCCGCGATCGTTCCCTTTGCGCTTTGCCTTGATTTTGTCGCGACGCGGATCTATTGTTCGCGTCCTGTCGAATCTGGAGTCCGGAGCCGAGGTTATGACGGCCTTCCCCGACCCCGCAGCCGTAACGCAGCGACCGTCGTCCCAGTCACATCCTGTCGACCACGAGGAGAACGAGCATGCCTGCCTACATCACTTTGGCCAATCTGACCGACCAGGGCGCCCGCGCCATCAAGGACTCGCCGGAACGTTTCGAGGCCTTCAAGGCCATGGCCGAAGGCGCCGGGGTAAGCGTCAAGAGTGTGCACTGGACCACCGGTGCCTATGACCTGGTGCTGGTCTCCGAGGGATCGGAAGAAGCGCTGATGACCCTGAACCTGAAGATGGCCGCGCTGGGCAACGTGCGCACGCAGACCTTGCGCGGATTCTCGATCTCCGAGATGCGCAAGTTCGTCAGCGCCTTGTAGTCGACCCCAGGCAGCGGCCGGCGGCTCACGAACCGGCCCGACATCGAGCTGCCGCCGCAGACGCGTTACGCTGGCGGTTTTCACGGCCAGGAAACCCCAGCCATGACCGACCTCCGGACCTCCCTGCGCGACGGCGGCGTTTCGACCGCGACGCTTACCACCGTGCTGCTGAAGATGGGCCTGCGCAACGTCTGGCTGCGCGGCCCGTCGCCCCTGCACGCCGACGTGCGGCGCATCGTCGGCCCGGCCTTCACGCTGCGCTTCGTGCCCGCGCGCGAGGACATGGCCACGCCGGCCGCCTGGGCGTCGCCGCGCTCGACGCGCGCCGCCATCGAGGACATGCCCGCCGGCTGCGTGGCCGTCGTCGACGCCATGGGCGTGCGCGACGCCGGCATCTTCGGCGACATCCTGTGCGAACGCATGGCCCGGCGCCAGGTGGCGGCGCTGGTCACCGACGGCGTCGTGCGCGACCTGCAGGGCGTGCTCGACAGCGGCCTGCCCACCTGGGCCGCCGGCACCGCGGCGCCGCCTTCGGTGGCCGGGCTGATCTTCGTCGGCTGGCAGGAGCCGGTGGCCTGCGGTGGTGTCGCCGTCTTCCCGGGCGACACCATCGTCGCCGACCGCGACGGTGCCGTCGTCATTCCGCAGGCCCTGCTGGCCGAGGTCGTGCCGCAGGCGGTGGAGCAGGAGCGCTTCGAAGCCTGGGTCGTCGGGGAGGTCCGTGCCGGCCGCCCCTTGCCCGGCCTGTATCCGCCCGACGAGGCCACCCGGGCCCGCTACGCTGCCTCCAGGCCGGCTGGCTGAAGCGCGCCGGTCTGGCTGACCGGCCGTTTGCGGCGCTCCCGAACATCGGCATCGCGAAAATTGAAGTTTGCGATGCGTCAATAGTAGAAACCCGCATTAGGTGAAAAATCTCCGACGAAAAGGCCGCAAGGGCTGCGGTCGAGTGCGGAGGTCGATATGTCCACCATCGTTTCGGGCCATGCGGCGCCACCACGTCCCGCCAGCCCGACCGCCCCCACCAGCTGGCCCTGGCGGGCCTTGCTGCCCGTCGTCGTCACCCTCGCACTGGCGCTCATGCCCGTGCCGGAAGGCCTGCCACAGCACGCCTGGTATTTCTTCGCCATCTTTGCCGGCGTCATCGTCGGCCTGATGGTCGAGCCGCTGCCGGGCGGCGCCATCGGCCTCATCGGCGTCACGCTGGTGGCCGTGCTCGCACCCTGGGTGCTGTTCTCGCCGGCGGAATTGGCCAAGGAAGGCTTCAAGCCTGAAACAGCGTCGCTGACCTGGGCCCTGTCCGGATTTGCCAACAGCACGGTATGGCTGATCTTCGGCGCCTTCATGTTCGCCCTGGGCTACGAGAAGACGGGCCTGGGACGGCGCATCGCGCTGGTGCTCGTCAAGGCGATGGGCAAACGAACGCTGACGCTGGGTTATGCGGTGACGATCGCCGACCTGCTGCTGGCGCCGTTCACGCCGTCGAACACGGCGCGCAGCGGCGGCACCATCTATCCGGTGATCCGCAACCTGCCCGCGCTCTACGACTCCAAGCCCAACGACCCTTCGGCGCGGCGCATGGGCTCGTACCTGATGTGGGTGGCGATCGCAGCGACCTGCGTCACGAGCTCGATGTTCCTCACCGCGCTGGCACCCAACCTGCTGGCGCTGGAACTGGTGAAGAAGACCGCCGACGTCGACATCTCCTGGGCGCAGTGGTTCCTGGCCTTCCTGCCGGTCGGCGTCGGGCTGCTGATCCTGATCCCGCTGCTGACCTACTGGATCTACCCGCCGGGCGTGAAGAGCGGCGAAGAAGTGCCACGCTGGGCCGCCGAGGAACTGAAGTCGATGGGCGGCATCACGCGCCGTGAGCTGACGCTGGCCGCACTGGTGCTGCTGGCGCTGGCGCTGTGGATCTTCGGCGGTGCGTTCATCAACGCCACGACGGTGGCGCTGGTGGTGATCTGCCTGATGCTGGTCACCGGCGTCATGAGCTGGGACGACATCACCTCGAACAAGGCGGCCTGGAATACGCTGGCCTGGTTCGCCACCCTGGTGGCGCTGGCCGGTGGCCTGAGCAAGGTCGGCTTCGTGAAATGGTTCGCCGACGGCGTGGCCTCGAGCATGGTCGGCTTCACCCCTTTCACCGCGATGATCGTGCTGGTGCTGGTGTTCTATCTCACGCACTACCTGTTCGCGAGCATCACGGCGCACGTCACGGCGCTGCTGCCGGTGATGCTGGCCGTCGGCACCACCATCCCGGGGCTGGACATGGCGCAGTTCGCGCTGCTGTTGTGCCTGACGCTCGGCATCATGGGCATGCTCACGCCCTATGCCACGGGGCCGAGCCCGGTGTACTACGGTTCGGGCTATCTGCCGGCCAGGGACTACTGGATCCTGGGCGCCGTCTTCGGCCTCATCTTCATCGCGGCGTTCCTGCTCGTCGGGCTGCCCTGGATGGCGCTGATCCGATAAGCACTGCAGGCAACGGCGGCCGGCGCGCGCGGGGCGGGCGCCGGCCGCTGCCGTTTCTGCCGGCGCGGCGGGCCGTGAAGCCACAATCCGGCCCCGGTGACATCGGTTCGAAAACCGGGAGGCGGGCATGGCGCAGGCGGCGCGGCAAGGGGTGTGGCTGAAGGCGGCGGTGCACGGCGCGGTGATCGGCATCGAGGTGCAGCCGGGCCAGGCGGTGGCCGCCGGGCAGACGCTGCTGGTGCAGGAGGCGATGAAGATGGAGGTCCCGCTGGCGGCCCCCGCGGCAGGGCGGGTGCGCGCGGTCGCCTGTGCGGTGGGCGAGGTGGTTCCGGAAGGTGCCGCCCTGATCGAGTTCGAGGCCGGCACGACCGGCGACACGCCGCTGCCGCCGGCACCGCCGCCCGACCCCGCCGTGCCGCGCGCCAGCCTGCAGGCGGTGCTCGCGCGCCAGGCCCTGACGCTCGACGCCGCGCGGCCCGAGGCGGTGGCGCGCCGCCATGCCGCCGGCCGGCGCATGGCACGCGAAAATATCGCCGACTTGTTGGATCGTGGCAGCTTCACCGAATACGGCGCCCTGGCGGTGGCCGCCCAGCGCAGCCGCCGCACCCTGGACGACCTGCAGCGCGCTACTCCGGCCGACGGCCTGGTCACGGGGTCCGGCACCGTGGCCGGGCAACCGGTGGCGGTGATGGCCTACGACTACACGGTGCTGGCCGGCACGCAGGGTGTCTTCAACCACGCCAAGAGCGACCGCCTGCTGGCGCTGGCGGCGCGCCACCGCTGGCCGCTGGTGCTGTGGGCCGAAGGCGGCGGCGGGCGACCGGGTGATGTCGACTGGGTCGGCGTGGCCGGCCTCGACTGCACGACCTTCCGCAGCCTGGCCGCACTGTCGGGGCAGGTGCCGCTGATCGGCATCGTCGCCGGCCGCTGCTTCGCCGGCAATGCGGCGCTGCTCGGCTGCTGCGACGTCATCATCGCCACCGAAGGCAGCAGCCTGGGCATGGGCGGACCGGCGATGATCGAGGGTGGTGGCCTGGGCCGGGTCGACGCCGACGCCGTGGGGCCGGTGGCGGCGCTGGCATCGGCCGGTGTGATCGACCTGCGCGTGGCCGACGAGGCCGCGGCGGGTGCGGCGGCACGGCATTTGCTGGCCTGCCTGGGCGGCGTGCCGGCTGCGATCGCGGGCGCGCTCCCCGGCGGTGACGCCCTGAGCCTGCGCCACGCGCTGCCGGAGAACCGCAACGCGCTGTACGACCCGCGGCGCATCGTCGAGACGGTGATGGATGCCGACAGCGTGATCGAACTGCGGCGCGAATTCGGCACCGGCGTCGTCACCGCCGTCGCCCGCCTCGAGGGCCGCGCCGTCGCCGTGGCCGCCAGCCAGCCGCACCATCTGGGCGGCGCGCTCGACGCGCCGGCCTGCGACAAGCTCGCGCGCTTCCTGCAATTGGCTGATGCCCACGGCCTGCCGCTCGTGACCTTCGTCGACACGCCGGGCTTCATGGTCGGCCCCGAGAGCGAGAAGACGGCCATGGTGCGCCACGCCGCGCGGCTGTTCGTGGGCGCCGCGGCGCTGCGCGTGCCGGTGGCCAGCGTCGTGCTGCGCCGCGGCTACGGCCTGGGTGCGATGGCGCTCACCGCCGGCCACTTCCACGCCCCGGTGGCCACCTGCGCCTGGCCGAGCGGTGAGTTCGGCGCCATGGGTCTGGAGGGGGCGGTGCGGCTGGGTTTCCGCAGGGAGCTCGAGGCCGCACCGGCCGGCGAACGCGAGGCGTTGTTCCAGCGCCTGCTCGGCGAGGCGGTGGCGCGCGGGCAGGCGCTGAACATGGCCAGCTTCCTGGAGATTGACGACGTCATCGACCCGGCCCAGACGCGGCCCTGGCTGGCGCGTGTGCTGGCCAGCGCCTGCGCCGCGCCGCTGCCGCCGCGGCGTGGCTTCGTCGATGCGTGGTGATCGGCGCGAGGTCGTGAAAGTGCGGTCGCACTCGGCATGCGCAGCAGGCGAATCTTCGGCCAGCCTCACATCGGCTTGAAGCGCCACTGGTAGGCCTGGCTGACGGCCAGCCGCTCGGCATGGTTCTTCAGCTGCAAGGTGACGCGCCCCAAATCGTCGCGCTGTGCACGCGCGATCGCCGCGGCGCGAACGATGACGCCGCGGTGGACCTGCCAGAACTGATCCGGGTCCAGGCCCTCGGCAATCTCCCTGAGGGGCTTGCGCACATGCGCCTCGTCGCTGGCGGTGACGACGCGGGTGTATTTCTCGTCGCTCTGGAAGAACAGGATCTCGTCGATGCCGAACATCTTGATCGTGTCGCCGACGCTGGCGCTGACCCAGCGCAGCGGCGTGCGACCCGCGCCTCCGGGCTGGCGCTGCTGCAGCTGCGCCGCCAGTCGATCGACCAGGGCGCCGAGCTCGGGCGCGCCGGCCGCCGACTGCAGCCGTTCCTGCAGCCGCGCCACCGTCTGCGCCAGGCGTTCGGCGGCGATCGGCTTGAGCAGGTAATCCACCGCGCCGGCGTCGAAGGCGGCGATGGCGTGGCTGTCGTAGGCGGTGGTGAAGACGATGTGGCAACGGCCGCTGGCAGCGCGTGCCACGTCGAGCCCGCTCAGCCCGGGCATGCGGATGTCGAGGAAGGCGATGTCGGGCCGGTGCTCGTCGATGGCCTCGACCGCCGCCGGGCCGTGCTCGCATTCGGCGACCACCACCAGTTCAGGCCAGGCGGTGGCGAGCATGCGGCGCAATTCGGCGCGCGGGAGGTCTTCGTCGTCGGCAATCAGGGCGGTGGGCATGTGGGTCACTCCATCGGCAGGCTCAGGGTGGCGGCGACGCCGCCCTGGGGTCGGGTCTTCAGCGTCAGCGCGGCGCGGGCACCGTGCATCTGCTGCAGCCGATCGCGGATGTTGGCCAGACCCAGCCCGCCGCCGCTGCTGGCCGCATTGAAGCCGGCGCCGTCGTCGGCCACCGTGATCTCCAGCCGGTCGTCACTTGCGCGCGCCGCATGGATGGCGATGTGCACTGGTCCGATCTTCGGCTCCGCGCCGTGCTTGACGGCATTCTCGACCAGCGAGATCAGCATCAGCGGCGGGCAGGGTGTGGCCAGCAGGTCGGGCGCGACGTCGATGGTCCACGACAGCCGCGGCAGGCGCGCCGCCATCAGGCCGAGATAGGCGCGCACGATGTCCAGCTGCCCGGCCAGCGTGGAGTCGCTGCCGCCGTCGCTGCGCAGACGCGGGATGGCGGCGCGCAGGTAGTCGACGAGACGGTCGATCATCTCGCTGGCGCGCGCCGGGTCGGTGGCGATGGCGCTGCGCACCCCGGCCAGCGTGTTGAACAGGAAGTGTGGCTCGACCTGGGCGGCCAGCACCGACAGCCGCAGTTCGGCCTCGCGCCGGCGCGCCTGCGCCTCGGACAGCGCGCGCTCCTGCGCCAGCGCCTGCAGGCTGCGGTGTTCGCGCCGCCAGCCCAGCAGCGCCAGCCCGCCGGCGAGGCAGAAACCGACCGTCGCGCGCCCGGCGGCATTGACGGCCCGCACGACCGGGCTGTCGACCAGGCTTTCCGGCGACCGTGGCGACGCCGGCTGGCTGGCTGCGCTGTCGGGCGTCGCAACCGTCACGCCCAGGATCATGGCGACGCGGCGACGCTTGCCCTGCTCGTCGACGGCGCCGGTGAGTTCGGCCACGCGCTGTTTCAGCGCTTCGGCCAGCAGCGACTCGAAGGCGCCCGACAGTGCCACCGCCAGCAGCACCGCCGCCAGCAGTCCCAGGCCCTCATGCCGCCGCGGCCAGCGCCGGCGCCGCACCTGCCAGCCCAGCCAGGGGCCGAGCAGCACCGGGATCGCGATCTCGATCACAAGCGTGAGGTAGCCGCCGTAGGGGCGATCCAGCGGCGCCTCGGTGAACAAGGGCGACGCGAACAGCAGCAGCACCGGCGCCAACAGCAGCGCCATCAGGCGCCAGCGCCCACGCACCCAGGGCGCGCTGAACACCGGGTAGCGCCGGTACGCCAGCAACCAGCCGCCAGCGCGACCCGTCAGTTCGGCGGGCAGCGGCTGTTCCAGCGGCGGCGGAGTGAACTCGGTGGCGAAGGTCATCGGGTCGCAGCTTAATCTCCCGGCCTGATGGTGCGCGACGGCACGACGAACGCCGGCCTGCCGGCGACGAGTCCTCCGCAAGGCGTGACGACCGCGGCGGCCAGCCACGGGGTCCGCGCCGCTGGGCTATCCTGCGCGCCCCCGAGGAGACATCCATGTTCGATACCGCCATCGCCGGCAGCCTGCCCAAACCCTCCTGGCTGGCCGAGACCCAGAAGCTGTGGCCGCAGTGGAAGGCCGAAGGCGCCGAGCTCGCGCAGGCCAAGCTCGACGCCACGCTGCTGTGGATCAAGATGCAGGAGGACGCCGGGCTGAGCGTCATCGGCGACGGCGAGCAGAGCCGCCAGCACTTCGTGCACGGCTTCCTGGAGCAGGTCGAGGGCATCGACTTCGTGCACAAGGTCGAGATGGGCATCCGCAACGACCGCTACAAGGCGATGGTGCCGCAGGTCGTGGCGCCGCTGAAGCTGAAGGGCCGCGTGCATGCCGCCGAGGCCCGCCTGCTGCGCGCGCATACGCGGCGCCGCATCAAGTTCACGCTGCCCGGACCCATGACCATCGTCGACACCGTGGCCGACCGCCACTACGGCGACCGCGTGAAGCTGGCCTTCGCCTTCGCCGAACTGCTGAACCAGGAGGCGCTGGCGCTGCGGGACGACGGCGTGGACGTGATCCAGTTCGACGAGCCGGCGTTCAACGTCTACATGGCCGATGCCGCCGCCTGGGGTGTGCAGGCGCTGGAGCGGGCGGCGCAGGGCCTCGGGGCGCGCAGCGCGACCTCGGGCCGCGCCTGCAGGACGGCGGTGCACATCTGCTACGGCTACGGCATCCCCGCCAACGTCGACTGGAAGAAGACGCTGGGCCAGGAGTGGCGGCAGTACGAGCAGGTCTTTCCGGCGCTGGCGGCGAGTTCGATCGATCAGGTCAGCCTGGAGTGCATCCACTCGCACGTGCCGCCCGAGCTGATGGCGCTGCTCGCCGGCAAGGACGTCATGGTCGGCGTCATCGACGTCGCCAGCGATGTCGTCGAGACGCCCGCGGAAGTGGCCGATGCGATCGGTCGCGCGCTGCAGTACGTGCCGCGTGAGCGGCTGATCGCCTGCACCAACTGCGGCCTGGCGCCGATGAGTCGCGCCGTGGCCGAGGCCAAGCTGGCGGCGCTGGCGCAGGGTGCGGCGCTGGCGGCACGGCGCCTGGACCGCGGATGAAGCTGTCGCGGCTGTGGCAACCGCGCCGCGGCCTGTTCTGGGTGATGGTCGCCTTCAACCTGTTGTCGTCGCTGGCGGCCTGGGCGCTGCGTGCGCTGCCGCTGACCGGCCCGGCTTTCGCGCTGGTGGCGGTGCCGGCGCTGCTGAACTGCGGCTTCGGCCTTGTCGTGGCGTGGGGATTGATCCGTGACCGGCCGGCCGCCTGACGACGACGGTCGAGTCCGCGCCGGCCGATCAGTCACCCTGCTCGGCCAGCACCGCCAGCACCTCGGAGTGGAATTCGCGTCGGTACAGGATCCACAGCACGCCGGCGGTGCCGGCCATGAAGGCCCAGGGCGAGAAGAACCAGCCCACGGCGGCGAAGGACATGTAGTAGGCGCGCAGCCCGTCGTTGAAGGTCTCGGCGGCCAGACCCATGACGCGGCCGGCGCGGCTGGCGAAGGCCTGGCGTTGCGTCTCCTCGGTGAAGCTCTCAGGCGGCGGCGCCGCGGCCACCAGCAGTGCGCCGAAGGTGTATTGGCGCAGGCTCCAGGTGAAGCGGAAGAAGGCGTAGACGAAGATCGCCGCCAGCAGCACGATCTTGAGGTCGAATACCAGCACCGAGGTGCGCGCCGCGAACGGTATCTCGCGCACGATGGCGCTGGCCTGTTCGGTGGTCGACAGCACCGCCAGCAGGCCGCCGATGATGAGGATGGTGGTCGAGGCGAAGAACGACGGGCTGGTGGACAGGTTCTGCACCACCACGCCGTCGACGACGCGGTTGTCGCGGCCGGTGGTCTGCAGCATCCATCGCATGCGCTCGCGGTTGGTCAACGCCAGCAGCGACGGCCGCTGTGGCGAGCGGCGGCGGGCAAAGGTGGCGTAGCCCACCCAGCCGGCAAAGAACATCGCCAGCGCCATCCAGTCGGCGGCAGGCAGGACCTGGAAGATCAGCGGCAGCGGATTCATCGCCGCACTGTAGCGCCGCGGTGCCGGCCTCTCGCGTTGCGTCGCGCAAACGCGGGAGGCCGTCGACGTCAGCCGTCGCGCGCCGTCGATACCAGCAGGTCGGCGCTGCCTTCGGCCAGCACGTGCTTGGTTACGCTGCCCAGCAGCAGGTCGACGGCAGCGGACTGGCCGTGCTTGCCGAGCACGACCAGGTCGCAGTCGTGCTCCTGCTCCTGCTCGACGATGCGCAGCGAGGCGTCCCCCTCGACGATGCGGGCCTGCCACGTCGCCGGCTTGAGGCCGGCGGCCTGCGCCAGCGCGTGCAGGCGCTGGGTGGCCTCGATGCGGGCCTGGCTGCGGTAGCGCTCGACCGTCGCCGCCTCGACGCCGGCGAAGCGCAGCTTGTCCTCGAACGGCACCTGGAAGACGGTCGTCAGCACCAGGTGCGCCCGCGGGGCGACGTGCCGCGCCGTTGCCAGGGCGCGCGTCGACCAGGGCGAGAAGTCCACGGCCACGAGCACGCGGCGGTAACGTTCGTGCGGGGTCTGCCGCACCACCAGCAGCGGCCGCGCCGTGCGCCGCATCAGGCGTTCCGCGGTCGTGCCCAGGATCAGCCGGCGCAGGAAGCCCTCGCCGCGCGCGCCGAGCACCAGCAGTGCGGCGTCCAGCGTCTCGGCCTGCTGCAGGATCTCGTCCACCACCGGCCCGGCGGCATCGTGCGTGGACACGGCGACGCGCCGCGCGGTGTGCAGTTCGTCGGCCAGGGCGCGCAGCCGCTGCTGGGCGTCCTGCCGCAGCTGCTGCTCCGGCGCGCTGCCCGCCCCCAACCACTGCCGCAGCTGCACCAGCGATTCGCCGGCGTGCACGTGCATCAACGTCAGCGGCGACGCCGTCTCGTGCGCGAGCCAGGCCGCACGCTCCGCAGCATGGCGTGCATGCGCCGAGAAATCGGTGGCGACGAGGATCGGCCCCAGGGTGCGCATGGTCGGTGCCTCCAGCGGTGCATGCCGGGGCAGCCGCCTGCAGCGGCCACCGGGCGTCAACGTGCCTGCATTGTGCAAAGGAAGCGCAGCGCTGCCGGCGCCGGGCCGTCGACTTCTTGAGCGAGGTCAAACGGCCGCGGGCATTCAGCGCAGGATCAGGGCTTCGGCCTTTGCCAGCGCATCTTCGGGGCCGAAGAGCACCAACGTATCGTCGGCCGCGAGCAGGAAGTCGGGCGCGGGCTGCAGCAGGCGCTGCCCCTGCCTGACGAGGGCCGTGACGGCGACGCCGTCCAGCGGCAGTTGCGACAGCGGCAGGCCGACGAAGCGGCACTCCTCGGGCAACTTCACCGCGTGCAGGCGGTCGGCGCCGGCCTCGGATTCGTCCGCCGCATGCGTACCGTCGCCGACGAAGAGTTCACGCAGCTGCCGGTAGTGGCCGGCGCGCTGCGCCTGCACGCGGCGCAGCACGCGCGGCAGCGGAACACCCAGCTGCAGCATCGCCTGCGAGGCGATCATCAGGCCGGCTTCCAGGGTCTCCGGCACCACCTCGGTGGCACCGGCGGCGCGCAGTTCGTCGACGGTGCTGAGGTCGCGCGTTCGCACCATCACCGGCACGTCGGCGTGGCGGCCGCGGATCTGCTGCAGGGTCCGCACCGCGGCGGCGGTGTCGTCATGGGTGATGACGACCAGGCGCGCCGTCGCCAGGCCGAGCGATTCGAGCAGGTCGAGCTGCGCACCGTCGCCGTAGTGCACGCGCTCGCCGGCCAGGCGTGCTTCGCGCACGCGATCGGCATCCAGGTCGAGCGCGGCGTAGGCGATGCCCTCGGACTCGAGGAAGTGGCCCAGGCTCTGGCCGACGCGGCCATAGCCGGCCAGCAGCACATGGCCGCTGAGCGGACCGTCGGCCGGGATCGCCGGTTCCGGCGCAACCGGTGCCGCTGCCGGTGGACGCGGCGTCAGGTGCAGAGCCAGGGCGTGGTTGTAGCGGATGAGCAGCGGCCCGGCGATCATCGAGAACAGCACCGAGGCCAGCACGATCTGGCCCAGCGATGCGTCCAGCAGCCGCGCCTCCAGCCCCAGCGCCAGCAGCGCAAACCCGAACTCTCCGCCCACTGCCAGCAGCATGCCGGTGCGCCAGGCGGTGAGCGTGTCGATGCCGGCGCGCCGGACGATGGCGGCCACCACGGCGCCCTTCACCACCAGCAGCACCGAGGCGCCGAGCAGGCCCCAGGGCCAGACCTGCGCCAGCGCCTTCGGGTCGACGAGCGTGCCCACGCCAATGAAGAACAGGCCCAGCAGCACGTCGCGGAAGGGCCGGATCGTCGTCTCGACCTGGTGCCGGAATTCGGTCTCGCCCAGCACCATGCCGGCCAGGAAGGCGCCGAAGGCCATCGACAGCCCGAGCGCCTGCGTCGTGGCCCCGGCGCTCAGCGACACGAACAGCACCGTCAGCGTGAACAGCTCGGCCGAGCGGCGCGCCGCGACGCGCCGGAATAGCGGCCGCAGCAGGCGCCGGCCGACGAGGAAGACGAGCACGAAGGCCAGTGCCGCCTTGACCAGGGCCCAGGCCAGCGAGCCCGCGAGCGCGGCCGCCCCGGCCGTCGCCAGGACCGGGATGACGACGATGAACGGCACCGCCGTGACGTCCTGGAACACCGACATCGCCACCCCCAGGCGGGCATGCCGGCCGTGCTCTTCGGACTGCTCGGCGAGCTGCTTGCTGATGATCGTCGTCGACGACTGCGCGAAGACGGCACCGACGACGAAGGCCGCCGCCGGCGGCAATCCCGCCGCCCAGCCGATCAGGCCCACTGCGGCGGTGGTCAGCGCCACCTGCGCCGTGCCCAGGCCGAGCACCAGGTGGCGCAGCGCATGGATCTGCGGCAGCGAGAAATTGAGGCCGATCGTGAACAGCAGGAAGACGATGCCGAATTCGGCGATGGCCTTGATCGGTTGCGCGTCGACCACCGGTCCCGCGGTGTGCGGTCCCAGCAGCACGCCGACCAGCAGGTAGCCCAGGCTCGACGGGATGTGCAGGCGCTGGAAGACGAGGACGACGGCGACGGCGCAGCCGAGCAGGAGCAGGATCTGGAAGAGGGGCTGGTCGAAGCTCAAGATCGGGTGCGCGGCGGGGCAGGGTCAGGCAGGTTGGCAGGTACAGCTGCGCCTGCTGCACCATGCGGGCATTGTCCCAGCATGGCGCGCGACTCGCGCCGGACCATCGACCGGGCGCCCCGTCAGCCGTGCTGCCCCTGGCGGCGCGTGGCCCCCGGGGCGCTGTCAGGCCACCTTCTGCAGCGCCTCGACCAGGCGCTCGCCGAAGGCGCGCGCGGTGGACAGGTCGCCCGGCACCATCTCGTCGGCCGAGGCGTCGGACGGCGTCGCCGTCATCAGTCCGGCGTAGCCGCCGACGTTGTTGATGTCGTCGCGCGTGCTCGCCTTGGCGTTGGGCGCGTGCATGCCCATGCCGACCCAGAACATGCCGTGCTGCTGCGACAGCGTGAAGAAGTAGTTGATGGTCGAGAACTTGTCGCCGTTGAGCGTGGCGCTGTTGGTGAAGCCGGCGGCGATCTTGTTGCGCCACTGCTTGTGGAACCAGGCCTTGCTCGAGGCGTCGGCGAATTTCTTGAACTGCCAGCTCGGGCCGCCCATGTAGGTGGGGCTGCCGAAGACGACGGCGTCGGCCGCGGCCAGCCGTTCCCAGCCGCCCTCGGGCAGGTTGCCTTCGGCGTCGATGGCCAGCAGGGTTCCGCGGCTGCCCGCGGCGACGGCCTCGGCGACCTTCCGGGTGTGGCCGTAGCCGCTGTGGTAGACGATGACGATATTGCGCATGGGATGTCTGCTTTCAGGGTGGAGAGAAGTGAGGGAAAGGGACGGGAAGGAAAGGGCGCGGCCGCGGCGCGGTCGCCGCAGTCTGGAAGGGGTGCAGGGACGAAGGGCGCCGGCCTCAGGGCGCGAGGTCGAAGACCAGCGCCTCGGCACCCTGGCCCTGCTCGAGAACGAGGCGGCTCTCGCCGTCCAGCCGCGCGGCGTCGCCGGCCTGCAGCCGCTGGCCGTTGACGGTGAGCGCGCCGCGCGCCAGGTGCACGTAGGCGATGCGCTGCGGGTCCAGCGGCGCCTCCAGGCGCTCGTCGCCGTCGAACAGGCCGGCGCGGATCGATGCGTCGGCGTGGATCGTCACCGAGCTCTCGCGGCCGTCGGGCGAAGCCACCAGCGCCAGCCGCCCCCGCTTGGCCGCGGCGTCGAAGTGCTTCTGCTCGTAGCCCGGGGCGATGCCGGTGCGCTGCGGCAGGATCCAGATCTGCAGGAAGTGCGTCACCTGGTCGGAGGCGTGGTTGAACTCGCTGTGGCGCACGCCGGTGCCGGCGCTCATGCGCTGCACGTCGCCGGGGCGGATGACGCCGGCCGATCTGCCAGCTTCGGCACCGCCTTCGCTGCCATTTCCCATGCTGTCCTTGTGCGCGAGCGCGCCGTCGAGCACGTAGCTGACGATCTCCATGTCGCGGTGGCCGTGGGTGCCGAAACCGGTGCCGGGGGCGATGCGGTCCTCGTTGATGACGCGCAGGTTGCCCACGCCCATGTGGGCCGGGTCGTAATAGTCGGCGAAGGAAAAGCTGTGGAAGCTCTTGAGCCAGCCGTGGTCGGCATAACCGCGGTCGGCGGACTTGCGCAGGGTGATCATGCGACGTCTCCTTGGTGTGCCTTCACTGTAGGTGGCGCGCACTGCGCTGCGGGTGACGTGCGGTGAAGGACCCGTTCAAATAAGATGAAGCATGCCCGACCGCCTGCACGCCCTCACGCCCGACGCCCTGGTGATGATGGACGCCATCGCGCGCACCGGCAGCTTCGCCGCCGCGGCGCGTGAACTGGGCAAGGTGCCGTCGGCGCTGACCTACAGCGTGCGCCAGCTCGAGGAGGCGCTGGACGCGCTGCTGTTCGACCGCAGTTCGCGCCAGGCCCAGCTCACCGCCGCCGGATCGGAGCTGCTGCAGGAGGGCCGCCGCCTGCTGCAGGAGATGGATGCCGTGGCCAACCGCGTGCAGCGGGTGGCCCAGGGCTGGGAGACGCAGCTGTCGATCAGCGTCGAGGACATCCTCTCGGTGCCGACGGTATTCGAGCTCGTCGAGGCCTTCTGCGGTCTGTGCGACGGCCGTGCCGTCACCGCCGGCGGCGCCGGTGCCGCAGCCGTGGCCAGCGCCGACGGGTCGCGGCCGGGAACGCGGTTGCGCCTGCGCACCGACGTGCTGGCCGGCACCTGGGAGGCGCTGGTGACGGCCCAGGTCGACCTGGCGCTGGGCGTCAAGGGCGACCTGCCCAACCCTGGCGGCATCGAACTGCGGCCGCTGGGCGAGATGGCCTTCGTCTTCTGCGTCGCGCCACACCACCAGCTGGCTGGGGTGGAGGAAGCGCTAGACGATGCCCGGCTGGTGCGCCAGCGCGCGGTGGCCGTGGCCGACACGGCGCAGCGCCTGGCACCGTTGACGGTTGGACTGCTGCCCGGGCAGGACGTGCTGACGGTGCCGCACACGCGCGCCAAGCTCGAAGCCATCCTGCGTGGACTGGGCTGCGGCCATCTGCCCGAGCCGCTGGTGCGGCCGCACCTGGAGGCCGGCCACCTGGTGCGCAAGCACACCACGCAGGGCGACCGCAGCGTGCGCCTGTTCTACGCCTGGCGTGCCGAGCGCGGCCGGCACAGCCTCGGGCGGGCGCTGCAATGGTGGCTGGAACAGCTCGAGAGCCCGACGACCAGGCGGGCGCTGATCGAACGCCACGCCGGTCCGCTGCGCTGAACATCGGGCGGCCCGTGTGTCGCTGGGCTGGGCTGTCGGTCCGGACCCGCACCGTCCCGGCGGCGTCGCGCGTGGCACCATCGCGGTATGCACCGGGACGTCGCCGCCGCCCGCTATGTCGGCCGCTTTGCGCCGTCGCCCACCGGGCTCCTGCACGCCGGTTCGCTGGTGGCAGCGTTGGCCAGCTGGCTGGACGCACGCGCCCACAGCGGACGCTGGCTGGTGCGCATCGAGGACGTCGACACACGGCGCTGCCCGCCGGGCAGCGCTGCGCTGATCCTGGGCCAGCTCGCCGCCTGCGGCCTCTTGCCCGATGCCCCGCCATGGTGGCAATCGACCCGCGGCGCGGCCTACGCGGCGGCGCTGCAACAGCTGATCGATGCCGGTGCGGCCTATCCCTGCGCCTGCACGCGCAGCGACATCGACGCCGCCTGGGCGGCGCGCGGCGTCGAACACCGGCGCCATGCCGAGCGCATCTACCCCGGCACCTGCCGCAGTGGTCTGCACGGCAAGGCGGCGCGCGCCTGGCGCTTGCGCGCCGACGGCGTGGTGAACTGGCACGACCGCCGCCGGGGCGCGCAGCAGCAGGACGTCGGCCGCGAGGTCGGCGACTTCGTGCTCAAGCGCGCCGACGGCCTGTGGGCCTACCAGCTGGCGGTGGTGGTCGACGACGCGGCGCAGGGCATCACGCACGTGGTGCGCGGCGAGGACCTGGCCGACAACACGGCGCGCCAGATCCTGCTGCAGCG
>Ga0209391_10000539_pt1 | contig 18011 bp, 23 predicted proteins | sample PPLLak3March2015_FD_187246 | JGI IMG/M metagenome (GOLD analysis project Ga0209391, IMG submission 187246) | Freshwater sediment microbial communities from Prairie Pothole Lake near Jamestown, North Dakota, USA - PPLs Lake P7 Core (1) Depth... | ecosystem: Environmental > Aquatic > Freshwater >...
AGTCTACGCTACGGCCGCACGCCGGCGCATCCGTCCGTCAGAACCCGAGTTGCGCCAGCGCGTCCGACGTGCGGGCCCTGGTGCCTTCGGGCTTCATTGGAAACGCCCGGAAGAAATCGCCGCGGGTGAGGGCCGGGTTGCGTTCGCGCACGTTGGCCGCCCAATCGCGGGCGCGGGCTGGGTCGCCGGCCAGCGCGTGCGCGACGCTGGCGATCATCGCGATCAGCACGTGCGCGCCCGGCGAGCGCGCGGCCCGTTCGGCCCAGTCGGCGGCCAGCCCGTCCTCGCCGAGCACCATGTGCGTGAAAGCGCGCGTGCCGAGCATCGCGTAGTACAGCGGATCGAGCGGGCTCAAGCGCATGGCCAGATCGACGTGCCGCCGGCCTTCGAGCCCACGGCCCGCAAGCGTCTCGGTCCAGGCGCGAGCGTAGATCCCCTGCGCGTAGTTCGGACTGATGGAGGTCGAGCGTTCCAGCCAGCCGAGCCCTCGTTCGAGATCGCCTTCGAGCCAGAAGGTGCGGCCCATGGCGAAGTTGACGAAGGGGTCGAGCGGATCGAGGTCGACGCCGCGCTGGGCGAACCGGCGCGCCAGCTCGATCTCGCCCGCCAGGTCGTCGGTGTGGCGCAGGAAAGCCGTCTGGAAGTGCACGAACGAAAGGCCTGCGTGGGCGCGGGCAAAGCCGGGGTCCTGCCTGACCGCCTGCGTGAACAGCGCCGCGGCGGCTGCGTTGTCGGCGCGGTTGAAGCGGTACATGTGCTGCAGGGCGAGGTGGTAGGCCGACCACGCGTCGAGGTTCTCGGTGACCGTGAGCCGCGCGAGGTGCGCCTCGTGGAACGGGATCTGGATCTCGAGTGCGCCCAGCACTCGCGAGCGGATGTCCTCGCGCACCTGGTGCACGTCGTCGACCGCGCCGGCGTAGCGATCCGCCCAGACGACGCTCGTGTCGCGCGTGTCCGCGAGCTCGACAGTGACCGCAAGCCGCGCGCCCGTGACTTCCACAGTGCCGGAGAGGCAATAGTGCACGCCGAGCAGGCGGCCAATCTCGCGCAGGTCCGCGTCCGGCGCGCGCAGGCGGAACGACGAGCCGCGCGCGGTGACGAACAGCCAGCGCAGGCGCGACAGCTCGGCGATCAGTTCGTGGGGCAGGGCGTCGGCGATCGCGGCATACGGTCCCGCGTCACCGATCAGGCGGAAGGGCAACACGGCGATTGATGGCCGCGTGACGCGCTCCTGCAGCTCAGCGGCCGCCGGCTCAGTGCGTCCGGCCGAAGCCGACTCCGCTGCGATCGCGGGCGTCGCGGTGACATCGTGCGCGGCCCTTGCCTCGGCGACGAAGCGGAACCCCCTGCCGTGCACGGTGCGGATGAAGCGCTGCGCCTGGCCGTCGTCACCCAGTGCCTGGCGCGCCGACTTCACGCGGCTCGCGATCGCCGCGTCCGTCACGATGCGGCCGTCCCACACTTTTTCGATGAGTTCGTCCTTGGAGACCAGCCGCTCGCGGTTCTCGACGAGCAGCGCGATCAGCGCGAAGACCTGGGGCTCCACCGGGCAGGCCTCGCCGTCCGCACGCAGTTCGACGCGCGCCAGGTCCAACTCGAACGGCCCGAACCGGTAAATCATGGGGCGAGGATAGATCACTTCGGGGTGCCGCCCCAAAGTGCCTGCATGAATCTCCATGAAATCTCCACGCGGCCTGCAAGCTTCGCCGTGCGGCAAGTGGAATTCTGTCATCACCGGCGGCGGAACGGGTTCGCCGCCGGGGAGTACGCAAGGAGAACGACGTGAAACAGGACAGAACCAAGTTGCCGACGCGCCTCGAGGCGGGTGGCGTCTGCATCCAGGCACACGACTGGTCGGAGCTGAACGTGGCGCGCATCCGCTTTCCAAAGGGTGCAGACGCCACGCCCCTGCTGGTCGGCCTGCCGGGAAACCTCTGCCAGTGCCCGCACTGGGGGATGGTCCTGCAAGGCTCGATTCACGTGCGGTACTCCGACGGCACCGAAGAAGTCGTCCGCGCCGGCGAGGTCTACTACTGGCCGCCGGGGCACACCGTGTGGGTGGACGAGGACTACGAGGCCGTCGAGTTCAGCCCGGCTGGCCCGATGGGCCAGGTGATCGACCACCTCAAATCGAAACTGACACCCTGAAGGAGACACGACATGCCACTCGTCACCATCGACGTCATCAAGGACGTCTTCACGCCCGAGCAGAAGCAGAAGCTCATCGCCAAGGTCACCGAGGCGATGATCGAAGTGGAAGGCGAAGGAATGCGCCCCGTCACCTGGGTACGGATCCAGGAGTTCGCCGGCGGCGACTGGGCCATCGGCGGCAAGGCGCTACGGGCCGCCGACGTGCAGGCGCTCGGGAAAGTGAAAGTCGCTTAGCACAGCATTTCGACGGTAATGGCGGGGCGGCTCCCGGAGGTTGGGGCCGTCCTCGCCAACCTCGAGCTGTCGCGGTCTACGGCGCGTTCAACGAGTGAGCCAGCTCGACGAGATTGTCGGGCACGACGCTGATGATGCCAAGGCGCGGACTTTCGACGTCGGCGATCAGGAAGAACGCGATCGAAATGACCAGCGGCAGGATCGCGAGCATGCGGGGGAAGTGTCGCGGCCGCTCGACCCCGACCCCGACCAGCAGCGTCGCGAAGAACGCGATCGAGCCCATCATCATCCACGCGGTGAACGGGATGCGGTTGACCCACGCGGCCTGGGTGTCGCCCTCTGACGACAGCACTTCGTTCACGGCCGCGACGGCCAGCGCCGTCACGGAGTTCGGGTTCGCGTTGGCCGGCACCTTGATCGCGTCCCACAGCTGCGTCTGCAGCTTCGCCGTCTGCGCGTTGACCTTGCGGATCGTCGGCGGTATGCGCGCCTCGTAGTACTGCACACGCAGGTCAAGGTAGCTCACCAGCAGCGACCGCAGCCGCGCTGCGTCGGCCGCCGGCAGCAGGTCGGCGCGCAGGTAAGCCGTGGCGATCGCACTCGCTTCGGCCGACTCGAAGTCCTTGCGCTGCTCGTAGCGGTCGAGCGCCATCGAAAACGTGAAGCCGACGATCAGTCCGAGCAGGGTGAGCGTGGCGGCCTGGATGACGCCGAACTCGCCCTTGATCTGCGCCACCTCGGCCCGCAGCTTCTCGAAGCGGGTGGCGCCGAGCCACGCCGCCAGCGACAGCGCCAGGAAGGTGACGACGAACGTCGGCACCGGCAGCACGATCATGGCTATGTCCGCGTGCTGCCGGCCGGCTTCGGTTCGATCACCTCGGTCGGAGCGCCGGCCTTTTTCCACGCGCCAAAGCCGCCTTCGACGTGGCAGACCGGCGTGAGGCCCATGTCCTGCGCAGCCTTGGCAGCCAGCGCCGATCGCCAGCCACCGCCGCAGAAGAGGACGAACCTGTTGCCCGAAGCGAAGAACGGCTTGTGGTACGGGCTCTCCGGGTCGATCCAGAACTCGAGCATGCCGCGGGTGACGTTAATTGCGCCCGGGATGCCGCCCTCGCGCCACAGCTCACGGGGGTCGCGCAGGTCGATGAACGTGACGTCGGGCCGGCCGAGGAGCGCGCGCGCCTGCTCGACGCTCAGCGTCTCGATCTCGGCCGAGGCGTCGGCCACCATCTGCTTCGTGCTCTTGCGGATCTGCAGCGGCATGTTCAACCCTCCGGAACGATCAGGCTGCGCCCGCCGGGCCCTTGCCGCGGCTGCGAATCTTCACGAACAGCCAGGCAAAGCCGCCCACGATCAGCGGATGCACCAGCAGCCCGACCGTCAGCCGCGAGAGGATCGCGACCGGCGGCCAGCCGAACGTGAGTGCCATGACTGCGGAGTCCGCGATCGCGGCGAGCCAGCCGCCGAGGAGGCCGGCCAGCGGCTGCTTCCAGCCGGGCGGCACGAACCGCACCACCAGCCAGGCGACCACGGCATCGATCAGCAGTGCCACCATGTCGCGTGCTCCTTGTCAGCGTGTCGCCAAGCCGTTCAGGGCGACGGCCGGGGCTGGGCCGGCGGCAACCCCTTGAGGTACATGTCGAGGAACCGGACGTACGCGTCCGACGCCTGGATGCGATTCTCGCGCTTGCTGAAGCCGTGTCCCTCGTCCGGGAACAGCACGTACTCGACCGGCACGCCGTTGGCCCGCACCGCCGCGACGATCTCGTCGCTCTCCACCTGGAGCACGCGCGGGTCGTTGGCACCCTGCACGACCAGCAGCGGCACACGGATGTTCTTCGCGTGGAACAGCGGCGAGATGCGACGGTGGCGCTCGGCGTCGGTCGCCGGGTCACCCATCTCGTCGTAGAGCGACTCACGAAACGACGCCCACCACGGCGGGATGCTCTCGAGCGTGCGCACCCAGTTCATCACCCCGAAAATGTTGATGCCGACGTCGAACACATCGGGCTGGAACGCGAGCGCGGCGCCTACCATGTAGCCACCGTACGAGCCGCCGATGATGCCGATTCGCTCGCCGTCCACCCAGTCGAGCGAGGCGAGATAACGCTTGCCATAAACGATGTCCTGCAGGTCGACCTCGCCGTGGCGCTTGTCGTCCATGTGGAAGAACGTCTTGCCATAGCCGGATGAGCCGCGGTTGTTGGCGGCGAGCACCGCGTAGCCGTGGTTGACCAGGTGCTGGATGGTCGCCGAGTAGCCGGTGCGGCTCTGGCCGCCCGGGCCGCCGTGCACCCACACCAGCGCCGGCACCCGGTTGGCAGCACTCGCCGTCCTCGGCCGATAGAGGATCGACGGGATTTCGACCCCATCGAAGCTCTTGAAGCGCACCACCTCGGTGGTGACGAGGTCGGACTCGTGGATCGCCGGGTTCAGCGCGTGGGTGAGGCGCGTGCCCTTGCCGGCCGCGAGATCGACGACGTACACGTCGGCGGGCGACGTGTCGGAACTGACGCGCAGCGCCACCTTTTTCTCGTCGCGCGAGAACTGTACCTGCGACAGGTCGCCCGGCGGCAGGCCGGGCAGGGCGATCTCCTTGCCCGTCTCGCGGTCGAGGATCCGCACGGCTGTCCGCGCGTCGTCGTTCGTGCCGGAGATGCGGTACCGGCCCGAGTCGGAGAACGAGACGAACGACACGTCCCACGCGGCCGCGATGAGCGGCGCCCTGCGGCCGTCGACGACGTCGTGGGTCCACGCCTGCGTGAACTCGCCGTGCTCGTCCGTCGAGTAAACGAGCTGCTGACCGTCGCGCGTGAAGCCGTAAATGCCATGGCTCACGTTGCCCTTGTGCGGCGAGATCAACTGCGGCTTCGCGCCTGCGGCACTGGTATCGAGCAGGTAGAGGTCCGAGTCGGCGCTGGTGCGTGACTTGACCATCGCCACGTACCGCCCATCGGGAGACACCGCCTCGACCGACAGTGCGTCGTCGTTGCGGAAGACCATCGTGCGAGCGTAGTCGCGAGCCGAGTAGCTATAGAGGTCGAAGCTCTTCGGGTCGCGCTCGTTGGTGAGCACGAAGAACGACTGCCGGTCCGCCGACCAGCCCGCGAACGTCGCCTTGGTCTTGTCGCCCGGAGTCAGGTCGCGAGTCTCGCCGGACAGCTCGCGGACGAACAAGTGGTCCAGTTCGTTGCCACCCTGGTCGGCTGTGAACAGCACGCGGGCGTCGTCCGGAAACCAGGACACCGCGTACGTCGAGTCCTGCGTCGAGGCGGTCAGCGGCTGCGGCTTGCCGTCCGCGGCGACCAGGGCGTAGGTGTTGAAGATACCGGTTTCGTCGGAGTGGACGAGCAGTTGCCGGTCATCCTGCGACCAGGCGTAGCCGTCCGCCAGGCCGTACGTGGTGGTCGTGAAGAACGCGCGCGCGTCATGGAGCTGCGGGGCCTGCAGGGCGGGGGCGCGGGCCGATGCCTCGGGTTTCGCGAGTTCGCCGGACCCGCATCCGCCTACCGCGAGGATCGAGGTCAGTGCCAGCAGTGCGATCCTGAATCGATGCGTGGTCATGTCGTATCTCCCTCGCACAGCCGTCAGCGGATCAGGTTCACTCTGCGCAGCCGGTCGGCAATGGGCGTGGTGACGGCGTCGAGCCCCGAAGCCCGGTCTTCGAGGTTCTTCGCGACCGTGTCGAGCGTGTACACCAGCGTCGCGTTGCCCGTCTCGAAGACCCGGGTGGTGACTTCGACGTCGCCCTTCAGCGTGTCGACCGACGGCGCGGTCTTGAACTCGCCGTAGATCACCGGCACGCCGTAGGCGCCGTAGTAGCCGGTCGCCCAGCCCGAATCGACTGCCTTGTACATGCCGCCGCCGCGCGTATCCATGTCGCCACCTTTCTTCAGGTGCCACTCCTTCGATACGAGGATGGTGGCCACCACGGCGTCGGCCTGTTTCAACTTGACCGCCTCTTCGATGCTCTCGCGAGTGAGCGGGTCGCGCTTGGTCACCGACGCACAGCTGGTGAACGCTTCCGTAGACTCGCTGCGGATGCGCGCCGCAAGGAAGCGCTCGAACTTGCAGCGCTGGTCGAGATCGGGGCTCACGCCCACCACCAGCACGCGCTTGAAGGTCTGGTTGTGCGGCACTCCCTCAGCCCAGTCGCCCGTGACCTTGCCCTGCGACGAGCAGCCCGTGAGGCATGCCGCACTGAAGATCAGCAGGACGGGGACGATGCTGGAACGACGGTAACGGGTGACCTGTGTGGGCACGAGCGACTCCTGGCGGGGACTGTCGCGAAGCATAGCCGATCCCTCACTCCCGTCTGAAGAATGTCTCCAGCACCTCCGGCAGCAGCGGCTTCCAGTTGCTCCAGTTGTGGCCGTACGGCACCTCGCGGAACGTCAGCTCGTAGCCCTTGTCCTCGAGGATGCGCCGGAAGCGGCGCCCGGCGTCGGTGTTGTCATTGCGCGTGCCGAGGCTGAGGAACATGCGGAGCGGCAGCCGGTCGTCCTTGCGGTACTGCTCGCCGACGATCTCGAGCATTTCGCCGCTGGCGGGCGACTGCATCGCGAGGTTCGCGAATACGCCCGGAATCGACAGCCCGAAGCAGGCGGCATTGAGCCCACCGAACGACACGCCGAGGATGGTCCGCGACGCGGGATCGCGACGCGTGGGGTAGGTCGCATCGATCGTGGGTACCAGCTCGGCCGCAAAGAATCGCGCGTAGTCGAGATTGCAGATCAGCTGGTCGTTGCGGCGGTTGGTGCGCAGGTGGTCGGGGTCGCGCGCATCGACGAAGACGGCGAGCAGCGGCTCGATGCGTCCGGCCGCGATCATCTCGTCGAGCAGGTCCTTCATGTGGCCCTGCCCGAGGTACCACGCGCCGTCGGTGACGTAGAGCGTGGGCAGGGGCTGCCCAGCCGGCACGTCGGGCACGTAGACGCGATATTGCAGCGCGTAGCCGAGCACGGCGCTTTCGATACGGATGTCGTCGGTGAGGGTTGCCGCCGCCGAGGCGCGAGAGACGGGGGCGGCGAGCGCTGTCCAGGCCAGCAGCACGAGGATGGGCGTCAGGCGTGGCACGGTGTCGTGTTCCGGGACGAATCTCGCTGTCAGTGCGGCAAATCTAGCGGGACCGCGGTTTCACGGAAAGCCCCGATGCAGGCGCGCAGCGGCAGCGCTAGCGTGAAGACAGCTCCATGGAGGGTGCCGGGATGATGGCCATTCGCGGTGCGTGTGTCCTGCTGGCGCTTTCGCTGCTGTCGGCCTGCGCCTACAACAAGAAGCTGGAGAACCCCGTCCCGCTCGAGGCGAAGAGCGCCATTGCGTCGGCGTCCGACGTACGGCTTTCCGCCAGGATCGACGCCGTCATCGTGCGCGACGGCCCGGGATCGTGGTCGAAGAACGCCGACTGGGACGAGTACCTGCTGCACGTGAGGGCCACGTCTGGTTGGTCGCTCGACATCACGCGCGTCGTCGTGGTCGATTCGCTCGGCAAGCGCCACCAGCCGCGCGCCTACATGCGCGAACTCGCGGACGAGAGCAAGGAGATCGCAAAGCGCTACGAGGATGAAGACCTGAAGGTGACCGCGAACGCAGGAGCGGCGCTGTTCTGGACGGGCTACTTCGTCGGGGGAGCCAGCGCCGCCGCGGGACTGGCCACGCTCGGGACCGCGGGTGCCGCGGCGGGGGCGGCGGTGGGTGGCCTGGTGATGGCGCCGGTGCTCATGACGGCGGGAGTCGTGGTCGCCGCCCAGGAGTACCAGGTGCAGCGGGAAATCGACCGGCGCAACACGGTGCTGCCGTTGGCCCTGGCCGCCCAGCAGGACCTGCCTGTCACCCTGTTCTTCCCGATTGCACCCTCGCCGCGACGGGTCGAGATCACCTACACCGATCCCGCCGGCGAACACGTGCTGGTGATCGACACGCAGGACGCCCTGGTCGGGTTGCACCTGCTGCCGAAGGAGGGCGAGCAGCCGGGCGCCCAGCCGCCGCCATAGCCGCGACGGACGTTCAGCGTCGCAGAGCGTCGAGAAACGCCGCGATGACCGCAGGACCCTCCGGCACCCAACGCAGCACGATCACGAGGTCGTGCTCGCGATCCACGTACACGAAGTTGCCGCCGAAGCCGACTGCCCAGGCCGCGCCGGCCGGCGCCGCAGGGACCGCCTTGCGATCGGTGTTCAGCCACCACAGCAGGCCATATTCGGGGTTCGGCTTCGAGGGCGTGGTCATTGCGCGGATCCAGTCCGGGCGCACCACCTCAGCTTGGCCCCAGCGGCCGTCGCGCTCGATCAGCAGGCCGAAACGTGCGAGGTCGGCCGTCGAGATGAACATCCCGCCGCCGAAATGCCCGCCGCCCGACACCGACTGCGCGCGCAGCCCGTCGAGCTCGACCCACGAGTTGTCGTAGCCGTACCAGCGCCAGGTGGACGAGGCGCCGATCGGGTCCATGACACGTTCACGCAGCACGACGGGCAGCGGTTCACGCAGCACCTGCAGCAGCGACAGCGCGAGCAGGTTCACGCGCACGTCGTTGTATTCGTACACGGTACCGGGCGCGGCGAGCGGCGGGTTCTGCCAGTCACGCAACGTCGCACCCGTCGGGCGATCCGCCCAGTCGGGCACGTCCCACAGCGTGCCCCGCCAGTCGGAGCTCTGCTCGAGTAGGTGGCGCCAGGTGATCGCGCCGTTGTGCTCCCCCGTGAACCACGGTCCCTGCACGTCGCGCGCGACACGACCATCGAGGTTCGCGATGCGCCCGTCGGCGAATGCAACACCCGCGACCGTCGCGAGCACGCTCTTCGCCGCGCTGAACACCATCTCCGGACGATCGACGTCGCCCCACTGCGCGACGATGTAGCCGCCGTGCACCACCAGGCCGCTGCCGCCCACGCGCGTCCCCGTCGGACCGAGCACGCGGTAGCCGGGCTCGCGTGCTGAGTAGTGCTCGATGATTACCGCGTGCAGGTCGGCGGGTTCGGCGACGGTCTTCTGTTTGGCGAGATCGACCGCCGCGGCGAGCTTGGCCGGGTCGAAGCCTGCCTGCCCGGCCGTGCGGGTCGCCCACGCGCCGCGCGGAGGAACGTAGTCGGCCGCCCCAGCGGTGGCGCCGAAGACGAGCAAGCAAAGTGCGGCGGAAAACAGCAGTCGTTTCGGGTTCACGGACATAGTCCAGGGGGGCGTTTTCGGGTTATCGGAAAGCCCTCTGGCGGGCGGCATGACCAAAGAGTATCAATAAAACAGTCGCCGGCGTTCCGCCGGTTGCCCTCCGCGTTACGCCACGAAGGACGCCGTGGTCCGCCGGTCTTGCGGAGCAGCCCAGGAATGGCTGCAAGGAGGTCAGGATGATGCTCAGTAAGTTCAAGGTCGTCGCTACGACGATGATTGCCGTCGCGGCATCCGTGCTGCTCGTGGCTCCGGCGGACGCCGGCAAGAAGGCGTCAGCGGGCGCCAGTGCCATGACGCCGGCGGTGAGTTCCTTCAAGCTCGAACCCGGCGCATGGGTCGCCAAGGTCGTCGGGGTGCCGATGCAGTGGAGTTACGTCATAGCGGCTGACCCGTCAGGCCGGCACGCCGTGGGATACGGGACGATCGACGTGGGCGTCTATACGGCCGGTCTGGACGAAATGATCGACTACACCAGCCCGCTGCTCATCGACGTCGTGATGACGGGGCCCGGCACCGTCAAGTTCAACTCCGTCTGGTACGGCATCAAGAAGGAGCAAGTTGGCGCCACCTCGGCGACGATCAAGTACATCGGTGTCAACAAGGGCGAGCTGAAGTCCGTAGCGCCCGGCAAGTCGGAGGGTATGCACGAAATCGCGTACTACTGGCCGGAAACAGACGCCGACAATGACGGCTTCCCGGATCCGGGTGCAGAGCCCATCGCCCCGCCGGTGAAGGTGTACACTGTGGACACGCGCCTGCCGTCGCCGTAAGGGGCTTGGCCCGCGCAACAGAACGAAAAGCAATCAAGTTGAGTTTGCCTGGACCCCGGCCGTTCGGTTGGGGTCCTTTGCTATTCGGGCGCCCGCGATCAGACCGTCACTGACCGTCCCGTGGCGATGTACTCGAGCCGGTCTCCCATGACACCTTTCAGCACGTCGTAGGCGCGGGCGCCAGTGCAGTGGCCCGTGTACACGCGTTGCACGGAAGAGCGAAGCAGTTCGTGCGCGATGCCTTCCACCTCCTGCCGGCTGCCCGCCATGAAATTGAATGGCGGCAACAGCACGAGGTGGAATCCCCCGAAGACCGCCTTGATGGGTTCGTTCGGAAAGGACTGGGTCACCGCAGCGACCATGTTGAGAATTCCGTGGTGCGAGCAGCCGGTGAAGACCACGGATCCGTCCGGTGCGTGCAGGACCAGCACCAGTTCGTGGGAGAAGTCGTCCAGTACGCGCTTGCCCTCACGCACCGCATAGAGGTTGCGATTGCCGCGTGGCTCGGGATAACGGCGTTCGATCGTGGTCAGGAGGGTGGCGCCGGAAGTGATCTCCGTGCGCTCGGTGACGAAATGGAAGCGGTGCGCGTGCTGTCGCAACAGGGCTTGGTCGAGGCCGATGTAGCGCTCCTTCCAGAGCAACCGGAAGTGACAATCCGTGACGGCCCGACCGCGCAGGTAGATGGGTGCGTGTGTGTTGATTTCGAGGAAGCGTCGCAGTCCGCCGCCGTGGTCGTAGTGATGATGCGACAGGACGGCGAGATCGACCGCCGCGAGGTCAACGCCAAGGAGACGGGCGTTGTCGGCGAAGGCGCCGGAGGCCCCGGTGTCGAACAGCAGCCGCGTGCCCGCATGTTCGACGTACAGCGACAGGCCATGCTCCGCGGTCACGCCCTCGACGCCCGGGCAGCAGGTGTTCTCTATCAGCGCAGTAACCTTCATGGGCGGCCCGCGCAGTTCTGAGCGTCGCGCCGCCGGGTCAAGCCTGAGGCGGCGGTGGTTCGTCCTTCTTCTGCTGGCGACGCTGCTGCTTCTCCTCGCGCTTCTTGCGCGCGGCTTCCTCGCGCTGCTTCTTCTGGTGGGCGTAGTTGGGCTTGGCCATGCGGGGTCCTGGTTCGTGGTGGATGCGCGGTTAGCATAGTAGAAGGAGATCGTCGGCGTCGACGGCGTGCACTGGATTCGGGGGGGGTCGCAAGCCACCAGCAGCTATTTTTGCGCGGTGCGGCGGCCGGGCGGATGATGTGCGTTGGCAACGCTTGTCCCACTCCTTACGGGAGGACCGCGCAATGAACATTCGTCGAATCTTCACGCCGACATTCCTGTTGATCACCACGCTGGTGGCCCTGCCGACAGTGGGCCTTGCGGCCGGGGATCCCTTCCCGAAGGGCTGCGTCAGTTGCCACACGGTGGACAAGGCCAAGGGAGCCGATCACCGCCTGAGCGTTGCGCTCGCCCAGTGGACCGCCGGCAAGATCGATGCGGGTCTGCTTGCGCAGAGCAAGGCGAGCATGCCGGCGGGGGTGGCGCTCAAGGGCAAGCATCCCGCGGCGGAAGATTCGCTCGACGACATCCCGAACGCCTGCCTGGACTGCCACGACTCCGGTTCCAAGAAGGCGCCGCCGTTCAGCCAACTGCTGCACCTGGTGCACCTGACGGGTGGCACGAACAACACCTTCGTGACCACGTTCAAGGGTGACTGCACGCATTGCCACAAGCTCGATGCAAAGACCGGGGCGTGGTCGATGCCGAGCGGCGCGGAGCTATAGCGACCTTCCGCAAGACGGCCTGGCGGTTGTCGCGGCACTACGAGTCCGTGTGCGTCATTGCCATGGTCCCTGTGCGTGGACCTCCGCCCGGATGGCGTCGACGTCCAGTGCGTCGATGTAGCGTAGCAGTTGTTGCCACACCGGATGGAAGCCGAAGCCGCCATTGACCATCTCGTCCGTGGCCTGGGCCTTGGTCCAACCTTCGACGACTATCCGATAGACGGCCACCATGGTCCCGGTTCGATCTGAGCCGTGCTGGCAGTGGACGAGGACCGGTTGCAGCGCTGGTGTCGTGGCGATGCGCAGAAACCTGACGACGTCCTCGTTCTCGGGGTGCCAGGTCTTGAACGAGATCTCCTCGAGGCGCAGCGCCGAGGACGTCGCGACGAGTGAAGAGTCATCGTTGAAGGCACGCAGCGAGACCACGGTGTTGATCGGGGGATCTCCAATCGCGAGGCGCGGGCTCGACTCGAGAAACACAAAGCCCGCCCGCGAGGGCTGAGCCGAGCGATACAGGGACGCGTTGACACGGTAGAGATTCGGCAGTCCGGGGCTTGCCACGACAGGGGTTGCCCAGCTGGCCGGCCGAGGACCGGCGGCGGCCGGTGCAGTCGTCGTACAGCCGCCGATGAGGGCTGAGGCGCTGACGAGTAGCAACAGGGGTGTGCTGAACCGGTCGGGGAGAATTGCCATGCGGGATGATCGTAGCGGATTCCAATGCTGACGTACTCGACACCAGCCTGGCGATTGTGTGCTGGCTCATGGACCAGCGTGAGACAGGCAAGTAAGACTGGGAGCCCGGTGCGCGCCAGCGATGGCGTCGAGGTATGGTGATCCGATGAAAAGCGCCCTCCCGAAACTCTCGACCCCGCCGCCAGTGCGATTCCGCTGGGGCCTCGAGGCGCTGCGCTGGTATTTCGCGCCCGAATACCTGCACCTCGACCGAGCGGACAAGGGCCGGCCGACGCTGTTCGTCGGCAACCACTCGCTCTACGGCGTGCTGGACGTGCTGCTGTTCGCGGACGGGCTATACCGCGAGCGTGGCATCGTGTTGCGCTCGCTGGCGGACCGCAATCACTTCAAGGTGCCGTTGTGGCGCGACTTCGTCGTGCAGACGGGGGCGGTGCTCGGCACGCGCGCGAGTTGTGCGGCGCTGATGCAGTGCGGCGAGCACATCCTGGTCTTTCCCGGCGGCGCGCGCGAAGTGTTCAAGCACAAGGGCGAGGCCTACCGGCTGATCTGGAAGGAACGCTTCGGCTTCGTGCAACTCGCGATCGAGCACGGCTACACGATCACGCCGTACGCGACGTCCGGTGCCGAAGAGGCCTTCGACGTGCTGCTCGACTCGTCGGACTACATGAGCACACCGCTCGGCCGCTACCTGAAGCGCACCGGCATTGCGGACCGCTACCTGCGTGGCGGCGAGGAGTTCCCCCCGCTCGTGCGGGGCCTGGGGCTCACGGCATTGCCGCGGCCGGAGAAGCTGTATTTTTCGATCGGCCGGCCCATCGACATGGCGCGGTATCGCGGCCAGGAGAAGGATCCCGAGGTGTTGCTGCAGGCGAGGAACCGCGTCGGTCGATCACTCGCGCAGCTCATCAAGGAATTGCGTGCGCACCGGGCGCGGGCGAGAGGGCAGGGCGCGATCAGGCGGATGCTCAACCGGTTGTAGGCGGCGGTACACTAGTGCCGATCACTGCCGTCACGACCAGGAGTACATCGACATGCGCAGCGCGGCCCAGAGAGCGATCGAGAACGTCCGCGAATGCGGCGCCCAGATGGGTACGCGCGCGCAGGCGCTGCGGACGGCGCTGCCGAACGTACGCATGGCAGCAGCCGAGCGCAACCGGGCACTCGAGCTGTGCGACCAGTTGTCGGCAGTGGCGAGCGAGGTGGCGTCTGGCGTGGCGGGGCTCGACGCCGTCAATGCCGACTCCGAAGACGAGATCCAGGAGGTACTGCGCACGCTCTCGACGCTCGAGGCGCAAGTGATGCAGGTGCTGGCCGCGTTCACCTTCCTCGTGGATTCGCTCGAACAGGCGGCCGAGCGCGACGAGGCGAACGAGCCGGCCTATGCGCTCGTCATCGACGCGGCGGCAGGCATGCTGAATTCGTTCGAGACAGCCAAGTCGGCGACGGAAGCGCTGCGGGCGGCGTTCGACAGGCGAGGCTGATCGTTCGTGAGTTCGCTGCCGATGCGGGTGCTCGGCGTGCAGGTCGGCGCGGTGCAGCCGCTGCCGGTGGGCGACCAGCAGGTGATGAGCGGCTTCCGCAAGCAACCGGTGGACGGCCCCGTGACTGTCGGCGCGCTCGGCCTCGCCGGCGACGAGCAGGCCGACCTGACGGTGCACGGCGGTCTCGCGAAAGCCGTATACGCCTACCCGGTCGAACACTACGCGTTCTGGCGCGCGCACCGCAGCGTCCTCGGCCTCTCCACGGACCAGCCACACGGCAGCCTCGGCGAGAACCTCACACTCAGTGGCGTGCTGGAAGCCTCGCTGTACGTCGGCGATCAGCTGCGCTTTCCGGATTGCGTGCTGCGGGTGACCCAGCCGCGCGGGCCCTGCTACAAGCTAAACGCGGCCATGGGCGACCCGACTGCCGTGCGCACCCTCGCGCAGAGCGGCTTCAGCGGCGTCTATCTCGCGGTGGACGTGCCCGGCAGCATCGCGGCAGGGCAGGCGTTCGAGGTGCTCGCGGGACCGCGGCAGACCCCGGTGATGGAACTGTTCAGGGCGGTGCGGGCGAAGTTGCTGTGAGGCTATCGTCCGCCCGTCACCCCTTGCTTCAGTAATCCGCCCTAGCGGCGCAGCAGCCAGATCACCAGGCTCAACACCACGCTCAGGACGATCATCGTGGTGAACGGCGCGTAGAGCGTGAACCCGGGCTTGTCGACGCGCAGGTCGCCGGGCAGGCGGCCGAGCCCGAGCTTAGCGATCCAGGGCCACAGTATGCCCACGAGCGCGATCAGGAGGCCGAGCGTGATGAGGAGGCGTTGCACGCCCAAAGCATAGCGCAGGTGGGCGGATCGGCCACCGGCTGGCGAGGCGCTCAGCGCCAGTGGCCGCGCAGGTCGAACGACAGCTGGCGGTGATGGCGAACGGAAGGCAAGAACACGGTGCCATCGCGGACGGCGTAGAGAATCAGGTAGTCGTCCGTGACGTATTCACGAATCGCAGTGTCGCGACCTGCCTTGCGTCGCAGCGCCGCGAGAGCTGCTGCGCCCTCGGTTGATTGCGGCGCCCGGGCGGCGAAGTCCCGACCGAGATCGGGAAAGCGCGCGAGGTTCGGGATGATCTCATCGAACAGGCGGCCGAGCAGGCGCTCGAATTCCGCGGGTGTCGCCGCGACGTCGAGGAAATCGCGGATGGAATCCAGGTTGGCCTGGAAATTGGCCGTGACACGAACCCGGGCACGCATCGGTCAGCCGCGCGAACGAGTTCTGCCCTTGCGGTAGCGGGCCCGGAGCTCGGCCACGCCGAGGGTTCGCCCGGCCGTCACGTCGTCCAGCCCTCGGGACGCTTCGTCGATCAACGTCAGGTGGATGTGTTCGCGCTCGAGACGGTGGTAGTGATCGAGGCGCCGGGCGTCGATGAGCGCGACGTAACTTTCGCCGTTGCGCGTGATGAGCTTTTCGCGCCCACGCCGCACCTGCTCTGCCAGCTCGGTGAAACTGGCACGCACCTGGTTCATCGGGACGATGTCGTCGCTCTGGAAGCCCACGCAAAAAAAATCCTCAACAAATCCGTTAAAAAGTTATAAGCCGGATCCGTCGGGTGGGCAACGTACACCGCCGCCCGGGAGTGGGTTCAGTACTGACCGGTGGCGCCACCGCCGCCGAATCGTCCGCCGCCAGGTGTGAAGGTGGACTCCGGGGGCGGTGGCTCCGGGGCCGAGCGCTGCGCGAGCAGTGTGGCGCCCGCGGTCTGCAGCAGGTCGAGCGGCCCTCCGCGGTGTGTCAGTGCCACCGAGGTCAGGCCGTTGCGCGGTTGCCGCAGGTAACGGTCCAAGGCCACTCCCGCGATGAGTGCCGCGAGCCCGTAGAGGATGAGCCAGGTCTCGGTGGCGAGCGTGGTGGCCAGGCGCAACTCCACCGCGAGGCAGGCGACGCAGCCCATGAAGCCGATGAACGGCGCGTGCCGTCGCCGGCGCAGGCCCGCAAGGAGCAGCGCGACGCCGAGGGCGAGCAGCAGGACCGTCGTCGCGAGCCGGTCCGTGCCGGCACCCGGAAGGAGCGAGGCGACGTAGTAGCTCTGGGAGGCGTGCTGCGCGTACGCGGCGACCGGCAGCGTCGCGACCAGCCAGTCGAGCATCCGGTCGTGCGAGGGCCGACGGTATTCCCGCGCGCCCAGGGCGAGCGCGAGCGCTGCGAGCACGCACCCGAACGCGACCCCAGTGACGCCTCCGCCGATCACCTGGTCGAGCGCATGCGCGGTCGCGGTCGATCCCACCCAATACACGAACGCAATCACGGCGCCGGTGGTGACAAGTGGGTTCAAGCGTCGCAGACCCGCGGCGCCCGCGGCCGCGATCAGCACCAGCGCGTCCACCGTCTCCCCGACGACGTCGGACTTCGGCTCGATGAGCGTCGTGATCCAGGCGCCGACCAACAGGTAGCCGGCGAGGCAGAGGCCCTCCTCGATGCCGGAGGCGTGCAGCCGCTTCGAGACGGTGAGCCACTCGGCGGCGAGTGCGGCGATCAGTCCCGCGACCAGCAAGGTGGCTTCGCTGTCGAAGCCAAGGATCGCAAGGAGCAGCGCGGCCGCGACGAACCCGAGCACGAAGAGCGCAACGCGGGCGAGCGGCCCGGTGCTGCGCCAGCCGCCGGTGCGCTCGACCATGGCGGCGGGCGGAACGGCTGCGCCCAGCTCGGACGCCACCTCGAGCCAGCGTTCCTCGGCGGGCGACGGACGCCAGCGGCTCATGGAGCGGACTCCCGGAGCCGTCGGCGCAGCTGCCACAGCGCGGCGGCTGCGGCGCAGACGACGATGAGTATGAAGCCGAGTGACGCGGTGGTGTCATTGATCCACGGCACGACCGCCGCGCAGAGGCCGATCGCCGCGTAGACAATGCCGTACACGAGGAACACTTCGCGGCCGGTGTCGAGACCGCGGCGGACCGATGCGTATGCGAGTGCCGCCAGCAGCGGCAGGCCGGCCGCGAGCCACGGCCATTCGATGCACCAGGCGATCGCGCCCCAGAACGCCAGGTTTGCCGCGAAGTGATCGAACACGTCGCTGAAGGACGTGCTTGGCCGCGCGTGACGGTCGGCGTAACGCCAAGCCGCGATCACCGCGGCGCAGAGGAGGGCACGGGCGCCGAGCGCCGGCGTCGATTCCGAGAAAAGCAGCACGTCGCCGAGCGTGCCGCCGACGCCGAACCAGCCGGCCAGCGCGGTGAGGGACGCCGCCAGCACGAGTGGCGAGGCAAATGCATAGGCGATGGCCGCATGGACGACGGCGAGCAGCAGCAGGTGCCACGACCACCAGGGGCCGAGCAGCGTGAACTGACGCTCGGCGTAGGCCAAGTCCGCGCTCACAAGCAGCGCCGCTAGCAGCAGCAAGTAATCGCCCGCGACGGTGAGCGCGCGGCCCGCAGCCTTCGCGCGCACGGCGGGCACCGCGCACGCGGCCGCGGCGAGCGAAATCGCCAGCACGATGCTGAAGGGACCGATCCGCTCGAAATGCCGCGCGAGGATGAGCCCCACGCCGCCCATCACCAGCAGCACGCCCGCGTACAGCGTGGCACGCAGCTCATGGTGCAGCGAGAACACCTCCCGGCGATCGCGGGCCAGCGCGCGGGCCGCCGTGGCATCGTCGATCGTGCCTTCGGCGTGCAGGGTGCGGAGTTCCGGTTCGAGCGTATGCACGGCCGGCGTTAGCGGGACGTGCTTCGCTTGACGGGGATGAGGATCTCGTTGCGGC
>Ga0209391_10000540_pt1 | contig 18008 bp, 16 predicted proteins | sample PPLLak3March2015_FD_187246 | JGI IMG/M metagenome (GOLD analysis project Ga0209391, IMG submission 187246) | Freshwater sediment microbial communities from Prairie Pothole Lake near Jamestown, North Dakota, USA - PPLs Lake P7 Core (1) Depth... | ecosystem: Environmental > Aquatic > Freshwater >...
CAGTGGCTGCCACGTTGCGTCGGGACGTTCTCCTACTGGGACAAGCAACAGTTGGTCGGTCGGGAGCGGCTGCTCAACTCGCAGACCGGAGAGTACGTCGCGGTGTCCGTCCAGCCCCTCCCGGACGCCCGACTGCAGGTCGGCGACCGTGAGGTGACCGTCGAGCGCTATGCACTGCGCGGCGCGGGGCTCGAATTGACCGTGTCGTATGCAAGCGACGACGGCGAATGGCTGGCGCTCGACAGTCGCCTCGAAGGCGGGCGCACGCTGCGTTACCGCCGTGCCGCGCAGGCGCAGGTGGCGGCGCGCCCGTGAATCGCGGCTACGACCCGCTTCCGCTCCCCGCCGGCCGCTCCTCGTAGTTGCTGTGGCGCCAGACGCGCACCGGCGTTCCATCGGCAGCCAATTCGAAGCGCACTTCCTCACCGAGGCTGCCGTCGTCGCGGATGCTGCGGAAGCGATGCTCCCCGACCGGACGCAGCTTGATGAGGTCGGCCACGGGTCGGCCCGAGGGCAGTTCGATCATGGCCAGCCCGTCGTTCCAGGGGATGATCCACGACTCGCCCGCGAGCCAGTTGTCGTAGCGCCCCGTGTATCGAGCGAGGGCCGGGTCGTGCGGCTTCGCGCCGGCCGGATTCTCGAGGGCCTGCTTCACCGCCGGCGCGACGATGTCGTAGGCCGTCTGCGCGAACGCCCGGCTGTCGATGCCGTTCGAATTGGTCATGAACACGGTCGCGACTTTCGTGGCCGGCTGCAGCAGCAGCTGGCTCTGGTAGCCGGGGCAGTAGCCGGCGTGGCCCACGAAAGTCTGCTCGCCGGCGCGCCAGATGCCGAAGCCGAGACCGCGGCTGTTCTTCCAGTCCGGATCCATCCACTGCACGCGCTGCATCTCGCGCAGCGTGTCGGCGTCGAGCACGCTGTCGCCTTCGCCCGCGAGCACCCGGAACTGCCACGACGCGAAGCGTCCGAGGTCCTCGACGGTCGAGGTGAAGCCGGCCGCCGGCCCGATGCCGCGCACCTCGTAGGGCGGGACGCGCTCGCGCGACCCGTCGCGGCGCAGGGCGGTGTAGCCGCTCGCGAGCCGTCCGCCGCGGTGCTTTTCGAGATGCTCGGTCTCGGTGTCCTTGAGGCCGATCGGATCGAGGATGCGCGTGCGGACGTACTCGGGGTAGGGCACGCCCGAGGTCGCCGCCGCGATCTCGCCGGCCAGCGACAGGCCGAGGTTGGAGTACTGGTAGTACCGGTCCGGGCGGTACAGCATTTCCTGCTCGCCGACCCGCTCGATCACCTTGTCGCGCGGCGGGAAGGCGTAGGCGGGACCGGTCCAGTACGGGAAGTCGGACTCGCGCGGCAGGCCCGAGGAGTGCGTCAGGATGCCGCGCACGGTGACGGGCGGCGAGCCCGCTTCGGCGCCCTTGATGCGGAACCACGGCAGGTGTTTCGCGACCGGGTCGTCGAGGTCGAGCTTGCCGGCGTCACGCTGCTGCATCACTGCGATGCTCGTGAAGAGCTTCGAGATCGAGCAGATCGAGTACATCGTGTCGGCGCCCGCGGCGACCTTCGGCTCGAGGTGGGCGTAGCCGAAGCCACGGCTCCACAGCAGTTGCTGGTCGTGGACGACGGCCATGGAAACGCCCGGTAGGCGCTTCTCGACGGTCTCGGTGTCGGCCCAGGCGTCGAGCAGTCGCAGCGCCTGCACGACGCGAGGATCGCGGGTGAGCGCCTCCGGCGAGACGGGGGCGGCTGCGCCGGGCTCGGCGTTCGCTCCCCAGGCCGTGGTGGATGCCAGCAGGAGAGACAGGGCAATCGCGCGCACGAGCATGGGGGTCTATTCCTGAGGTTGAACCGCCGGTGACCGTAAGCCCCGCTCGTGGAGCGCGTCAAGGCGCCGCGGCGGGGCGCACGCCCGATGGCTGCCGGGCGACCGCTCCAAACGTGCGATCATCGACCCCTTGCGCGCCAGACCTGCTGGCACCGCGATCCCGCGTCCGGGGTGGAGTTCATCCGCCCCGAAGTCGCAGCGCACCAACAACAGTCAGGGGACGGTCATGGCCCAGCCGACGGTACTGATCACCGGAATCTCCGGATTCATCGCCCGCCACTGTGCGGTCGAAATGCTGAACGCCGGCTACGCCGTCCGCGGCACGGTGCGGTCGCTGCAACGATCCGGCGAGGTGAGCGCGTCGCTGTCGCGCCACGCCGACGCCTCGCGCCTCAGCTTCGCTCAGGCAGACCTCGAGTCGGACGACGGCTGGGACGCGGCCGTGGCCGGCTGCGTCCACGTGCTGCACGTGGCCTCGCCATTCCCGGGGAAGCAGCCGCGGGACGAGCAGGAGCTGATCCGACCGGCCGTGCAGGGCACGCTGCGCGTGCTGCGGGCCGCGTCCGCCGCCGGCGTCGAGCGCCTGGTGCAGACCTCCTCGATGGTGGCCGTCATGTACGGTCACCCGCAGGACCGCTCTGCGCCGTTCACCGAGGCGGACTGGACGCGGATCGAGATGTCCGGCGTCACCGCCTATGCGAAATCGAAGACGCTCGCGGAGCGCGCCGCGCGCGAGTTCATGGAGCAGGACCGCTCCGGGCTGCACTACGCATCGGTCAACCCGGGCCTGGTGCTGGGACCGGCACTCGACCGCGACATCGGCACGTCGGCGGAGATCGTCCAGATGATGCTGCGGGGCAAGTACCCCGGGGTGCCGCGCATGGCCATCCCCTGCATCGACGTTCGCGACGTGGCGCGCATGCACCGCCTCGCGATCGAGGTCGACGCGCCCACTGGCGGACGCTACCTCGGCTGCGCCGAATGCCTGTGGATGATCGACATCGCGCGCGCCATCCGGGCGAGCCTCGGCGACGCCGCCCGCAAGGTGCCGACCCGGGTGTTGCCGGACTGGGCCGTAAGGCTCGCCGGATTCTTCGATCCCACCGCACGTCTCGCGATCCCCGAGCTCGGCAAGGAACTCAAGGTGGATACGTCCCGCACGCGGCGCACGCTCGGCATCACCTTCATTCCGGCGCCCGAGGCCGCAGCGGCCATGGCGAAGAGCCTCGTCGACCTCGACCTCGCCTGAACCGATACCGCGACAGGACCCGAATCATGACTCCTCACCGTCTTACACCCTCCGTGACCGGTGAGCGCTTCGAGTTCTCCGGTGCCGGCACCGGGCGGCTGAGTGCCTACGTGGCGGGCAAGGGTGAGCCGCTGCTGCTCGTCCACAGCATCAATGCGGCCGCTTCGGCGGCCGAGATGCGCCCGCTGCACGAGCACTACCGCGCCACGCGACGCGTTTTCTCGCTCGAGCTGCCGGGCTACGGCTTCGCCGAGCGCAGCGACCGAGCGTACACGCCGCGTCTCATGACCGACGCAATCCACGCGATGACGAACGAGATCCGCCGCCGTTGCGGCGACGGACCGATCGACGCACTCGCGCTGTCGCTCTCGAGCGAGTTCCTCGCGCGTGCCGCCGTGGAATCGCCGGCGGGGTATCGCAGCCTCGCGCTCGTGAGCCCGACCGGCTTCGACGACGGGCGCGAGCGGCGCGGCGCGACCGGCACGACGCTGGCGCGGCCCTGGCTCTACGGCGCGCTGCGCGGTCCGGGCTGGGGCGGCGCGCTGTTCCGGGGCCTGACGCGGCCGGGCGTGATCCGCTACTTCCTGCGGCGCACCTGGGGTGCCGACGCGATCGACGAGGGCCTGTACGAATACAGCGTGATCACCACGCGCCAGCCCGGCGCCGAGTACGCCCCACTGTGCTTCCTCGGCGGCGGCCTGTTCAGTGCCGACATCCACGCGGTCTACGACCGGCTCGAACTGCCCGTGTGGGTGTCGCATGGCGTGCGCGGCGACTTCACCAACTACCGCCGCAAGTCGGTGTTCGCGCAACGGCCGAACTGGTCGTTCAGCGTCTTCCAGACCGGGGCGTTGCCGCACTTCGAGGTGGGCGAGCGGTTCGTCGCCGAGTACGACGCGTTCCTGCAGCGAACCCGGGCGCACGACGCCGGGGTCCAGGCCCGGGGTCGCGCGCCGCGACGGTGACCGCTCGGCATGCGCACGGTAGCCCCGACTGCTAACCTGCGTCGACCCGCCCGCGAACCCAGGTGCCGCTCCCATGCTGACCGTCCACCACCTCGAGACCTCGCGCTCGCAGCGCATCCTCTGGCTGCTCGAGGAACTCGGCGTGCCGTACGAGCTCAAGGTGTACCGGCGCGACGCCGCGACGCGCCTCGCGCCGCCGGGGCTGAAGGCCATCCACCCGCTCGGCAAGTCGCCGGTGGTCACGGACGACGGCGAGGTGATCGCGGAGTCCGGCGCCATCATCGAGTATCTCGTCGAGAAGTACGGCGCGAGGGGGCAGGGCGAGCTCGCACACCTGGAGCCGCCGCGCGGCACGCCCGAGTACCGGCAGTGCCGCTACTGGATGCACTACGCCGAGGGTTCACTGATGAACTGGCTGGTGATGAAGCTCGTGTTCGTCACCATCCCCAAGCGGCCGATGCCTTTCTTCGCCAAGCCGATCGCGCGGGCGATCAGCGAAAAGGTGCAGGCGCAGCTCGTCGATCCGAACCTGAAGGCCGCGCTCGCCTTCATCGAGGACCATCTCGCGCGCCATCGCTGGTTTGCGGGCAACGAACTCACGATGGCCGACTTCCAGATGAGCTTCGCGGTCGAGGCGCTGCTGTCGCGCGCCACGGACGCCGCAGCGTGCCCCCACCTGCACGCGTACCAGGCGCGGATGCGGGCGCGTCCCGCCTACCAGCGTGCCGAGGCGAAGGGCGGTCCGACGATCATGGCGACTTGACCCGCGACGCTCCGGTCCCCAGGACCCCGAGCATCCAGGCACCCAGGATCGTCCCGCTCACGACGACCCCGCGCACGCCGAGCGCGCCGGCGGCCGCGATGCCGTCGAGCGCCAGGAATGCGATGCCGGCGCTCACGAGTGCCGCACCCGTGAGCACCCGCGGTGTCGAGGGCCGGAAGTCCGGCGGCAGGGGCGCGGAGCGCTCGAAGCGGCCCACCAGCGGAATGAGCAGCCCGAGGCCGGCGATGAGCGCCGCGAGCCACGGCACCCGCGCCAGCCACCACTGCCCGCTGCCGGGCACGAGGTGCAGCCCGAAGCCATCGGCCAGGATCGCAAGTCCCACCAGCAGGGCGAGCACGGTGAGGTGCCAGAGATACACCGTCATGATCGTGCCGTTGACCAGCACGGTTGCCGCCCAGGCGCGCGGTGCGTCGAGCCAGCGGCGCATCGGTCGCTCGAGCGCGAGCACGAGGCCCACCTGTGCCGCGGCGAATGCGAGCAGCAGCACGCTCGGCGGCGTGGTGTTGGAGACCGGCTCGCCCGGAACGCCGACCATGCTGAGCGGATACGGTCCGAATCGCGCGAGCAGAATCCAGGCGAACGCCCCGCCCGCGAGCCATGGCAGCGCGTCGCGTGCACCGGCGAGACGACCGTCGCGCCAGAGGTAGCCGAGCTGGTGCACGGCGGCCCAGACGAACAGGTAGTTGACCCAGCCGAGTGCCGGGCGATGCCCGCCGTGGAAGCGCAGCACGTCCACCACGACGGCGAGCGCCACCAGCGCCCACAGCGACCGGGACCCGTAGCGGCGCCACGCTGCTCGGGTCACTGGCACCAGCAGCACGACCAGCAGGTACACCGCCAGGAACCACATCGGCACCAGTGCGAGGATCGAGGCGTGGCGGATCATCTCGTAGCTGACCCCGAAGCGCCGGAACACGAAGGCCATGGCTGCCCAGGTGAGGATCAGCGGAATGATCGGGCCGATGAGGCGTCGCGCGCGGCCCGCAACCCATGTGCCGTAGGGCGTGCCGGTGCGCTGCGCGGCGTCCCACGAGGCGGCGTTCGAGTATCCGCCCACCAGGAAGAATACCGGCATCACCTGGAACAGCAGGGTGAGCCACTGCGTCCACGGTTGTGCCGCCAGCATGTGATCGAGCTGCAGCTCGCCGTCGCGGATCCACGGCGCGGCGATGATCCAGTGGCCGAGGATGACGGCGGAGATGGACAACGCCCGCAGGAAGTCCACGTAGCGGTTGCGGGAGGGCGGGGTCTGTTCGGCAAGTGCCAGGGCGCGCGACCAGGCTGACACGGGGACTCCTCGGTGACTGTGCGATTCTATAGCCCGCCAGGTGGCGGCGTGGGAGGGTGCGCAATCGTGAGGGCGGTCTGGGCAGGCATCGCGTCGGCGCTTCCGCTGCTGGCTTGCGCAGGCGCGTCGGCCTCGGATGCCGGCATCGCCGAGCCGCCGATCGAGGAAGTGCTCGTCACCGGGCAGCAGCCCGGTCCCGGGCTGTGGAGGGTGACCCGTCCGTCCGACGGCACGGATCACGTGCTGTGGATCCTTGGCTCCTATGGCCCGCTGCCGAAGAAGCTCAGCTGGCGGTCCGCCGAACTCGAGGCCGCGCTCGCCGAGTCGCAGGCGGTCATCGCCCCGGTCTCGATGCGGGCCAGCGTCGGACCGCTCGGTGGCGTGACGCTGCTGCCGTCGCTCGTGGGGCTGCGGCGCAACCCGGACGATGCGCGGCTCCAGGACGTGGTGCCGGCCGAGTTGTATGCGCGCTGGTTGCCGCTCAAGCAGCGCTACATCGGCAGGGACGGCGACGTCGAGAAGTGGCGCCCGATCTTCGCCGCCCAGGAACTGTACGAGAAGGCGCTGCGCAAGTCGGGGCTCGAGCCGTTCGGCGTGGTCTGGCCCGCCGTCGAGAAGCTGGCGCGCAAGGCCAAAGTGAAGATTGTCGAGCCGGAGGTCACGGTGCGGATCGACAAGCCACGCGCGGCGATCAAGGAGTTCAAGCAGGCGCCGCTCGATGATGTCGAGTGCTTCGCCAAGACCATCGAGCGGCTCGAGTCCGACCTCGACCTCATGAAGGTGCGCGCCAATGCCTGGGCGACGGGCGACGTCGAGAAGCTGCGTGCGCTCGCGCCCGTGGACAACGCCAGTGCCTGCATCGCGGTGGCACTGAATGCGCAGGTCATGCAGGACCGCGGCTACACGGACTGGCCTGCGCGGCGCGCTGCGGCCTGGCTCGACGCGGCCGAGGCTGCGCTCGCGGGCAACCGCTCGACGATAGCAGTGCTGTCCATCGACCAGATCCTCAAGCCCGACGGGTTCGTCGCGCAGTTGCGCGCCCGGGGCTACGTGGTCGAGGATCCCTAGACATGACGAAATTCGATCCCCACGTCCTGCCGGTGACCGGCGCCGTCCAGCAGGTCGCGGCGGACGTCTGGCGGATCGTCGCGCCGAATGCCGGTCCGCTCACCGGCGCGGGCACCAACACCTATATCGTGGGCCGCGAACGGCCCGTGGTGATCGACCCCGGCTGCGAGGAGCCCGCACACCTCGAGCGCGTGCTCGAGACGGCGGGCGGCGTGATCGAGCGCATCCTCTGCACGCACTCGCATCCCGATCATTCGCCAGGCTCTTCGTGGCTGCGCGAGCGGACGGGCGCGCGGGTGCACGGCCTGCCGGCTCCGGACGACGGCTACCAGGATCCGGGTTATGCCCCCGACGCGGGGCTCGCCGACGGCGAGCGCATCGAGGCGGGCGGCGCGGTGCTGCGCGCCGTCCACACGCCCGGCCACGCCTCGAACCACGTCTGCCTGCTGCTCGAGGCCACGGGGCTTCTCTTTACCGGCGATCACCTGATGAGCGGCTCGACCGTGATCATCATCCCGCCCGACGGCTCGATGCGCCTGTACCTCGATTCGTTGCAGCGGCTGCGCGATCTGCCGCTCGTTGCGCTCGCGCCCGGGCACGGCGCGCTCAATCTCGAGGCGATCGCCGAGATCGATCGCGTCACCGGGCATCGCCTCGCGCGTGAGGCCAGGCTGTTGCGGGCGCTCGCCGATCGTGGCGCGGCAACCCTCGACGAGGTGCTGCCCACGGTCTACGAGGACGTGCCGAAGTTCATGCACGCCTATGCGCGCCACTCGCTGCTCGCCCACGCCTTGAAGCTGGTGGAGGAGGGACGGGCGGAGGTGGACGGCGAGCATTACCGCTGGCTCGGGGGCTGAGCGCCTCGCGCGCGGCGCGATCGCGCGAACCGCCCGGCGATCTCGCAGACGCGGCTACAGGTCGCGCAGTCGCCGGGTCAAGGCGCGGGCGGGCGTGCCCGCCGACACGGTGTCGTCCACGATCGCAGCACCGAGGGGCGTCACCGTCACGTAGCCGCGCGCGAGCCCGTCGCGATCCGAACCACGCGTGGCGGGCGGGTCGCTTCGCAGCGGCCTCGGCTTGTACTTGCCGCCTGCAGTCGCCTCGAAGTCGAAGTGCAGGTCGCTTGCGGTGTCCTGTCCTGCGACCATTGTTCCGCGCCACTGCCCGGAGGCGAGCGCCGGGTAGTTCACGTTGAGCACGGTGCGCGGCCGGGTCACGCGACCGCGATCGCAGAACCAGGCGCGGCTTGCGCCGACGAGCCGCGCGAGGTGCGCCGCGACCGCTTCGAACTGGGCAAGGTGGGCAGGCGAATCCCACGGCTCGGCCGCGTTCAGACGGCCGGCGTTCACGGCAATGCCGGGCACGGGCGGGTCGAGCAGCAGCGTGCCCGCGATTGCGGCCCCGACCGTGCCCGAGAGCATCAGGAGCGCGCCGTCGTTCGGCCCGTGGTTGATGCCGGACACTACGAGGTCCGGGCGTCGACCGGCCGGGTAGAGCGCAGTCGCCGCCAGCACGACGACGCTGGCGGGCGTTGCGTCCACGGCGAACACGGGCGGATCGGCCGTCACCTGTCGCACCGGAATCTCGCCCCAGGTGAAGCCCATGCTGCTGCCGCTGGCGTTGCGGGCTGGCGCGGCGAGCGTGACCCGGTGCCCGGCCGCCGCGAGCCCGGCCGCCAGGGCGCGAATGCCGGCGGAGTCGAAGCCGTCGTCGTTGGTGAGCAGGATCTCGAGCGGTCCGCTCCCGCACAGCGCGTCTGGCTCGGCCGCCGCCGCGGCCGCCGGACTGAAGCCGGGCGTCAGCAGGCTCGCAGCAAGGAGGGCCACCGTGCCCGCGGCACGCCTCGCGGCGCGCCCGGATCGCGGTGGCGACGGGCGGAAGCCGCGTGCCGCGCGCATCGGTTCAGATCTGCAGTTCGGCCTGGTAGACGACGACCGCGTGGCCAGCGACGCTCACGCTCGTGGCGCGCTTGCCCGATGCGGTCACGTTGACCTCGACGGTGCCCGGGCGCTCGACGAAGCGGCCCTGGTGGCCGACGAACCGCGCCGTGCCGTCCTCACCGGCGGTGAGGAGGCCGTTGCTCAGGAGGTACACGCCGAGCATGCCGTGCGCGTTGCCGCTCACCGGGTCCTCGGGGATGCCGATCGCCGGGCAGAACATTCGCGACTCGGTCGTGAGCGGGTCGGTGTCCGGCTTGATCGCAAACACGAAGAAGCCGTCCGCACCGACGTGCGGCGTGAGGTGCTCGAGTGCCTCCATGTCGGGCTGCATCGAATCGAGCGTGTCGGGCGAGCGCAGGCCGATCAGCAGGCGGGAGTTGGCCTTGCTCAGCACCTGCATCGGGCAGGACGCATGCAGGCTCGCGGAGCTGATGCCGAGCGCGTCGAGGACTGCGCCGCGGCGCTCCTCGGGCACCACGGGCCCGAAGGTCGCCGGGCTCTGGTGGATGGCGACCCTGAGGTTGGGTCCGCGACCGGTCACCTCGACCTCGACGATCCAGTTGCCGGACTTCTGCCGAACGCGGCCCTTCGGCACGCCGAGGGTGAGCGCGCGGGCGTAATGTGCCGCGACGGTCGCGTGTCCGACGAAGGTCACCTCGCGCTTCGGCGAGAAGAAACGGACCTCGATGTCGTATTCCGGCGAGTCCGACGCCAGCACGAAGGCCACTTCCTCGTGGATCTCCTTCGCGATGCGGTGCATCTCGTCCTCGGTCAGCTGCTCCGCGTCGAGGACGACGGCGGCCGGGTTCCCGCAGAAGAGGTCTCGCGTGAAGGTGTCGATGAGGAACAGGCGGCACGTGCGCTTGGCCATGGAGCGGTCGATCCGGAGCTGGGGGAGGCGCATTAGTCCTGAGGGCGCCGTCGCCGTCAACCGGGCTCGTACGCACCGGTGGGCGCCGCGGCTATACTGCGCCTCACCTTGGGGTGGCCTGACTGGGCCTGAGATGCCGACTGCGGTGCGAGCCGCTCATCGGCGAACCCGTTGAACCTGATCCGGTTAGCACCGGCGTAGGGAGCAGGTACCGTGCCCAGTCCGTCAATACTTTCGTCTTTTATTTCAACTGTTTATCGGTGTAATCCAAACGGATTCTGCGCCTTGGCGGTGCTGCTGTCCGGGTTCCCGGCGCAGGCCGCCGAACCCGGACCAGCGCAGCCGCTCGAGGAAATCGTCGTCACGGCGTCGCTGCGACCGGCCCCGGCCAGCGAGTTCCCGACCAGCACGACCGTGCTCGACGCCGATGTGCTCCAGTCGGCGGGTCTGCAGCACCTGCAGGACGTGCTGGGGCTGGTGCCGAACCTGAACTGGTCCGGCGGCACGTCCCGGCCGCGTTACTTCCAGTTGCGCGGGGTGGGCGAGCTCGAGCAGTACCAGGGCGCGCCCAACCCGTCGGTCGGATTTCTCATCGACGACATCGACTTCAGCGGTGTCGGCATGCCGGCCACGTCCTTCGACGTGGAGCAGGTCGAGGTGCTGCGCGGTCCGCAGGGCACGCGCTACGGCGCCAACGCGCTCGCGGGGCTCATCAACGTGCGCACCCGCGCCCCGCGACCCGAGCAGGAACTGCTGACGGAATTCAGTGCCGGGGACGACGGGCTGTGGTCGGCCGGTCTGGTGGCCGGCGGCGCAGTCGGTCTCGGAGTCGGGGACGGCGGGGCGTGGCGCCTCGCGGCCCAGCAGTCCCGCAGCGACGGGTTCCGCCGCAATCGCTATCTCGGACGCAGCGACACCAACGGCCGCGACGAGTTCACGCTGCGCGGGCGGCTGGCCCTCGAGCCGGTGGATGGCTGGCGGCTGGGGCTCACGGTGCTGCACGCCGACGTCGACAACGGCTTCGACGCCTTCGCGCCCGACAATTCCTTCCACACGCTTTCCGACCGGCCGGGCCGCGACGCGCAGCGCTCGAGCGGCGCCGCCGCGCGGGTCACCGGCGCGGTGGGCGGCGCGACCCTGCAGAGTATCACCGCGTATGCCGACTCGGACATCGTCTACAGCTTCGACGGCGACTGGGGCAACGATGCCTACTGGGGCGAGTACGCGCCCTACGACTACTTTTCGCGCTACGACCGCGCGCGCCGCACGCTGAGCCAGGACCTGCGCCTCGTGAGCGCGGTCACGGCCCGCGACGACGGTTTCGGCTGGCTGGTGGGCGTGTATGCCCTGCGGCTCGAGGAGGACACCCGCCAGCGCGACGAGTTCGCGGGCGAGCTGCTGAGGCCGCTGCTCGACGCCGGCTACGAGGCCGTCAACGCCGCTGTGTACGGCGAGGCCGAGTGGGGCCTCGGCGGCAGCCTCGTGCTCTCGAGCGGCCTGCGCGTCGAGACCCGCTCCGCGGACTACGACGATAGCGACGGCGCGAGCTTCTCGCCCCGCGACACGCTTGCGGGCGGTCACCTCTCGCTCGCCGGCGACCTCGCCGAGCGCAGCGGCTGGTACGTGACGGCGAGCCGCGGCTACAAGGCCGGCGGCTTCAACATCGGTGCGCTGGTGCCCGAGGAACGGCGCGAATTCGATCCCGAGTACCTCTGGAACCTCGAGGGCGGCCTGCGGCATTCGAGCGAGGACGGCACGGTCTCCGCGGAGCTGTCGGTGTTCCACATGTGGCGCGAGTCGCAGCAGGTGGCGACCTCGTTCCAGCTCGACCCCGGCGACCCGCTGTCCTACGTTTTCTACACCGACAATGCGTCCCGCGGCCGCAACGCGGGCCTCGAGACTACGCTCGCCTGGCGCGCACGCCCCGAGCTCACCCTCGGCGCCACGCTCGGCCTGCTGCACTCGGAGTACCTGGGCTATCGCTACGGCGATCGCGATCTCGACGGCCGCGAACAGGCGCACGCGCCCGGCTGGCAGTACTCGCTCTCGGCCGAGTGGAGCACGGGCCGCGGCTGGATGGCGCGCGCCGACCTCGCCGGCAGCGATGCGTTCTATTTCGATGCGAGCCACGATGAGCGTTCGGACTCGTACTCGCTCCTCAACCTGCGCGCCGGTTACGCGGGCGAGCGCTGGTCGGTCCATGCTTGGGGCCGTAACGTGCTCGACCAGCGCTACGCGGTCCGCGGCTTCTATTTCGGCCTCGAGCCGCCGGACTTCGCCGACAAGCTGTACGTCCAGCAGGGCGATCCGCGGCAGTTCGGCGTGACGATCAGCTGGTCTTTGCGATGATGGCACCCGGCAGACGGCCGGCCGGGACGCCGCAAGTACGTCCCTGTAGGCTCGCGCGCCGCATCCCTGCGGCGCGACGCCCGGCCCACCGTCTGCCGGGTGCCATCATCACGGAGCGCAGCTTCTGACACAGAGTGAATACCTGGAGACACGACCCATGCGCATCGCCGTAGACATCAGCCTGTATCCGCTCGACGCCGACTACATACCGCCGATCAAGGACTTCATCGAGCGCCTGAATCGCCAGCCGGGGCTCGTCGTCGAGACCAATGCCATGAGCACGCAGGTCGCGGGCGAGCATGATCGCGTGTTCGCGGCGCTGGCCGAGGAAACGAAGGCGACGTTCGCGGGCGAGGCGCGCGCGGTGTTCGTGATGAAGGTGCTCGGCGGGGCGCCGCCGTCCAGCGGCGAGTGAGCGCACCGCGCGAACTCATGTCCCGGCTGCTCGAGTCGGTCGCAGCGATCCCCGCGCTCGAGTGGGTCGCGGTGGCGTTTGCGCTCGCCTATCTGCTGCTCGCGGTGCGGCAGAATCCGTGGTGCTGGGCCTGCGCGATCGCGAGCGCCGCGATCTACCTCGTGCTGTTCGCGCGCGGCGGGCTCGTCATGCAGGCGGCGCTGCAGGTGTTCTACATCGGCATGGCGGTGTACGGCTGGCGGGCCTGGCGCGGCGACGGAACAGGTACGTCGCTGCCGGTGTCGCGCTGGAGTGCGGGGCGGCACGGGTCTGGCATCGGTCTCGTGCTCGCCGCCACGCTGGTGAACGGCTGGCTCATCGGGCGCGCCGCCGGCGGGTGGGTGCCGTACGTGGACGCCTTCGTCGCCTGGGCGAGCGTGATCGCCACCTGGCTCGTGGCGCGAAAGGTGCTCGAGAACTGGCTGTACTGGATCGTCGTCGACGCGGTCGCAGTGGCGCTGTACTGGAGCCAGGGATTCCACGCCACGGCCGCGCTGTTCGTGCTGTATGTCGTGATCGCGGTACGCGGGTTCTACGCCTGGCGGGCCGATCTCGCCCGTGGAACCCCGTCGGCGCCCGGAACGGCGCGTGCCTGAGGCCAGTGCCCCGGCGGACGAGGGACCGGCAGCCGAGGTCGAGCTGCGCCGGCGCCTGCGCGACTGCCCGGCGACGCGCGCGCTGGCCGATGGCCACGCAGAGCCGATCCAAGGCGGCCTCAGCAATCGCGCCTGGCGGCTCGACGCCGCGGGCGGGGCGTGGTTCGCGCGCCTCGGCCATCCCGGGGCCTCGGCTCTCGGCGTCGATCGCGCCAGCGAGTGCGTGCTGCTCCGTGCGGTCGCGGCCGCGGGACTCTCGCCCGAGCTCGTCGCCTGCGAGCCGGCGGGGGACCTGCTGGTCACCCGCTTCGTGGAGGGGACGCCCTGGCAGGCTGCGGACGTCCAGGTCGAGGCCAACCTGCGCCGGGTTGCGGGGCTGCTGCGCCGCCTGCACGCGCTGCCGGTGCCGGCGGGCCTGCAGGCGGTGAGTTATTCGCAGCAGGCGCGTCGGCTGGCCGCGGGGCTGCCGACGGCGGCGGCGGAGGCAACCCTGCACGAACGAGCGGGGCGGATCTTCGCGCGCCTCGACGGCCGCGGCTTCACGCCGGCGCTCTGCCACCACGATCTGCACCACCTCAACCTTCTCGACGAAGGCGGCCGGCTCTGGCTGTTGGACTGGGAATACGGCGGCCGGGGCGATCCGCTGATGGACCTCGCGGGATTCCTCGCGATGCACGAGCTCGGACCGGCACCGACCGAAGTCTTCCTCGATGCCTACGGGGTGCTGCCGTCCGCCGACCGGGCCCTGGTCGAGACGGCACGCTGGGCTTTCGACTACGTGCAGTGGCTCTGGTACCGCAGGCGTTTCCCGGACGGGGAAGCCCCCGGCGGCGAGCGGACGGAGCGTTTGTCGCGGCGCCTGTTGCACTGCGATAATCGGCCGATTAACTGGGAACAAGGGTGACGCATGGCGCGGATGCTGGTGACGGACCGGGACGGGATCCTCCACGAGGTGGAGGGGCAGCTGGGCGTCAAGCTCATGGAGACGCTGCGCGAGTACGAATACGGGGTCACGGCCATCTGCGGCGGCCTGTGCTCCTGCGCCACCTGCCACATCTTCATCGACCCGGAATGGATGCCGCGGCTGCCGGCGCCCCAGGGCGACGAGAAGGAACTGCTGGTCGAACTGCAGAACTACGATCCGGAGCGCTCGCGCCTGAGCTGCCAGGTGGATTTCACCGAGGCGCTGGACGGCCTGCCGCTCACCGTGGCGCCCGACGAATAGACGGAGAACCGATGAACAGGACCGTGCTGCTCGAGACGCGCGACGGCATCGCCACCGTCTCGCTGAACCGTCCCGAGGGCGCGAACGCCCTCGACCTCGCCATGGGCCGCGACCTGCTCGACGCGGCGCTCAGGGTCGAGGCGGACCCGGCGGTGCGCGCCGTGGTCGTCACCGGGGCCGGCAAGCACTTCTGCTTCGGCGGCGACCTGCGCGGCATGGCCGAGCAGGGCGCGGCAGTCGGCGGCTACCTGAACGAGCTCACCACGAACATCCATGCCGCGATCAGCTGCTTCACGCGCCTCAAGGCGCCGGTGATCGCCGCGGTCAACGGTACCGCCGCAGGCGGCGGTGTCGGCCTCGTCTGCATGACCGACCTCGCGATCGCGGGGCGCGGTAGCAAGTTTTCGCTCGCTTACACCGGCGTCGGCCTTGCGCCCGACTGCAGCACCTCGTTCCTGCTGCCGCGCATCGTCGGCCGGCGCCGCGCGCTCGAACTGCTGCTCACCAACCGCACGCTGAGTGCCGACGAGGCGCTCGCCTGGGGCCTCGTCAACCAGGTGGTGGACGACGCCGAAGTGCTCCCGCAGGCGCTCGCGCTCGCGGCGAGATTCGCGGCGGGACCGACGGAATCGTATGCGGCCGTGAAGCGCCTGATGGATACGGCCGACCCGGGCCTCGAGGCGCAGATGGCGCTCGAGGGCCGGGCTATCGCCGCCCAGGCGCTGCACCCGCACGGCCAGGAAGGCGTGGCCGCCTTCCTCGGCAAGCGCAAGCCGAACTACGGCTGACGAGACGGCCGCGGCGCCTGCGGGCGCGGCGGGGCCCGGCGCGTCGGCGTGCCGGGACAGACAGGACTGACGATGTAGCCTTGCACTGAAACAACCCCCGGGGACACAGACATGACCGACGCCTTCATCCTCGAAGCCGTGCGCACGCCGCGCGGCCGCGGCCGCCCGGACGGCTCGCTCCACCCGATCACCCCGATCGAGCTCGCAGCGCAGACCCTCGAGGCGCTGCGCGACCGCACCGGGCTCGACACCCGCGTGGTGGACGACGTGGTGCTCGGTTGCGTCACGCCGGTGGGCGAGCAGGGCGCGGACATCGCGCGCATCGCGGCACTGGTCGCGGGCTACGCCGAGACCGTGCCCGGCAAGCAGTTGAACCGCTTCTGCGCCTCCGGGCTCGAGGCGGTGAACACGGCGGCGGCGCAGATCATGTCCGGTCAGTCCGACATGGTCGTCGGCGGCGGCGTCGAGCACATGTCGCGCGTCAACATGGGCATGGACGGCGGCGCCTGGGCCATCGACCCGGCGGTCGCCTGGCCGCTGCACTTCATCCCGCAGGGCATCAGCGCCGACCTCATCGCCACGCTCGAGGGGTTCACGCGCGAGCAGGTGGACGCCTATGCGGTCGAGAGCCAGCGCCGCGCCGCGCACGCACAGGCGAGCGGCTGGTTCGATCGCTCCCTCGTCCCGGTGAAGGACGTGATCGGCGAGGTCGCGCTCGCGAAGGACGAGTACCTGCGCCCCGGCACGTCCATGGCGGACCTCGCCAAGCTCAAGCCCGCCTTCGAAATGATGGGCGAGGCCGGCGGCTTCAACGCGGTGGCGCTGCAACGCTACCCGGAGGTCGAGACCATCCACCACGTGCACACGGCCGGTAACTCGAGCGGCATCGTGGACGGCGCGGCCGCCGTGCTGGTCGGCAGCAAGAGCGCTGCGAGGAAGGCTGGCATCAAGCCGCGCGCACGCATCCGGGCCTTTGCCTCGATCGGCAGCGAGCCCACCATCATGCTCACCGGCCCCGCCGGTTCGGCGCGCAAGGCGCTGAAGCGGGCGCGCATGAAGACCAGCGACATCGACCTGTGGGAGATCAACGAGGCCTTCGCCTCGGTGGTCATGCGCTTCGTGCGCGACCTGGAGCTCTCGATGGACAAGGTGAACGTGAACGGCGGCGCGATCGCCCTCGGCCACCCGCTCGGCGCCACCGGCGCGGTGATCCTCGGCATGGTGCTCGACGAGCTCGAGCGCCGGGATCTCTCGACCGCCCTCGTCACGCTGTGCGTGGGCGGCGGCATGGGCACGGCTACGATCGTCGAGCGCGTTTGAGACGCGCCGCAGACCGGACAGGAACACTCACATGACCCAGAACATCCATTTCTCCGTCGACGCCGACGGCATCGCGCACCTCAAGATCGACGTGGCGGGCCGCCCGATGAACGTGCTCACGCCGGGCTTCCAGGCGGATCTCTCCGAGTGCATCGACAAGGTCGCGGGCGATCCGTCCATCAAGGGCGCCGTGATCTCCTCGGCCAAGTCGAGCTTCATGGCCGGCGCCGACATCAAGGACATGGTCGGCGCTTTCGACCGCGGCGTCACGCCACTCGAGGCCTCGCAGTTCAGCTATTCCCTGCAGAAGCTGTTCCGCCGCATGGAGACCTGCGGCAAGCCGCTCGCCGCCGCGATCAACGGCGTGGCGCTCGGCGGCGGCCTCGAGGTCACGCTCGCCTGCCACTACCGCGTGATCGAGGACGGCCCCAAGGCGGGCGTCGGCCTCCCCGAGGTGACCATCGGCCTGTTGCCGGGCGCCGGCGGCACCCAGCGCGTGCCGCGGCTGATCGGCATCCCCGAGGCGCTGCGCCTGATCACCGAGGGCAAGCAGCTCTCGCCGACCGATGCGCTCAAGAAGGGCCTGGTGCACGAGGTCGCGCCCGCGGCCGAGATCGTCGAGCGCGCGCGGCAGTGGATTTTGAAGGGTGGCGAGGGCGTCCAGCCCTGGGACAAGAAGGGCTTCAAGATCCCCGGCGGCGCGGGCCAGACCTCGCCCGCCGTGGCGCAGGCCTTCATGGCGGGCACGGCGCTCACCGCGCGTGCCACGATGCGCAACTACCCGGCGCCGCACGCCATCCTCTCGTGCGTGTACGAAGGCACGCAGGTGCCGATCGACCAGGGCCTCGCCATCGAGTCGAAGTATTTCGGCAAGCTGCTCGCCGGGCCGGTGGCGAGGAACCTCATGCGCACGCTGTTCGTGAACAAGGGCCTCGCCGACAAGCTCGCGCGACGGCCGGCGGGCCCGCCCAAGTCGCAGGTGCGCCGCCTCGGCATCCTCGGCGCCGGCATGATGGGCGCGGGGGTGGCCTACGTCTCGGCCCGCGCCGGCATGGATGTGGTGCTGCTCGACAGCACGCCCGAGCTCGCCGAGAAGGGCAAGGACTACTCGCGACAGCTGCTCGCCAAGGACGTGAGCCGTGGCAAGCGCAGCCAGGCGGATGCGGACGCGGTGCTCGCGCGCATCAAGCCCACCTCGAGCTACGACGACCTCGCCGGCGCCGACCTCGTGATCGAGGCGGTGTTCGAGAGCCGCGAGATCAAGGCCGACGTGACCGCGAAGACCGAGG
>Ga0209391_10000541_pt1 | contig 17996 bp, 21 predicted proteins | sample PPLLak3March2015_FD_187246 | JGI IMG/M metagenome (GOLD analysis project Ga0209391, IMG submission 187246) | Freshwater sediment microbial communities from Prairie Pothole Lake near Jamestown, North Dakota, USA - PPLs Lake P7 Core (1) Depth... | ecosystem: Environmental > Aquatic > Freshwater >...
GATGCGGGCGCATGCCAGCATTGCGACGGCGGCATCGGGAATCATCGGCATGTACAACGTCACCCGGTCACCCCGCTTGGTGCCCAGTTTTTTGAGCACGTTGGCCATGCGGCAGACACGCTTGTGTAACTGGCGGTAGGTGATATGCATGTCATGCTTGGGATCATCGCCTTCCCAAATGATGGCGGTCTGGTCACCGCGCTTTTCAAGGTGGCGGTCCAGGCAGTTGTAACTGGCGTTGAGCGTGCCGTCCTCGAACCACCGGATATATACATCCTTGCGGTCCCAGGAAACATTTCTAACCTTGCTGAACGGTTTTATCCAGTTGATTCGACGTGCCTGTTCAGACCAGAAGCCGGCATTGTCCTCTATCGACTGGCTGTACATTTCCTGGTAGCGTTCTTGGTTGACGCGGGTGCGCGCCCTGGCTGCAGGGATCACGGGATACACTTTGCTCATAGTCTTTCTCTACTTTCTTGGGTTAACAATCCGACAGGTTTCTAGTTCCAGGTCATGCCTGGCCGCCAGCCCCATCTCCATAATAATCCGGCACCGAAAAACAGACCCCCAAGGTGTGCGTAGTGGGCCACTTGTGGCATTGCGCCGGTAACGCCGAAAATCAATTCAGCGCCGCCATAAATGAGCACAAACCATTTTGCCTTGATCGGCACCGGGAAAAAAATCAAAAACAACTTGGCGTTCGGCCACATCACTCCGTATGCCAGCAGCAGGCCGAATACCGCACCGGATGCACCGATGGTGGGGTAGACACTGCCGCTGATGTACTGAACCAGCAATTGGATCAGGCCGGCGCCGAGAATACAGACGAGATAAAATTCAGCGAACCTCCGGCTCCCCCAGACCTTTTCCACGGGCAAGCCGAACATCCACAGGGCAAACATATTGAAAAAAAGGTGGTTGAAACCGCCGTGCAAAAATGCATAAGTAAACAACTGCCAGGGTGCGAAATAGCCGCTGAAGAGGGGCCACAATGCCAGTTGACCCGAAATGTTGTTAAGCAAAAAAACGGCCACGCAAACAGCTATAATGCTGATCGAAATCGGCGGTCTCGTCACTTGCTGCATAATGCGCTGCCGTTCAAATAATCGCTCCTGGGGAACTTAACGCTGGTTTACAATATTACAATGACTGAAAAAAACCTCCTTGACTCACATCATGTAAAAATGGTGACGGTATACGCATCTTCCAGCGCAGCACTCAAACCCGTTTACTATGACGCGGCCAGGCGTTTGGGCGAAACACTAGCACTGGCCGGAAAGTCTATCATCTATGGGGCCGGAGGCCGTGGCCTGATGGGTGCGGTGGCAGATGCTGCGCTCGGCAAGGGTGGAAAAGTTTATGGCGTCGTGCCCGGATTTCTCCAGGACCTCGAACTGACCCACCGTGGTTTGACGCGCCTGGAAGTCGTCGGGGATATGCGTATACGCAAGCACCGCATGATCGAGGAATCGGACGCGGTGGTGACCTTGCCCGGTGGATCGGGTACCTATGAAGAGTTATTCGAGACTCTGACGATGAAGCGCCTGGGACAGTGGCTGGGGCCGGTCGTCATCGTCAATACCAACGGCTTTTATGATGGTCTGCTGGCGTTTCTCAGGCACAGCGTCGAGGAAAGGTTCATGGGCCGCAATCACCTGAAAATGTGGTCTGTGGTCGATGAGCCGGAGCAAGTCCTCGATGCCATCGACGAGGCACAGGTATGGGATAGCGAAGCGCTTCAGTTTGCCAATGTAACCAGCGCAAACGCATGATTGACCAGGCGCCACTGGTCATACGGAAACTGCCGGCGGCACGCGGACTGGCCTGGGTGTCGGGCAGTTGGGGGCTGGTCAAAAAACAACCGCTCCGCCTGTTGCTCATCAGCCTTGTCTTCCAGTTTATCCTGAGTTTTTCGCAAACGGGCGCATTGGGTATGGTGGTGATTCTTTGCCTGCCTGTTTTGAGTGCCGGTCTGTTACATGCTTTTTTCCTGGTCGAGCATGGCGGTAAGCCCATGTTGGCGGTACTGTTCATACCATTTACCTCGAAGGGAAACATCGGCGCCCTGATATTGCTGGGCGGTGTCGCGATGGTGCTGGCGCTGTTGATTGTTTCGTTGGCGCTGGCCGGACAAATGCTGGAAATTGACCCGGACATTATCGTCCGCATCGAGCAGGGTGATCTGGACGCCCTGCAGCTTATCGACCCGCAAGTGATGGAAAGCGCGGTGCTGGCGATGCTGCTGGGCGCCGTCATCAGCGGCACCATTACCTATTTTGCCGTACCGTTGATCTGGTTCCGGAAAAGCTCGATGGGCAGCGCACTGGTAGCGGGCCTGAAAGCCCTGGGCAACAACTGGAAGCCATTGCTCGTGATCGGTTTGTTTCTGGCGCTTCTGGCCGCCCCGGTCGTCCTGCTGTTCAGTTCCTTTTACCTTTCGGCCCTTAGCGAGGGAACGGGGTCATCCCTGCTGGCCTTCCTGCTGCTGTTGATAGGACCGATGTTTCAATTACTGCTGTTTGGTACCCAGTACCTGGCGTTTAAAGATATTTTCGGCCTGGATGAAGCGGCATTTCCTGTTCAGGGAAAGAACGATCAGCTGGTAGCCTGATCCGCCTCCGTCTCGTCATCCGCGCGCTTTTCGGGAATCAGGATGCGCGCAAAAACAACTCCAAGCTCAAACAGCAGCCACATCGGTATGGCCAGCAAAGTCTGCGAGATCACATCCGGCGGGGTCAGTAGCATACCCAGTGTAAATGCAGCGACGATCACATAGGGTCTCCAGCTTACGAGTTGGGCAGTGCTGGTAATACCGGTGGCGACCAGGATGATCGTTGCAATCGGTATCTCGAAAGTGATTCCGAAGGCTATAAACAGCGCCATGACAAAATCCAGGTATTTGCTGATGTCTGTCATCACGGCCACGCCTGCAGGCGCTACGCTGGAAAAAAAACCGAATATCAGTGGAAAGACCACGAAATAGGCAAACGCACAACCGGCATAAAAAAGGCATACCGAGGAAAACAACAGGGGCCGCGCCAGTCTTTTTTCGTGCCTGAATAAAGCGGGTGCAACAAAAGCCCACAACTGGTACAAAACGACCGGGATCGAAATCATGATCGATACCAGCAGTGTCAATTTGAACGGTGTCAGGAATGGTGACGCCACGTCAATGGCAATCATGCTGCTGCCTTCCGGCATTTGCGCCATCAACGGTGCTGCCAGGGCTTCGTACAAATGCCGTGAAAAAGGCAACAGTGCGAGAAACACTACCAGCACAGACAGGCAAGCTTTGAGCAGGCGGCTGCGTAGTTCAACCAGGTGTTCGAGAAAACTCAGTTCGTGGTCGTCCTGGGGGCTTTCAGACATTATCTGACTTTCCGCTATCCGGTTCCTTACCTGGCACTGCAGCGCCGGCAGGCGCGGGTTCCGTTACGACCGGTTCCGGTTTTTTTTCTGCCTGCTTGAAAACGGGCTTCCCGGTCAATTCCCTGCCGATCTGCTGCAGTTCATCACTGACTTTTTTGATCGGCTTGGCAACATCGGCGTCCGCCATTTCCGCTTCGATGGTGTTGCGCAGACTGATCCAACTCATCCTGGCCTTGCGTATAAAGCCGCCCAGGGTGCGGGCTACGCCAGGCAAGCGTTCCGGTCCGAGCACCAGCAGACCAATGACGGCCAAAAGCACAACCTCGGAGAAACCAACATCAAACATTTGTGTCAGTCGGACGATTGGCCGTGGCTTTTTCCTCTTTTGGTTGTGGCGCGGCGGACGATTTTTCCATGCTTGTTATTTTATCGGGTTCCTTGTCGGAAGAGTCGTCTTCGACTCCCTTACGGAAACCCTTGATCGCGCTGCCGAGATCAGCCCCGATATTGCGCAGACGCTTGGTACCAAAAACCAGCATGACAATGACCAGCAGGATCAATAGCTGTGCGACACTAATGGAACCCATGATGATAACTCCGAGGTTGTTACGATTGAGGCAGTTTAATCCAAACAGAAAGATTTGGCTGCAAAAAACAGGAATCAGAACTTGGCTTTGGAAGACCGTCTGCGCAGGGCGGGTATTCCGGCCAGCATCAAGACCAGGATCGCGAAAATGCTGCCGGTCAGACTCAGGGTTGGAATCATGGGCAGTTGGTCTGCGGGCCCAGGCGCGCTGCACTCGGTTGGCGGGGCGATTGCGAGGCTTTCATAGCCGGTCTGATTGACGGTGGTGGCGACCAGGGTGGCTGCGCCGGTTTGAACGTTGATTTTGAGTATCTGGCTTTTCTGGTTGTCGATCTGGCTGCGGTCGGTAATGGCCCATAACTCACCGTTGCTGTCAAAGTCCATGCCGGCTTCGTTGTACTGAAACTCACCCGGCGCCCCAAGCGGCCCAATGAGGCTGGCAACGCCCGTCGTCGTATCAATGCTGTAAAGGTTGGGCGCATCGGACGTGCCATTCGAATACTGCCCGTTACCGAGTCCATATAGCCTGGTCGGATTGCCAATAGACGAAATCGCACTGATATTGACCCCAAGGGACCCCTTGGAGCCTACGCTCGCAATACTGCCACCAGGATCGCGGCGGTACAGGGTTTGGGAGCTTACCGAGGTGAAGTACAGGCTGTTGTCGCAGGCGAAGGTCATGCCGAAATCATTGCCGCCACCGGCTTGAAAATCGGGCGGGAGTTGAATCTCTTCCTTCCAATTGATTGAGCCATTTACAGGGCTTATCGGAAACAGGGTCCCGGAAGCATCGTCGATACCCCACAGTTGACTGTTCGGCTCCGCTGAAAAAGCCAAGCCTTCCGTGTCGGTCCGCTCTTCGATCCCGGTAAAAAGCTCGCCGCGGAACTGGTCTGCACCGGTGGCGAGGTCGATCAGGTACAGAGCGTCCCCGGGATTGCCATCTGCATTGACGCTGTATGCCATAGGCGCGGCATTCGCGTTGCCAGCGAATAGCGAAACAGCGGTTAAAATGGCAAGGAGAATTTTTTTATACATTCAGGCAACGTCCGCCTTGTTGCGTGGGCAACCGAAAGGCAATGCTATCAGAAAAAATAGTAATTACAAAGCCTTATGTGGTTTTTTAAGAGTGCATTAGGCGACTGTTGCAAAAGTGCAACATCACGGCTTCGGTATTCCATTCGAGTCAAAATAGGAGCTTTCAACTTGAATGCTTATGGCTGTTGGGTTTCTCGCGGCAATTACGCGGGATCAAAGCGTGCTGCGATGTAAGCAAAATCAGCCGGACAGGCCTGATGTCGTTTTTTGACAACACTGGTACTGCGTTATTTTTTCGGGTCAACACGTTCACCTGGCGGGGATTGCGCCGAACATCGGCTACGGTCACAATTCGAAAATGGATATTTTCAGAGTATTTCAAATTGAAGCGGCACACCGCCTGCCAAACGTACCCGAGGGCCACAAGTGCGCCCGTCTCCACGGTCATTCCTTTCGTATTGAAATCCACGTTTCAGGCCCGCTCGGCGAACGGTCGGGCTGGGTGATGGATTTCGCAGAATTGCGACGCATTTTCCAACCGCTGCATGACCGGTTGGATCACAATTACCTGAACGAAATCGAAGGACTCGAAAACCCGACCAGCGAAAACCTGGCCCGTTGGATATGGCGCGAACTGCAACCCGGACTCGCCGGTTTAAGTAAAATAGTCGTGCAGGAAACCTGCAACGCAGGTTGTGTTTATTGCGGCGATTGAAGCCTGGCTTTAGATGCGCTGATCCCGCTCAGCAACCGGAGCACTGTTGCTTGTTATCGCAAAATGGCTTCTTGCTTGATTTGCCGCAACGGCACAATGCACCACTCATGGTGATACATTCCTGGCCTTTCTTGTTGTACATGCGAAGGTAGCCGCGAAATTTCAGCGGACCGTTCTTCACACATGTCACCGTGATGGTCTGCGGACGGCTAACCGGCATCCAGTCAGACAACTGGCTTATAGCGCCACCGTCGAAAAACTCGATCTCAAGGTGCTGGTCATCACAAAAAGGTTTGTTCTTTGAAGCGCCGCACCGGCACAGGCTGAGACTGTTTGAGTGCGTCACACTGCCGTCTTCATTGATCAGCGTGATGTTGCCGGTCATCTTCAGCGGACCACCGGACGTCACCAGTAACTCGTTGGCTACTTCCAGTCGTTTTGGAACGCGCTTGTTGCCGCGTTGCTCAAGAAACCAACGATCGAGCGCCTTTTCATCGGTAGATCCAGATGGTTTTGCGGCCGGTTCTGGTGCACTCGGAATGTCCAGTTTTGGGCTTGGCACGGGGTCATAAGAGTATTGATCCGGGTCGGACCAACTGAGTGAATTAGCGTATGCTTTGCTTGCGTCATCCATGACAAAAGTCTCCGGGAAATCCATTTCCCACATATACTCGGATATTCAGAATACGCTTTCCGTGAAGAAATACAAGGCCTTGATGAAAAATTTAATAAAACTGCTAGTCGCTATTTTCGTGCTCAATGCGTACGCAGCCCCGCCGTCGATCCCGGACCGGCAGCGTGGAGAGGGGCCATTCAAGCGTCTGATTTTGCGCGGCGTCATTGTCGTGAACGGTGAGGGGGCGCCCCCGGTCGGGCCGATGGATGTGCTGATTGAAGGCAACCGGATCACGCAGATTCGCGAACTCGGGCTTTATCAACCGGTGGCCGAGGCCGACCGTATCCCGGTGTTGCCGGGTGACCGTGTCATGGAACTGGAAGGTCATTACCTGTTGCCGGGTTTCATCGATATGCACGCGCACTTTGGCGGGGATGATCAGGGTGTCCCGGCGGAATACGTGGCCAAGTTGTGGCTGGGTCACGGTATTACAACGATTCGTGAACCGGGCAGTTTCAACGGCCTGGACTGGGTGCTGGCGCACAAGGCGCGTAGCGAGAAGAATGAGATAACGTCTCCGAGAATTGTCCCCTATGTGGCGTTCGGGCAGGGTGAAGCAGGGCCCTTCCAGAGCGGCGAGGCAGCCCGCGACTGGGTTAAAAAAATCGCCAGGCAGGGCGCAGCGGGCATCAAGTTGTTCGGCGCGTCCGCCGACATCATGCGTGCCACACTGGATGAGGCCGGTCGGCAGGGACTGGGTTCAGCCATGCACCACGCGCAACTGGATGTCGTGAACTGGAACGTGCTTGATTCCGCCCGCGCCGGCCTGACCTCAATGGAACACTGGTACGGTTTACCCGAGGCCATGTTTGAAGACCGGGTGATCCAGGACTACCCGCTGGATTACAACTACAGCAATGAGCAACACCGCTTTGGCGAAGCCGGGCGTCTTTGGGCCCAGACCGCCAAACCGGGCTCCGAAAAATGGAACCAGGTGCGTGATGAACTGATCGCGCTGGATTTCACCATAAACCCGACCTTGACGATCTATGAAGCCAGCCGCGACCTGATGCGTGAAATGAACGCCGACTGGCAGTCGGAATACACACCGCCGTCGCTCTGGCAGTTTTTTCAGCCCTCACTTAAATCGCACGGATCCTACTGGTTCGACTGGACCACGGCCGACGAGGTCGCGTGGAAGAAAAATTATGCTATCTGGATGCAGTTTCTGAACGATTACAAGAACCACGGTGGCCGTGTCACGCTGGGTTCCGACGCCGGCTACATTTGGAAACTCTATGGATTTGGCTACATCCGCGAAATGGAATTGTTGCAGGAGGCGGGCTTCAGCCCCCTCGAGGTGATCCGTTCGGCGACCTTCCTGGCAGCGCAGGCGCTGAAGATGGATGACCGGATCGGTTCCGTGCGCGTCGGAAAACTGGCGGACCTGGTGATCACGGAGGAAAACCCGATCCGTAACTTCAAGGTACTCTATGGCACCGGTCATTTCAGACTGGGCGCCGACAATAAGCCCGAGCGCGTGGGCGGGGTTCAGTACACGATCAAGGACGGCATCGTCTACGACGCGAGGGAACTGTTGGCCGATGTCCGCAAGATAGTGCGTGATGCCAAGGCCGAAGCTGATTTGCAAAAAAACTGAAAGGTCACGGCCTCGCTAACAACAGGCAACGTCATCCCCGCGAAAGCGGGGATGACTGTGCCGGGATTCAGAGCGTGCTTTCCCAGGTTTCCGAGAGGCTCTTGATGTCTGCGAGTACGTCGGTGGTGTGGGTCTCCGGGTCGACGTCTGCGTAGTGCTTCGCGACCCTGCCATCGGGATCGACCAGGAATGACTGGCGGCTGGCCAGCTTGATCAATTTGTAATCCTTCAGGACTCCATATAGAGCGGCGGTCTTGTGGTCTGAATCCGCAAGCAGGGTAAACGGCAGCTTGTATTTTTCGGAAAACTCCCGGTGTGACTCGACGTCGTCGACACTGATACCCACGACGACCGCGTCAATGGCCTTGAATGCGTAGATGTTGTCGCGGAAATTGCAGGCTTCGGTCGTGCACCCCGGCGTGTCGTCTTTTGGATAGAAATAAATGGCCAGCCATTTTCCCCGGTATTCCTCAAGTGTATGCCAGTCGCCGTTTTGGTCCTGCAGTTTAAAAGACGGCGCCGCGGAACCTGCTTGGGGTGGATCACCGGCAAAAACGGGGAAGGCCAGAAAAACCAGGAGCAGGGCGGTGAGAAATTTATACATAATAAAAATCCTAATTTGAAAATACGATTCTCGGCCGGTTGAACAGGTTGGCGGCAACCGCGGCAAAACCCAGTCCTATCAACAGCGTGCTGCCCATGGAAATGGCCAGCCAGTGCAGGCTGACGGATTCGCCGCGCACGAATTCCCCGATCAACAGATTTTGCGAAAACATCGGTATCGCCATCATCCAGGTCTCGGGTTTCATGGGATTGACCATGAAAATCAGGCTGGGGATCATCGGTATCATGAAAACCAGGCCCATATATGATTGCGCCTCGCGCAGACTTTTGGCAAGCGCGGCGAGCGTGGTCAGCATGGCGGCGGCCAGTACGACCACCGGTGCAACGGTCAGTAATATGCCACCCAGGGCTTCTGCGCCAATACTCAAATCAACCCCGAGCGCGCCGGTCGGCAACAGCGGGAAGGCTACGCGGAATGCCAGCAGTGTCAGGACAAGCGATGCAAACGCATAGGTGGCGGTCGCCGACATTTTACCCAGCATGATCTGCCAGCGCGGTACCGGGTTGATCAGCAGCGGTTCCAGCGATTTGCGTTCTTTTTCACCCGCCGTAGAATCAATCGCCAGGTGCATACCACCGGTAAACGCGGTGATCATCAATACGTATGGGAGCATGATCATGACCAGCATACCGCGGCTTTGCGGGGTGGATAAATCGACATCCCTGATCATGATGGGTGACTGCAGGGCCGGCGCCGCGCCGCGCAGTTGTAATCGCAATTGACCGATCTGTGCAGCATAGGCGCCAAGCAGGCCCCTGACCCTTTGCAGCGGAATATCCGATTCCCGCCGGGATGGATCAGCGATCAATTCAACCACGGCAGGTTTGCCGGTTCTCCACTGCTCGACAAATTGTTCCGGGATCCGGATGATGATTTCCACATCCTGCGAACTGACCGCAGCGAGCGGGTCTTCCGGGGCCGTCTGGATCACCACGCCCTGCTGCTCCAGGAAACTTATGAGATTGGGTGCGTGTTCCGCACCCGCCACCGGCACTTCCAGTACCTGTTCGGCGCGTTCCTGCTGCTTGCTGCTGGTAAAGTAAGCCAGGCCGATGAACAGGATCGGAAACAGGATCGGCCCAAGCAGAACGGAGTTGAACAACGAGCGGCGGTCGCGCAGGTTTTCGCGTACCTCTTTTTTATAAACCGTGCCGAGTCCGCTCATGCCAGTAATCCTTCCTCGCTGCCGATCAGGCTTACAAAGGCGTCTTCCAGCGTGCTGCAGCCGCTTTGCTGCAACAATTCCGCCGCGCTGCCGTCAGCGGCGATCCTGCCCCCGGCGATGATGACGATGCGGTCACACAGGGCTGCGACCTCCTGCATGATGTGGGTGGACAGGACAATCGAATGCCCGCGCTCTTTCAGATCCAGTATGTAACGCCGCAATGCCCGTGTGCTCATGACATCCAGACCGTTGCTGGGTTCGTCCAGCAGGACGGTTTGCGGGTTGTGCACCATGGCCCTGGCGATCGCGACCTTGACGCGCTGCCCCTGGGAAAAGCCCTCGGTACGCCGGTCGATAAAGTCGCGCATGTCCAGGGTAGTCACGAGTTCCGCGATCCGGGCTTCGATGTCCCCGGACGACATGCCATGCAGCCTGCCGTAGTACTCGATGTTTTCACGGGCGCTCATACGCACGTACAGGCCACGGCTGTCCGGCACCACGCCCAGGGTGCGCTTGATGGCCATCGCGTCCCTGGTCGGGTCGAGACCGTCGATACAGATCTCGCCCTCATCGGGGGGCAGCAGCGAATACAGCATTCGCAGGGTCGTGGTCTTGCCGGCGCCGTTCGGGCCAAGCAGACCGGTGATCTCACCGTCGCGTACTTCGAATGAGATCCCCCTGACGGCCTTGATGTCGCCAAAAGACTTTACCAGGTTGCTTACCTTGATCATTGAATTTCCGCTGCTGCCTATGGCTCGGGTCCAAGCAGGCTGGTGAAAAAAGGCGACGGCCGGATATTTGCCACGCAAGAAGTATCCAGGTTTTCAACCGAGCCCTTGTCAATAAACTCGGTCGTGATGTCACGCAGACAGGCAATTTTCATCACCGAATGGGCCTGGCCACGGGCAACCAGGTTCAGGCTGTTCGGAAACGTCTCGGCCGTTTGCGCCGCATAAACCGGTGGTGTGACCGGGTCGCGTTCACCGGACATCAGCAAAACCGGCAGGTCGGAATGCACGGGTTCGTGGAATCCCTGCGGCACTTCCCCTCTTGGCCAGAGCCCGCACTGCAAATCGACGATCGTTAGCATCAGGTTGCCCATCAGGGTCTGGCCGTAATCCGCCGACAGGTCCATGATCGGGTAATCTTCGCTGCACATGACTGAAAGTTCCAGGCCCTTGCTGAGCATTTCGCTCAGACCGCTCATCACCAGGATGGCCTGGCTGGCCAGGCGCGACAGGTCGCCGGTGCTTATTGCCTCATGCACCAACAGCGGGATCAAGGCCTGGGTTTCGCTCGAGTAACTGAGAAAACGTATGGCCACTGCCAGCGTGTCGGCGGATACACGCATATCCCGGGGCTGTCCGCTGACCGGGTCCGTAATCGTTATCTGCCGCGGCTGTTTCTGAAGTTCCATGAACAGTTGCTTCAATTCCCCGATCTGGGCTGGAAACAGGTCGTTGCAGGCCGGTTCAGCCGCGCAGTCCCTGAACACCCGGCCCACGCTCCGGTCCAGCATCAGCGCGTGCTCCTGGCCGAGCGCCAGTTGCATCGGTGCGATGCTGTCGAGGGTTATGCTGCGGACGGTTTCCGGAAACAGCCTCAGGTAGACCTGGGCGGCACGCGTGCCATAGGACACGCCCATGAGGTTGATCTTGTCGTAACCCATGGCCTGGCGAACCTGGTTATAGTCACCCATGGCGATGCTGGTGGTGTAAAAACGCGGATCGGCATCCAGGTCAGCGAGGCATTTTTGGGTTTCGCTGCGGATCAGGTCGAGGTCGATCTCCTGGTTGAGATCCTCTTCAACTTCAGATTTGCACGCAAGCTTGTTGGAACCGCCCGTGCCGCGTTGATCGATCATCACGATATCGCGTTTTTTGCGGATCTTGTTCAGTGTCGGCTGGATCATCACCCAGGTCTCAGTGGCCGCCTGCCCGGGGCCCCCTGCGAAAAAGAACACCGGGTCGGGTTCCGTTGATTGCCCGGTCGCGGCTGCGATGGCGATATTAAGGCTGATTTTTTTACCGTCGGGATCAGCCGGGTTCTCCGCGACTTCGAGCGAACCGCAACGGGCGCGGGCACTCAGGCTCGTGCCGGGCAGGGTGAGCGAACAGTTATTGAATTCGATCCGGTTCGAATCCGGTAAAGCCAGGACTTGTGTTGGCAGCGCCGCTACCACCAGCGCAAAAAGAGTGATTGCTTTATTCATTCAATTTATCGCTTGTGACCGAGTGCACAGGGTAAACAGGCTGCCGGTCCGCGTCCATAGGCAATTTGTCACGCGCCCGCGGTTCTGCAAAACCCTTGTCGTATCCACATCGGCATTTTTCGCCCGTATAATGTGCCTTCACTCATCCCGGAACCCGGACGGCCCTTCCATGCATGCGCTCGAAGTCAATCACCTGACCAAAACCTATGCCAACGGCGTTGAAGCATTGAAAAACATTTCCCTGAATGTTGAGGAAGGTGACTTCTTTGCGTTCCTGGGCCCCAATGGCGCCGGCAAATCCACCCTGATCGGCATTATCAGTTCACTGGTCAACGCGAGTTCCGGTGAGGTCAGGGTATTTGGCACCAGCGTACAACAGCAACGCTCGAAGGCCATGTCGTATATTGGCCTGGTCCCGCAGGAACTGAACTTCAACCAGTTTGAAAAACCCCTGGAGATCATCGTCAACCAGGCGGGCTATTACGGTATCAATCGAAAAGTCGCCCATGAACGGGCTGAAAAATACCTCAGGCAATTACAGTTGTGGGACAAGCACGACAAGATTTCCCGGCTGCTGTCGGGTGGCATGAAACGGCGCCTGATGATTGCCCGCGCAATGGTCAACGAGCCGAGGTTGCTGATCCTCGACGAGCCGACGGCGGGTGTGGATATCGAGATCAGGCGGTCGATGTGGGAATTTATCCGCCAGATCAATGCCAACGGAACGACGGTCATCCTGACCACGCACTACCTCGAAGAAGCCGAAGAGCTGTGCCGCAATATAGCGATCATCGACCGCGGTGAAATCATCCAGAATTCGGACATGAAATCGTTGCTGAGCAGCCTCGATATCGAAACTTTCGTACTCGATTTGCGAGAGCCTCTGCCAGAGGTGCCGCAGATAGATGGCATGGAATTCAAGTTGCGCGATCCATTTACACTGGAGGCCTCGGTGCCAAAGCAGAAGTCACTGAATACACTGTTCTGCGCCCTGGAAAACGCCGGTGTACAGGTCTTGAGCATGAGAAACAAGGCCAACCGCCTCGAGGAACTGTTCCTGCGCCTGGTCGAAAAGGGCGCGATGGTATGAACGCGCGGGTCAACTGGGTGGGATACAAGACCATCGTGCACAAGGAAGTCACGCGCATCCTGCGTATCTGGCCCCAGACCGTGGTGCCGCCTGCCATCACCATGACGCTTTACTTCATCATCTTTGGCAACCTGATCGGCCGCCGCATCGGCGATATGGGTGGCTTTGACTACATGCAGTTCATCGTTCCCGGCCTGATCATGATGTCCGTCATCACCAATTCCTACGGCAACATGGTGTCGTCCTTTTTTGGCGCCAAGTTTGGACGGCATATCGAAGAACTGCTGATCTCGCCGCTGCCGAACTGGATCATCCTCGCGGGCTACGTGACCGGCGCGCTGCTACGCGGTCTGATGGTCGGATTGGTGGTCATGCTAATCTCCCTGCTGTTCACGCGGGTCGAGATCCTGCACCCGCTGATCACGCTGTCCGTGCTGTTGATGACCTCCATCGTTTTTGCCATGGCCGGTATGGTGAACGCCATCTTTGCCAACAAGTTTGACGATATCGCGATCATCCCGACCTTTATCCTGACCCCGCTGACCTACCTTGGCGGGGTTTTCTATTCCATCGACCTGCTGCCGGACTTCTGGCAAAAGGTGTCGGCTTTCAACCCGATCCTGTACATGGTGAACGGCTTCCGTTACGGGATACTGGGGGTCTCGGATGTCAAAATTGCCTATGCCTACATGATTATGGGTGGATTTGGCCTGGCCCTGGCCATCATCTGCCTGTGGCTGTTACACCGGGGAACCGGTCTGAGAAGTTGACCGGGTTATTGAAATCTTAACGACTCACTTGAAAGCCTGAGATAGAATAGTCGGCCCTTTTAGATCAAATTACTGAGCACACTTAATGTCAATTGATAGTAAAACCGAACAGGCCCCGATTAACTGGCCTGTAACGCTGGTCCTCGGACTGACTTTTCTGGCCGCCGTGACGCTCGTACCCTGGTACGGGTTTGCTTACGGTTACAGCGCCTCTGCCTGGACCTTCTTCGCGATTTTGCTGGTCGCAAGCGGCATCGGCATCGGCAGTGGCTACCACCGCCTGTGGTCGCACCGCGCCTATGAAGCGAACTGGGTCATGCGTTTATACCTGGCGATCGTCGGTGGCATGGCGCTGCAAAACAGCATCCTGGTATGGTGTATCCGCCACCGTTTCCACCATCGGGACGTGGATGATAATGACAAGGACCCCTATTCGATCGGTCGCGGTTTCTGGTTTGCGCATATCGGCTGGATGCTGAAGGATTACGCGAGCGGCAAGCTGGACTGGAGCGTCGTACCCGACCTGGAACGTGACCCGATCGTGGCCTGGCAGCACAAGTATTACTGGCCGTTGGTGATCATGACCAATATCGGTTTGCCGCTGTTCCTGGGCTGGGTGGTTGGCGATGTCGTCGGTGTATTTTTACTCGCCGGCATCCTGCGTCTGGTCGTCAGTCATCACGTCACTTTTTTTATCAATTCGCTGGCCCACATGTGGGGCAGCCGTCCCTACACCGATGAAAATTCCGCGCGGGACAACTGGTTTCTCGCGATCGTCACCTACGGTGAGGGTTACCACAACTTCCACCACCTGTTTCAAAGTGATTACCGCAACGGCATACGCTGGTGGCAATACGACATCAACAAGTGGTTTATTGCCACCTGCGCGTGGCTCGGCCTGGCAAAAAACCTGAAACGCACACCTGATTTCAAAATCCAGCGTGCCCGCCTGGCGATGGTGTTCAAACGCGCCCAGGAAAAAATCGAGCGTTCCTCTGGCAACCCGCGTTGGCGCGAATTGCTCGAAAAGGAATATCTGCAATTCAAGGAAACGGTCAACCAGTGGCAGCAACTGCAAGTCGAACGGGTGCAACAAAGCCGGCAAAGACTGGCCGGCGTGTTCGAACAAAACGCCCTGGCCACCCGTTACCGTGAACTGGAGCGGGAATTGAAACAGCAACGCAAGCGCGTGGTCATGCTGACGGCCCAGTTTATCGGTTAAATTAAATTAGATGAAATAGCCGGTATCCAGTCTGACAATCAGCGTCAAATTTCATCAAGCCAAATGACAGCTCTGCGACTGACAGCGGACCATCAATTCGTGCGTGTTCTAATGGCAGAAGACGGCCAGTGGACTTACGATAGCAAATCCGAGTTGTGCGGGAGTTTTGCGTGAAACAGTCCGGCAAATTGGTGAATCGGGCGCCCCATTAACTACCTGCCAAATAAGAAAATAGGCCAAGCATTTGCATGCTTTAAGTCACGTTGGTCGATAAAGCCTGGACTCGACCAGCGATAAGTTTGGAAGCCCGGTTTTTCATTTCCTTTGGCATGAAGCTGCGTTCAATATTTTTAATGATTCTGTTTTCACTCGACTTAACTTGGTCGAGGAATCTTTTCACCGGTGTTGCTGGGATATCCAGCCTGCTGGCTAGCTCTAAAAAGTCACCTGCAGTGTAGTATCCAAAATGCTCATAGTTTTTGGTAAATTCTCCATCGGCCTCCTCAATCAGCAAGTCCAGCGCCAGCGCGCTGCTTTTGTCTATGTTCTCGAACGCGTGTATTAAAAGGGCATCGTAGTTAGGTGTCATGCGGTCGTAGTAGCGGCCTCGGTTGTCTGCAAGCCTTTGCAAGCTGATGTTTTTAAGGTGGAAATCGTCGTTTCCGATCAGGTAAGAAAAAATCACCCTGCGCACGAACTCGAGCACCACGGCCTTTTTGCCGCGAGTCATCGTGTCGATCATTCTGCCGGTTTCCTCGTAGCTCTTGTCATACTTGCCTAAGCTACCGGTTGCAAACCCTTGGGCCATATCCTCCTGGTGTAACTTTTGTCCGCCAGGCAAGCGGTCGAATCGGCGGGTGATGTAAGCAAGTTCTCCATCTGAAAAACTGACCAGTCCGCACAATGCGGTGTCTATCCCCAGTTGCCGCGAAATCACCATTGCGGCATGTTCATTCTCTGATGCATAAGGGAACTCTTCCGGGGTGGGCTTAAGAATGTATTCCCCGTTTTCGATAACAGGCTTTAGTTCAAAATGGGGATCCACATTGATGGACAGCTTTTGCTGGACGCCAGAGATGGACATGCCTTTCGTGTATTTGACGCTGGTCTGTTTGAATTCCGTGCGATCCAACGGGAGCTTAGGAGATACTTTGAGTGATCCAAACAATCTCCTGAATTCGTAGTCCAAGTACTCCGCTCTGTAAGCCGAAACGGGCACTGGTTTAAGGCTGATCTTGCAATAAGGCACAGCTTTGGCTCCTTAGCTTGCCCGCCCAATGGTGACAGCGCCGACCAGGTCATTGCCGTTGTTCATCAGCAGGCCCAAGCGGTCATTTTCATCAATCTTCTGGCTCGTAGCCTGGATGCTTCTCAGCCAACCCTCAGAAGCGAGGTTTTCAAAGAACGGGAATAAGTCCTCGCTCTCAAAAGCAGCCTCCTGGAGTGGCAGGTGAAAACTGAGGGGGGCGCCCCCTGCTAAGTACTCCGGATCGTAAGTAAAAGAATATCGGTCCTTATGTTGAGCCAGGGCGCCCGCAAGCCGCCCATTGAAAAATACATTTGCTACCCGATCCACAGCTTCAATCCCAGCGCAGAGAGTATGTCTTTCAGTGTGCTCATCTGTACAGATGAATATCCGTTTTCCAGCCTGCTCAAAGTTACAGTAGTCACACCAGCGAGCTCTCCCAACTCGCGTTGGGTCAAACTTTGCTTAGCTCTTGCCGCGCGAATGATCTCTCCAATGTTGTCTGCTGGCCTCAGCCCTTGAGCGGTTTCAGCGAGCGTAGCCATCCTGCTTGCCTCCAGATATTGGCTGCGAATCTCCTCAAGTAAGGCTTCAATGGTTTTCACGTCGTGCATAAATCTAACTTTATTTATTGGGTCATCAAGAAAGAATATAGGCAATATACTTTAAGAAATAAACATAAACAACAAATATATTTATATTATTGTCTTAGATATCTAATATTTTAAATAAAAATATATATTTTTCGTATTTAATAAACTTTAGTTAATACAAAAGTAAAGTTTGATGAAATATATTCATTTTTATTAATGCTAAATTACATAGTCTGGTGCTGTAAACCAATCCAAGATGGGGCGATCAAGCAAAACTGAGCGACGAACGTGAGTCAACAGTCGCCAGGATATTCAGCTTTACCCACGGTATGTTTTGGACTCAGAGTCGGGAGCTACTTGGAATTCTCCTTATGGCCGGTTCCTGACCTGCATCCTGCCCTGTATACACCTGTTACGCATCCGCTCTTCAGACCAAAGCAGACGGTTATACCAGACCAGCTTGGACGCTGCCTGAAAGGTTATATCTTGACAATTACAAAGTAGGAATCGTTTGATCGGGTTTAAAAATGGCGGCGATCAGTCTGCGGGGTATTTTTTGCGCATCAGGGCAACCGATTGCGTCACCAGTTGCGTCAGGATTGAACGGTCGATGGCATCGAGATTCTTGATGTAAAGACACGATTTTCCGGTTTTGAACTTACCCAGCCTGGCCATCAAAGCCGGGTGCTCTTCAAATCCGGAAATCACGTATACCGTCAGGGCCTGCTTCCTGGGTGAGAACCCGGTGAGAAAGGAATCGCCTTCGTGCCCGCTGGCGTACCTATAATGGTAACTGCCGAAACCCACCATGCTGGGCCCCCACATGGTGGGGGGCTCACCGGTTACCTCATGCATCATTGACAATAGTTCACGGCAGTCGGCGCGTGTTCGCTCGTCTTCGATGCCGTCTATGAATACGGAAATTTCCTGTTGGGTGGGCTTTGTCTTGTTCTGCGTCATGTCGGCTCCCTTCGGCGTCGTTGGTCGGGATTCATTCACCGCCGCTAGTCATTCAGCGGCAGGTTACAAGTTACCCAGCCTGCGTTTGTTCTTCAAATTGAGGCGCCCATTTGGTTTATATGCGGAAAA